>Ga0334886_1004265_pt1 | contig 11836 bp, 7 predicted proteins | sample GraSluR1_MG_9_FD_207232 | JGI IMG/M metagenome (GOLD analysis project Ga0334886, IMG submission 207232) | Sludge microbial communities from methane-producing bioreactor in Wageningen University, Netherlands - Granular Sludge_27_06-R1 | ecosystem: Engineered > Bioreactor > Anaerobic > Unclassified...
GGCTTCCTTTTTTGATCGACCGGTTGCTTGCGCGAATATTTCTGAATTGATGGAGACTTGAACGATGAAGGAAGGTTGGTGAGGAGGACCTTCAACCCGCAAAAGGGTGTATTCGGGCAATTCTTTAAATAAAAATTGGGTCATCTCCTGAAGCTGGGTTTTGTAATCGACCCACATTCGATGATCTACTACTTGCTGGATAAAAGGAAACAGATATTGCTGAAGAAATCCCCGAATCTTTGTGATACCCCGATCCAAATAGATAGCCCCACACAGAGCTTCAAAAGCATCCGCAAGCGTAGAATCACGATACGCGCCTCCCGAGTGTAGTTCTCCTTTCCCCAAAAAAAGGTATTGCCCCAATCCGATCGAATGAGCGCTTTTTGAAAGGATGACCTCGCTTGCAATCACTGCTTTGATCTTTGCCAAAGATCCTTCGGCCATCTCTGGGAACCGAGAAAAAAGCTCTTCGACCACGATCAACCCCAATACGGAATCACCAAGAAACTCTAAACGCTCGTTCGATTCCATTTTATCCCCTTTGCCCATCTGAACTTGTTCATGAACGTAGGAAGTATGGCATAACGACCGAAACAGCAGTTCTGGGTCATGAAAATGGATGTTCACATGAGATTGAAATGCATTGATTTTTTGGGAAATATCGGGATCAAGTTTCAATTCTGAGTTGGCTTTTTTCTTATTTGCCATTGATTAATCCTCCGACATAATGAAACGGATGATTTCCCGAATTACTTCATGATTCGATGTGATCTGGGAATGATCAAGTTCAGGAAAGAAAAGTCGTTTCTGGCCCAAGTCGATTCCTTCCATCATTTGACTGAAAAAAGGAACCACGCCATCGCTTATCCCATGAGTAGTGTAATCTTTTTTCTGAGATCGAGATGTTTCCCGTGCAACATAACGCATGAAGGCATAGGGAGTCTGAAATAGGATGTTATTAAGGTTATCTATCTGAGAAACGTGAGATCCGACCAGTACAAGTTTGTCCAAAAAAGCATCGGATTGGTTCAACTGATCCAGTTCTTCGTTGAAAGGGAAGATCATGGAGATTATCTCATCGGGTAAGTCTGGGTATAAGGTTTTTGCAGCTGAATGAATAAACTCCAAATCGGAGTACTCCATGGATTTGCCTCCAAGAAATGGATCCAGCATTCCTACAATCTCGGAAAACAGCTTCCCAACATACATCGGTTTCGTCCCAGCCATAGAAATAGAGGCCTCTACTGCGCTTTGCGTAACGTTTCCTTCCAGCGCCATCCAAATCAGGCTCCAAAGACTAGCATCCATTTCAGTGGGGTGACCATCGGGTTGGTGCAGCCATTTATCGAGTAAGGGATTTACGATACAAGAAAAACTTTGAAGGACGGTTCCTAGATGAGGGGTATTTAGGGTGAAAATACGATCAAAAAAAGACCCCGCCAGATATTCGGTTCCTCCAACGATTACCCGAGAATTTGCCGCATGTCGAGCAATTAATCCCCCTTGACTGTGAGCGATCAAGTAGATGTGCTTATATTTTTCGAAAAAACCATGGGTATCAAGAATTTTAACAAGGCCTTCTCCATACTCTTTTGCTGAGAGAACTGAAGAATCATGAATGAATTCGTAGAAGTCATAATCATAGATTGGTTGAAGGGTTTCAAGGAACAAAGGATACCATTCATTCCAAGTGTTGTACCGATCGCGGTTTAGCCAGACGGGGAAATCATTTCCTATGGGAGTTCCATCCGGATCCAACCCATATGTTTGCTGTTTTCCGTGAATCATAATGACCGCTTTTTTTCCTTTCGTGTATAAAGAAGAGTCCGATGGTGAATCGGCTATATACAATTCTGTTGGACGACGGGATATGATCAACCGTTCAATAATCGATCGGTTAGCAAAGAGGCGCTGTAGATAGGGTAGATCTTCCGGAAAAAAAACCCGTTCCAGATAATTGATATATGGGTTTTGAAGAGTATCGACAATCGGAAGAAGGAATTCGGGGATTTCCATACGCCATAAACTCATATAGGGGTTTAGAGTGATCGCTTTTCCGGATTTTGCGGAATATTCCATAAAATCAAGATTGAACGACAAAATTCCTGTCCTTTCGAAAAGCATCGATTCCAATACCATCAGAATGGATGCGCCTGGATGGTTGGCAATAAACCAAAAAAAATCAGGCAAAATGACTTGGGTTTCTTCAGACCCATAGGGTGTATATACTGGGAAAAACCTCGTAAATGTATCTGAGTACTGGGAAAACCATTGGCTGTAGCGTACTTCCATCTCTAGTTGGACAAAATGGACGTTTTGATCGGGGATTTCTACCGAAAAAACAATCGGGCTTTTTGTTCCTTCCACTAAGATTGGCTCAGGATCAATCTGTTCAGTCAGATCTGGTTTACCGATTTGGCTAAATAACCATCTTTGTTCGTTTTGCATCGCTTCAAATGAGAGTACATATCCGACAGAATGAATCCACTCCCAAAGATCGCGATACCATAACACGAACTGACTGAAATCAAACCATTCCGGAATGAGGTAGATCGATGAAAGCCTTTTCCTTGATGAATCAGTACCGGACTCTTGAATCATTTGAACATTATCGAGGGTTAACACATGGAACATCAAGATTTGTGTGATCAACGTTTCAGCCAAAGCAACATCCAATTCACCCATTGTTTTTGAAATGTCCTGCGTAATTTGTTGCAACGTTTGATCGATCCCTTTTGAAAGGCTCTGCTGAATATGAAGATTGATAGCGAGTTGGTGGGGTTGCCATTTCATAGATTCTTTTTTTGACCTTGGGTCAAACCAGTTATCAAAAGCCGAAGGGGAAGGGGGATTTGATAATCCTTGTTCTAGCATAGGGATTAATGTCTCTTGGTTGATCCACAAAGGGAATGCGCGATGCCAATGAGTGATATGAATATCGCGGACCGTTTCATAAAGCAAAGGAATCGATTGGATATCAATGGATGTTTTTGCGTTTTGAAGCAATTTCTTAACCATCTCGATCAATGGAGAGAGAGAAAATTCATTTGGGAAAGTTTGCTTAGGATCTATGCGATAGGCATTTCTTTGAGCAAGTTGTGAAAATCCCAAAGCAATAGAATGAATTTGGGAAAGCTGTTCTGGACTGTGGTTTGGAAGCAATTCTCCAAAAAGGGCCATGATTTGATGGATTTGCTCCATCTGGTCCATCAATGATTGATTCAGTGTCATGGGGCTCCGAGAACGAGTGGGATCCAAAGGGTTTTCGGTAAACAGTTGGTACAAGATTATGGATCGTTGAAGTGCATTTGATGCGTCGGATGTAAGTAAAACGCATTGAGGAAGAGAGAAGAAGCTCATTTGAGTTTCATCCACAACGGCATACACAAACAAACCGTTTTGAGAACGGATGACATACCGTTGACCGGTATTGGGCGACTGGATTTGCTTTTCTATGTGGTCCAATCTTTGTCCCGCAATTATCGAATCAGGGTTTTGAAGAAGGGGTGTGATATCGCGGACCCATTCTACTGCATATACAGTGCTTAATAGGAAACAAAGAGAAAAAAGTATGGGGAACCATCGATGACCCATTTTCATGCTCCTCTCATGAACCATTTCGAAATACTGTCACGACCCGAAATGTATCGTTCCGATACTCCAAAATGACGGAAAGCCCCTTAGCCATTAAGCGAAACCTTTGATTGGGTTGCTGAATCACGACGGCATTGTGATCGTTAAGGGCGTCTGCTATCTCTTTCCTTTCAATCTTTCGTTCAATGGATCGGGAGCAACCATGAATTGGGAACTCGATCAATCGGTCCATTACACTTGAATATATTTCCGCGAGAGATTCTTTGTTCTCCCCAGCGTCTATGGGCATCTCTAAGCACCAGAAGCCCGGTTCGGATCTTTTAGGATTTCTGCCAAACGACGGATGGAAAATTTGACAGCTGGGGTACGAAACGGATTCGCTGCTTTATCGAGCTTGATCACCCAATCATCTTCCCTACGGTACAGAACAATAAAAAAGTGTTGCTGAAACCCCCCATCAAAAGTAATGGTTTTCACCAGATAATCCGTTTGATCCACGCGAACGAAAACTTCCTTATACACGCAAACAGATTGTGTTTTGGGTTCATGTTGACTAGTGTCAAGGATTGGTAACAGATGATCCAAATGAAAGTTTCCGCTAGGAACGAAAGCGTGCGGCATTGGTTCCTCCTTCTCCAAAATCCGAAATGCGGGTTGATGTCTTTTTTTGCGCACTCGGAGCATATAAATATCCCGTTGATATCGGATCCATTTTTTTTCGTATCGTGTTTGAATCGGGCGAGAAGGGTTGCGGATCACCCCATCGTCACAAAACCCATGCTCCTGAGCCACTGTTTGCATATCCATTGCATAGGATTGTACATCAGTCGTTAAAACCAGTTCTCCATCCATTTGTAGAACACTGTTGAGTGTTGAAAAAAACGAAGGCACGATAACTCTCCTGTTCAAATGCCGCTGTTTGGACCATGGGCAAGGAAAATTCAAGATGATCTCCGCAATTGAGTTTTCTGGGAATAAATTTTGAAGACCAAAACGAGCGTCTGTCATCAGGACGAGGACATGATCGATTTTCTTTTTTTCCAATCTCCGCAACGTTTTCACGACAGATAACGCAGAAGTTTCGAGCCCTATATAGTTCAAATCTCGATGAGTAGAACAAAAAGCTTCCATATACTCACCGCTACCAAAACCGATTTCAACAACAATTGGTCGGTCTCGTCGAAACAAGGAAGGCCAATCCAAGGGATAGTGTTCATAATCCTGAGCGCGAATAACATGTTTGAGAAACCGAAGATCCATAACTAACCCTCGGCGTTAAGGGAAACAAGAGACATGGTTCGTTGGACTCGGCGCAAACACTTCTCTTTACCCATCACATAGATAGAATCATACAACCCGGGAGTGATCATACGGCCGGTTATCGCTCCCCGAACTGTTTGAAAAACTCTTTTCGTTCCTGCTCCGGTTTTTTCCGCAGTTAGGCGCAAGGCTTTCTCAATACCCTCTACTGAATAAGGAAGCTGATCCAATTCTACTATGAACGATTGCAGAATTTCCAGAGCCATTGTATGATTCCGATACTTTTGCACATATTCGGGCTCATAGGGAAATTGATCATCCTTTAGCAAAAAAGGGAGGGTAAACTCATGCAATGCTTCCAAAGTATTGACCTTCTCACGACAAATATTTAACAGATATTCTTTCCTCCCCGTTGATAATCTGTTGAAAGTTCCAAGCGTTTCGAGATCCCTACCGGTGTCTTTCACCCATTGGGAATACTGAGATGCTAATTTTTCCACAGGGCACTTACGAAGATGCTGTCCATTGATCCACTCCAATTTTCGGTAGTCAAAGATCACGGATCGATTGGTCATTTTGGAAAGAGAAAAGGCGTTCACTCGTTCTGCAAAAAGGAATATTTCATCATCATCTACGCTCCAACCAAGAAGAGCAAGATAGTTCATCAAACCATCAGAAAGATACCCTGATTTTTCAAAGTATTCGACGCTCGTACCTCCGTGTCTTTTTGAAAGAGGGGTCCGGTCATTGCCGAGGATTAGAGGAATATGCATGAATAGGGGTGGTTCCCATCCAAAAGCTCGGTAGAGCTGTGCTTGTTTGGGAGCGTTCGACAAATGATCTTCCCCGCGAATCACATGGGTGATTCCCATCAGATGGTCATCAACAACAGCAGCGAAATTGTAGACGGGAATCCCGTTCGATTTCATAATCAAAAAGTCTTCAAGAGCCTCGTTTTCGTACACCATATTGCCTTTTAGGAGATCCTCAAATTGGGTTTGCCCGGAAGGGATAGGGAATCGAATGGTTATCTCGTGTCCTTTTGAAGCATATTGATTGGGATACTCAGCAGATGTGGCAATCTCTTTTTTTGGGTTCTCTTTGCTGTAAATAACGAAATGGGCCTTTTTCAGTTTTACAAGTTTTTGAAAATACTCCTGATAAACCCCTTGTCGAAATCGCTCCATTTGCCGATAAGGACTGCAAGGGCCAGGTTGATCTGGTCCTTCATCCCAATCCAAACCACACCAGCGCAAAGATTGGTAAATTTGCTTTTCGAATGATTCCGAAGAGCGCATTGTGTCAGTATCTTCGATTCGGAGAATGAACTTACCACCGGTTTTACGCGCGAACATCCAGTTAAATAAAGCGGTTCGAACCCCACCAACGTGTAAATATCCAGTCGGACTGGGAGCAAATCGGACTCGGATCATCTTGTGCCCTCCTACATAATGGGATGATTACCCATGCGCAGTGATTATACCATAGGCAAATCAGAAAGGGTCGGGTGAAAAAAAGCCCCGAGGGTATGATACTCCTTCAGGGCTGTATGAATCGCGATTGTTGGTTATTGGTTTTGAGAACCGGCAATATCCATCTTTCTGATCCAGACGTCTGGAGACCAGAGTCCCATAGAAAAGGATAATCCCATCTGTAATTCATTTGAAAGCCCTTCAACTTGGCCAAGCATGTCGATTATGTTTGCGGAAAGTGTGATCTGTTCGATGGGAGATGTAATCTGCCCTGATTCAATCCGAAATCCTTCCGCGCTTACAGAGAAATCGCCAGAAACAGGGTTGGCTCCCGAATGCATTCCCTGAATATCGGTGATGATCAATCCATTGCCAATCACTTGGATCAGCGATTCTTTCGATTGATCTCCGGGTTCTACATATGCATTGCTGGGGTGGATGGTTTCTTTTGATTTGTAGCTACTGCGAAACGCGTTTCCCGTGGGTTGGGTGCCATCTTTCTTAGCAGTCTTTAGATTATGCAAAAAGGTCGTCAACATCCCATGCTCGATGATCCGTTTTTTGCTCGTTGGGACTCCTTGGGAATCAAAAGGCGAGTTAAAGATACTTCCGGGATATTCAGGATCTTCAACAATACTGATCAAGTCGGAAAAGACCTGTTTACCGATCTTTCCAGATAACAATGACAGACCTTTATGAACGTTCTCTGCATTTATCATCTCAAAAAACAGCTGCAAAAGTTCAGTGAACACATCCCCTTGAAGCAACACGGGATATTTTCCTCCGGGAAGGCTTTTTGCTCCTAAGTGCTTGAGTGCCTTTTCTGCTGCTTTTTTTCCGAGGGACTCCGGATCGAGATCCTTCGGTTTGGTGCCAAACCAAAACTCCCGGTCGGTTTTTTGATTCGATCCATCAGAAGCCAGCGCTGCAGTATATGCTCCTCCGCCTCCACTGGTACCCTCTATACTGAGCCCTTTTGAATTGGAAATCCGAACCTCTTTGCGGACATGCATCAAAAGACAATACGGAACCATGCGTATGCGTTCATCGGTGCCCAAAGCAGCTCTTTCCATGAGCATACCCCATTCGATTTTTTCGTCTGCGGGAATCGATTCAAAAGATCCTTGATACGGTTCAAACGAACGGTAAGAGGGTTTGCTGTCAAAAATGGAATCTGGATCCTTCGTATCGATTAAGGCTACATTTTCTAAGGCGTCGTCAACCATCCGTTTTGCGCTGTCTTCATCAAGGACTTCTGTATAACTGAATCCGGCTTTCCCGTTTTTCAGAGCCTTAAAACTGCATCCAAAGCCAAGCGCGTCTTGATATCGCTCTAGTTGTTGCTGAGAAATATGGATTTCGAACTCGTGATCTTTTTGGGCATACAGTTCAAACTCTCTCAATCCTTTTTTTGCTGCATAATCAAAAACCGCTTTTTCAAAAGATTGCCATTTCATTCGTTCCGCCCCCCTACGATCATCTCGGACACTCGAATGGTCGGTTGACCCAAACTTGCAGGAACAGAGCCAGATAAGGAGCCACAGTTTCCTTGCGCAAATGCTAGATCATTCGCAACTCGGTCGATCTTTAGGAGGATTTCGTGTCCCTTCCCAATCAGCGTAGCTCCTCGCACAGGTTTCGTGATCCGTCCCTTTTCTATCAAGTATCCTTCATTCACAGAAAAGTTAAACTCACCTGTTTCAGGCATGACAGATCCTCCACCTAGTTTTTTTGCGTAAAGGCCATATTCGGTATCTGCAATGATCTCTTCAGGAATATCCTTCCCAGGCATAATAAACGTGTTGGACATCCGTGAGGTTGGAGCCAGTTGGTAATCTTGCCTACGCGAACACCCTGTGGGTTCCATCTTCATCTTTCTTCCTCCGAGCTTGTCCACAAGATATCCTTTGAGTATCCCTTGTTCAATCAAAATATTTCGTTGCGTTGGCACTCCTTCATCGTCCAGATGGTTTGATCCCCAAGCATTTGCGATGGTTCCGTCATCAACTGCCGAAACACATTCTGCGGCGATTTTCTGCCCGAGTTTTCCCGCGAAGACGGATGAACCTTTGGCTACGGATGTCGCTTCCAGAGAATGACCACAAGCTTCATGGAAAATGACTCCTCCGAAGGCGTTGGAAATTATCACAGGCATTGTTCCTGCTGGAGCATGCGTTGCCTGAATCATTCGAGACGCTACTCGGGCTGCTTCCGCTCCCGCTCTTTTTGGGTCTATTTCCTGAAGAAACTCGGTCCCTTTTGCGGCACCCGGACCTTCAAAACCAGTTTCTTTCTCAGAGCCCTTAGAAGCGACCGCCTGTACCATAAGCCGGGTGCGGACCCTTCTGTCTTCTGCCCAAATTCCTTCAGTGTTGGCAACAAGGATTTCCTGATCGTAATCTACAAACCACACCTGGACTTGGGATATAAGGTCCGAATAGTTTGAGGCCCCTTCATGCGCCAATCTCATGGCTGATACTTTTGGTTCTTTCCTTATTTCTGAGGGAAATAGGTGGATGTAATGAATGATTGGATACTCATTCTTGCTCCACTGAACCATATCTTTCGTACGATCCGAGGACTTTAGCGCTTTTCCCACATTGACCGCTGTTTGGATTAAAGCGTCTTTCGATAAGTCGTTTGTATATGCGTACACAGACTTAGCACCCAAAAACCCGCGAATTCCAGCACCATAGGTTCTTCCGGAACGAATCGTCTCAACTGCCCCGTCGGTCATATCAATCGCTGACGAAATTCGGTTCTCGACAAAGAGTTCTCCAAAATCCCCACCATTTTCTAGGATTGCGGAAAGGGTATCATGAATCAAATTCTGATCGAGCATGCCTCACCTCCACAGGAGTAATTCAGTTTCTCAGCAATTATACCATACTTAAATCCTATGAATGGAATTTGTTTCTATGCTCTTTCATGGCATGCAATGCAGATCTCAGCTAATAATCGTCATACATGATCAATCCTTTCGTGATATAATTATCCGGAAAACGAGGACCATCGTTCGTGAACACTTATGGTTGGGTAAAATGTTGGAGGTGAAAGATGGTTTTGTTCTGGTCGATTTTGATCCTAATTGCCGCTTTTTCAACGAAAGTCTCTTCCAAAATAGGTATCCCCGCGCTTGTAGTTTTTTTGGGAATGGGGATGCTTTTTGGTAGCGATTTTCTCAACCTGATTTATTTCGATGATGTAACCCTCGCCCAACAAATTGCGAGTATTGCCCTTATTTTTATCCTTTTCGAAGGCGGGTTTAAAACCAAAGATTCCGCTTTGCGTTCTGTTTGGAAATCAGCCTTTTCGCTAGCTACTCTTGGTGTCATTATAACGGCAGTCATTGTCGGACTATTGACTCATTTGGTTCTTGGGTTGGATTTTATTTTTTGCCTTCTGTTGGGTTCAATCATCTCATCTACAGATGCAGCTGCAGTGTTTTCTTTGTTTCGAAACAAGGCAATTAAAAGGAATGTGGCTTCGACGTTAGAAGTAGAATCGGCTTCCAATGATCCGATGGCCATTGTGATGACTTTGGTAATCATGAGTATCGTCAAAGGAGTTGCAGACAGCCCAGAAGCTGTTATATGGGAGGTTGTATGGCAGTTTGGAGGAGGGTTTCTGATCGGGTGGTTGATCAGCAGAGTAGGTCGATGGCTTTTTAATATTTTAAAAACGGATGCCGGTGGATTCTACTATGTTCTGATCATGGGAATAAGTCTTTTGTCTTACGGGCTTGGTGACTTGATTGGCGCAAATGGGTTTATTGCAGCATTTTTTGCTGGTTTCTTTATGGGAAACTCTGAGTTCATTTATAAACGGGCCATCAGCCATTTTTTGGAAGGGATTTCTACGATTGGTGTTGTTGGATTGTTCCTAATTTTGGGTCTTTTGGTCTTTCCTCATGAACTCCTTGGGGTTTGGAAAGAAGGAATTCTTATCGCGCTCATTCTTGTTTTTGTTGCTCGACCGATTGCAGTTTTTGTCAGCACAATGGCATCCCGGTTTACATTTGCCGACCGATTATTCATTAGCTGGGGAGGGATTAAGGGAGCCGTAGCTATTGTTTTGGCAACATACCCAGTTGCCGCGGATATTCCAAATGGCAGACTCATTTTTAACGCAGTTTTTTTTGCCGTTTTGTTTTCCGCATTGATTCAAGGAAGCACTCTTGATTGGATGGCCAAGAAATTAAAATTGGTTACAGGAAAGCCTCAGAAGAGTGCGTATTCTCTCGAACTGCTTGCACTAGAAAAGTCCAACACAGAAATCCTGAATATAACGGTAGATGAAGACTTACCCATCGTTGGAAAAGCCATTAGAGATATTCAAATCCCCCCGAACACTATTATTACGGCTATTGTCCGCGAGGGAACCCTGATTGCACCAAAAGGAGATACAGTTATCAAAGCCCTCGACAATCTTTTTTTGCTGACGACTTACGCAGAAAAACCGAGTGTGTGCAGGCTTTTCAATCTGTAAGGAGGTAGTGATGCATTCAATGGTTCCATTTCGAGAACGCAAAGATTTTCAAAATCACCTGCTTCACAAACGATTTCAAAAAATCCTCCCTCAATTGTGGAACAAAAAGGATTTTGATGCCTGGCTTATTATCGGATCAGAGTATAACGAAGATCCAGTTTTGCTCACGATGCTTCCGCAAACAACCATGAATGCAGCGCGAACCACAGCGATTCTCATTAGCCGAAATGAATCCGAAAAACCAAAGATCTTCTCTTCGGTTGGAAGTCGCTTTGGGGATTTTTTCCAAAATGCTTGGCCGATTCAAAAAGAAGAGTTTTGGGAATGCTTGGAACGCGTTGTAAGAGATAGTGGGATCAAGCGTTTGGGGCTCAATTATTCTTCCTCCTGTCGATTGGCGGATGGAATCAGCCATTCCTTATTTGAGGAGGTCCGGAGCGCGATACCGGATCATGTGGACATCGTGTCTGCAGAGAAGATGGCATCGGATTGGCTTCAGTTACGCACAGAAGAAGAAATTGAAGTACTTCGTTTTATCGATGCAATTGCCCATCGGAACATTTCCGAGGTTTTTTTGCGGTCGAAGATCCGGCCGGGTATCACTTGCACAGAAGAACTAGAGTGGTTGCTACGAGAAAAAGCTCTGGAAGATGCTATGAACGTTTGGTTTCAGCCAGAAGTTGATTTCCAACGTTTCGGGGAAAAAAATCCACAGACGAAAGGTGTTATTGAGTTTGGGGATTTGCTTCATTGTGATTATGGATTGGACTACCTAGGACTGAAATCGGATACCCAAAGATTATTCTATGTCTTGAAGAAAGAAGAACAGGTCGCACCATACGGTCTACAAAGAGCTCTTCTATACGCCAATCGATTACAGGATATTGTTGTAGATCAGTTTCGAGTGGGGACAACTGGGAATGAAGTATTGCTTCAGTCGTTGGGTATCGCTCGAGAAAAGGGACTCTTTCCTATGGTATATACCCATCCGATTGGCTTTCATGGTCACGGTGCGGGCCCAA
>Ga0334886_1004269_pt1 | contig 11830 bp, 12 predicted proteins | sample GraSluR1_MG_9_FD_207232 | JGI IMG/M metagenome (GOLD analysis project Ga0334886, IMG submission 207232) | Sludge microbial communities from methane-producing bioreactor in Wageningen University, Netherlands - Granular Sludge_27_06-R1 | ecosystem: Engineered > Bioreactor > Anaerobic >...
TAGCGGTCCCCCTCCTTCACGAGGAGCTTCTTGTCCTCCAGCTTGCGGAGCGCGTCGTCCACCTCGAAGTCGAGACGCACGCCGAACTTCTCTTCGATCCACTGTTCGATGCGGTCGTCCAGCTCCTCCTCCGTGAACGGTTCCCCGTTCGCGTTCCGTTCGGCCAGAAGGAAGTAGTAGGCGAGCAGCGCCTCTTTGCACTCTTCTTCCTCCGCCTCGTGGACGAGGAAGTCGAAAACACCGGCGTTGTTGTCCAGGTTGTGGAAGTAGAGCGTCTTCATCAGCTTCGCCTGGTGCTTCTCCTTCGTGAGCTTGTACTTCGTGAACACCTTGAAGGTGATCGTTCCCACGATGGAGAAGGCCGCGAGGATCGGGAAGAGCTGCTCCTTGAAGTGCGCCCAGTCGATGTTCCGTCCGGCGACGATCGCGGCGATCAGCGTGCCGACGACGAGCAGCGCCGGAACGACGCGGTTCACCACGCTCAAAAAGCCCGCGATGATCGGCAAAACGATCTTCCCCTTGTCCATCAGGGTCATCTGGATGGTCACGTCCGGGAAGAGCGTCTGCAGCGTCGATGCCGGGACGTTCTTGAAAACCTTCAGGAAGATCGTGGGCACCTTCGGCCCGCCGTTGCCCTTCTTCGGCTCCGGCTCTTTCTCCTTCTTTCCGAGCACCGCCTCGCGGGTCATGCGGCGCTCCCGCTCTCTCTCGGTCTCCCCGGCGGTCTTGATGAAGGTGTCGTAGAACTGTTCCATGTCCTCCTGGCTCTTCAGCTTGATCAGGATGAGCAGCCGCTGGATCATCTCCTCCATCTCCGGCGCGGCGGGCGCGTCCTTCTTCCGGAGCGACTTCCACCAGGAGAGCGGCTCCTTCGGCTTGGGAATCTGCTTCGTCCCTCTTCGATAGATCATGATCTTCTCGTAGTTTTCGAGGTTGACCTTGACGTTCAGGCCCCTGGGGGCCGCCTTCGTCATCAGCGCGTTCAGCTCGGCGATGGGGAACTCGCGGTAGTTCGCCGCGACGAGGATTTCTTCCAGCGCCTTCACCATGCTGTCGAAGCGGGTGTCCATGCTGTCGCCGGGCGGGCAGATCTTCAGCGTGTCGGCGTCGGGATTGAAGATGTGGTAGGCCCCCCGCGCCTCCTTCAGCGTGCCGTGAAAATCGTAGTGGTACGTCGCCTCGACCAGTTCGGCGACGCGGCGGAGCTTCTCCCTGTCCTCCGCCGAAAGGGTCTCCTCCTCGCACAAAACGTCCACGAGGTCCTCGGTGCGCACGGGGATGAACTTGCCCAGATCAGGATTAACCGCCATCGCAACCCCTCCTGTATAAAAGTTCGACGCGTCCTCCGCGGGAAAGAACCCGCCCGAAGAAAACAGCCGTCGACGACGAAGCACTTTCCAATAGTACAGTCATCCGGCCTGTTTATCAATAGATTGAAAAGCTTGCCGAATCGTGCGGGGTGTGGTTTGGTGGGAACTCAATACAAACCAAGAAAGAACATCAATGTGTCAGCAAAACATCGATCTACTCAAAACAGAGAACATTCTTCTATAGGCGGAGGTATTTTGAATGTACTACGAGCACGGCGTATTTTTCGTAATCATGAGCGAAAAAGGCCACGTTTTTTTCTATTCTTTAGGAACCCTGCTTTTTTCAAGTGCCTGCTGTATTCGCTGTAGCGTTTCCTCAATACGAATTTTCCGCAACTCGCACTCCCAAATACGCAGAACCCTCCATCCTCTTCTTTCGAAGCGGGCTGTTATCTCCTGGTCGCGGCGTATGTTGCGCTCTCGCTTCTTTTGCCAGTATTCTTTGTTGTCTTGCGGGCGGGTGTTTCGGCAGTCGTGCCCGTGCCAGAAACAGCCGTCCACGAAGACGGCCACTTTATGTTTCGGGAAAGCAAAATCGGGATGTCCTACGACCGGATAGTTGCGTCGCCATCCCGTAATCCCGTTGTTCTTGAACAGCTTCAGCAGACGCAGCTCCGTCGACCGGTTCTCTTTTGATCGCACCTTCCGCATGATCTCCGAGCGAGCGTCTTTGTCGAATACGTCGCTCACGGTGCGTTACCTCTCGAACTCGATGCGAAGGCTTGGGTCGGTCTCGGCAGCGGCGACGATGTCGTTGTACCTGTCCACGATCTTCGCGATCGCCGCGCTACGGTTCGTCTCGTCGAAAAGACTGTGCTCGTAGACGACGCGTCTTCCCAAATCCGCGTTGGACGCCTGTCGATCATCGTACGCCGCCTCCGCTATCTTCAGCAAAAAACGTTCGCCGATGAAGCGCGCGACGGGAAGCGCCACGGCGTCGCCCATGGCCTTGTATCCGTCGTTGGCGCTGCCGGGGAGCCGGAAGCTGTCGGGCGCGCCCATCAGACGGGCGGTTTCGCGGACGGTGAGCAGCCGCGCATGCACCTCGCCGTCTTTTTTGACCACCAAGAACTGCTTGCTGCTCCCGCCCTCCGGCGTCCTCAAGCACCCTGCGATGCCGTCGAAACGGAGCTCGAGCCGCTGTCGTCCCTGGCGGGTCCTCCTGTATCCGGTCGCGTAGACCGTGGCGTGTTCGTCGAGCTTTTCCCTATGCCTCTCCGGAATCAGCCGGAGGACGTCGTCCTTGTCGAACGGAACGTCCGGTTCGAGGATGTCCTCCAGTCGTGTACGGCGCTTCGGAGGCTCTTCCGAACGCCACCATATCCAGCCTGGCAGCGTCTTCCCCAGCTCCGCGGCCGCCTTGTTGTGCAGCCAGCACGGAGCGGAACCGGCAAGCTCCTCCGGAATGTGGCGTCCGCGCTCGACGGCGATGACGAACACCCTGGGGCGCGACTGCGGCACGAAACGGGACGCGTCCAGCATGATCGCTCCGCAGTCGTACCCTCTGTCGACGAGCGCCGAATGCAGCTTTCTGTAGTGTGCGCCGCTTCCGGCGGAGAGAAGCCCGGAGACGTTTTCGACCAGCAGAACGCGCGGCTTCGCGGGCATCTCGTCGAGGATACGGAACCACTCCCAGACAAGGCCGCTGCGGCAGGCTTCGATACCGCCTATTGCGCCCGCCAGCGACAGGTCCTGACAGGGGAAGCTGGCCCATGACAGGTGCGCGAACGGCAGGTCGGCGCCGCGGACGTTCTTGATGTCGTTCAGGAGGAAATGCTCCGAACCGAAATTCGCCTCGTAGACGTTCGCCTTCTGCGGGCAGATATCGTTCGCCCAAAGGGGAGCGAACATGCCCTTCAGGCCGTAGGCGACCAGACCGCTTCCGGCGAAGAACTCGTGCATCGTCCACGGCGCGGATGAAAGGCCGATCTTTCCGTGGTCCACATACGGCAGAACGGCTTGCAGCATACTCGCTCACTCCTTTTCGGCGTTTGTTTGCGTTCCTTGCGCGATAGAGTATCGCCCCGCCGGCGGAGGGAGAATCCGCAGCGGAGGAAAACCCTCACCATACTACCGTTATCCGACCTCTTTATCAACACGTTGAAACGCTTGCCGTGAAGCCCGGAAGCGGGGTAGTTTCGCGTTTCGCCTATCGAATTTTATTTGTGTTTTTTGTAAATAAATAAGTCAAAGCCGGCATTTTTTTGTTTAGCCAAAGATTTTACCTTATTTATTTTTAATGTGTGTAGTTATCCTATAATATTCAGTAGATTGCCGTCTGCGTAAATCCTCAATTAAGAGTTGTTTTTCATGGCATTATACATTTTTTCCGTGTATTCATCAATTTTATCGCGTGACATTCTTATACGTTCTGCGGAAGTGCTATACCCTATCTCTGTGTTGCCTTTCTTTATTTCTTCAAAGACGCTATCAGCAAAAGCATCCAATGGCTCTATATGCGTTTTTAGCCATGCTCCATTTAAGGCTGTATCAACTGCCGGCGGCACAATTTCAATCACTTCTATAGGCGTAGCCGAGAGTTGGTAACGCAGACATACTGTAAAAGAATGTAGCGCAGATTTTGTTGCTGAATAAATTGGGGCAAAAGCAAGTGGCGTAAAAGCCAAGCCGGATGTAATGTTAATAATGGATGAAGTTTTTTTATCGGCAAAAAACGGTGCAAACAACATAGATAAATGAATTTGCGCTTCAAGGTTTACTGTGATCTCTTTGCTAAAATAGTTCCAATTATTCCTTGCATCTTCATCTAACACATTGAACCGTTGTAAAATGCCCGCATTGTTTACCAATATATTTACCGTCGGGAAATTTGTTGTTACCCAATCGAATAATTTAATGCGTTCAGCTTCTATCCCCAAGTCACAAGTATAGATAATAATGCCGGGTAATTGGGTTTGGACTTTTTTGAGAATATTTTCCCGCCGTCCGCAGATGATTACTTGATTTCCGGCTTCAGCAAAACGTTCCGCAAAAGCTAAACCAATGCCGGAACCTCCTCCTGTGATGAGTATAGTGTTCTGCGTAATATTCATATTTACCTCCAACGCTATTGCTTTATTTTTTTACCGCAATAGTCAAGCCATCTCCGATAGGGAGCAACGTGCTTTCAAAGCAAGGACTTTTCGCCAGCTTTTTATTGAATATGTCTAACGATTCGCGCATGGAATTCAGATAGCTATGCTCTGAGCTAAACTCAAACAGAGGGAATAGCGAATCCTCGGCAATTAGCATTCCGCCAGTTTTCAGTAAACTAATATAACTATCGAACATTCCTGCATATAACGTTTTATCACCGACATCTTGAAATATCAAATCAAAATCCTTGGCTAATTCTGTAACGACTTCACGCGCGTCACCAACTATAATATGAATTATCTCCTCAACGCCTTGACGCTTGAAATTTATTTCAGCTTGTTTTGCAACTTCTTCGTCAAGCTCAATCGTGATGATTTTCCCACCATGGCACTTTACTGCTTTAGCCATCATAGTGGTCGAAAAACCTATGCTCGTGCCTATCTCCAACACCTTTTGCGGCTTTGCCGCCAATATCAGAACTTGAAGCATTCTGGCAACATCATCATCCACTCCTTGTCCGTAATTATCAATATCCGTTCGTTCGGAGTATTGTTTTCGTGTCAGCTTACTTTGGGCATACAATCCCTCAATGTAAGCTTGTGTTTTTTGGTAATCCATTTGCACATTCTCCTATTGTGATATGTTTTCTAAATCCTTCCTAAACGCTTTTGCCCATTGCATTGTTACCGTAGATTGCTGAATCCGTAAGTCTAATTTTTTTTGAGCATACCAATGGTCGGTGCATTTTTCTTTCAACAACTTTTCAATAGCCTTATTAGTATTATCAATAATTATACTTTGCTCATTGATAAATTCATCTAAAAAGATCAACTGTTTCTCAATTGGGAAATGTTGCATTGCGTCAAGTTTAATTAAAAATATGTCGGCATTATACGCTCCCCTTTGCACGGGCTGTTCCATCAATTCAAAAAAACGAGCTTTTCCTTTATCGGTTATTGACGCAATATTCGTCCTTCTCTTGTCCGATGCATTGCTTAATGTAATAAATCCGCTATGCGCTAATTTTTCTAGCAAAGGATAAATCACACCAAAGCTAATCCTGCGATGGTGTCCCAATGAAATTTGCATAGCACAACGTAGTTGATACCCATTTTGAGGACCTTCCATCAATTCACCTAAAATAAATAATTCATTCATCATAATATTATCGTACCACTATCGCATCTAAAAGATGCATGTATTTTATATCTTTTAGATGTATTCGTCAAGGCGTTTCTCAATTAGGGCTTCGTGAACAAGTCGCGAGTCTTATTTTGTAAAGGTCGAAGTGGACCAATTGTGGATAAGAATCGCCCACGATATGACCATAACGACTTTTCCGCGCTCTCCGGAGCTTCAGAAAAAAGATTGAAAGAGGTAGGGTTTTATATGAAATACGAAAAAGTACCGCCGGTGTGATCCGCGAACTCGGGTATCCAGATCGCCATACATTGAGTTCCTTCCGGGGGAGGACCCGCTCCATTTCCGCGAGAAGCGTTTCCCGCCTTGTGAGCTTCTTGTATTTTTCGAAGATGGAGGGGGGCGCAAGAGTTCTCCGGCGGTTCATCGTTCTCGGCTCCCGGGTTTGGAGTGGATGTAGAAGAAACTGATGCGACACTATTTTCAAGATTGAAAACCTATTTGCCGGAGACTTTTTCAGAGATTCCTTAAGTCATAGTCTTTCAATTTATGGCTTAAAATAAAATTAAAATAATCAATAAGAGGGTGTAGCTTTCCGCTTTTCTGCAAATCATATATTGCTTCTTTACTTAACCACTTTGCATCTATCACTTCATCTGATTGTAGTCTTAGAGTCGAAATCGGTGTATCTGAATGAAAGAGCCATACGTCGTAAAAATCCTGACTGGCATCTCTGCGTGTCTGATAAATCAAACGTGCCGTAGCTATATCAAGGGGTAAGCCCAATTCTTCTTTTACTTCCCGGACAGCGCCCTGTAAGCTGCTTTCTCCAGCAAGTATAGAACCGCCCGTACACTCCCAATGCTTCGGATACGGTTTGTCTGGATGGCGCTGTGACATCAGGTATTCACCTTGACTGTTGACGACCCAAACACTGACAACAAGGTGATAAAGGCCTTGTGGGACAGGTTTCCCCCGTTTATGGACAATTCCGGTTTTTTGGCGTTTCTGATTATATAAATCCCATAGTTCCGGCATCTCTACACCTCCTTTTGCGGCAAAGGCGCATTACAAAAGTTATATAAATAACCGTCCGCTATGGCCCTGATTTTAGGTGCGTGGTATGCGGAATACTTATCATACACACCATAAGTAATCATTCCGGCTTGTTTGGCACTTCTAACAGCTGGTAAGACATCCTCGAATACGATACATTTTTGCGGGGGTATTTTTAACCTACTGGAAACGGACCTAAATATTTCCGGGTGTTCTTTCCCTCTTTCCATCTGATCGGTAGAGCGGAGAATATCAAATACATCATAGATGCCATTGTTGATCAGGCAAGGCTTGTATAGTTCTTCGGGTAATCCGGTGGCAACTGCCAGCTTTATATGGAATGTCTTTAATCGTAAAAGATATTCATGAGTATATGGCATTAAGCGGACATTATTCGCATATTCATGCACAGCCATAAGGTTCCATTCCTGGATAATTGCCGGAATAGTTTCATTCAGCCCAAACAGTTTAATTGTGTATTGTGCCGCTTCCTCAAAGCTGCGGGCACAGACTTCCGTCACATAATTTGCAGGAACCGGCAAGCCTCTTTTGGTAAGAAAAGCAATATCAATCTTTTCCCACACATCCATTGAATTGAGTAAAGTACCGTCTAAATCAAAAATAGCTGCTTCAAAATACATCTCTAAACAGGCTCCCCCTTTCGGAATAGGAACCTTAATTCTTCGGCAGCTCTCTTTATGTCCGCCTGTGAAATAATAGCGGATACTACCGCCAAGCCATTTATGCCGGTATCCCGAAACGAAGCAACGTTATCCTTGTTAATACCTCCGATTGCAACGATAGGGAGGGAAACTGCCTGCCGAATCAGCCGTAATTCTTCCATTGTAACAGCATGTGCATCCGTTTTGGTTCCTGTTGGGAACATAGCTCCCACTCCTAAATAGTCCGCTCCATCATTTTGTGCTTGCAATGCTTCCGGAACGGACGAAGCCGACACGCCCAAAACCATGGTTTTTCCAATCATTTTACGGACAGCCGGTGCGGGAATGTCACTTTGCCCGATATGTACGCCTGCTGCGTTTACCGATAGGGCAATATCAATCCGGTCATTTATAATCAAAGGAATACCATGCCCGTCTGTGATTTTCTTGATACGGACGGCCTGCTCATAAAACTCCCGTGAGGATGCCGACTTTTCCCGGAGCTGTACCATCGTCACACCACCGTCAATCGCTTTTTCAACGGTGGTTTCCAAGTCTTTTGTACTCATCAAATTTCTATCCGTCACAAGGTATAATGTATAATCAAATTTCCCGTTTGTTGGATTTCCCATTGTTATTCACCCTCGTTTCTTGCTTTTTCTTTACACAATGCCACGTCGTTTCCTATTTGATATCCGATTCATCGCATGGCCTGCACATATCTTTCCGCACATGGAGCGATTGCGTCTGTCCTCGGGAGGTGCGCTTTCGTGATACGCTTTTGTTCTCTCCCCATTCAGAGAAAACTTAAATATATCCGGCCAATCCGGCTTTCTCCGGGCTTCACTGATTCGATAACCAGCTTCATAAGCGCCTTTCCACGCCTTTTACAATATCCGCTGCATGAGCTGCGTTCAAAGGAGAGAACCTCCGCGCGAAACGATGTTCATCTGCCGTTTTTCACGCTTGAATGTTCCTGCTGCATGAAGAGAAATTCCAGCGTGAAGAGTCATGAAATCAACGCCTTCTTCAGCGTGAGCACGAACCACCTCCAGAAAGCCCTGAGCCGTCAGTCTTTTTAAGCTTTTTCAAAATATCCGATAGCGTCGTAAACAGGAACAGTACCAATCATAAAAGAAAATGTTGCAATTAGTTTCTTCCGAAATTCGCACGTTTTGCTATGGCTGTTTAAATTCATGATGGATTCTACATCGAACTTTTCCGCCAGTATGACCTTTTCCATTTCGGAGGCAGAATCGATACAACCACCGGATATGCCAAGGTTCACATTGATTCTTGTTTTAGCCCTCCGTTTATACCATAGGGATGCGGCGACTTATGCTTGATATTTACCGGGATTGCTACCTGGCCCGATGTTATAAGCTGTAATAGGTCTAACTTTCCTCTTTTGCGACCTGCGCAAGTTCTTTTCGTTACGATGTCCTTTCTAGCGGCTTCCATCTATGTTGATTATTCATTTATTTCTTCGTATTTCTTTAATCCGTTTTGATAAAGCTCAAAAAAATGATGTGTTGGACCATTTCCCTTTCCGATGGAAAGGGAGTGTTCAATCGCTGTCGTGACATAAACCTTCGCCTTCCCCACGGCTTCTTTTATCGAAAACCCGTTTGCAAGTTGCGAAGCGATAGCGGACGAAAAGGTGCACCCTGTGCCGTGAGTGTTCTTGGTGGCGATGCGTGGCGTTTCAAAATGGTATAAATCCTTTCCGTCATACAGAACATCCAATGCGTTGCCGGAAGCGTGACCGCCTTTTACCACAGTGGCCTTACAGCCCATTGAGCAGATTTTTTTTGCAGCGGCTTCCATATCCACTATAGACAAAATCTGCATATCCGCAATTTTTTCAGCTTCGGGGATATTCGGTGTTAACACATCGGCAAGCGGAATAATTACTTTTTTTAGTGTGTCAACTGCGTTCGGTTCCATGAGAGGGCAACCGTTTTTGGCGTACATAACGGGATCGATGACCACGTTCACCGGATGGTATTCGAGCAGCTTTTCAGCAACGGCGTTCATGCAGGCCGGAGTAGAAAGCATACCGATTTTTACTGCGTCTACTTCAATATCCTCAAATACCGCGTCAATCTGCTTTTTAATCATATTCGGCGTTATATCCTGTATATCGATCACCCGGCTTGTGTTTTCCGCAACGACGGAGACTATTACGCTCATACCGAAAACACCATGAGCGGAGAATGTTTTTAAGTCCGCCTGTATTCCTGCGCCGCCACTGCAATCAGACCCGGCAATGCTCAAAACTTTTTTCAAGATAGAATTTCCTCCTTTATTTTCTTTGAGAAAACAAGCAGTATTGTTCCGTCTATGACGGTAACAACGCTTTTTCTCCCGATGAATTCATTGCTCACGCCGATAGGGAATGTACGTGTGAGTGTGGCGTTATCAAGCTCGTATTTTAATCCATTGAGGTATACTCCTGTTGCTGTATCGGAAAATGAAAACACAGAGATACGCCCGTTGGCATTGCTTGAAAACTCCATACTGCCGTTTGTGATTGCGGTCATCACGCAGTCCTTTCCAAATAAAAATCCCCTTCGGTTGCTTTGGGACAAAAACGCTAATAACTGCATATTGGTAACAGTGTGTTCTATTCGACCGCCCATGCCGCAATAAATATGAAAAGTGGAATAACCATGGTTAATACCCTCACGTATAGCGGCAAGAGTATCCGTATCGTCCTTTTCTTCGCTTAATGTGATCACATTCGGATGAGTGGGGGTATAATGCAGCGTATCAAAATCGCCAATTACCAAATCCACTTTGATGTTGTTTTGCTCCAAATATGTCAGACCGCCGTCTGCCGCAATCACATAATCATCGGATTGCACAACAAAATCCAAACCGTAATTTTCACCTGCACCAACGATATAACAAATCCCATCTTTCATATCCGTTGCTCCTGAGACGCCATTTCCCAGAAATCCAGTTCCAGCAGACTTGCCTTTTCAAAAATCGCTGTCAATTCTTTCTTTTTGGGGTCAGGAAGAGCAGTACATTTTTTCTCCGCGAAGTCGCCCCATAGCTTACAATCCTCCGCATAGCGTTCACTGGCATAGTCCTCAATAAAGTCCCAATATCGTGATTTTTTCGTTTTCGGTTCGGCGGCAATTTTTTGGAAAATATAGCTGTAACTCAACATGCAGGGAAGCACAGCCATCAAGATTTTGCTTACGTTACCTTCTTCCGCGATACCCAACATGAAATTAATATAATTTTGATTTTCGGGAAGTGGGGCAATGTCTTCTATATCGCTGTCATTTAGTCCAAATTGTTTTAAATATCTCAATCGTACGGCGGATTCCGTGTCCGTCACAAAGCAAAGTACAGAGTAATACAATTGGATGTCCTTTAGGATTGTGGAGTGGTACATAGCCTTTCCGTAGACTCGAGCATAGTGTTTTAAGTAAATACTGTCCTGAATCATATATTGCTTGAATTTTTCGATTGGCAAGGTTCCTTTTTGGAGTTCTTGTATAAACGGAGTTTCTGTGTAGGTGTCCCAAATAGGCAAAGCACAATTTAAGGTTTCTTCCATAAACGACATACGATTTTCCCCCTAAAATAAAATGAGAGCCTCCAAAAATATTTGGAAGCTCTTTCAAACGCAATACGACGTAAGAAATTGCTTCCCTACGCCGGTATTAGCCGACAGGTCTAGAGGTCAGGTCTTAACCTTTTTCAACTTGTTCAGTTCCCTCGCAAACATATCAACAATATTCAATTTTAAAAAAAGGACGCTTCCGTTTCGGGAAGCGTCCTAATCAAATACAATATCGTAATGATTGCTTCCCTACGTCGGTCTTAACCAACAGGTTCAAAGGGTCAGGTTTTACCTTCTCAACTACGAAGTAGTTCCCCCGCATATTTTATTATAACGCTTTCCGGAATAAAGTCAACTAAGTTGGAAACCCCCAAATCCGCAGGTTCGTTTTTCCAAGGCAAATTTGTGACATCGCGGAGGGAGGGACGAGAGAAGTTATCTCCCTCCGAGATTTTTTCAGATATTTCACTCCGCGACTCGGCGTCTTTCCGAATTGTGAATAAGCAAACATAAGCGCGGAGCCGGAGTCGCCGTACTTATCCACAACTATGAGGCGGTTCGCGGACGCGTATCAACTCCCCGGTTCCGGCAGCATTTTCAATTTCGCAAGCGCTCCGGCCAGGAGCTTCCCGCCGTAGTCTTCCTCCCGGAGCTTCAGTACAATCCGTCTTCCGTGAGTCACGATCTTCCTCGCCATGGTGTAAAGAAGAAAGCGCAGCGTCCGGGGGCGGCTCTTACGATACTCCTCGGGAAGAAAGAAGAGCTTCAGTATGGTGTGCAGATTGAACGAGAGCGCGGCGGCGTTGAACCATGCGGCGTTCGCGCCGAAGTATTTCGACGGGACATGGCCTCCTGCGAGCTCCTCCTTCAGGATGTGGTGGACTTCCTCGGACTTCCCGCAGCGCTTCCGCCGCCACTCGATGATC
>Ga0334886_1004281_pt1 | contig 11801 bp, 6 predicted proteins | sample GraSluR1_MG_9_FD_207232 | JGI IMG/M metagenome (GOLD analysis project Ga0334886, IMG submission 207232) | Sludge microbial communities from methane-producing bioreactor in Wageningen University, Netherlands - Granular Sludge_27_06-R1 | ecosystem: Engineered > Bioreactor > Anaerobic > Unclassified...
ACCGACTTCAATGGCGGCTGGGACGCCTTTGTGGTCAAGCTGAACGCCGCGGGGACCGCTCTCCTCTACAGCACCTTCTTGGGCGGAGGCGGCGATGACACGGGTAGCGGCATCGCCGTGGATGGCCTGGGCCAGGCCTACGTCACGGGCCGAACCTGGTCGTTCGACTTTCCCGCGGGCCCGGGGTACGACACCGACTTCAATGGCTATGTTGACGCCTTTGTGGTCAAGCTGAACGCCGCGGGGACCGCTCTCCTCTACGCCACCTACTTGGGAGGATCCCGTAGGGACCGGGGCTGGGGCATCGCCGTGGACGCGATGGGCCAGGCCTACGTCACCGGCACCACTTCCTCCCCCGACTTTCCCGCGGGCCCGGGGTACGACACCGACTACAATGGCAATTCTGATGTCTTTGTGGCCAAGCTGAACGCCGCGGGGACGGCTCTGCTCTACGCCACCTTCCTGGGCGGATCCGATGACGACGGCCTACGCGATGAATACGGTACCATCGGCACCGCCATCGCCGTGGACGCCATGGGCCGGGCCTACGCCACCGCCTCCACCTATTCTGCCGACTTTCCCAGCACGCCTGGGGCCTACAGCGTGACTTACAGCGGCTGTACCGATGCCTTTGTGACGGTGCTGCAGTTGCCCGAAACGGGGCCGCATACCATTTCCGGTCGGGTCATCGATGGCGGTGGTCAGGGCCTGGGAGACGTGATGGTAGGCGCTGCCGGCACCGGTTGGGCCCGCACCGATGCCATGGGCTACTTCACCCTCACCGGCGTTGTTACAGGCACCCACACGTTGACGCCCAGCCTGGCGGGCTATAGCTTTTCGCCCGCTTGGCGCACGGTGACTGTTCCACCGGGTGCGACCGTCGTGAGCTTTTACGGCTGGCCCCAGTCCGCCCTGGTCGATCCGCTCCAGTCGAGCGTGATGGTCGACACCGCATTTGTCGAGGCCGATGGGGTGGACACGGGCACCATCACGGTCACGCTGCGCAACGCCAACGGCGATCCCGTGCCGGGCAAGGGCGTCACCCTGCTCTCGGACCGCGGCTACCTCGATGACATCACCCAGCCCGCTGTCCCAACCGACAGCAACGGACGGGCCGTGGCCTATGTGCGCTCCAGCGCGTTCGGCGTGGCGACGCTCCAGGCCCTCGTGAGCAGCGACGGCGTCCTCCTGGCCGCAGCGGCCACGGTGACCTTTGCCGAGCTGACGCCAATCCCCGCTTCGCTTCAGGACAAGGCGGAGGCCGGCGTCGGCGCAGCTCACCGTGCGCTGGACGAGGTCTGGGCCAATACTCTGCGGATCGTCGATCTGGATCGGTACTTTCACGCCGCCATCGGGGAGGCATCGGCGCGGCGAGTCAAAGACCTGGTTACCGGGCTCTTGGACGTTGCCGGGGGAGCAGCATCTTGGCACAGAGGCGACCCGGCATCGCGGCTCAAGTTCCCCGCCTGGCGGCAGACCGTCACGTCTCCGGAATGGCGGCAAGACTATCTGTGCAAGGTCACCGGCCTGTTCACAGACCATATGACCTGGGGGACTGACTCGGAGCTGGGTCAGCGGCTCTCCAGCATCGTGTTCCGCGGCTCGCTGCTGCTGTATGGCGCTCAGCGATGGGATGCCTGTATGGTTGACCTCGCAGCCGAGAGCTACCTCGACGCCTGGAACATCGGCACGCTGATCGGCGATGTCTTGAACAACTACCTGCTCGATCCGCCTGACCAGTGGTATGCCAAGCAGCTCATGGACGACGAGAGGGTCTTTCTTGCAGCGCTCCTGACCAAACTGCGTTCCACGCGCATGCCTGCCATGACCGAGGAGCTGGAAGCTGACTACTGGTCGGACCTCGCAGCCCGCGAAAAGGCGCTCCGGATCTACACACAACGCGTGCGGGACGCCTATCTCACGCTCGATTCGGCCCGAAGCGCCTCCGAGTCGGGTGGTTGGGCGGGCGATGCGTCGCTGCTGAGCGCGCGTCTCGCGGCCAAGGCCCTGGCGACCTATGCCTTTGATGGGCCCGGGCGCATAGCGGTTGCCGGGATCCTGGGCGTCCTTGACTATTACATGAACACAAGCGACCTTCGGGATGCCGAACTCATGGTTTTCACGGCGGAGGAGATCCTGATAGAGAGTGTGGCCGATGCGATGCACACGGGCCCTGAGAACGTGAGAGCGGGAATGGATCAGATCATCCGGGGCCAGCTTCCCGACACCCCCGAAGGTTCCATCGTCTCGGTTGAGCACTGGAGCCAAGGCGAAGTGTGGGGGCTCTTTCGGTGGAAAGAGACGGGCTCGTACTCAACGGTTACCATCCAGAACACGGGCACGGCTCCGGCGACGTTCTATGTCGTCTCCCGCTATCTCAGCTGCACGACCCGCCTTAAGACCCCCTGGTCCTTTCTGTGGGAGAGCGCCGAGTCTGACCCCATCGTCATTGCCCCGGGTGACACGCGTCAAGTGCGTGTGGACTATCGCACCGACACCGCTGGCTTTTCGCCCATGAATGAGCAGTTCTACTGGGGTGCAGGCTACCTGGAGCCCTCGCCGATCTCTATCGACTTGATCGCATCGAATGACACTGGGGTCTTTTACCTCGATTACGATCGCAGCGACTGGTGGCCCGTCAAGGTCGATGCGAACGGCGTGCCGCTCGCGTCGACGGCGGCGGCCCTTGCGCAGGAATATCAGACCATCGCGCCGCCGCTCGAGGCGAGGGTCTACGCTTCAGCCGCGGACGGGTCGGGCGAGATGCGGCTCTGGGCGACCAATCCCTACACGGTCACCGTGCCGATCACCGTCACACAGACGGTCTCCGATGGGATCACGCCGTTGGAGCTGGGCGGGGCGGACTATGACGGGACGCATCTGCAGTGGAGCCGGTTGCTAGACCCTCTCGTCACGGAGCTGTTTACGTGGACCTGGAGCGTGGATGTGCCTCCTGGCACCGAAATCCAGCTGCCTGCTTCTGAGCTCACCATCACCGGTCCCGATGGAGAGAACCTGGTCGACAGCGCGGACCCAGGCGCCTTCCTGAAGCCCTGGCCCATTTCCATAAAGCGTGCGGTGCCCGTGAACGTAACGCCTGGTACGCCAGCCAGCATTGTGGTCACCGCGACGAACGTGACGTCCTCGCCCGTCGATGCCACCCTGCACATCACCGCGACAGCCACGACCGGCGAGCCGCATCTCACAGGGTCGTACTCCCTGGCCCTGGCGGGGGGAGACGCGCAGACCATCACGACCGCCGTCCCGACCAGCTTGCCGGCTGGATCGTACGCGGTAGTCGGATCTCTGGAGGCTCAGGGCGGGACAAAGACCGCCTTCGAAGACCTCATGACCGTCGGAGTTCGATCTCCGGCGCTGGCTATCACCGGCAGTCCGGTTCAGGCCGACGGCACCATCGTGTCAGGTCAGGCGGTCACCCTCAGCGCCCACATCACGAACCGCGCATCGGTGTCTCTGTCGCAGATCGTGATCACGGCCACCGTCCCGCTGGACTTGGCAACGGGGGTGCACGCGATCAGCGACGGCGGCGTTGCCGACGGGGAGAGCGTCATCTGGGGACTCGACAGTCTGGCGGCGGGCGACACCAGGACGCTCACCTTCCAGGTTCATATCCCCCAAGACTATGGTGACGGGGCAGGACGGTATCTCCGAAGCGAGATCGTGGCTCATTCCGCTCAAGTGCCGATAGCGGGAGGGCAGAGCTTTGCGGCACTGGTCGTTGGGACGGCCAACACGCCGCCTATCGCCTCCGCCGGTCCGGACCAATCAGCCAAGACCCTTGCCACGGTGCAGCTTGACGCAAGTGCCAGCACCGATCCCGATGGGCATTTTCCTCTGCTCTACCAGTGGACGCAAACGGACGGCCCGGCTGTGCAACTGAGTAACCCGAGCGGGATCATGCCAACGTTCGTTGCTCCTGGCGATCCGTGCACGCTAGGGTTCTCGCTGGTCGTCACCGACGCGCTTGGGGCTGCTTCTGCTCCTGACAGCGTCAGCATCACCATCACCAATCAGCCCCCCGTGGCGGATGCGGGGCCGAACCAAACCGTACCCCTATCAACTTGGGTGTCGCTCGATGGCACTGGAAGCAGCGATCCGGATGGTGACCTGCCGCTTGCCTACTGGTGGAACCAGATTGGCGGCCTAGTCGTGTCTCTTGATGATCCAACCGCCGCCGCCCCCAGCTTTCTGGCGCCGAGCACACCGACGTCGCTCGTGTTCACCCTCGTGGTGATGGACAGTCTGGGTGCGGAGTCCGAGCCCGATAGTGTCACCATCACGGTGCGCAGTGTGGAGGGAGGCTATACCGCTTACTTGCCACTGGTCCTCCGATAGGGTTCCGGCGCCTATCGCCATGCCTGGGGCGTCTCAGTCGCGCGTTGGCGTAAGGGGATCGGCTGGTCAGGAGTGAACGCCGCGAAACAGGAGACAAGGTGACGGTGCCAGCCATGATTACAAGGCTCCAGCGGGTTCTGTCGTTCGGGGACCGCCATCAAGCAGGTGTGATGGCACGAGGCCCAGCAGCGCTCCTCCCCCTGCTGGCGGTGGTGCTGTGCGTGGTTACGTTCTCTAGGAGTGTCGGTCCCTCAGCTCGAATGGGCTCGTATGGAGCTGACTCGGCGTCCGGGTCGGCTGCCAGATCAACGCCAGCCAGCATAGAGTCTCACGCAGTAGGTCAGATCGCTCCTCACGCATCAAAGACACCCGTGTCTCCGCCTGTAATGCCATCGGTTGGGGTAGCGCGACCCGTCACGCAGGGCGATGTACGCGATCTGTGTATTCACGTGATGACGGGCACGGTTACTGCTCAGTACCGCATCAGCAACCCGAGCGGCATAACCGGCCTCTCTAGCGTTTCCGTGGCCGGATTCGAGCAGACGATCATCGGCTCGGGTCCTGGCTATGTGGACGTACGCCTGTCCAGCCAGCTCTGGGTGGACACCAGTGCACCCTATCCCGTCGATGGCGCCGCTTTGCCCTCGGCCGTGCGCCCTTATCTGCAGCCGAGCTCCAACATTCAGTCCGATCACCCCGAGATCGTGGACCTCGCGCGACGAATCGTGGCAGGTTCATGGCTGCAGGCCGAGGCGACAGAAAAGATCCTGGTCTGGGTGCAGGCATACGTCGAGTACGACTACACCTACAGCCTTCCTGGCGATGCGCTGTCCGTGCTCCGAAATCGAAGCGGCCAATGCAACGGGTTCTCGAACCTGGCCACGGCTCTGCTGAGGGCGGCAGGAATACCCGGCAGGTCTGTGTCCGGGTGTGCGACACCCTGTGGATATGCCACTGGAGGCTCTGGCGGAAGACACGCATGGGTAGCCAGCTACTATCCCGACGTCGGGTGGGTGTACAGCGAACCTCAGTCGACGGCGAGCTACTTTGGGCCCAAGGCCTTTGCTGGAGGCTTTGACCAGTGCGGGCTGAGCGGCACGACCATTGAGCAGACGCTGATAGAGGGCGGCGAGCGATTCCTGGTGGCTCTGAAGACACCCAAGCTGTCGGGCGAACCCAAAGCCTATTCCACTTCTGCGGCCTCGGTGCCCAGCTACCAGCGACGCGTTTTGGACACCGTGCCACGTCCGATCCGGCTGATGGTTTCGCTGGAAGAACCCGAGAGGACCCTGTCGGCCCACGTCATGGACATGACGTGCTCGATGAATGTGAAGTGGGAGCCCTCGTGGCAGGCCGACTGGCTGGCTATCGATGTCCAGGGACCTCAATGGGGCGACCAGCAGGTTCTTGTCAGCCCCGACGCGACTGGCCTTCCCACAGGGCTCTACACCGATACGCTGGCACTGAACTGGGAGATCCAGCACTTCTGGGGCACGCTGACGGATGCCGAGCTTGTGTCGGTCGAGCTTCGGGTGGTTGAGACCATACACAAAGCGTTTCTGCCGGCCGTCTCTCGGCGGTAACGCGCCAATGCAACGCGCAGCTTGCTTCCGAGTCCGCGTGCATGCTGTCCCGGTCTTGGGTCCGAAGGCCCACGTGCTGCATAGGCAGAATCCGCGATGTCTGCTCATCGGTCCTTGGAGACGGCCGCCTGCTGGATCGGTTGGCTCTTCATATATTCTCGCGCGTGCTTCTCGCGCAAAGACGAACGCCGTGCGAAGGCGCTGCGCGAGGTGGTGTCTGTTGTTGGTCCCCCAGCATCCCAGCATAAGGTTCTCAGAGTCCCGCGCCCAGCCCGCACTCGTTTAGACCACTATCTTTTGTATCTCGCTCCCCCTGGCCCTACCACCCCTTGTGGTACCTCGATCTATTGCTCCCTTTTAGCACGCCTTGCTTTTAAGCAGGTTGTCGCGCGTTCGAGTCGCGCACGGCTCATATCGCAACCGGTGGTGCAATTGGGCACCTTGATCACAAGCCCTTGTGGCTCGCGCCGCCGCAGCGTAAAGTGCTCGATCGCCACCACATAGCACAGATCGCGAGACCCGCGCTCGCCCAAAGCGCGGGTTTTGGCTTCCCCCACCCGCTTGACCCACAGTGCATCCTGCCGGCTCCGGCAGACACCGCCCCTGCTTCCGCATTAGCTCCTCTGTAACCCATGCCTGCTAGACTAGCGTCAGAGGCGCCACATTGGCGGACTCTATCTTTGTGGCCTCGCTGACGACCGTTGCCGGGCAGGTACCGGATACAAGTGAGGGCGACATGCTGCGATTCCTGCGCGGGTTCAACTGGCAAAAGTCCGAGGCACATCTGGTGCTCCTGAGCAGATTCGTCAGCCCCAGGGCGCCCGCTGACGTCATGGCGCCGAAGCATTGGAAAGCCTTACTTGGGGAGCCGCCGGAGCAGGCGATCAAGCGTTTCCTGGACGAAGGCATGCTGTCCTCGCCTGGGAACCCGGTACGTGGGGCGGCCGTAGGCACGGCGGTGTTCCAGTGCTCATCGGATGGACACCGGATCGTCAGTCAGTATCTGGCGACAGCGAAGGCGCGAAGGCTGGCCGCCGAGCAAGAGGTGCTAGCCCTGCTCGTGAGAGGCCAGCTCCGAGAGGCCAGCAAGCGCATGGCCTCGTACGAGGCCGAGCAGCTGATTCCACGGGATAGCGGTGTTGACTGGAACCAGTACAGCCCTGTCCGCGACATGCTGATCCTCACCAGCATATTCGGTGGGACGCCGAAGGTCCTAGCTCGGCTCAGCCAGAGCAAGATGGAGCCTCTACGCCTGGCCGTCGGCATGATGCATCTGTGGGGCGCCGACAGTCCCAGTGCGTGGCTTCCAACGGGCTTTGACACGGGCTCGGACATCGACTCTGAGACCGCGGCCCACATGCTGCACTACTATGCTGCGCAACAGGCCGCGCTGGTACAGTATCGGCAGATGGGGTTCGTCAAGGCCGTCAGGATAGAGCCCCGTAACGATTCAGACACATGTGAGGCCTGTCGCCGTCTGGCGAGCATGACGTTCCGGTTGGACGAGGTGCCAGACCTACCCTATGAAGGCTGCACGTCCGCCCATGGCTGTCGTTGCTCCACGGTCACGGTAGCAGACGAGCCGTGATCCGCTCAACGGCGACGATGTAACAAGCGGCCCCAACGAGGCTCTCGGCCCCAGGCTCAAGTCCTGCTAAAGTGGACGTCAGATTCCCGCAGCTCTAGCAGGTGTTGTTAGGTTTCGCCCCCTCGCGCTTCTCGGATGAGCGCGATCCTCTATGTACAGCCTCCCGGCCCACTGCTACCATGCCTCCGAGACGCTTTCACCAGCAAGGGAGGCAACCACCATGACCGAGCTCGCACTGCGACCCGCGCTCGTCCGCACCGGCCTGGACTACGCCCTGGAGGGCTTTATGCTCTCCCGCGAGGCCATGCGCTGCACGCCCAAGACCCTGGAGCACTACGACTACACGCTGGGCGGCTTCACCGAGTACCTGAGCCAGCAGGACGTCGCCGACGTCGCCGACATCACGGCCCATCACATCCGCGCCTACCTGGTGAGCCTCCAGCGCCGCGACCTCAAGGACACCACGCAGCATATCCACGCCCGCGGCATCCGCGCCTGGCTCAACTGGCTGGTGGCCGAGGGCGAGCTGGACACCAGCCCCATGAAACGGGTGGCCATGCCCCGTCTCGAGAAGCGCATCCCGCCACCCTTCAGCCCCAAAGACGTGCAGACGCTGCTGGCGGCCTGCGACCGCCGCACCGAGCTGGGAGCCCGCAACTATGCCATGATCCTGACCCTGCTGGACACCGGCCTGCGGGCGGCCGAGTTCTGTAGCCTCCATGTGGGCGACCTGGACATGCGCTCGGGGCTCTGCACCGTGCTGGGCAAGGGCTCCAAGCAGCGCACGGTGCGCATGGGCGCCAAGGCCCGCGGCGCCATCGTCAAGATGCTCGGCCTGCGGGGCGAGGTGTCGAATGATGAGCCCCTCTGGGCCGGTCGGGGCGGCCAGCCCCTGGCCATCCACGGCCTGCAGACCATGCTGCACCGCCTGGGGCGCCGGGTCGGCGTCATGCCCTGCGCCCCCCACCGCCTGCGGCGGACGTTCGCGCTGTGGTGCCTGCGCGATGGCATGGACCTGCACTCCCTGCGCATGTTGATGGGCCATAGCACCCTGGACGTGCTGCAGCGCTACCTGGCCCTGGCCGGCGAGGACATCGAACGAGCGCACAAGGCCCACTCGCCGGCCGACAAGCTCCTCGAGCTCGGCTAAGACCACCGCGACCCGCGCGAGGCCGTCGGGGCGACCTGACGGCCTCCTTGGTTTGCCACGCCAACGCGCGGGACCCACTCCGCCGCCACGGCGCCGCCCCCTCACCGCGTGAGAGGGCTGACCCACCCGCGCACGATCGCCCGCCCGTGGTATTGCCACTCATCGGGGAGGATTCTGCCAACCCGACTTTCTCAGCCGCGCGAATGTCTTATCTTGTTGACGAGAGTGAGGCGGCACGACACGGGAGGGGGGCCATATGCCTAAGGGACGGACCGGTGGATACGGGGTGGTCACGGTCAAGTGCCCACCGTTGGTGGCGCAGAGGCTGCGACGGCTGATGTCGGCCGCGGGCCGTTCGTCGGGCGGCATCATCAGGGACCTGATCATGGCCACCAGGGCCGAGGAGCTGCCCCCGCCGCCACCAGGGGCGGTGGTCGGACTGCGGGAACCACTGCGCGAGGAACACCTGGCGGCCGAGTAGGCCGAGATAACGGAAGGGCCGCCCGACTTGAGGAGGATCGGGCGGCCAACGGTCGGAGCGCGCTGGGGTGCGCCATCTCCTGTATGCATCCTACGCTCCCTCCGGCCACCAGTAAATACGGAGGGATACGATGATGAGCGATGTCGGTGAGAGCGCGTGGTGGGTTGGCCATCCCGAGCGCTGGCGCGCGATGGTGCTGGACCTGCTGGATCGACATGAGGGGCCGTTCGAGGGCTGGGCGCGGGAGGCATTCATCGCCCTGGTCCAGGGCTATGAGCTGATGGGCGACGTCAGCGGTGGCCGTGAGGCGATCGCTGGCGGGAGGGGGAAGATGGACGATGAGCGTGGCTAGGATTCAGTGAGCGCGCACGTCCGATCGGACGGGACGGCAGAGTTCCCGTTCAGAACAGATGATCTGGAGGGAGACAACGATGAGTGAGGGCCAAGTAAAGGAATCGGGCCCCCGCGTGGCTGGCGGGGACCCAGGGAACGAAACGGTCGTGGCTGGCGAGACCCAGGATAGCTCAGCTGTTCTGCGAGATCAAGTCGGCAGCATCCTGGAGCAGGCCATGTGGCTGCGGGAGCGGGGGCTGAGCGTCATCGGCATCCGTCCGCTGATCGAGGACGGCGACGGTGAGCTGATCTGCACCTGCGCGGACGGCGCGGCGTGCGGTCAGCTGGGCAAGCACCCCGTCATCTGGAAGCAGTTCCAGACGATCCGCGGGGGGGAGAGCCTGCTGCGGGACTGGTTCGGCGGCGAGATCCCCCACGGACTGGGCATCGTGACGGGGTCGATCTCGGGACTGGTCGACGTGGAGACCGACCCCCCGGACGGGGAGGCCTCCTGGGCGGCGCTGGTCGCGGGTCGCGACGTGCCGCAGAGCTGGAGCTTCAGGAGCGGCGGGGGCTCGACGCACCGACTCTTCGCGCTTCCCGACGGGGTCCGCATCAGGACGGTGTCGCGGATCCGTCCAGGACTGGACACGCGCGGCGAGGGCGGGATCGCGGTGCTGCCGCCGACCCTGCACAGAACAGGCGTTCGGTATGCCTGGCTGGAGGGCTGCGCGCCCTGGGAGTGCGAGCTGGCGGAGGCACCTGACTGGCTGATCGAGGCACTTCCGCGACATGAGAAGCACGGATCATCTTCGGCTGAGGCACTCTCCATCGCGAAGGAGCGGACCACGCGGAGGGTCGACGAGGGCGCGCCCGACGGCGAGCGCAACGTGGAGCTATACCGGTATGCCTGCCGTCTCCGCGGCAAGGGCGTTGACTGGGAGGAGGCCTGGCTGCTGGTCAGCAACTTCGCAGCCGGGTGCTCACCACCGCTAGGCGACGACGAGGCACTGAAGGTCCTGGGATCCGCCTGGAAGCGCACCCCCGAGGATGAGAAGGTCGACGAGACCTTCGCCGGTGTGGGCGACCTGGACCCCCTACGTCTCGACGACTTCATCACGGGGACGGGATCGCGGCCGCGGTCGCGGCTGTGGCTGCTCTCGGGGGACTTTGCCCGGCTCTCGCGAGTCCGGGCGGATCGGGAGCTGGTCAACCAGGCGTTGCGCCTAGGCTGGGACGTGGACGAGATCCTCGCCCTGGTGAAGGCTCACCGCCGGAAGCACGGCCAGGATCCTACCAGGGGGGTGAGCATCGCGGCGATTCGCGGGATGGCGAAGGAGGGCGATAGCGCCGATCTATCGGCGCTGGGCCTCCTGCCGTTCCGCGTGGAGCGGCTGATCCAGCTGGGCACGCACAACGCGACCTTCATCCTGGAGCTCGATGGCGGCACCGAGATCGAGCTAGGTGATGCGCGGACGCTGGAGGCGGCGACGAGGTTCAGCGCTGCGATCATCCCAGCGGGATACGTCCTGTCCGACGCCGCGCGGCGAGGATTCAGGGACATCGTGCGGGCGCTGCTCACGCTGCACGAGATTGTGGCTGACCCGGGCGAGGAGGAGGAGCTGCGCCAGGAGATCCTGGCTGAGTTGATGGAACGTCCGCAGATCGTCGAGGACCTGCAGGAGGTCCTGGGCATAATGGCAGCTGACCCCGGCTACCGTGAACGGCACTTCGGGGTGACCCCACGCTGGGCCTTCGTGGTGTCGGACGGCGCCGTCCTGGTCCTGCCGCGGGAACTACTGAGAATGGTCAACCTGGAGCGCGCGGCCAAGTCAGCCGTCGACAAGAGCACGCTGGCCGCGTGGCTGAGACGGATCGGCTTCAGGGACGCGGAGAGCGCTTCGTTTACCGTCGATGCAGGCACCGAGGAGACTCCTCTGCGTCAACGATTTTGGCGCACCATCCGCCTGACGCGTCCAGGGTGGCTAGACGAGGAGACGCTGGCGCTCATTCGCGCGGGGGAGGACAGGGCGGCCGACCGATGAGAGCAAGATAGACAATGCTGCCTCGGTTCCACCTTATACTGAAACTGAGAAACTATATGAGTCAGTTACAGTTTTCTCGCATGAAAGTATACACACTGCAAACACTACAATCACCTGGCGAACGAGCGGGCTCATTTTGGGTATGTAGGGGGACGGCGACAGCATTGGGTACCTTGCGTGCGGAGGCGGTCGGCTGGCGGCGTGGGGCAGGAGGCGGCGATGCGGTCCCGCAGGGGGCGCTGGCGGCAGCATTGGGCACCTTTGC
>Ga0334886_1004293_pt1 | contig 11763 bp, 9 predicted proteins | sample GraSluR1_MG_9_FD_207232 | JGI IMG/M metagenome (GOLD analysis project Ga0334886, IMG submission 207232) | Sludge microbial communities from methane-producing bioreactor in Wageningen University, Netherlands - Granular Sludge_27_06-R1 | ecosystem: Engineered > Bioreactor > Anaerobic > Unclassified...
AGCTGCTGGAATATCGAGGCCAAATCTTCGATCACATGGGGAGCCAAGCCTTCGGTCGGCTCATCCATGAGCACCAGCGGGGGATTCCCCAACAGCGCCATGGCCATGAGGAGCATTTGCCGCTCTCCGCCGGAGAGCGCTTCCGCCTTCCTGTCCATGAGAATTCTCAATTTGGGGAAGAAAGGCAGTACTTCCTCCAGATCGTAGTCCTTGGTCGCGTAGGAGGAAAGTTCGAAATTCTGTCGGACCGTGAGAGACCTGAAGACCGTCTTATCCTGGTGGATATACTTAATGCCTTTCTGGGCCACCTTAAAGGCTTCCAGCGCGCTTATATCCTCGCCGTTGAAGCTCACCTTTCCGGTCATTTTGGGCAAAAAGCCCGATATCGTCCTGAAGAGCGTGGTCTTTCCGGCGCCGTTTCTCCCGGCGAGCATCACGATCTCTCCCTGGTTAACGTTGAGCGATACATCAAAGACCACTTTGAGCTGTCCGTAACCGACGTCCAGATGCTCGACCTTCAAAAGCTCCTTCTTGGGCGCGTCGGCCTTCTCCGAAGCGTTCCCATCCACCGACACATTGCCCTTGAGGATGTTTTGAATATTCGCCTGGGCCTCTTCGTTTTCCTCGCAGCTGATTTTCCAGTAGCTTTCACGCACCGCGGGATCGTTCATCGTCGCCTCGAAAGGCCCGACCGCGATCAACTTTCCGTCGTGCATGACGGCCAATTTGTCGACGATGCCGCCCAACTTCGAAACCTTGTGCTCGACCAGGATGATAGTCTTCTTGTGCTGGATTCTCTGCATAATACCAAGAATCTCGTCGATTTCCTGGTCTCCGATACCCGCGAAGGGCTCGTCCAATATGAGCACATCCGGATCGGCGATCCAGGACATGGCTATTTCCAGCTTTTTCTTCAATCCAAGGGAAAGGTTGCCCACCTGGGTTTCCCGTATCGAAACGATATCGAAAAGCGCAAGCGTTTCATCTACGACCTTGGCGATTTCTTTCGATTTGTAGAAGTTGACGAAAAACATGTTCGCCGGCATGGCGCTCTTTTCCTTCTTTCGATAATAGGAAAGCGCCATGTTCTCGAACACCGTCAGGTTGTCGAATACCTGGACTATCTGAAACGTCCTTAAGACCCCCGAGGCGACCCTGGCTTCGGGCTTCTGATTGGTGACATCCTTGCCTCGAAAAAACACGCGACCTTCTTCGGGGATGTAGAGTCCGGTAAGGATATTGAGAAAAGTTGTTTTGCCCGCACCATTGGGGCCGATTATCGCCACGGTTTCGTTTTCCTCGACATCGAGATCGACCCCGGCGACGGCTTTGAAGGCCGCGAATTGCTTCACCACACCCTTGGTGCTAATGATTGTTCCCATGATCTTGTATCCCTTTTACACGGCGAGTCCGGGGCAAGCCCCGGACTCGCCGTTCTTAGAAACGTTTGGATCTTAGAAGTTAAAAACCTTAGTACCCAAGCGACTTGAGCGACGGGAGAGCTTCCTCGCCGCCGAAGGCCTTCTCGACCTTGTACAGATCCCACATGTTGGTACCGCTGGCCTTGCCGGACACCAGGTAGGCGAGATACTGATTCACAAGCTGGTGATCCTCGCGGAAATAGGATTCTCCCTTGAGAGTCTGGAATTTTCCGGTCGCGAGAACCTTGGAAACCTTATCCACATCGAAGGAACCGGCTTTCTCCACCGCCTCGAACATGATCGTGGCGGCCATGTAGGCCAGGGTGGTATAGGCATCGGGCGGCTCGCCGCCGAACATTTTTATATGCCCTTCGGCATACTTTCTCGTCTTCTCCACCAACGCCTGATCTTTCACGCCGCCTTCCACATCATAGTAGTGGAAGGTCACGGAAGGGATCTGGGCCAGGGTGGCTCTGGGGATCGTCACCGCGACATAGTTCATGGTCCAGGAATTGAAGACCGTGGTCACGTTCATGAGCCCCATGTCGTAGGCCTGCTTGTACAGGGCGATGGCGTCGCCGCCGGTCTGGACGGTCACGACGACGTCCGGCTTGAGCTGGATAGCCTTGTTGATGGCCGAGGAGAAATCGACGTTGCCCAGGGGATACTCGGCAAAACCGACCACCTCGCCGCCGACCTTGGTCAGGGCAGCTTTCAGGCCGTCATAGATCGTATTGCCCCAGGAATCGGAGCGGGAGAGGAAGAAAATCTTCTTCTTGCCCAGCCCCTCGACGACGGACTGACCGGCGATGTAGCCGATACTCCAGGGGGTGAAGGCGACCGAGAAGGATCCGGGGGCCGGGTTGCCCTTCTTGAAGGAATCGATGGCGGGCACGCAGGCGGAGATCATGGGCATCGGCTTGAGCTTGGATTCCTCGTTCAGGGCCGCGGCCATGGGATTCCAGCAACTTCCGGTAAATCCGTTGATACCCGCTTCCACCAACTCGCGATAGCGGCGGATGCCTACATCGAGCTTGGCTTCGTCATCCTTTATGATGAGCTTGACGGGGACTTTCCCCCACGGCATGTTAAGACCGCCGCGCTCATTGATCTCGGCGACCGCGAGCAAGGTTCCCTTGCGCTGGGTCTCGGCCAGAGGCGCGAACGCGCCGCTCAACGAGGTCATGAAGCCGAGCTTGAACTCTTTTGGATTGGGTGCCGCTCCGGCCTGGAATACCATGGCCAGAACGAGGACCAATGTTGCTACAAAGAATACACTTCTTTTCATCAACAAGCCTCCTGGGACAGATTTGTCCTACATTTATACTGTCCTATACATATTCAAATTTGTCAACTTTTTTTTAACGGCTTTTACGTAATTTCCCGAACCGGCGCTTTCAAATGGCTTAAAATATTTCCTGAGCACCAGGCATGCAGGTTCTACTATATAACGAAGGAATCGTAATTTCTTGACTTGACAAATTGCGGGAATGGGGCTTATCCTGATTACGGTAGGACAATATGACGGTTCTACAATAACGACTATAAAAAGGAAGTCCCCTCTTGTTCAGGATACTGCTTTCGGAACCCATCGAGGCCGCCGGGATGGCCGCCCTACAGGGCAAGGCCGAGGTAGTCATTAGCCCCGATCCTTCAAACGAAACCGTGGGCCGTCTCCTGCGGGACGCCGACGCCCTTATCTTGCGCACCGCCACCAAAGTCACCCGGGCTATGATCGCCGCCTCCCCCCGGCTCAAGGTTATTTCCCGCACCGGCGGCGGGCTCAATAACGTGGATATCGATGCCGCCACCGAATACGGCGTCGTGGTCGCGGGCGTAAAAGGCCCGCAGGACCGCTACGTGGCCGAGCACGCGATCGCCCTGATCATGGCCCTCTCCAAGCAACTTCCTTATCTGGACGCCCAGACGAGAAAAGGGAATTTCAAGTCCCGTTTCGAGTATAAACCCATGGGGGTCGAAGGCAAGACCCTCGGCCTCGTGGGCTTCGGCAGAATCGGAAAAATCGTAGCCACCGTCGCCCAAGTCCTGGGCATGGAAGTCCTGGCCTACGATCCCTATCTGAAGCCCGAACAACTTCAGGGCAGCGGGATACGGCTGGTGGAGACCCCCGAAGCCCTTCTCAAAGTCGCCGATTTCGTCTCCCTCCATGTGCCCTCCACTCCGGAAACCGAAAAGTTCATCAACGCGAAGCGTCTGGCCCTGATGAAGCCCGGCGCCTTCCTTATTAATACCGCCCGGGGCGAAATCGTGGACGAGGGCGCCCTGGTCGAAGCACTTAAATCCGGGCGGCTCGCCGGCGCCGGACTCGATGTGCTCGCCCAGGAGCCCCCCGACCCGAACTCGCCCTTGATGGGCATGCAATCGGTTATTCTGAGCCCACACACCGCGGGGCTCACCCGGGAGGGAGTGGCTCTCCTGGCCAAGGGCGCGGCGGAAAACGCCCTGGCGGTGCTGGAAAGCAAGGCTCCCAGTTTCAGCGGAAACTGGGACGAGTTAAAGGGCAGGATCGGCCGTTAGGTCGTATTAAATAGTCTTTCAAAGAGATTTTTTTAGAAGGAGAAGCAGTATGGCACAAGAAATGTGGACCTACGCAATGGAAGAGATGTCCTATCCGGACGTCAAAGAAATTCTCAAGAGCGTGGACACCGTAATCATCCCCATCGGTTCCCAAGAAAAACACGGACCGCACATCCCCCTGGCCACCGACGCCTGGGTGACGATCGAGGTCTGCTCAAGGGCCGCCAAGAAGGCTAAGATGCCCTTCACCCCCCTGATGCCCTTCGGGTATTCCCCCCACCACATGGGCAAGTGCAACGACGGCGTGGGCACCATCACCCTCACCGGCAACACCCTCAAGCGCGTTGTCTACGAGATCGGCCGCTCGCTCATCTACCATGGTTTCAGCAAGCTCATCTTCGTCAGCCATCACGCCTCCAACCAGAAGGTCATCGACGAGCCGCTGCGCAGGCTGGCCTATGAAACCGGCTGCTTCTGCTGCTGGTTCCTCACCCCCACCGAGCGCAAAGACGAACTCGTGAGGGATTTCATGGTCGAGCACCCCGCCTGGCACTCCGGCGAGATGGAAACCTCCACCAGCCTGGCCCACAACGAGAAATGCGTCCACATGGAACGCGCCCACGCCCACAAGGCCCACGCGCCCAAGTGGATGGGCCCCGCCTTCGATAAGTACGACGGCGTTCCCACCGTCATCTTCCAGGGCGCCGAAAGCGCCTGGGTTCCCATGGAGCACCACGAGTACGTCGAGGAAGCCACCATCGGCGATCCCTTCCTCGGTTCCAAGGAAAAGGGCGAGAAGTACTTCGAAGTCGCCTCCCAGCACCTGGCCGACTTCGCCAAGGAAATTCAGAAGATCGATATCAAGATTCCCTACGAGAAGCGCGACTATCCCACAAGGACCATGGACTAAGCTAACGCGTCCCTAGGGTTACGATCGGCCAGAAGATACCATTCTTCTGGCCGTTTTTTTCGAATATGGCGTGGATTTTAAAAAACGGACGGATTTTTTAAAATCCACCTATGGATTGCGTATGTTTCGCCTGTTTTCATGCCGATAGCATGAAAACAGGCGAAACTGCGAAGCCGATTTCAAAGGCTGACAGGCTTTTGAGATCGGCTCGATATAAACAATAGTGCCAGGAGGTCCTATGATCCGCAACAAGTACATGGTGCTCGGCATGACCTTCATGTCCCTGGGGCTGCTCGGGGCCCTCATATCGGCCATCGGCGCCAGTCTGCCGCCGATTCAGAAATTCTTCGGCGTGGACATCAGCGAGGTTGGTTCGGTAACCACCTATTATCAGCTAAGCTACGCGTTTTTTTGCTTTTTCGGCGGATTGCTCACCGACTTCTTCGGTAAAAACCGGGTTCTCGCCCTAGGGGGATTCCTCTACGGCATCTGCACCCTTGCCCTGGGCATGTTCGGCGACTTTTCCTCCACCCTTGTCCTCTTCACCGTCATCGGCATAGGGGGCGGCCTTTTTTTCATCGGCGCCAACACCATGATCGTCCAGCTTTTCCCCGACCAGCGGGGCAAATACCTCAACCTCCTCCACCTGTGTTTCGCCGTAGGCTCGGTGATCGCCTCCCTCATGGTGAGCGGCTTTGTCTCCGCGGGATTCAAGTGGAACCGGGTATTTCAGATTTTGGGCTCCCTGGCCCTCACGGTCGGAATTCTCTTTATCTTCACCAAGGCCGGCTCCCCCTCCTCCACTCCCGGCCCCGGTCTGTTCAAGGGGCTTTTGGCCAAATACAAGCAGATGTTCGGCAACAAGCTGTTTCTGTCCGTTCTTATTTCCAATACCCTGGCCATAGGAGCCCAGTTCGGTACCATCTACCTGCTGGTGCTTTTTTTGAGCACCGTGCGCGGCCTGCCCGTACCCTCAGCCAGTCTGGTGCTGGCGATTTTCTTCGTGCTCCAGGGGACGGGGCGTATCATCGTCAGCTCCCTGATTTCCAAAATACGTATTACGACCATCGTTTCGTTCCTGCTGGCCTTTCTTTTCGTCGCCCTAGCCGGCGGATGGATTACCCGGGGCTTGCTTTCGGTGATCCTTCTCGCCCTCACGGGCCTCGCCTGTTCCGGTCTCATGCCCAGCCTCATCGCTTTAGCCAGCCATCTGTTACCTAAGGAGGTGACCGGCCTGGCCTTGGGCATACTTTCCATGCTGGGAGCCCTGGGCGGAATGGGGATTACGAAACTAGTCACCCGGCTGGCCGGCACGATCGGCCTGGAGAAAGCTTTTCTCGCATTGATCGCCCTCTCCCTGGCCGCCCTGCTTTATTTCCTGGCGACCCGGAAAACCTTCGCCGCCGCTGAGCGCCACAAGGGTTAATCAGCTCCTCGAAGCTTCCGGGAGGCTGGACCCACCAAAAGGCTGATCCTGTGGGGAGCTTCAATCCGAAGGGCTGTTCACATCACCTTGATCACAATCCTGCCCAGGGTTTTTCCCTGGGCCACGGCGGCCAAACCTTCGTTGGTCTTACCGAAGGGCAATACGGTGGAGACCACCGGTTTGAGCTTGCCGGCCTCGGTGAGGGCGATCAGTTCCACCAGATCCTGCTTCGTGGCCGCCCTGGTACCGCAAATCTTCCATTCGTTGTAATGCATGTCCTTGGTGTTCACCGTAATGGGATTGGGCGGATCGTAGCCCATGATCACCAGGGTACCGCCCGGCTTAAGGCAATAGAGGGACCAGGATACGGTACTCTGACGTCCCACTCCTTCGAGAACCACATCCACGCCCCTGCCTTCGGTCCAGTCCAGAACAGCCTTTTTGGGATCCACCTCGGCGCTGTTCACCAGGAGGTCGGCGCCGAAACGGCCCGCGGCTTCCAGCGCGTCCTTTTTGACATCGGTCACCACCACCCGGACTCCGGCCAGCTTGGCCAGCTGCACCGCATGCAAACCCAAGCCTCCCGCTCCCACGATGAGGACCGATTGGCCCTCTTTCAAAGGCGCTATGCTTTTCAAGGCGTGATACGGCGTCGCCACCGCATCGGTGAGCACCGCCATCTCCTCGAGCTTGGATTCGGGCGATACTTTGCAGAAATTATACGCGGGCAGCTTCACGTATTCCGCGAAGCCTCCCGGCAGCTCGAATCCGAGGCGCCGAAGATTGTAGCAAATATTCTCCCTGCCGGTGCGGCAGAGTTCGCAGTCGTGGCAGGTGGTGTAGAGATAGACTATACCCCTGTCGCCCACCGAAAGCCCTTTCACCTCTTCGCCGAGCGCGACGATTTCCCCGGCGATCTCATGGCCGGGGGTATGGGGCAGGTGGATGATACCCGGGAGCTTGCCTCCGACGATCTTCAAATCGGTCCCGCAGATACCGCAGTAATGTACCTTCACCAGCACCTCCAGGGGGCCCGGGGAAGGAACCGGCAGATCTTCCATCACAAGGTCTTCGTTATAGGCCTTCAATACCAGTGCTTTCATACTTTGGAATGGTATCACGGTCTTTTGTTGTTGAACAGTCCTACAATTATATTCATTTGCCGACTGATATCTTTGCTTGACAAGCATCATATGTCTTGTATAATTGTAGAACAATCCGAGTTTGTCTTTTTCCGAGTAAACAATTGGGAGGATATGATGAATTTGCCTGAAAAAATGAAGGCCCTGGTTTTGATGGGTCCGGACCATCAAGAATTGAAGATGGTTCCAGTTCCCAAGCCCGGCCCCCAGGAAGTGCTTATCCAGGTTGAATCCTGCGCCGTTTGCAGCACCGATGTCGCTCTTATCCACAAAGCCTTCCCCGGACAGCCTCCCTACGGTGTCCACATCACCGGTCACGAATACTCCGGCATTGTCGTCGCCCTGGGCGATACGGTGGACGAATTCGCCATCGGCGACAGGGTGGCGGTAGAAGCCCACAACGGCTGCGGCCGTTGCAGGAACTGCCGCCTGGGCGATTACACCTCCTGCCTCAACTATGGCAACACCAAGAAAGGCCACAGGGCCAACGGATTCACAACCCCCGGCGGCAACGCCCAGTATGTGGTCAATCACATAAATACCGTCCATAAAATTCCCGATCATATATCCTTCGACGTCGCTTCCCTGGTGACCAACCTGGGCTGCGCCCTCTATGGCTACGAAACCATGGGCGGCTACATCGCAGGTCAAAACGTCCTGGTCATCGGCCCCGGCCCCCTGGGCATGGCATCGGTGGCGGCCGCCAAGGCCCTGGGCGCCAACCGCATCTTCCTCTCCGGCACCAGGGCTTCCCGTCTGGCGGTGGGCAAGGCGCTGGGCGCCGACAGGCTCATCGCCACCGCCGAGGAGGACCCTTACGAGGTTGTCATGAGGGAAACCAACGGCATCGGCCTGGATTATGTGATCGAAGTCTCGGGCTCCAAGGCCGGCCTCGACCTGGCCATCAAGGCCCTCAAGCGCAACGGCAAGATGCTCCTTTTGGGCATCCCCCACGAGCCGGTTCCCATCGATCTTGAAGACATGTCCCTGAACGACAAGGATATATTCGCGATCCGCGGCGAGAGCAGAGCCAATGTGGCGCGAGCCGTTTCCCTCCTGGCCAACGGCAAGGTAAACCTCGCTCCCCTGGTAACCCACAGCTTCCCTATCACTAAGTTCGAGGAAGCTTACAGAACCTTCAACCAACGCATCGACGGCGCCCTGAAGGTCATAATCAAACCCCAGCAGGAATAGGCAAGACGATGGCCGACACTTCAAAAAAGACCATCCTCCTCATCGCCACCTTGGACACCAAGGCGGCGGAGGCCCGCTTTCTGAAGGAAAGCGTCGAATCCCAGGGCTGCGCCGTCATGGTGATGAACCCCGGCATTCTCGCGGCTCCGCCCTACAAGCCTGACGTTGATAATGTGGAGCTGGCCGCCGCGGCCGGCGAAGACCTCAAGGTTCTCCTGGCCTCCAAAGACAAGGGGCGCTGCATCGCCGCCATGATGGCCGGTTGCGCGGTCCTCACCCGCAAGCTCTACGACGAAGGGAAAATCCAGGGCGTGGTCAGCATCGGCGGCGATCAGGGTACCAACATCGGCACCACGGCCATGCGCGCCCTTCCCTTCGGTGTGCCCAAATTCATGGTTTCCACCGTGGCCACCGGCAGGGCCAAGTTCGGCGAATACACCAAGACCAAGGACATCATCATCATGCACTCCGTGGCGGACATCGCCGGCCTCAACAGGGTAACCCGGAGCGTCATGTGGAAGGCCGCCGTCTCCATCGCCGCCATGGTCAAGAGCGACGAAGCCTCGGTGGTCAACCTCCGGGGCAGAATCCCCGTGGCCATGTCCATGCTCGGCACCACTACCCAGGGCGCCATGCGCGCCATCGCCACCCTGGAATCCAAAGGCTACGAAGTCGTCGCCTTCCATCAGAACGGTACCGGCGGCATAGCCATGGAAGACATGATCCGGGAAGGCGCTTTCAAGGGCGTGCTCGATCTCAATACCCACGAAATCGGCGACAGGGTGGTCCAGGGCCTCCACGGCGCCATAGCCGACTACCGCCTGGAATCGGCGGGAGCCATGGGCCTGCCCCAGGTCGTAGCCCCGGGAAGCGCTTACTACACCGTCCAGGGCCCTGTGGACGAGCTGCCGCCCGACATGCGGGGAAGGAAGCTCATCGTCCACAACCCGCACCATACCCTGGTGCGGCTCAACGACCAGGAACTGGCCGAAACCGGAAGGCTCACCGCCCGTAAGCTCAACGCCGCCAAGGGCCCTGTGCACCTCTTCCTCCCCCTGAGGGGCATGGCATATCCCGACAGTGAAGGCCTGGGACATTGGGATCCCGAATCCGACCGGGCTTTCTACAAAGTTATCAAGGACAACCTGGACTCCCGAATCCCGGTTACCGAAATCGACGCCCACATCAACGACCCGGAATTCATAGATCCGGTGGTGGAGAAATTCCTTTCCTTCATGGAAGGAAGGGTATAAAATAAGAGGAAATACGATGAAAAGACTTCAAGACAGAGTGGCGATAATCACCGGTTCCGCCCGGGGCTTCGGCTTTGCCATCGCCGAAGGACTGGCCGAGGAAGGAGCCAAGGTTGTGCTCACCGACGTATTCCAGGAAGGCCTGGACGAGGCGGTGAAAACCCTCAAGGGCAAGGGTCACCAGGCCATGGGCCTCAAGGTCGACGTGACCAATAAATCCCAGGTGCAAGCCTTGGCGAAAACGGTCAAGGATTCCTGGGGCGGTATCGATATCTTGGTGAACTGCGCCGGCGGCGGCCTGGGCACTCCCTTCGGGCTGCAGGAGATCGAAGAAAAACACTGGGACCTGGTGGTGGACGTCAATCTCAAGGGCACCTTCTTCTGCTGCCAGGCGGTCATTCCCGTCATGGCCGAAAAGAAAAAGGGGGCCATCGTCAACATCTCGGCCCTGGCCGCCCATTACAGAGCCACTATGGCCGGCGTCCAGTACACCGCCGCCAAGGCCGGCGTCGAGGGCTTGACCCGCCAGCTGGCCTACGACTTCGGCCCCGACAACATCAGGATCAACGCCGTGGCCCCCACCGTCACCCTCACCGGCGACCGCACCAAGGGGCTCTGGGAAGACAAAACCGCGGAAGAACGGGCCAAGACCGTGGCCAACATCCCCTTGAGACGTCTTTCCGAGCCCAGGGAAGTGGTGGCCGCCGTCATCTTCCTGGCCTCCGACGAAGCCAGCTATATCACCGGCATTACCCTCGACGTTGTGGGCGGCCGGTACCTGCGATAAGATCGAAATCAAGATCGCGAGCCGGCGGTCGAAGATAGATTTCGAGCGCCCGGCAGGCGGCCTGAAAAATCGGCTACCGGCGCCATAGCGAGGGGCCGGCGGCCTCGGCGCGAGCACAAGGAGGAACGGCTGTGAAAAAAAAACTCATGATCCACGACTTCTACAAGATGAAGAAGGAAGGGAAAAAGGTAACCTGGCTCACCGCCTATGATTATCCCACCGCCACCTTCGCCGAGGCCGCCGGCCTGGACATGCTCCTGGTGGGCGACTCCCTGGGCATGTGCGTCTACGGCTATCCCGGCACCGTCCCGGTCACCATGGACCAGTGCATAGTCCACTCCGAGGCGGTGCGCCGGGGTGCCCCCAACACCTTCGTCATCGGCGACATGCCCTTCTTAAGCTACCAGGTATCCGACGCCGACGCGGTGATCAACGCCGGCCGCTTCATGAAGGAAGCGGGGGTGGACGCGGTAAAGCTCGAAGGCGGCAAGCGCGTCGCCGGCCGCATCCGCGCCCTGGTGGACGCCGGCATCCTGGTCTGCGGTCACATCGGCCTCACCCCCCAGAGCTCCGGCCAGCTGGGCGGACATAAAGCCCAGGGGCGCACCGTCGAATCGGCCCGCCTGGTTATCGAAGACGCCTTGGCCGTCCAGGAAGCCGGGGCCCAGCTCATCCTCCTGGAAGCCATTCCCCCCGAAGTGGCGGGATTCGTCGCCAAAAAGCTCAGCATCCCCGTGTACAGCATCGGCGCCGGCCCCGAATGCGATGGTCAGCTTTTGATCATCGCCGACCTCATCGGCCAGTTCCAGGCCTTCTCGCCCAAGTTCGTCAAGAAATACGCCGACGTGGCCACGGTGGTCACCGACGCCATGAAAGCCTACGTGGCCGACGTTCAGGCCGGCGCCTTCCCTGCCGACGAACATTGCTATCACATGATCGAAGGCGAAAAAGAAAAGTTCGAAGCCTTGGTCAAGGATTACGACTAATCCGAGGGCGGCCCGCACATAGGTCGCCCTTGTTCCATCAGCACTCAGCCGGTCCCGGCAAAGGTCCCTGGGGCCAGAAACCAGGCCGGAAACCACATAAGGAGCA
>Ga0334886_1004298_pt1 | contig 11755 bp, 10 predicted proteins | sample GraSluR1_MG_9_FD_207232 | JGI IMG/M metagenome (GOLD analysis project Ga0334886, IMG submission 207232) | Sludge microbial communities from methane-producing bioreactor in Wageningen University, Netherlands - Granular Sludge_27_06-R1 | ecosystem: Engineered > Bioreactor > Anaerobic >...
GTTCGGGCTGGCGGCGGGCAAAGAGCTGGCGTAGCGTGCCGCTGTGCGTGGCCACGTTGCTCAGGCTGCATTCGCCGGTGATCGAATCGAACCGGCAAAAGACCGACTTGCTCGCGCCCAAATCCAGTGCCAAAATCAACATGGCCGGGTCTCCTTCAAGATGATGACTTCATCTTTGGGCTGACCCCAACGGCCGAGCCCGTAAGGCGGTATACCGCCAGGAGACCCGGCTTTCATAGTCTCTCGCGGTCACTCAGCGCAGCACCGGAGCGGATCTTTGACAACTGAATAAAGAGGCCCCGGGCAGCCGCTCGCCTCCGAACCGCCGCTTTCCGGCTCGATACCAGCCCTTAATGGCGCGCTTGCCGGCTGGGCATCACGCGCAGCGGCCGTCCATCACGCGCGGGAGTGCGTGAGATCACCCCGGCTTGGTCGTGTCCCGTCGCTCAGCGGCGTTGGCGGCCGAGCAGGGCGCCGCCGGTCACGAGCAGGACCAGCACAGTCGGCTCCGGAACGATGCCGGGGCTGGCAATGTCGCCGCCGGCCGACATCCACGAGCCGTACGCGTCACCGACCTCAGCCAGCACCCAGCTTGTCTGGGCTTCCGTGAAGCCGTAGTCCGTCGCCGGGATGTTGCAGCTCTTGTTCTGGGTGCGCACCGTGCCGGGGTAGTCCTGGTCGCCGTAGCTCAGTTGGTCCACCAGGTTGTCGCTGGCGTCGTAGAGATTGATCTGGTCATTGCGACCCAGGTTGGCCGAAAGCTCGCCGATGATGGCTACGCCGGTCAGGCCCCAGGCGGCGGCAAAGTCAGTAGCCAGTGCTTCCGTCAGGATCACCGACTGGCCGGGGGCGACGACGGCGAAGGCGCTCAGGTCCACGATTCCCGGCACCTGGCTGTCGTCGTCGAAGCTCCAGCCGGTCATGTCGATGGAATCCGGCCCGATGTTGGTGAACTCGATGAATTCGCCGTCTGTGCCGGCGTACATCCACTCGGAAATCACCATTTCGGCCGACGCCGCGGGAAGCAAGCAGACCAGCAGACCAAGGGTAATAGCGCGCCTCATGACCTTCCTCCTATGTTAAAGCGCGTTCTCGGGATTCGCCTCGAAGGCCGCGCGGCCTTCAACGTCGTCGGGGCGCACGATGCGCTTGCCAGTACCGGGCGACGAATCCACGGCGCCATGATCCATCATGTTGAATCGCAGATGAAGCCAGGATTAAAAGTGCCCATAGTAGGCCACTCTCCGCGCCCCGAGGGCCCGGCTGGCGACGTTTGGTAAAATCGTTTCTTCGAAGGTGTTACGGCCGGACCTGGTCAGGAGCAGCCGCCCGACGGCGATGAGGTGGGGATTTCATCGTCTGTTAATGCCGGGGACCGCAGGATTCAAGGAGCGCGTTGGGCGGCTTGCTCGAAAGAAGGACCGCCTACGAGATTCTGCACACGGTTGGTGGCGCGGCGAGCGCAGCGCTATGCTTGGCCCTGACAGGAGAAGGTAGTTCGATGCGCGCGAAACCCGGCAGCTTCCTGGCACGGCGTGGTCAGCTCGGGCTGCCGCTGGTGGTCTGTGCGTTGGCGGTATTGCTGGTCTCGCAGAGATACTGGCAGGGGGTTGAATCCGGCGTGAGCGAGGAGGCGGCGGTGAGGCCACAGGCACCGGGAGCGGTGCCCGGTGCCAGTGGCGATTCGCGGCCGCCGGCGACGGGCGATGGTCAGGCGGATAGGCTTCGGCGCGGGTTGATCATGAACACGGGTGCGGCGTTCGCGGGCTACACGCTGTTCGCGCCGCTGCATTCGACCACAACATACCTGGTGGACATGGCTGGGCGCCTGGTGCACTCGTGGCCGAGCCGCTACGAGCCGGGCCAGGCGGCCTACCTGCTCGAGGACGGCAGCCTGCTGCGGGCTGGGCGGGAGCCGGGAAATCGGCATTTCGGCGGCGGAGGAATCGGCGGGCGCGTCGAACGCATTGCCCCGGACGGCACGGTGATTTGGGAATACGTGTGCGCGGATGAGCAGCGCTGTCAGCATCACGACATCAAGCCGCTGCCGAATGGCAACGTGCTGCTGATTGTGTGGGAGAAGAAGACGCAGGCCGAAGCGCTCGCGGCCGGTCGCGACCCCCGGCGGATGACCGGCGAGGAACTGTGGCCGGACTGCATTATCGAGGTCAAGCCGGAGGGTGCCACGGGTGGCCGGATCGTCTGGGAATGGCACGTTTGGGATCATCTTGTCCAGGACGTGGATCCGGGCCTGCCGAACTACGGCATGGTTGCTGACCATCCCGAGTTGATCGACGTGAATTATCGCCGGTCGGTGCCGCGCGCGGCGCCGGCGGAGCTGCGCCGGCTGCGGTCGCTGGGATACGTGGGGGGTGCGGTGCAGGCGGATGAGGAAGAGGCGGAGGGGCACTTGCCGGGCATGGTCGGGGCGGCCGAGGCGCGGCACCCAGATTGGTGCCACACGAACGCGCTCGACTACAACGCCCGGCTGGACCAGATTGCGTTGAGCGTACACGTCTTCAACGAGGTTTGGATAATCGATCACAGCACGACCACGGCGGAAGCGGCCGGTCATCGCGGCGGGCGCTATGGCAAGGGCGGCGACCTGCTGTATCGCTGGGGCAATCCGCGCGCATATGGGGCGGGCGGCACGGACGATCAGCAGTTTTTCGCGCAGCACGACGTGCGTTGGATCCCGGAGGGAGCGCCGGGCGCTGGACATCTGATGGTCTTCAACAACGGTCCGGGCCGGCCAGCCGGCCGCTACTCTTCAGTCGTGGAGATCGCCCCGCCGGTGGACGCGGCGGGCCGATACCGGCTGGAGCGTGGCAAGGCGTTTGGGCCGGCCGCACCTGTCTGGGAGTACACCGCGCCTAACAAGGTGGACTTCTTCTCCAGTCACATTTCGGGCGCGGAGCGGCTGCCGAACGGGAACACTTTGATTTGCTCGGGTGAGCAGGGCCGCGTGTTCGAGGTCAATGCGAGCGGCGGGATCGTCTGGGAGTACGTCAATCCGTACATTGAGCACCCGAGGCCGGCGGGCCTGTTCGGACCGTTTGCTGGTGCGGCGGGTAAGCCGTGGTTTCGGGATCGGCCGCCGCGTGAGTTCGGCCATCCGGGCCCACCGGCCGATGTTGTGGGCGGTGAGCGCTCGGGGCAGCGGCCGCCGCCGCCGGGTGGGCCGTGGGGTCCGCCGCCGGGTGGCCCGGGTGGCCCGCCGGGTGATGCCATTGGCGGTCTGTTTCGGGCGGCGCGGTTGGCGCCGAACCATCCGGGCGTGCAGCGCCTGTTGCAGGCTGGGGGCAGGCATTCCGATGGTGGGTCGTGATACGTGTTGGTCGCCTGGCCGGCGGCGCCGCGGATTGGGACGCAGCGTGTCGGCGTTTGCGGGGGACGAGCCGAAGTTGGCCGCGGGTTGCGCGGTGGCCAATGGGCGTTCGGATTACACTGCCGCGCAGCGCGCGGCGAAACGTACGCCGGCAACGGTGACGCGGCCTGGTCTTGGCCGTTCGGGCATGGAATAGACTGATGCGTGTACTGATAGTCGAAGACCAGGATCGGCTGCGTAACTGGTTGAAGAAAGGGCTGGAGGAGGCTGACTTCGCCGTCGATGCCACGGGTGATGGCAAGGAAGGCCTCTGGTACGCGCTGGGCAATTCGTACGACGTGATCATTCTGGACCTGATGGTGCCGGGGATGGACGGTCTGAGCATTCTGCGCCGCTTGCGGGAGGCGGGGCACGAGGACCAGGTGCTCATACTGACGGCCAAGGATACGGTGCCGGATCGCGTGAAGGGCCTGGACCTGGGCGCGGATGACTACCTGGTCAAGCCGTTTGCCTTCGACGAGTTGCTGGCACGTGTACGGGCGCTGGTGCGCCGCAGATACGGCAAGCATAGTGCTGTCATCGAAGTAGGTGATCTGCGCATCGACACCGCCAGGCGGCAGGTGTGGCGCGGCGAGCAGGAAGTCACGTTGCGAGCCATGGAATACAAGCTGTTGGAGTACCTAGCGCACCGCGCCGGTGAGACCGTCAGCCGCACCGATATCTGGGAGCATCTGTACGACTTCCGCTCGCACACAGTTAGCAATGTCGTCGATGTCTACATCGCCAATCTGCGGCGCAAGCTGGATCGTCCGGGCACTAAGAGCCTGATTCAGACGCGGCGCGGTCTGGGGTACGTGCTGGGGGCGGACTCATGATGCAGTCGCTGCGGTCGCGGCTCATCGTGGGGATGCTGGTTGGGATGGCGGTGTTGCAGGTTGCGGCGGGCACGACGATTTACGTGGTGCAGCGACGGCAACTGCAACGCGCGTTTGATGATGCTTTGTTGGGGGCGGCGAATTCGTTGACGCTGCTCGTGCACCCCGGGCCATTCGGCCATTGGTTTGACACCAACGGCCTGGAGCGCCTGCCGGTTGTGCAGGCGGGCGTTGGCATTCTGTTTCAGATGTGGAGCGACCAGCCGATCGACATGCCGGCTCCGCGGCCCAGCTTCGACGGCGGGCCGGAGGACGCGGGTCGCCTTGGCCCGTCGCGCGACGAAGACATCCACCCAGACGACCGTCCACCGTCGGCCGGGCGCCGGCCCGGAGAAACGTGGCCACGGCGTGTTGACGACCCGCCGCCGCCGTCCGCCGAGCCATCGCCGCGAGGTCCGCGCGAGCCGCGCTGGGAGCCCTGGTCGCGGGAGCGTGTGATTCGCTCAGCCGCGCTCGGGGAGTTGGACCTGCCGCGTCTAGAGACGGCGATTGGCAAATCGCGGTTTGCGGCGATCACGCTGCCGGACGGCCGGCCGGGGCGGGCTGTGGGAGTGCAGTTCCGCGTGCCGCACTTGTTGCCCGGGCCGCGGCGGACGCCCCCGGCTGAGTTGACGGTGGTGGCGGCGGCGAGCACGGTGCAGCTTGAGCAGCAGCTTGGTTTTCTGGGCATGCTGCTGGCGGCGACCGCGTTGGGGACGATGGCGGTGTCGGGCGGCGTGGCGTGGCTGGTGGTTGGTCGCGGGTTGCGGCCGCTGGCGCGGGTGGCGCGGCGAATCGGGGCGCTGGACGAGACCGGCCTGAAGCAGCGTATCGATGACCGCGGTGTACCGCGTGAGATTGTGGCGGTGGCTAGACAGCTTAACGGCTTGCTAGGGCGGCTGGACGAGGCGTTCGAACGTGAGCGGGCACTCACGGCGGACGTGGCGCACGAATTGCGCACGCCGGTGTCGGAGGTACGCACGATCACGGAGATCACGCTGCGTCGCCAGCGGGAGCCGGACGAGTACCGGGCGGCGTTGGGCGAGGTGCTGGACGCGATCACGGCTCTGCAGGAGTTGGTTGAGAAGCTGCTTGTGTTGGCGCGCTTGGAAGCCGGGCAGATGAAGCTGGAGCTGCGCCCCCTGGCCCTGGCGCCGCGGTTGGAGCAGCACTGGGTCCGGGTGGGCGCGCGGGCGGCGGCGCGCGGCGTAGTTTTTGCAGTGCGGGATCCTGAAGAGCTGCCGGTTCTGGCCGATGGGCCGCTGCTGGACGTGGTCCTGGCCAACGCCCTGTCCAACGCGGCCACGTGCGCGCCCGATGGCAGCCGCATAACCGCGGAGCTTGACGATGTTGGGCCGCGCTGTCGGCTCACGATCGTGAATGCCGGCTGCGAGCTGAGCGTTGCCGAGGCCGGGCGCGTTTTCGATCGCTTCTGGCGCGCCGACGCGGCACGCAGCCGCAGCGGCCTTAACTGCGGACTGGGGTTGACGCTGGTTCGGCGTGCGATGGAGGCCATGGGCGGACAGGCGACGGCGCGCGTGGATGCGGAGCGGTGTTTCGTCCTAACGCTGACGTTCCAGCGCGCGGCGCGGAGTGGCTGAGGCCGGGGACGTTCGAGGACGATGACCGCCGGCATGACGCGCTATGGTTGGCCGGTGCCGCTTGACCGCTTGGGCGGCGCGCAGTACATAACCTCACCACGATGCCCTTTTGGAGGATATTCATGAAGACCGGGAAGTGCATGGCTGTTGTTCTGGCGAGCGGGCTGCTGCTGTCGCTCGGCTCCTGCATGACGGATGTGGGTTACTACCTGATGAGCAGCATGTCTGATTACCTGCCTCTCCTGCTGGAGGCGTTGCTGGAGAATGGCACGGTCGCGTAACGGGGGAGAGCAGCCAGCCGCGGAAGCAGCGTCGGCCCAGAGCCGGTCCGCCGTGGCGGGTGGTGGACGTTGATCGCTGACGGCGGCTCTGGATCGCAGGTTTGGTCACCGAGACCGAACGATCCAGCGCGTCTTGCGGCGGGCTAATCGGCTTGCAGCGTTGCTGTAAGCGGCCGCGGAAGTACCGCGGTCAAGATGGCTGCGCGCCGGGGTTCATCCGCCAAACCGCATCGTTGACGCCGCCTCAGAATTGGCCCCGGGGGGGGCATGGGTGCCAGCGACGCGGATTCTGCGCGCGGCTCATCAAAAAAAAACGCCCTTTGCCTGAGATGCGGCGGGTGGTACACTGTGAGCAGACGTCCGGGGACGTCGACGTCCACGATCCTGCTGCTGCGGGCGTTGCGCATCTCTTCGAATCGCCCACGCGCAGCACGGGGAAAAGGAGGAAGGACATGAACAAGCGGCGGGCTATTCTTGCGGGTGTGGGTCTTGTGTTGGTTATCGCGGCCGGGCTGCGTTCGCCGAGCCAGGCGCTCGGCACAGAGCCGGCGGGTTCGCTCCAGGCTGGGCCGGAGGCGCGGTTCGATGGGAGCTTCGCGCCGCCGCGGGGGATGCACGCGGCCGGGTCGGGGTTTCTAGACGGATTCTCGCCGGCTGGTGGCCTGGGCGTGTGCGATGGGCGTCACCGCGAGCCGTTTTCAGCAGCGCCTGAGCCGCGCGCGGTGCGGCTGGTGCCGGCGACCGGGTTGACGCTGATCGTTCCGGATGAATACGAGACTATTCAGGCGGCGATCGAAGCGGCCGCGCCGGGTGACACGGTGTATGTGCGGGCGGGCACGTATTTCGAGCACGTAGTGCTGGATAAGCAGATCGTGCTGCAGGGCGAGGATGCGGCCAGCACGATCATTGACGGCGGTGGCAGCGGGCCGGTGGTTCATCTTACGGCCGACGGGTTGACGATACAGGGCTTCACGATTCAGCACGGGGGCATGGGCGCACCTTGGGAATGGGATCCAACCTGGTGCGGCCTTCGGACATCCAACGTCCAATACGCGCGCATAGCTGATTGCCGACTCACCGGCAATGCGGTCGGAATGTTGCTCAGCGGCTTCTCCTACGGCACCATTGAGCGCTGCCTGCTGAGCGACAACCACTACGGCATTCTGACCAAGGATCAGCCAGATGCGTGGGAGAACTGCTACAACTACATAATCGGCAATGTCCTATCCTTCAACACGCACTCGGCGATCTACTTCACACATGATCCGTACGATGGGTCCAATCTGATTCAGGGCAACACCATATCGCACAATGGTGAGGGTATCCGGATGTGGTATGCCTGGTACAACGAAATCTCCTACAACAGGTTTCTCAACAATGAGGGCTATGGCATACTCTTCGATATGTGCATATGCGGTGGATATGGCAATGTCATTCATCACAACAACTTTGTTGGCAATAACGACGGGGGTATTCAGGCCTGGGAGTGCTATGGTCCACCGTACGAGCCCAATTACTGGTACTCACCGGAGTTGAATGTCGGTAATCACTGGTCGGACAATACCAGCGTGGACGCCGACGGCGACGGGCTGGGTGACACGCCGTATGTAATTCCCGAAAACGGTCACAGCGACCTGTACCCGCTGATGAATCCGTTTGTGCCGGCGGACATGAATCTCGACGGCGTCGTGAACGTGTTCGATATTGACCCGTTCGTGCTCGGTCTCACCGATCCGGCAGCGTACCAGGCGCAGTACCTGGTTCCGGCAGTGTTGCACGGTGACTGCAACTACGACGGCGTCCTGAACGGGTTTGACATCGACCCGTTCGTGCAGGCCTTGCTCAGTCCCGGAGAGTGGCCGCTGCCGCCGAACCGGCCGCCGCATGTGCCACACAGCCCGGTGCCTGACGACGGTGGCGCGGGCGTGGGTGGGCCATTCATAAGCTGGAGTGGCGGGGATCCCGATGTAACGGACTGGGCGGTTTACGACGTGTACTTTGAAGCCGGCAACCCGATTCCACAACTGTTGGTATCCAGTGCGCAGACGGGCTTGATCTGGGACACCGGAACGCTGCAGAGCAACACGACGTACTACTGGCAGATAGTCGCGCGAGACCGGTACGGCGCTGAGACAAGCGGGCCGGTATGGAGCTTCTCCACCGGTGATGAGGTGTGGTCGATCGAGACGATTGAGGTCGGCGTGCCATACAAGGGGGTGAGCATGGCAACAGACGAACAAGATGCTCCGCATATGTGTTACGTCGGCGCACGTCCATTTGCGCTGCAATACGCATGCCAGGTGGGCCCAGAATGGCACATAGACACAATCGTCGCAAGCGGCATATCGCACGGGCAGTTCGCGCTCGCGCTCGACAGCGAGGGCACACCGCACGTTAGCTATCGGGACGGTGGGGTGTGGTATGCGTACCACACCGGCTCATCATGGGCGATTGAACTGGTCGACGAAACCAGTGCGTATACTTGCGCCATTGCCCTGGATTCCGATGACCACCCACATATCGCGTACGTCGTTGGCTCAGCGCGAAGGCTTAGACATGCATACTGGGATGGGTCAACCTGGATCATTCAGAACCTGGAGTCTGGTGTAGGCACGTCAAAGGTTGCGATCGCGTGTGATTCTGAGAATAACGCCCACATCTGCTACGACGTCGGGTACACGCTCAGGTACGCCGCGCAGGCCGGGGGGTCGTGGGTAGCGCTGAGCATCTATACGGGGGATGGCGCCATTCGCGGATGCTCCTTGGCTTTGGATGCAGATGATCAGCCGTACGTCAGTTTCATTGATTTAGCCACAAAGACGTTAAGGTGTGCGATGGGCGCGGGTGGCGGTTGGACGGTCGAGACGGTCGCTGTTCTGGGGTACGTTTCCTCGTCCGCGACCTCGTCATTGAGGATTGACTCGTCGGGACGGCCGCACATTGTAAGCGTGCTTCGTCACGCCAGTTGCGGGTACAGTGCGGCGTATCTGACGCGGCCGGGTGCAGATTGGGTAACGGAGTTGTTTGACGCGGGGCTGTCATCGGATGCACAGTTGTGCCTGGCGCTGGATTCCAGTGACCGGCCACACATCGGCTATCGCACGGGCTCCAGAGTGCAGTACGCCAGGAGAACAGTGGGGGCAGAAGACGAGTGACACTGTGTCCGCAATCGGTGGGCGGCGGTGTGTCGGCGGGGCAAGGGCGCCGCCGGCACTCGTGGGCTTCCTGGTGGCCGCTGCGGACTAGTTGTCTGTCAGGGCAGCCGCGGGCCGAGCCGGGCGCCGGGGTCAGTTGACCGTGATTTGCCTCAGCGCGGCGTGGGTCGAGCTTGGCCGGCACTGGCGGGTCGTCGGCTGAAGTCGAGGCGTGCGCGGGCCGGTCTGTTCTGGAGGCCGCCGTAGGTCGGCGCCGCGCTGCTCGGGCGGCGCCGGGGAGGTGGGCGGCGCGGAAGGCAACCGTCGTGCGGACGACTTGCGCGCGAGCACTATGCTTTGAATTTAAGGTATTGTGGGTCAGTCACTTGGGCAATGTTTGCCGAAATCGCAGGTCGCGCGTGACGCTTTTCCGTCATCGGCGACTGGCTGGAAGCATAGTACTCAAGCGGCCGGCGTGAGCATTGTCGTTGGCAGCGTCGCGACCGGCCGCGAGGAGTTTCCGCGGCCGGCGTTTGAGTCGCCGGGGGGCGAGAGAGAAAAATTTGGTTTTACAGGTCTTGACGGACGCCAAACCGAGCCCAATTATATTGGCCGATCTGGCGCTCGGTGCTACCCGTCGGCGCGGCGGGGCCAGAGCGTGTCGGGCTTGGCAAGGGAGCAAGGCCATGAAGATGTGGTGGCACTGGTTGGTCTGGATCGGGATTATCGCTGTTGGTTACCTGTTCCTTGCTGGACAGTTCAATCTGCCGACGTAGGCAGGCTGTACGTAGCGCGTCGTTGCCGGCCACGCGAAGCAATTGACGTGACCTGAATCGGCGCGTAATATTTCGGACATGCGTTTCGGTGGTTCCCGTCGGCGCGGCGGGGCCGAAGCGAGTGGTGCAGTAGAGCAATGGAGTGAGACTATGTGGAGCAATTGGTGGTGGTGGCTCGTGTTCGGTGGTATTGCTGTGGTCGTTTTCTTTCTGCTGACCGGGCAAAACCTGATCACGTAGCTCGACCGAGAAGTGCACGCCGCACGGACGGCGTGCCGAGTTGACGCGTCGATCATCCGTATGACACGGCTGATCGACGCGTTTCCTTTGTGGGGCGCGCAACGCAAGGCGCGCTCTGCAACTGCCATGGAGATGGATGCCATGCTGAAGTGGTTCTTTGACGGAACGACGGGCTCGGTCATTGGTTTCGTGCTGGTTGCGTTGCTGTACATCTTCGCCTTTTCGCAGACTGGATGGCTGCAGCTGCAGTAGCGGGCCACAAGCCGGTCTGAGGGCTGGGCGAAACCGATGGCTGGTCGCTGGGGGCTGGTGAGGGTGTTGTCATGTTTTTCGGAATCGGCGACGGGACCTGGTACTGGAACGTCCTGGTGCTCGTGATCCTGGGCGTATTCGTGTACGTCCTGTTTGGCAACGTGACCATCGCGTAACCGTTAGGCGGCGCTCGGACGTCGCCGGGCGGCTGTCCCCAAGGCCGGGGCGCGGGGTTACTGTTGACCCGGCGGCCGGTTGGGATGTGCTGCGGCAGTAGGGTAGCGCTGCGGCCGGGCGCGTTGCGTGAGCGCGGGGCGCCGGCTAGCATACGTGTTTCGCACGCTGCACAGGAGCACGGGAACGCATGCCAAGCCGCTATCTGGTGACCGCCGGTTTGCCGTATTCGAATGGGCGGCTGCACGTCGGCCACGTGGCCGGGGCCTACTTGCCGGCCGATACATACGTACGCTACCTGCGGGCCACCGGGCGGGACGTCCGCTTCATCTGCGGCAGCGATGATAACGGCGTGGCGATCGAGATTGCGGCCGTCAAGAGCGGTCGTACACCGCAGGAAATCGCCAGCCATTACCACGCGCGCCAGCGCGCCGACTTTGCCGGTCTGAACATCCAGTTCGACGTTTACGGGGGCACGCACCAGCCGGGCTTCGTGCAGATGCACGAGCGCTTCAGCCAGGAGTTTTTCAGCCGCATTCACGCGCAGGGCCATTTCCGCAAGTTGCAGACCAGGCAGCTTTATGACCCGCAGGCGGAGCGTTTCCTGCCGGACCGCTACGTGCGCGGGCGTTGTCACCACTGCGGGGCCGAGCGGGCCACGGGTGATCAGTGCGATGAATGCGGGCAGATGATCGACCCGTTGTTGCTGATCAACCCGGTGAGCGAGATCAGCTGCCAGCCGGCGGTCGTCCGCGAGACCACGCATTGGCACCTGGGCTTGCAGCGTTTCGCGCAGCCATTGCGGGAGTGGCTGGAGTCCAAGCAGGGCCAGTGGCGGCCGAACGTGCTGAACTTCGCGCTCGGGCAGATCAAGCAGGGCCTACCCGAACGCTCCATGACGCGCGACATCGCCTGGGGCATTCCGGTGCCGCTGGACGACCCGGACGCGCAGGGCAAAGTGCTGTTCGTGTGGTTCGACGCCCCGATCGGCTATATCTCGTTTACCGCCCAGCTTTGCCAGGACCAGTCCGGCGACTGGCGCGACTATGAGCGCT
>Ga0334886_1004308_pt1 | contig 11737 bp, 8 predicted proteins | sample GraSluR1_MG_9_FD_207232 | JGI IMG/M metagenome (GOLD analysis project Ga0334886, IMG submission 207232) | Sludge microbial communities from methane-producing bioreactor in Wageningen University, Netherlands - Granular Sludge_27_06-R1 | ecosystem: Engineered > Bioreactor > Anaerobic > Unclassified...
GCGCACAGGCTCGAGCTCATAACCGTATTCGACCATCTTATTGCCCGCGACTTGTTGGATGAAGGCGATGTCGCTCGCGGTGATAGAGTGGCGAAAGCCGCCGATGAAGTCTGTCGAGAGCGGACTCTGTCCAGGTGTGCGGCCGGCCGTGCGCGCCAACTTGTCACGCTGCAGGGGCGAGCCGTCCATCGTGAGCATGGTCGGGAAGTACTCTTCGCCGAGGAAGGCGCACACCTGACGCAGCGCCTGTTCCGGCTGCGCGATCATCGTCTCGAAGCGTATGACAGCGTATCGGTCCGGGTAGCGGCTGCGGTTGCGTTCTGCCATGCGGACGGAGTAGAGCCAGCGAGCGGTGGCGCCGCCAGCGCGGCCTTTGCCTTTGGGCGCGCGGGCTAAGGATGCGGCGTAGCGATCTCTTGGGTCGCGCACCATGTGGATCAGTTTGGCCGAAGGGTTTGCGGCGAATAGCTTATCGGCGTATGTCTCGATCAACCCGGACTGGTCGCCCCAGCGCGGTTTGCCTTGCTGTTCGGCATAGTGTTCGTGCAGCAGGGCGAAGAGGCGAGCATAGGCGGCAGGACCTTGCCGGAACTCGCGCCGAATGCGGTCGGGATCGGGGTTCAGAGCGACTACGTGCGAGTAGTTTAGAAGGGCGGCCAGACAGCGTTCGAAGTTGTCGCTCTGCGAGAGGTCTCCGTAGCGCGCGTAGAAGAAACTCCAAAGGTTGGAGCCGGCATAAGGGATGGCGATGTGCGGGTGCGATGCGAGAAACGCCTGCATCGTGGTCTTGCCGCTGCGGTCTAGGCCGCCGATATAGATAGGTCCGTCATTCATTGCTAATACCGTTTATCCGAACAGAAAGCCAGAGCCGAAGCCGCCGCGCCGGTCTGCATGTAAGAGCCGTTAATCACCGGCGCCGGCGAGAAACCTGCGCGCCCGTCCGCCGCGATCCAGGAAAAGGGTGCGGACGCGTTCAAGCATCTGCACCACTATGAGCTTGTCTTGCGGGGCTAGACCGAACAGCAGCATAGTCCCGGCATATACGAGCAGAATTGCCGCAGTGTGAAACGCCACGAAGATGAGGTTGGCATCGGTGTGAAACTGCCAGCGCGTATAGAATGCCAGGGCTGATGTTACGGCAGCGCTCGCCGCCGCTCTGGCAAACCAGATATCGTAGGGCTGCATACGCAGCAGAATTGCGATTTGCACCAGGCGAGCGACCTGGATGATGCCGCTGGAGAGCAGGGCCGCCGTGGCAGCGCCGATTACGCCCCAGCGCGGGATGAAGAGCGCGCTGGTGATCACGAACAAGGCGAGCTGAGTGACGGAGTTGATGAGCTTGAGGCGCGTATATCCGGCCATCTCGATGACGGTGCCGGCCAAGCCGGTGCTAACGGTGACCAGCGTCGAGAGAGACAGTAGAATAAGGGCGAACGAACCGCTGACAAAGCTCTCGCCGAAGATGGCGAGGAGCGGTTCGGCAAAGAGAATCGTGATCAGGACGACGGGAAAGTTGAGGGCGAACATCCAGCGCGACGTCGCACGGTAGAGATGAAGCATCTGCCCCCGATTTTCTTTGGCGTGGAGCTCGGCAAAGGCCGGCTCGGCCGACGCCATCAGCGAGAAAGAGGAGATGCGGCTGATCATGTTGATCTTGCTGGCGACCGTAAAGACGCCTACGCTGGCGACGGCATAGGTGGCGCCGAGCAGAATTGTCTGAATATCGCTGCGGAAGGTCTTGAGCATCTCCGAAAGGAATAGGGGCACGGAGAAGCTCAAGATATTCCTGAGTTCGCGCCGCGCCGTCTGCAGAGGACGCTTCCACGGAAACACGCCGTTGAGCAGATAAAGGAGAATGACGACGCTGACTAGATCGGCGATGCCGTAGGTCAAGATGGCAAGGTAAGCGTTGAGGCCGGTAAACGCAAGCGCCCCGATCAGCGCTAGCCGCACGAGCAGATGTACGATGTCTTGGGCTAGCACCGGAAAGTGCATACGCTTGAAGCCGCGGCTGGCGCCGATCAAAATATCGTTGAGAACTGCAATGGGGACCATGACCACGCCGAGGCGCAAAAGCGACGCCAACTGCGGTTCGTGGTAGATGCGCAGCGCGATGGTTTCGGCCAGGAAGTACAGACCGAGCCCCAGCAGAATGCTGGCGCAGAGAGCCAGCGCCAAGGCAATTTGCAGCACGCCCCATATGCCGGCTTCATCTTTATTGCCGGAGAAGACGGCCACGAAACGCACGACAGCGGAATCCATGCCGACTTTGCCGATGCTCGCCACCAGGGCCGTCGTAGCCAGCGCAAGGGTGTACTGGCCGAACTGGTCGGCTCCCAAGATGCGGGCTAGCAACACGGCGACGACAAACCTGCCGCCGGTTTCCACGATCTTGCCAGCCGCCAAGATGCCGCTGCCTTTGGCGGTGGAGAGAATGGCGGCGTCCGCGGCGGAGGCGGCCCGATTCATTTTGCGTTTCACGCCGGGGGCGATGTCCGATGACAAGTTAGGTATCCTCTGCCTCAGTTAGGCGGAAGTCGGTTCGCGTTCCGTGCGCCAATCCGCCAGGCGCCCGGCTGATGACTCAAATGAGTCGTTCATCTGCGAGTACAGGGTGACTTTCCCATAGGCGAATATGTCGGCGTCGTTCAGGGCAAGAGCCGCCTGACCCCAGAATTCGTCGGCATCCAGCAACGCATCGAGGAAACTGCTGACGCCCGCGGAGCAGCGGAGTCCCCACGAATCACTGGCGTTCGTCTGCGCCGGCCCGGCGGCCTGCAGGCGGATGCACAGCTCTTCGACCATCTCTTTGGCGATTGCGCCGGTGGTCTCGGGCAAGATTAGGGCGAAGATGGCGTCGCTCGCATAGGCCAAGACATCTTCCTCGCGCAGCCTGGACTGGAGCAGCAATGCGCCCTTTTGGAGCACGAGCCGCTCGGCTGGTTCGCCGTTCTGGGTGATGCGGATTAGCGCCAGCGAGAAAGGCCGGCCGTTTCGCTTGGCGCGACTGACCTCGGCGCGGAGCCGCAGCCGGAAGTAGGCGAGGTTGTTCACCCCTACTTCAGGGTCGATGATGTCAAAGCGGCGGCTCATGAAATGAGGCATGCGCAAGTACGCGACGAGTAAGCTCAGGCCTATGCCGAGCGCTGCACCCAAGAAGAGGCCAAGCGCCAGGTTCAGAATCAGATTTGGGCTGATAGGATTGCGCGGCGTTGTGGCAGGGTCGAGCGGCTCCAGCTCGAAGACCTCATAAAGGCCGCTGACGAACTCGACTGTTTCGACGCCGACCTGGTTGGCGTAATCCCGAGTGATTTCCGGATCAACGCCTTGCGCTGAAATCTTGATGATGTTCGTGCCGGCGACCGCCTGCCCGCTCACGGATAGATTCTCGCGTTGCAGCGCGGAGAGGTTTAGGCTCTCGGCGGCGCGCTGTTTTATCAGCCTACTAGAGGCCACTTCGACGTAGGTGGAAGCGATGGACAGGTGGCGTCCTAACGTTTCGAGGATGCGCACGGAGTCGTTCTGATTCTCAACCAGTTCGGCGCGCGGGCGCATAACAAAGGTAGCCGTGCTCTGGTAAATATCCGGCTGGCGTTGCGTAAAGACGTAGGTTGCGATCAGCGCCGCTGCCGTGCAGAGCAGAACAATCCACCACTCTTGCTTTAGGATGTTGAAGTACGTTCGAAGTTCCACCTATGGTTTCCTCATCGTCTGCCGGCTGTTTAGCCGGTCAACTAAGGCCGCATATTGTGCGGAGACCTGGGGCCAACTGTATTTTTCGTCGAATTTACCGGCGTTCCTGGCAAGCCGCACGAGAAGCGAGCGGTCCGTGTGCAGATCGAGGATGGCGTTTGCCAGGTCGTCGGCATCGCCCGGACGGAAGAATTTCACCATCGAGTCATCGAAGTAGGCTGCGATGGTCTGGGTGCGGGCGGCGATAACTGGCGTGCCCAGGGCGACGTATTCCAGGAGCTTGGTCGGGAGTAATGTGTCCGTGAAAGGGTCGTTGCGGTTGGGGACGACGCCCGCGTCCGCTTGTGCGATGAGCGGCGGCAGGTGAGCGGCGTGCAATTCGCGGCTGAATTCGACCTGTTCGCCCAAGCCCAACTCCTCGGCCAAGCGCTGCAAGTCGTCAAGTGCGTCGCCGGCGCCGATTAAGGTCAGGCGGATGCCGGGGACAGCGCTGCGCACTTGGGCAAGGGCGCGGAGGATGAGGTCGACGCCGTAGCGATGCGTGAGCGTGCCGTGGTAGATCAGCCGGAAAGAGCCGTTGCGGCTGAGCGACGGTTCATCGACCAGGCTGCGCTGAAAGATGCGGGTGTCGGCCACGTTCATGACGACGGAGACTTTGCCGGCAGGTACGCCGCGGCGGATGAGGGTCTCGCGCCAGATATCCGTCACGGTAATGACGTGGTCGGCGAACCTGCACGAGATCTGTTCCTGCCAGATGACCAGACGCACAGGCCAACTTGTCATCGAGCGGTTGCCGCGCGCGGCATAGAATTCCGGCATGAGATCGTGCAGGTCGAGGATCACGCGTGCGCCCAGGAGTTTCGGGCCGATCGCGGCGAAGACCAGGAAATCGGGCAGGTTATGCGCCTGGATCACACCGTACCGGTTGCGCCAGTGAAGGCCAATCAGCTTAATCGAAGCCAGCACGAAAAAGGCGAGATACTCAAACAACTGGAATACCTGCCCGCGACGCTTGCCGCGTTGAACGGGCAACCGGTATACGGTTACGCCGTCGACGCTTTCTTGGGCCGGTTCTCCGGCATCTTGCAGACAAACGACATCCACGGCATAACCGCGGTCGATCAGCGCCAGCGCCTCGCGCTCGACGCGTGTCTCGCCGAGCGGGTAATAGGCATGGACGACCATGCAATGTCGTTTGACCGGCTGACTCCTGTTCTGATGCGCCATCACGTCCGTTTCGCTTTCTTACGCATTCAGCCTTGGCTGCGCCTGCCGCGTGAACGCGCGAGCGCGCTCTACCCCGGCCAACAGACGCCGGTATACGCTATATCCGCGCTTGCTGAAGTCGAGGAGGCGAGGAGCGTGGACACACACGTTGCGGCCGAAATTGACCAGTTCGCCGCCATATTTGGCTTTATAGTCGCGGACGCCGTACTCCTCGTCCGGCCTTCCGGCGCCGCCGAAGTCATATTGGGCGTAGCCGTGCGCCCGCCCCCATTGAAAGATGTGCCATTGTAAGAGTTCGGTCGGGTTCAGGTTGCCGTATCGCCGGTCCATGCCGCCGTAGAAGCCGTACATCGACTCCTTGAAGAGCAGTTCGACTGAGCCGGCAATGGGCGTATCTTGATAATAGACCACCAAGAAGAGCGCCATCTGCCGGGGGCGCATAATGTCGAACATAGCTTGGAATAGCGAGAAATCCGCCAACGGGATGCGGGCGTTCTCATAGGTCATGCGCAGCAGCGAATAGCATTCGCGCAGTTGGTCGGCTGTGCTGGCTTCGACGACCGTCAGGTCTTCTTGACGCAGAGCGCGCCGGATGTGTTTACGAGCGCTTTTGCTCATCTTCTGCCAAACGACGTCTTCCGGCTGTGTCAGATCAACCAGATAATCGAGATGGCCTTCGTATACAAAGCCCGACCGGTTAAGCGCGGGCTGTAGCGCTGCGAGATTGGATAGATTGCGCAATTCGCTGAAGAGGCTGTAGCGGCTCGCGGTGCGCTTATAGGCGTCGAGCAAGCGAACGACGGCCTCCTCTCCGCGTTCGCCAGGAGCGGCGAGCAGGCTGCCGTAGGCTATGTCTCTGGACGTGAGCCGATGCAACGGCACGTTCGATAACGTAACTTGTACAGGCGTAAGCAGCGCTAAGACGTCACCGGAATAGTCGTCGACCGCCGCCCACAGCGAAGGGCGATAGCCCGCTGCGCGAGAAAACGCATCGTGCATTTCCGGCGTGTGGAAGACGTTGCCCTGCGGATGGCGGTTCAAGAAGTCCCGCCATGCCCCTTCGTTCAGCCTATTCTCCACACGCACGGTTTGCGTATGGCGGGCTGTGACGGAGCCGCTCCGGCTATCTATTGCTGCGGTATAGCTGCGAGAGTTAGCCATGCAGTCGGTTCCTGATTGCGTTAACCGGCATCTTGCTGTCCGAGAATCTGCGCCACGGTCCACCACAGGATCTGCATATCCAGCGTGAGGCTCTGCCGGTGCACGTATTCGAGGTCGTGCTGGACGATCTCCTGGAATGTGACGTTGCTGCGTCCGCGCACCTGAGCAAGACCGGTGATCCCCGGCAGCACGGCAAGGCGCTGGCGCTGCATATCCGTGTACTGCTCCACTTCCCAGGGCACGTTCGGACGCGGGCCGATTAGGCTCATATCCCCGCGCAGCACATTCCAGATCTGGGGCAGTTCATCCAAGCTGGATTTGCGCAGGAAGCGGCCAACGCGAGTGATGTGCGCGTCCATAGCCGGCTTGAAGGTTGTCTTGCCATCGCCGTCTGTGTTCGGGCCGGCGATGCCTGCGACAAAGGCGGCCATGTACTTGCGGTCCTCGCTGCTGTCGTAGCTGCTCGACATGGTACGGAACTTGTAGATGCGGAAAGGACGGCCATCTTTGCCGATCCGCGTCTGTACAAAGAGAAACGATCCGGGAGAATCAAGCACGATCGCCAACGCGATCAGCCCCATGATCGGCAGCAGCCACACCATTGCCAGCGCGCAGATCGTCAAATCGATCAGGCGTTTGATGTACGGGTAGACCTGAGCGGGCGCCGCCCTGGTGATACGATTGACTTGGTAGATCTCTGATTCCGACATTCGTCCCGCCTCAATACGGAACCCGAAGGTTCCGCGGCAATGTTGTGAACTGTCCATATGCGCCCCCAGGCGTGGCTAGACGGCTACGCCGTTCTGCGGCACGGGAACTAGGCGCCGCACCGTACCGGTTTGTGACGATTCGATAAAGGCGACTGCCAATGCCATCGCGGCATGACCGTCGCGACCGTTGGCGGCGGAGGTGTTCTCACCTTTCACTTGGCTGACAAACGCCTCCAACTCCAGATGCAAGGGTTCTCTCTTTGAGACGGCGAACTTCGTTTCCGGGCCTTCTTTTACCCCGCGCAGCAGGCTCAGGGGGGCCCAATCGTCGCCGTTGGTTTCGGCGTTCTCGCAGAAGCGCAGATCCTGAGTGATGTAGTCGACATGGAACATGCCCCGTTCGCCCGTGACGTACAACTCGCGTATCTTTCGGGGCGTGAGCCAGTTGATCTCCAGCACGCCCAAGGCGCCATTAGCGAAGCGCACCATGCCTGCGAACATGTCTTCGTAGGCGGGATGCACGTGGCGCCCGACTTCGGCGACAACGTGGACCGCCTCGCTTCCGGTCAGGTAGCGCATGATGTCGAGATCGTGCGTCGCCAGGTCCATGACGACGCCAACATCATGGATGCGACTAGGGAACGGGCCGAGGCGGCGAGCGTGTATCTGGAAGATTCTGCCGAGCTGCCCGGCGTTCAGACGGCGACGCAGTTCGATGATGGCCGGGTTGTAGCGCTCGATGTGGCCGACCATAAGGATCCGGCCGGCTTGCTCGGCAAACTCGATCAACTGCTGCGCCTCGTCTAGCGTCGTGGCAAGCGGCTTCTCGACGAGCGCATGGGAACCGGCGGCAAGCACATCGCGCGCCACGGTGAAGTGGTGTGCGCTGGGCACGACTACAGACACGGCGTCGGGCCGCTCGCGCATGAGCATTTCCCGATAGTCGGTATAGCCGGGAACGCAGTACATTCGGGCCACAGCCTCGGCTGCATACGGGTTTTCGTCGGCGATGCCCACAAGTTCGACTTCGGGCATTTCGCGATAGACGCGGGCATGATTCCGGCCCATTGAGCCTACGCCAATGACGGCGACAGTGGTCATAATCGATTCACCTCCGCTGCAATCGTCTCCAACTCATCGGTGGAGAGTTGCGGATGGACCGGTAGAGAGAGGACTTCACGCGCAAGCCGTTCGGCGACTGGCAGGCGGACCTCGCCGAACGCGTCACGCAGAGGCGGCTGGCGATGTACGGGCACAGGGTAGTAGACGCCTGCGCCGATGCCCGCATCGGCTAGTTTTCGCAGGCTCTCATCGCGTGAGCGCCCGCCGTTGATGCGCACCGTGTATTGATGCCAGACATGCTCATAGCCGGGCGGGATAGTCGGGGTGCGCACCGATTCGATAGTCGCATTGAAGTACGCGGCGTTGGCGCGTCGCTTGGCGATCAACTCCTCTATGCGGCTAAGTTGCACTAGGCCGAGGGCGGCCTGCATTTCGGTCATGCGGTAGTTGAGACCCAATATCTCGTGATGGTACCTGCGGGTCATGCCGTGCGAGCGCAGCAGGCGGCACTGTTCGGCAACGACTTCGTCATTGGTCGTGATCATGCCGCCTTCACCGGTCATCAGGTTCTTGGTGGCATAGAAACTGAATGCGCCGGCGCCAAAGCTGCCCGCATAGCGGCCGCGACACGTCGCCAGAAATGATTGGCATGCGTCTTCGATCAGCTTTAGGCCATGTTCAGCCGCGATCTCCTCTGCGCGTGGCATGTCGCTCATCAGGCCGTACAGATCTACGGGCAGGATGGCCTTCGTGCGTGACGTGATGGCGTCTTCGACCAGGTCGAGATCGATATTGAAGGTGTCTTCGTCGATGTCGACCAGCACCGGCTTCGCTCCCGTGAGTAGTATGGCGTTCACAGTCGCCATAAATGTGAAGGGCGTGGTGATCACTTCGTCACCAGGCCCGATGTCATACGCCAACAAAGCCAGATGCAGGGCGGCCGTACCGGAAGAGACGGCTACGGCGTGGGCGACGCCGCACATCTTGGCGAAACGCTGCTCGAACAGGGCCGTACGCGGCCCCTGGCTGAGCTGTCCAGACTCTAGCACCTCTAGGACAGCCGCCTTTTCTTCCTCACCGATGTAAGGCTTGGAGATAGCGATCAAGGGTCTCTCCCATGAACTGGTATTCGTTTCCGCAGTCTGGGCAGCGGGCGACGCCGCGCTCGTCTTCAATCAGACGGCTGCCGCAGGCGCAGACATAGCCGATCTGCCGTGCCGGGCTGCCGATCACGAGTGCGTAATCAGCCACGTCATGCGTAACCAACGCGCCGGCGCCGACCATGGCGTAGCGGCCTATGCATACATCAGGCAGAAGGATCGCGCCGGCGCCGATGGATGCGCCGTAGCAGACGCGAATCTCGCCGACGATCCAATCATCTGCGCCCTTGAGCCGGCCGTCCGGAGTCGTCGCTCGCGGCTTCTTATCGTTTGTGAAGACAACGCGCGGTCCGACGAACACGTTCGACTCGATGGTCGTGCCGTGGTAGACCGAAACGCCGTTCTGAATCTTGACGTTGTCACCGATCTGCACGCCGGCGTCGATGTAGACGTCTTTGCCCAGGATACAGCCTTGGCCGATGCTGACGCTCTCTCGCACCTGGCAGTTATTCCAGATCTGCGTGCCCGGCCCGATACGCGCCGCGTCGGAAACGTCGGCGGACGGGTGAATGCGCACGCTGGGGTTGCGATGGAGCCGCCCGCCTGTTCGTATCCGGCCTGAGTCAGGCCTATGGGTATTGCGTGTGATCCGGATCATGTCATGCCGTCTTTTCGAGATGCGGCCAACTGCTTAGGCCGATTATGTAGTGCGATTGATGTTGCGCCAGCGCTCCCGGCGGTACGCCTTTCCGGCCGTATCGCCGGGAGCGCAATGGTTTGCTACTGGTTAATCTGCGGCAAGAAGAGAATCAGGTCATTGCTGGTCGGATTGGTTACGAGGACGATGAACGCATCCGACAGCACAGCCGAATCCCCGTCCGGCAGAGTCACCCGCAAGTCCCAGGCGTGCTCATCCGTCAGAGTCGTCTCCCCGACGGTAATGGTAGCCGTGATGAGCGTGTCTTCCACCACCGTGACGTTGGATGCAACCGGCGCCGGCCCGTCGCCGTTCTCAAACGAGAGCGTCGCGCCGTCGATGAAGCCGCTGCCGATTATCTGGATGTTTACACTCTCGCCAGAAGACAACACCGCCATTTGGTTGGGCACGATCTGCTTCACGGAGAGCGATGCCCGGTTGACCGTGATCGTGATGTCGTCGGAGGCCGACAGGGCGCCGTCATTGGCCGTGAGTCGGAGGACATACGTTCCGGCTTTCTTGAACGTAGCGGTAGTGGTCGCACTGCGCGCATTGGCGAACGTCACGCCTCCTGAACCGGAGACCTTGCTCCAGCGTATGTTGAGCCGGTTGTTCGGCAGGCCGTCGTCGGTGACTGTGCCGTTCAGCGTTGCCTTGCTGGGCAGGGTGATAGTCTGGTCGGGGCCTGCGTTGACGACAGGCGGCTGGTTGACAGGCGGCGCGGCGTTGACGGTGATCGTCACTTCGTCGAAGGCGGAGAGAGCGCCGTCGTCGGCCGTGAGCCGCAGCACATACGTCCCAGCCTGCGAGAAGGACGCTGACGTGTTAAGCGCGTTGGCGTTGCCGAAGGTGACGTCGCCCGGCCCGGACTGCTTGCTCCAGGTCGTGACAAGGTTCGGCGGAGCGGGCAGACCGTCGTCCATAACCGTGCCGCTTAACGAAGCGCTGCTGGGCAGGGTGACGGTCTGGTCAGGGCCGGCGTTGACCGTAGGCGCTTGGTTGACAGGCGGCGCGGCGTTGACGGTGATCGTCACTTCGTCGAAGGCGGAGAGTTCGCCGTCGTCAGCCGTGAGCCGCAGGACGTAGACGCCGTTAACCGAGAAGGTTGCCGTCGTATCGACTGCGCTGGCGTCGTCGAAGGTGACGTCGCCCGGCCCGGACTGCTTGCTCCAGGTCGTGACTAGGCTCGGCGGAGCGGGCAGACCGTCGTCGGTGACGGCGCCGTCCAAGCTCGCGAAGGCGGGCAAGGTGATGGTCTGGTCGGGCCCTGCGTTGACCGTAGGCGCCTGGTTGACGGGCGACGCGGCGTTGACGGTGATCGTCACTTCGTCGAAGGCGGAGAGTTCGCCGTCGTCAGCCGTGAGCCGCAGGACGTAGACGCCGTTGACCGAGAAGGTTGCCGTCGTATCGACTGCGCTGGCGTCGCCGAAGGTGACGTCGCCCGGTCCGGACTGCTTGCTCCAGGCCGTGACTAGGCTCGGCGGTGCGGGCAGACCGTCGTCGATGACCGTGCCGTCGAGGTTGGCGGCCGCGGGTAGGGTGACGGTCTGGTCGGGGCCGGCGTTGACCGTAGGCGCCTGGTTGACAGGCGGCGCGGCGTTGACGGTGATTGTCACTTCGTCGAAGGCGGAGAGCGCGCCGTCGTCAGCCGTCAGCCGCAGGACGTAGACGCCGTTGACCGAGAAGGTCGCCGTCGTATCGACTGCGCTGGCGTCGCCGAAGGTGACGTCGCCCGGCCCGTCCTGCTTGCTCCAGGCCGTGACTAGGCTCGGCGGTGCGGGCAGACCATCGTCGGTGACAGCGCCGTCCAGGCTTGCGAAGGCGGGCAGAGTGATGGTCTGATCCCCTCCGGCATCGACGACTGGCGCCTGGTTGACGTTGACCGTGACGGTGAGTTCGTCGAAGGCGGACAGGGCGCCGTCATCGGCCGTGAGCCGCAGGACGTAGACGCCGGCGGCGGAGAAGGATGCGGTGGTAACAGCCGCGTTGGCGCTGCCGAAGACGACGTCGCCCGGCCCGGACTGTTTGCTCCAGGTCGTGACCAGGCTCGGCGGAGCGGGCAGACCGTCATCGCTGGCCGTACCATT
>Ga0334886_1004310_pt1 | contig 11734 bp, 11 predicted proteins | sample GraSluR1_MG_9_FD_207232 | JGI IMG/M metagenome (GOLD analysis project Ga0334886, IMG submission 207232) | Sludge microbial communities from methane-producing bioreactor in Wageningen University, Netherlands - Granular Sludge_27_06-R1 | ecosystem: Engineered > Bioreactor > Anaerobic >...
ACTATCAAAGAAAAAAGGGCCAAAAGGCCCTTTTTTCTTTTCCGTATTCAGAAATTCGCTTAGTACACAGGCACGACTTCTGTGATGGTGAAGGTGAAGTTGAGCGGATCTTCAGCCCACTCTTCGACCAGAACGGTATAGGTTCCTGCGGGAAGCCAGATCATGATTTCCGAGAACCATGTCCCAGGGCCTGCGTCATCATTGCTGGCCAGCAGTACTTCATCCTCGTCAAACAAGTACATCATCGTATCGCACAGAGGATCTTCAAATTCGCTGGTCTGGAAGAGGTAGAGCCCACCAACGGTAGCGACAAACTCATACTCCCATTCCCAGTCGAGGATATCGACATCTTCCTGATACAGCTGGAACAATTCGATATCCACAGCCACATCAAAGGCAAAAAAGAGTTCGCTGTGGGTGAATCGGTGGACTTCAAACCATTGGGCTTGGGATGTGTAGGTTTCAGTAAACGGATCGAAGTAGGTTACCTGCACTCTGTACAACCCTTCCAAAAGACCGTCGAAGTAGTGATCGCCCAATGTCCCGGTGGTCCCATAGGAGACGATGTTGTCATCCAGATCGAAGATGATGACCACCCCGAAGCCGACCGATGGTTCTCCAAAGTCGATGATGTTGGTTTTCACGCTCAAAGACCCGTATTTCAGTGGTTTGAGCTCTGCCAACATGGCAACGGTATCAATGATTCCATATCCAACCTGTTCATTGAACGGATTCCCTCTTGAACCGCTCAGATTGGCAGCGCGAGCGGTTTCTTCTAACTGGTTTTTCACCTGGATCGGGGTGAGGTTGGGATACTTCGCCAACAGCATGGCGGCCGCTCCAGCGACATGGGGCGAAGCCATCGATGTTCCCTGCCAATAATCATATGCCCCTTCGGTGATCGAAGAATAGATCTCAACACCGGGCGCGCCTACAGAGGTCCATGGACCAGTGGTGGAGAAGTCGGCTTTGCCTCCTGTGGGCGTGGTGGCCGCTACTGCGATGACCCCGTTGTAGGCAGTGGGGTATGAGGGAACGCGTTTCACATCGTTGCCTGCAGAGGTAACAAAGACCACTCCGCTATCGACTGCATAGTCGATGGCTTCTTTGAAGATGAAGTTGTACCCTCTTCCGCCGATGCTCATATTGATGACCGCGCGGTATTCGGGGTTGTCTTGTACATAATCGGCTACGTGGATGGTTCCATCGATCAGATACGTGGTATAGATCGTCCCATCCTCATTCATGACCCGAACCGGCATGATGGGCGAATCCCAAACGACCCCTGCCAGTTCGCCGCCTCGACCGTTCGCGCCCGCTGTTCCGGCTACGTGGGTTCCGTGCCCGTGTAAATCGATCAGGGGCTGGCCTTCTCCGGTCGCGTCAAAGGCTCCGAGAATGGTCGCGTCCGCAAACTCGGGGTGATCTCCTTCGAATCCGGTGTCGATGATGGCCAGGATGACCTTATCCGATCCTGTGGTTTCTTCCCATGCCTCTGTGGCACGGATGTCAAACATACCCCACAGTTTTTCGATATCCACATTGGGACCAAGGGGTACATCTCGGGAGATCAGTCCTTCGGTTTTGAGGAGATCCCCATCGACAACCGTTGGGGTTGGGGCTTCCATCTTGAAATCGGGTTGGGCAATCATGACCGATGGCTGTTTCATCAATACCTGAACGAAATCGGCCACGCTCATACCGGCGGGTACGCCTACACTGGCCCATCCGATCTGATCCCACACTTTGAGAACGGGAAGCCCTTCTTTCTGAAGAAAGCGCTCCAAGGCTTCCAAATTGGTATATTTGGCAAGGACATGCTGGTCTGCGTACTCCAGCCCTTCGTAGTTGAACAGACTGATGGCGACCGGATCGGCTGTTCCACCGATCGGATCCGGACGGTGGGCGGGGTTGGATACCTGCGTACAGCTAACCAGCGCTATCAGAAGCACAATGGTCACTAGATATAGAAAGTTCTTTTTCACATTCATCACCTCGCTCCTTTTCTAGATAGCCTAATTACCGGCATCGGTTGTCGTGGTAAACATAAACTCGCCATTGGCCGATCCATTGCTCCAATACAGATCCGGTTGCCCTGCATAACTAAACGCGCGGGCCCAGTTCTGTGTACTGAAATACTGGCTGAATTCCAACGCCTGGGCATAGTAGATGTCCCACGAGTAGATTCCGCCGGGTTCCAATTCGAATGGCATTTCGTAGAACAGATCGTCTTCGATGTCTTCATCAAGGATCCTCCACCAAGTGGCGTCGAAGAGGTGGATCGAATAGTCCATCCAGGCAAAGGCAAAATCAGCGGCTGTTCCGCCGAGGTATTCCAGATCCCACTCAAATGTCGGCTCTAGGTCTACATCCGCTTCATTGTGCGCCGGACTGTCCAGATAGACGGCAAATCCGGGCAAGGGCCAGACATATCGGATGATCGGATCGGCTTCCGAATCGCCCAATGAGTTGAAGGGGATGATCTTATAGAATGTTTGTTTGTTGGGCGCCAGATCATACCCGTGATCGTTGAAATTTGCCGTAGTTGTCATACCCACCAGGTGGTAATCCTCTCCATCAAAGCTACGATAGACCTTGTACCCTGTGGCGTTGGCCACTCCGGCCCATGCGAGGGCGCAGGTCACGGTGATGTCTGCGGTGAAGATTCGTTCCTGGAGGATATCCTGGGACAGAATCTGGGTTTCCAGCTCGTGCACTTCGATGGTCCGCGGTACCGAAACAGGACTTTTCGCCGTAGGATTGGACCGAGGTTCGGAATAGTATCCAAACTTGGTTCCCAAGGTCGTTGCCGTCAGCTGGACAATCTGTGTCGCACCGGGGAGTGTTTCATGAACGACTGGGTTGTCAAAGACGATCGGCATATAGTGCAAGGTTGTGTTGTGGTTTCGATCATAGATCATAAACCGCAAGTAGGTGGTTCCGCTTGGATAGGCCGCTGTGTTGATGGAAAGTTGCGCTTCATCGACATCGAAGAAGGCGCCAACCCTCTGCCCTCTTTGCTCGCCGCCAACCCAAACATAAATCGCATAGGTCTCAAACTGCGTACCAATTTGAATATCCAGATCGATCGTTCCGGTAACTACATCACCGGGTCGTACACCCTCGACTGTGAGCAATGGGGGCACTCGGGTCCAATTGGGATTGAACAGGGCCCTCAACGGCAGATGATAGGTGTACCCTTGGACTGCGGAGGCGATGACCCCCTGGATCTTTCCAATGCTGTACCCATCTTTGGTAATGATGATATCTCCGGGGACCGTAAAGATGTTCGCTGGGTAGGAAACCTGCGCATTTGCCACCACGGGGCCTCCAAAATTCTCAGTGACCACGCCTTCGATGGTCATCGCATTCCGTGCCCCCGCGCCTGCAGCTTGCTGAATCACAAACCGGCCATCCGCGTCGGTCTGAACCTGAAGAATCGGGACCGGAGCCGGTCCTACAGAACAAGACATGACTGTGACAAGAACCAGGATCATAACCAGTGGAAAAAGATACCTTTTCATACTATTCCTCCCTTTCCCTAAATTTGTGCCTACTTATCGAACGCGTATCCAGATCCTCCATGCCTTTCGTAAAAAGATTGATCCTCATAATGGAGAAGCCAAAAAAGAGCCGTTGACATGTTTCCGTTGTCCCGCTTTACCTTCCTCCTTATTGATCTCGGCTGGATGATTCCTTACGCAATTATAGCATATAATTCTAGTCGATTCAATCTTGGATTCATGATGAAGCCAGAGATTTGATTGCTTATGGTTCAGGGGAGCACATCCGTATACACCCTTCGGGTCTTCCATTTTCCTTTGATGTAATAGCTATACAAGACCCCTGCTTCCGCGAGATCGGAGATCATGTACGACACCCATACCCATAGGACCGGAAGCTGAAAACCATATACGAAGAGGAGGAGCAGAGGCATCTGAATCGCCCATCGGGAGAGAAGACTGGCTACGGCGAACGGGCTGTTGTATCCCGATCCACCAAAGCAGGCGGCCAATCCGAAGGTGAATCCAAGGGGCACCAAAGCGATGGCGACGATCCGCAACAAGGAAGCGCCCATCTCCATAATTTCGGGGGTCGAATCGAAGATACCGATCAACCGCTCTCCGAGAACGAAACATAAAAGCGCGAAAGTGGCCATGAAAACCGTTCCGAACAAACCGGAGATCTTACCTGTTTTAATCGCGCGATCCACGTCATCCACCCCAAGGCTTTGGCCAACAATGGTGGAAGCGCCCATGTTCAATCCCCACAACGGTACAAAAGCAACGCCCAGGATCCGGCTGCCGATGCCGCCAGCTGCAAGGGCCGCAGTGCCATAGAGAGAGATAAAATGCAAAACCACAACTCCGGAAAGGTTCCGCATCAACACTTCCAACCCTGTGGGAAGCCCTATGGTCAGGAGTTTCCGATCGGTAGGCCAATGGAGCCGAAATAGCCCGCGAAGGGTGGGTTTCACACCGGCTCTTCCGCTGAAGAGGTAGGCAAACCCAACGACGAAGGCAAGGCTTTGCGCGATGATGGTGGCGATAGCCGCCCCGAACACTCCAAGTCCCATCCCCGGGATGGAGGTGAATGGCACGGTTTCGAAGATCAGGATCGGATCCAAGACGATGTTCACAACACTGGCCAACAGCATGATCTTCATCGGGGTCTTTGCGTCGCCAATACAGCGAAGGGCCGTGTTGACCGAGTACGAAGAAAACATGATCGGCAGGAAGAAAAGGCGGATGTATCCGTAATCAATCGCCGATTGGCGAACTGTGAGATCATCGGAGAAGATGTTGATCATCGGTCTCATGATCAAGGCCACGCAACAAGCCGCCACAAAGGCGACAAGGAATTTGAAGGTGATGGTCTGTTCGATGGAGGTGTTGGTGGCCAAGACGTTTTTTCGGCTATGGTTCTGGGAGATCAACGAGATCGAACTCTGCCCGATGATCGCATTCAAAAACTCAACGACCCAAAAAAGCGCAGTAAATACGGTAACACCGGCAATTGCCTCCGAGGAAATCATCCCGATCCAAAATAAATCCACAAGGTCATAGATCATCTGGAAGCTCATCCCCAACATCGTTGGCACGGCCATCGAAAAGAGAGATCGAGTGATGCTCCCTTGAGTCAGATCAATGGGTTTCTTCGACATACGCGGTCTCCTTTTAGGGTCGAATATGGACGGGTGTTCCAACAGCCAAAATCGTTTGGAGATGGTCGATATCGCGGTCGAACATTCGGATGCATCCATGAGAAATTCGTTTTCCGATCTCCCATGGCCGAGTTGTCCCATGAATCCCGTACTGGGGATTGTTCAGCTCAAGCCACCAGATTCCCAACCCATTGATCGGGCTGAGAGGTTGGAGCGCTTGCCCCTGCCAGTAGAGCATGGGTTCGGGTACCTTTCGGGCAATATGAAAGGTTCCGATCGGGGTGCTCGTGCCCCTGCCAACGGCTACGGGGTATTCCCGAATCACCTGATCCTGATAGACGACTTGAAGAAGGCATCGACCCAGCAGGATCCGGAGCTCCAAAGGGGAAGAATCAAAGGCGACATCCCCAATCCGTAGGACCTGGCCGGGAACTATGCGATCATCGATTTCGTTGATCCATTGAATAAGCGCAACGGTTGTATCATGCTCTCGGGCGATCTGATAGAGCCAATCGCCTGGTTGAACCGTAAACTGGGTCCGTTCCGTCACTTTACTTTCTAACCGAAGCCCCCCTTTGGGGAAGAGAAGCCCACCCAACCCAACCAGAGGAAATTGATGCGTTTGATCGCTAAAGCGAAGGTTCAGTCGATAGAAATCCCCTTCAGGTAGGGGACTGGGAATCCGGCCCGCTCCAAAAAAAGCCTTCCCGTCTTGGAAGGCATCTATATGGAGATACAGGTTCGGACCTTCAACCCACACGGCTTGAATGGTCCGTTCTTCCTCGAGAATCCCCAGGATATGCAGACTTGGCCCCTCTGATTCCTGATAGGGGAAGATTTGGATCTCCAATCCCTGGATCCACCCGGGACCCCCGATCAGGAGAAGGGCAAATCCTATGAGTTTACTTAACGCTGGGTTTGAGCAACTTAAGGATATCCTCGTTTTTAATTTTGATTTTTTGATCATAGATCTCCTGGAATGCGGAAGCCACCAAATCGGCAATCTCGGCATGCTCCCCGCGCAAACTCAACTCTTCTTTGACTCGTTCGGCTCGTTTTCCCACCAACACTGGAATGGAAAATTTGTAGGGAACCGTTTTCAGAAGCTGATCATAGTTAAAGCGCAATCGATACATGTTCAGACCCTCCTCGGGGAAAGGTTATAAGAATTTATACCGTTCAACATAATCGGTTCTTCTTGTCACTTTCAATTTTTCCGCGCGGATGATGCTTTTCAGATCCTGGGCCGACGCTTCGATGGTGTGGTTGATGATGAGGTATCGGAATCGATCGATATGCGAAAGCTCCCATTTGGCATTTTCCAATCGGGTACCGATCGATTGGGGATCTTCTGTCGCTCTTTTTTTGAGCCGGTCAGAGAGATCGCGAAAACTGGGTGGGGTGATAAAGATGCAGATGGGATCCATATCTGTCGAGAGGATATTCAATGCGCCTTTCACGTCAAGATCCAAGAGCATATCTACACCTGCCTGAACACGGGTCATGACATATCCTTTGGTTGTTCCGTACCGATGCTCGTAATGAAAGGCATGTTCGATAAACTCACCCCGGTCGATGGCCTGCTGGAACTCCTCTTCCGTCACGAAAAAATAGTCCACTCCATGGACTTCATGCGCGCGCTTGGGTCGGGTGGTCATGGACACGGAAAATTCAATATCGGAAAGTTCTTTCAAAACGGTTTTCAGAATGGTGGTTTTCCCTGCTCCAGAAGGTCCGCTCACCACAAAGAGCAAGCCCTGTTGGTTCACTTGATGGCATCCTCCGGAACGCGAATGTTGTGCAATACCTTCTCCAGCTCTTCAAAGCTTTGCTTGAACCGTATGGCAATGGTCTCGGGTTGTATGGCGCTGAGTATGACATGGCTGCTGTCGGTGATCACGATTGCCCTTGTTTTCCGCCCGTAGGTGGCATCGATCAGTTTGTCTACGGATTTGGCCTGTTCTTTCAATCGTTTCATCGGTGCTGATTCGGGGTTGACGATGGCTATTACCCGGTCACCCACAATGATGTTTCCAAAGCCGATATTGATAATTCCGTACACCACACACCTCCAAGGAATAAATGAATCGATCGGACGTTTCTTCTCTGTCAAGCTGCGTCAAGGGTGAGCTTTCGTTATGGCTGGATTGCGGGATACTGTATTATATCACAAAAGACAGGTCCAAAAAAAAACCCTTTTGCAAGGGTTTTGGTGGAGGCGGGGGGAATTGAACCCCCGTCCGAAAAAGGCACTTGCCGGTCGTCTCCGTGCGCAGTCTCTGTTTCAAGCCGGTATCGATGGAGTACAAAGACAAACTCCACCGTACCCGTCTGCCTTATTGTCCCGTATCTGTCGGCAGCTTCAGATATGGTAAGACCAGATTATTGACGCCTTATCGGACTGTCCCGGTCACAACGATCCGTAAGGCGCGCAGTCATTTAGGCTGCGAGTGCGTAATTTGGTTCGACGCTTAATGCGTTGTTCCCGCCTTTTTAACGAGGCATGCGGGGACCTCGGCACGCTTCCCGACTTGCATCCGATCTCGTCGAACCCAGATCGCCCCCGAATCGGGTACAATAGTATACCATTTTTCCCCATCGATGTCAAATCAGTGGTTCAACCCAATGACATTCCAAAAAGAGGCGGAACGAAGGCGTATGGAACAGAAAGCCTTGCATTTTCTATGCTTTTGGTTTATGATATGAACAGGCGAAACCAAATGGGGTCAAAGATGAAACGACTACGAATGCAACAGATATCCAAATATTATTCGGCCAATAATGTGCAGGCTTTGAAAGATGCTTCTTTGGAAGCGGATCAAGGCGCAATCCACGGCGTTGTCGGCGAAAACGGGGCGGGAAAAACCACTTTAATGAAGATCCTTTGCGGCATGGAACGCGAGGATTCGGGCGCGATCTTCCTGAATGGGTCGCAAATCCGGATTCCCAACCCGAAAGTCGCGTACCGATACGGCATTGGTATGGTGCACCAACATTTTCGCTTGATCGACAGTTTCACCGTTGCGCAAAATGTTGGTCTGGGCGTTGAACCCAAAGGGAGAATCCCGTTTTGGATATCCTCAAAGCGCCTCGAGGAAACGGTCTTTCACCTAACTCAGCAGACTGGCTTACGCCTGGACCCAACAGGGATTGTCGGGCGACTGCCCATGGGACAGAAGCAGAAAGCGGAGATTCTTCGGCTTCTGTATCGGAACGTCGATCTGTTGATCTTGGATGAGCCTACCTCCGTTTTGAATGATCGAGAAGTGGATGAACTTTTCCAAACATTGTATCGGCTCAAGGAGCAGGGGAAAACGATATTGTTCATCACCCACAAGCTCCATGAACTAACGCAAATTGCCGATGAAGTCACGGTTTTGCGCAAAGGTAAGACAGTCTTTCATAGTCCAATGAGCGGCACGGATCCAAAGGAATTGGCGTTCCAGATGGTGGGAGATGTGGCTCCTGTAGAGCGCGGGGACAATCGGGTCGATGAACAAACACCCCCTTTTGTATCTGTCCGGAATCTTTCGGTCTTGAACCCATGGAACAAAGAGATCCTTTCTTCTCTTTCCTTTGATGTGCACAGAGGGGAGATCCTGGGAATCGGTGGCGTGGCGGGGAACGGTCAACAGACCCTCGCGCAGGCCTTATTCGGTCTGATTCCCATCGATGACGGCGAGATCTTTTTTGACAATTTACCAATCCAACATCAATCTCCAGCGCAGCGAAGAAGGAGTGGAATTGGTTATATTCCAGAAGACAGGCTCTATCAAGGGTCGTCTTTGTATGCGACCATCTCCGAGAATTTGATCGTCGATCGCTTCCGTCACCCCCCTTTGTGCAAAAAAGGCTGGCTTTCTTCCCGATCCATCCGAAACCATACCGATCCACTGATTCGGCAATTTCGAATCGAGCCGGCGGATGGACGGACGCGCGCGGGCCTGTTATCGGGTGGGAATATCCAAAAGACCTTGCTTGCGCGCGAAATTTCCGCTCGTCCCCAATTTCTGATCGTGAGTGAACCAACCTGGGGATTGGACCTTCGCGCCGCAGATCTTGTCCATCGGCAATTGCAAACCCTTCGCGACCAACAATCGTCGGTGATCTTATTCAGCAGCAATCTACAGGAGTTGATCCTCCTCTCAGACCGGATTCTGATCATGTACAAAGGGACATTTGCCGCGCGCTTGACTCCTCAGGAACTTCGAGAAGGCGATAGGGATTCTCATAAATTGCGCCACTATTTGAGTGGACTTCATGCATTGGACGATCCGCACAGCGAGGAGATTCATGAAACCCTTCGCTAAGCACCTCTTGACCAGCGCAATGGGCAATCCAACCATAAACAGCCTTTTGGTCGGCCTGGGTGCGGGTATGGTCTTGATCAGTATAACATCCCAAGAGCCGATTCATGCCTTCACCTCTTTTTTTGGCGGGCCTTTTTCTTCCCCTTTCTTCATCGGCAACTGGCTGAGTCTGTCCATTCCCTATATCCTTACGGGTCTGGCCGCATCGGTCAGTTTCTCCGTGTCCAGCTTCAACCTTGGCCTGGAAGGTCAAGTGTACGTAGGCGCTTTTATTGGCAGTTGGGTGGGGCTACAATGGGGGGGGCAACATGAATGGCTCGGTATTGTGCTCGCTTTGGCAGCGGCCTTTTTATGTGGTGGATTGATTGCCTTCTTGAGCAGCTGGTGGAAACGGACCCGTGGGTTTAGCGAAATGATTTCCAGTTTCATGGTTGGCTATATCCTGATCCTGGTCATCGATCATTTTCTCGAAGGTCCTATGCGCGATCCGGTATCCGGACTCATCTCCACCCGCTTTGTGACCGAAGGCTTTCGATTTTCCCGGATCTTTCCTCCATCCGACCTGCACTCGGGTCTTTGGATCTCTCTGGGAACCGCGGTCACTTTATTTTTCCTCCTTCGATTCACCTCTGGAGGATACGCCCTTCGCATGGTAGGAAAGAATCGAACCTTTGCTCGATACGGGGGAATATCCGTCCAGCGGGTCCTTTTTTGGGGGATGATTCTTAGTGGAGGCATGGCTTCTCTGGCCGGTGTTGTGGATGTCTTCGGCGTTCATGGACGAATGATTCGCGGGTTTTCGGCCGGTTACGGATGGAATGGCATCGCAATTGCCTTGATCGCTCGAACCCACCCGATCGGGGTCATCCCATCGGCCCTTCTTTTTGCCTGGCTGGATATCGGTGCTCAATATGCTTCCATGATGTCCGACATCACCCCGGAAATCGCTCGGATGATCCAGGGGATCATTTTTTATGGCATTACCGCTCAAAGCTTGTTTCGGTGGTTTCAGTTTCGAAAGAGGGAGGGAGAAGCATGATCGGATCCGTAATTGGGGATATCGTCATCATGACCACACCCATTCTTCTCGCTGGGTTGGGCGGCTTGTACACCCAACTGGGCGGAAAACTGAACATCGGTTTAGAAGGGTTGATCCTATTGGGAGCTTTTTTCTCGGGTGTATGCGGACACCTTACCGGCAACCTGTTTTTGGGTATTCTGGCCGGAGTTGGAGTTTCTGCTTTATTCTCGTTGATCATGATTTTGCTTTCCGATCTGCTGAAAGCCAACATCTTCGTTGTAGGGTTGGCCAACAACCTCTTCTGCGCTGGCTTTTGCCTTTGGATGGGCGAATTGTTGATGGGTTCGAGAGGCACCTTATATTTCACGCAAATTCCGGCACTGGCAAGATATGGATTGGGTTTTCATTGGATCGATTTTATCGGGTTTGCTGTCGCGGGATTCTCGTGGGTGATCCTGTTTCGCACACGGTTCGGGATCCATCTTCGGAGCGTGGGCATTGACTCCCGAACCGCGCAAAGCGTTGGAATATCTCCTTGGATCGTTCGGATCAAAGCCTATGGAATCTGCGGGATCTTATGTGGATTGGCCGGAGCCGCGCTATCTCTTCCCATTCAAAGTTTTGTGGGAGGAATGTCGGGTGGACGGGGGTGGATTGCTTTAGTCGGGGTGGTTCTTTCAAGAGGAAATCCGGTAGGGGTATGGGGGATCAGTTTGATCTTCGGCGCTTCTTCTTATCTATCCGCAGCCCTTCAAGCTTCAACTGATTTCTCCCCCAAACTTTTACTCACCCTGCCTTTCGCGCTTACACTGATTGTAGGGCTTCTGATTTCACGGGCACCCGCTCAGGAGGACGCGCAATGAGAAAAGAAGGAAAAGAACCTCTGTTTTGTGGGGTTGATATTGGAACAAGCAGCACGAAGATCGCCTTATTCTCTTCCGAAGGCAGGATGCTGTATCGATCGGCTGCCGCTTCAGATAGTCATGCTGTTCAATCGCAGCAGATCTGGGCGACTTTTCTTCGGGCTTGGAATACCGTTCCCAATATATGGAAAAAGGAGATCCAGGCCCTATGTTTTGTCGGGCACGGACCCACGATTGTTCCCTTAATCTCGGAACAAGAGGACAAAGGATCCGAAAGTCCGGTCATGGGATGGTGGGCGAATCCCCCTGCCGACCTTCTCGCTTGGGCCCATTCGAGAGGGTTTGATCCCCAAATCGCTCCCGTAATGGCCAAACT
>Ga0334886_1004314_pt1 | contig 11724 bp, 1 predicted proteins | sample GraSluR1_MG_9_FD_207232 | JGI IMG/M metagenome (GOLD analysis project Ga0334886, IMG submission 207232) | Sludge microbial communities from methane-producing bioreactor in Wageningen University, Netherlands - Granular Sludge_27_06-R1 | ecosystem: Engineered > Bioreactor > Anaerobic > Unclassified...
AATCAGTAGTACCTTTGTTCAATGCTAATCTTAATAAAAAAGGAAATTTACTTTTATACTGAAAAGTAGTATTACACATAGTTGACCTATTTGTTAAAGAATACGCATCATCTATATTGTCTCCAACATCAACTTGTGAACCCTCATCTTGCTTAGATACTTCATAGCGTTTTATTTGTTCACCATCAGAATACTCTAAATAACTCTCTCCAGACTTATATTGAAAATTAATCTTATCAGCATCTAACGCAGGTAACATAGCGTGTAGTATAAATATAGGTGTTTTAGGTATTACTTTCATAACTTGTCCTGATCCTTCGCTTACTGCAGCTTTTATAAAAGGAACTAACAACATAACATTAGAATATGCTAATCTCCCTAAATCAGTATCCATAAAAGGAGTAAAACTAATAGTAAATTCAGGATTATCTTCTGGTAAATATAAATACAGTCCTGTCTTAACTGATGAGCTTATAGAGCTTCTAGAATTTTTAGGATCAATTCCTGCTACATTAGTAACTGCTCCATACGTTATAAAATCACCGCTATCAGACACCTCAAAACCCTCAAGATAATAATTTAAATCTCTCATGACTGCATCTAACGAATAATTCTCAAGCATAAAGCCCTCAGTTATTAACGCACCACTATCTAAAGACATTCCTTTAAATGGTATGCTGTCTCTTCTATACACGGGGGATACTGGTATCACCATAAACCCGCCTTCTACTAATCCATAATCAGTTCCACCAGTCATTTCAAATGTAGCATAAAATTTATTATCAGAACTTAACTCATAAGGGACATAATATACATCTCCCGAAGAGCTATCATCTGCTTCAAACCAAAAAGAAACACCTTCAGAAAAATCTGCAGATAAATCATTCGATTTATAAAATTCTTCAGTATAAACCCACATTCCTTTTTTATATTTCCAATCTACTCTAACATTTATTGTGCCTACCAGTGCATACGTAATAGTAATTTTAATATTAAATACCTCTCCTATAGATGAAAGTCCAGTATAAGTTTTAGGAGAAGAAGCCACTGTTACTAAATTCCCGTTTTTATCGTAATAACTAAAATTAAATATTAAAACATCATTGTTGTATACTCTTCGTGTAAAGTAATGCGTATGTACACCGCCAGACCAAAAATCATTATAAGAATGTCCGTACCCTAACCTTAAAGATAAATTACTAACTACATTAGATGAGTTATTTAACTTTGTACAATCAGCAGGCACTGCTCTGTCTAAAAAATTAAATCCAATAGAGTTAGCTGCGTCTGCTGTATCGCTAAGATTAGTAAGTGGTGCTCCAAAATCTATTATAGTCCTTTCAGTCTTAGGGACTAAATTAATACTCATAGTTGACTTTTTAAAACGTTCCATATTTATTGATCTGTTACTTACATACAATGGGGTACCATTAGTAGTATAAGTAGAATCAATATCTAACACAATAGGAGTGTGCATAATTATATTCTCAGTATAAGGTAAATTAACTACTACAGAACCTATATTAAAGGCAAATGTAGAGGCTATGTTTTTAGCTATCGCCTCTGCTGAAGAAGAACTTAATATTAAAGGACTTTCTAATACAAAATTCTTATATCCAAATAAACTAACAGAATTAGTAACTATTAAATTAGATCCATACTGTAAATCCAATCCATAAGGTCGTCCTAACACAGAAATATTATTCTTTAAATTAGAATCATCAAAATCATAAGTAGAATCTATTATATTAGCCCCATCAATAGTATAAGAAGTTGCAGGCATATTATAATAAGTAGAAGTAACTCTCAATAAACAATCACGATGTATTTCACTCCAAGTAGTATTTCTATCAAATACCCAAAAAAACCCTATAAGGTTAGATAAATTATTTATAGTATCCATCATAGACTGAAAAGGAGGAACTTCGTTATAAAATCCACTAGATACTAAAGGATCAGTAAATGGATACTTAGAAGATATTGGAATATTAATACTTTCAACAGACGTAGGCAAAGTCAACAACCGGATAGTTTTACCATCATAAGTAATAGAGTAAGAAGCATCATCGCCAGAAACACTTCTTACTAAAACCATACTACTATTTAACTCATAAGCAGGAAATAAATAACTATAGTACATTACAGCTAATAAATACCCTGCAACAGACCACCCATCAAAAAAACTTATTTCTTGTTCAGCTGTTATAGCAGCGGAGACTTCAGTATTAAACAAATATGCTTTATCAGTCTGTGTGTTAACCCATTCCATAAATGTCGATTCAGGTATTTTAAGATCATTCCAACTATTATTTAACTTATATCCTATATCTATAAATGTAAACGTTATAGTACTATCTTTATTAACTTTGTTTAAAGTATAATCAGACAAATAACACCAATAATGTTCTTTAGAAGCTTTGTTAATAGCCTTATCAACATCTGTTAAAGTAGATGTACTTGCATAATAAGCATTTAATTCTGTGAGAATATCTGTGTCATTTTGATCCACTATATCTATTCTATATAAATAATTAGGAGTTAAATCTGATACAGTAAAAAACGGCTTAATATCTATATCCTCAATACTACCACTACCATTCTTAGTTACATACTGAATACTGTCTATAGATTCAGACTTAGGATATAAAATAGACAGCTCTTTAGAATAAAGAGTGTTGCCCCCAATTACCTGTCCATAAGGAAAAGTAACATCTATTGAAAAAGATTGTTTTTGTTCTTCAGATACTCTAGCAGATAAAGGTTGTCCAAAAAAAGCAGGTATATTTATACTTGCTCCTGTGCTATCAGTGAAAGTAGTTTTTCTATAAGTCGCTCCCCACGAATAAGTCTCATTAGGGTTATCCAAAGTAGTGTTTAACAATATAGTAGCAGGCGAAGGTTGAGGGGTTCCCGTAGGAGTAGTAAACACCCTCAGCACTACTAAATCTTTATTATACTCTGCTATATATTCTGCCATTATCTCAACCTCTTATACGCTTGAACAAATCTATCTTCTACTGCCATTGCTATTTCGTCAGCATCGCCAGATACTCCTGAAACATTTATAACTACTGAGAAATTCCCCTTGTCCATAGGAACATATGACTGAACAATAGGTTCTGGTGTAGGATTAACATACCCGTAAGAGAATCCTGCAGGAGCACCGTACATAGTAACTCTCATAGTATCGAGAATATTTGTTAATGACTCTAATGCTACTGTATTCTGTCTTATAGCTATTAACTGTTGTTCAGTTATTTTTTGAGAATCTTTCCAAATTTCTACTAACGCAGCAAAAGCACCGAATAGTGCAGCAGCAACTCCTGCCCAACCACCTACTGCACCTAAAGCATTTATTACTGATGCAAGTCCCTCCGTCTCTCCTGCTAACTTTCCATAGTGAAGAGCTGTTTCATAACTTGCTATCCCTGCAACTAATGAATCCGCTACAACGCCTACTGATTCTAAGGACTTAACAAATATTTCAGCGTCTATACCTAAAGTCTCAGATGCGGAAGAAATACTGCTTGCAATTGACTTGAACGAAGAGCCTATAGTGCTTATAGACTCTAAAGCACCTTCCAAATACTTCAACATTAATTCAGTTTTAGCATCTACATCTTCGCCCAGTATTTTTCCTATAAAAGTATATTGTTCTAAAATACCTTTCCAATCACCAGTTTCTTCATTTATATATTCTTTTCCTACGGATATTCCTAATCTCTCTAACCCTGCAGGTTTTAACAGCATTAACATTGAGTTCCAATTTTGCTTTCTTAAATTCTGCAACACTTCTAAGTCTTCTGCTGTTAAACTGTTAGCGACTTCTTGTAGCTGCTGTTCAAATTCCTCTAATGTTTTAGGCACAGGCATCTCTTTTACACTTAATAGACCAGTCTTCATGCCTGCTACTAAATCTAGTTTAGACATCGTTACAGAACTATTTAGGTAGGTACTCTTACTTAACTTTTTATTTAAATTAAGAATACCTTGACTATCTAATAACTTGCTATTATCTAGTAACTCAGTAAAAAAAGCAAGCCTAGATTCCAAACTAGAAGTAACTGAAAAAGTTATACTAGACATTAATAAGTCAGCTATTTCACCTGTCTTGCCGACAATATCCATTCCAGATAATAACCCTTCTAAGCTAGTCTTACCAAAATATATATTAGACACTTTAGTTCTAACAAGATCTTTTATTCGTTTATCATCAAGGTTTTCCATCTCATAGATACTCTGTAATAATACTTCACTAAGAGCAGCATCTATTACCTGTTGAGGACTCCATTCTTTTAATAAATCAGTATTAAATACTATATTTTTACCCATACCATAGCCGTGAACCTTTCCTTTTAACCACTCAGGAATTAGATCTTGCCTATCTGATAACTTAGCAACTATTCCAGAAGCTAAATTTTGCCATGCAGTTCTAAATAACCCTATGTCAAAAATATCAATTACCCATTTCCATTTTTCATCTCCAAAAAATACCTTGGCTGCAAACTTTTTTATTATATCCCATTGATCTGCTACAAGTTTCTCAGCTTGATCTCTAGCACCTTCAGGGATAGCCTTGTATTTATTAAGTAAATTAACTAAACTTTGTGGAGTTACGTCTTCAACTACGCTTAATAAATTATCAGAAATAACTTTTTTATTAGGCTCACTTAATTTTGATATAAAACTAATTGTATTTTTAAATATAGAATTTATATCTAACTTACCAATAAACTTCTTAAACGCATCTTTATCTTTCAAAAATGCAAAAGAAACATCTATTAAGTCACCAATAAAATTAACTGCGTCTATCATTAGAGATTCTGATAATTTCACAACCTCTTCATTAGTCAAAAATTGCTTACCCTGTTTTTCAGATATTGTTTTATTAATACTTAAAAGTACTAAAGACAATTCAGTACCCAAAACTGCTGATCGTTCTATTATCCACTTCCCAATAACATTTCCTATGAAATTAGAAGTTATATCACTTAAAATATTAGCAAAACCAGAAAGTATTGGTAATTTTAACCCTTTAAACTCTGTAGGAACAAACTCGTCTATAAGAGATTTAAATATTCTAGAAACATTGGATATAATTCTAGTACTTATAGCTTTATTCATATTTTTAATAGCATCCATTTCTAATGATATATACTCTTGCATAAACTCTTGATCTTCCATTAAAGAATCTGCTACCTGACTAATTCCATAGCCTATAATGGATGTATTAGGAAGTAGCGAAGTAACACTCCCTATAGCAGTACCCATCGCTACTTGTCCTACAAAGTCTTCAATAAACTTAGGCAATAACTCAGATAAGCTAGAATCTTTAAGAAGCTCATCAAAAATATCTACTAACCCTGAAGCATAATCTTCGCTACTCTTATAAAGAGCATTCATTAAATTCATGTCTAAACCAACAGCTGTACCTTGTATAATAGAACCTAAACTAAGACCAGACGAAGCAATGGCTGCCCACTTCTCAGGATTAAATAACCCACCAATAAGCGTATCTACTATAAAAGCATACAAATTATTACCAACTTCTGCTACTCTAGCAATCGCTTTTGGAATATTCATAGTTAAAATATTACCTTCAGTTTTACCTAACACTTCTCTATAAAAATAAGATTGAAAATCATTAAACTCAGCATATGCCTCTAAAGTACTTATTAATTCATTATTTATTTTAGAAGCTAAAGTTTTATCGCTTATTTTTTGAAATGCTCCAGTAGCTACATCTCCCAAATATAAGTCTTCAGATAACATACCTATATCTATTAATAAGCTAGCATATTCATTAACAAACTCCATCAAAGACTCTTTATTACTAAGATCTAAAGTACTTAATTTTCTACTTAAATCAACAGTTCCAAACTTTGAGGCTAAATTCATATAATTCATCATATCGCCCATTATTGATTCTCTACCAAATAATGAACCTAAAATATTTATAAAAGCTTGTGTCTTAGAAGTAACTTCTAAAAAGCTTTCCATAGATTTAAACCCTGAACTAGACAAAGTAGCCATTGACACTGATGAATCAAGATTCTTTTTAGCCTCTCTAACTGATTTTGCTACTTGAGGTATAATATCAAGTATAGCCTTTAGCTCTTCTGGAGTCATTCTCATGTCTGTTACTATTGATCTCCAATTTACGCCTAAAATAGCTTCAAAAGCACTATGTAGAGATGCGTCTCCTAAGTAAAGCTGTAATGTATTTACTACCTCAGAAATAGACTTCATAGCTTCTGTTACACTTTCATCTGGAGTATTGCTAAGAAGCGCTTGTAGTACTTCTCTTATTCTTTGTTTTCCTTCAGAGCTAAAAATATCTATCTCACCTAACTGTTCTAGAGCAGCTTGTAACCCTTCTAGCCCTTCAAGGTTAAATGTAGAACTTATAGTTTGAGCCACGAAGTCTTTAACTTGCATTCCAGATTTATCAGCTATTTCCACATATCTATCAATTAAATAATCTGTAAATGTATCAACTGGATCTCGTATTATCTTTTCATAAATACTTCCTCCCATAAATATCCCAGTTGAAACATCATAAACCGAAGTACTCAGCCCAATATCTTTAAAGAAACTTTTATCTTTTGATAATGCAGCAATATTGCCTATAACTACTTTATATACACCTTCACCAAATGCTTGCGAGAGCATATGCGAAGCAATTGTCATCGCTCCTTCAGCACCTTCAAACAATTCTTCTAATAAATTAATATTATCTTCAGATATTTGACTTCTTAAAGAGTTTATATCTCCTGTAAATAAACTTACCCAAAAATCCTTAGACGCTAATAAGTTAGTATCAAACTTTGCAGATTTTAAGATAGCTTTTACAGTAGACAATTCTTGTATACCTCTAGCCGTAGGTAGCATAAAGGAATCCATTACCTGTAATACTTCATACATTTCCTTACTTATATTTCCAGCAAGCAAATCCATATCATTTTGAATATCTACTAATAACTTATAAAAACCAGAAATTTGATCTAAGTCCCCTACTTCAGCATACTGATGTAACTGTCCTAAAATTACAGATAATGCTTCAATTGCACTATTTCTAGTTGCATCTACGTCTGAAACTACGCCTTTTTTAATCTCGTCTATTATTTGAGAAAATCCAATATCAGCAGTCAACTCTTTTCCAGTAACAGCTTCATACGCAGCTCGTACAGACTCTTCCTGTCTAAGTAAATCTACCATTTGAGAATTAGTAACTTCAAACTCATCTATTACGTTAGCAAAATAAGTTATAAATAATTTGTTTAAATTACCATATAATTCCATCCTACCCTTAGTTGAAAGATAATTAGCTTCTAGTTGCTTTTCCATTTGTGCTAAGAATGCAGTAGGATCTTTAGTGAAAAGTTCTCTATTAGACGCATCAGCCATTTGTCTATCATATTCTTTTTTTAACTTATCGTACCCAAAAGATCTACCAAGAGCTTGAATTTGAAATACAAAAGGTAATAATTTATTAACATCTATCTCATTTAAAGTTACTACAGTATCTTCTAAGCTCTCAATATATGAAGACAGTATTAAATCGCCAGCCTCGGCTCCCGCATCAGTAAACTGTTCTATAATTGACTGCGTCATTACAGCAAAAATAGGAGTTAAATAACCATCTTTAAGAGTTAAATCAGTAAATTTCTGATACAACTCCCCATATGTCATATTGTCTAAAAATTTCTGTAAATCATCAAAGGATTGAGCTTCCTCATCTAATAATAATAAAATATTTTCTAAATTATTAGTAAATACAGCTTGTACAGAATCTCCAAGCGAAGAGTACACTCTTCTATCAGTAATTAAAGTTTTAGTACCTTTTAAAGCAAATGGCAATAAATCTGTTATAATAGATCTAAGCTCTGGTTTTATAACACCTTGATTTATAAACCCCTCTACAATATCGCTTTGATATGTATCTTGAATTAACTGTGTTAATTCAGGAACCGTAAGCCCTCCAGTTCCAACCATAGGGGCGGCTCCTCCAAAACTAGGGAGTGCTATTACTCCTGCAGCAGCTGTTAACTTAGCGGCTACTGGTGCTAGCGGTGCAGCAGCACCAGCAGTAGCCGAGACTGCCGCTGCTACCGCAGCGGCAACTCCTACGCCTAATATAGTCAAACTTACTGCTTTTAATACACTAGCAGTATTATTACCTACTGCTTTTAAATTTTCCGCAGCACTGTTAATACTAGATACCATAGACCGCCTAGAAATATCTTGCATAGCTAACATAGTATCTAATTGGTATGCAGGTGTTTTAGCCTCTTCCTTTTCACCAGAAGAACTCAATATACCTAAAATACCTAACGCACCCATAACTAGCCCAATAGCTTGAAATATTATAGGCCGTACAGTAGAACTAGCCAGCCCTTTAGTAGCCGTAACAGTTTTAGTTATAGGATCGCCTATTCCCTGATTTACAGAAGACGTATAGATATTTACTACACCTGCTTGTATATTTACTACTCCTGCTTTTAACGATCTACTCAAACTATCAAATATTGCTTTTCCAGTAGCAGTAGCAGCTGCCTTAGCTCTAATAAAGCTAAAAGCTGTAGCCAAAGAAAGTGCTATCACAGCTTTTACTGCAGCTTGCATAGCTGGTGAGAGCTTACTTAAAAACTTACTATCGAAAATAACATCAATAAACTCTACCACTGCAAAGAATTTTATAAAATCACCAGCAAATGTTAACCCTCGTCCTAAACCACCCAAACTCTGACCCTGAGCTGCTAACATTGCAGGTAAATTATTAAAACTCATTAATAGTGTTTTAAAAACCTCTTTAGTTATATTAAACCCTGCGATACTTAACATTATAGGGTAATTAGCTATTGCAGTTTTTATACCTTCAATCAAGAAATTACCAAATGCTAACCCAACACTTTGAATAAATTGTTTATTAAGAATAGCCTGTCCTAAACTATTTCTAGAAACTACCCCTAAAGTTTCAAAAATAGAAATAAATAAATCTTTCAAACCAAAAGTACCAGCTTCTTTTCCAAATATTCCTGCAAAGACATCCATTATAAATCTATAGACTTTACCGGCTACCGTTGCTAACACAGAGTCGGCAGTTTCAAGCTCTGTGCCTAGTGCGTCTATTAACATCTGTTTTATAGCCGCACCTATTGAATTAAATATCTTACCAAATCTATAAGCTATTACTGTCCCATAATTTTCTGGAACTTTACCAGTATCTTCAAAAAACTTCATCATAGCTTTAGCATAATCTTGCCCACTAAATAGACCTCTGATAGCCTCAAAAAATACTTTAAAAGACTCAAAAACAGCAGAAATATGATCCATACTAGTTAAAACAACACCTAAATCATTAAACATCATGCTTATTAATTGAGAAAAAGCTTTAAGTGGAGAATCATCTTTTAATAATTTAAAAAATATTTGAATATAATCACTTATAATTTTAATTATTTGTCCTAATCCTTTAAATTTATCTGCTACCGCAGTAAATAACTGTCCACTATTTTTAGCACTATTTATAAGTGCCATAAAGGACACTATAAACAATCCCATAGGTGTGAGTGCAACTTTTAATACTCCAGAAAGAGTAGCTATTGCAGCAAATATACCATAAAACAAAGTTAAGTGTTTTACTAAGACACTCAATGATACAGTAAAACCACCAATAGACACCTGACCTTCTCTAAGCCAGCCTAAAACGCCTCTCATAACTAAGGATATATTATCTAAATAATACACTAAAGCATCCAACACTGATTCAGAGAAAGTTATTTTAAGTGATTCCCACGTAGCTTTCAATTGGTCTACTCTAAAAGCAAAACTCTCTTGCATCTTTTCAAACGCAGCATCCATAGAACCTGTAATATTATCTATAGATTCGTTTTGAGTAAACTCACCTAACAAACTAATATAAGCTGAATAATTATTCATCAAAGATCTTAAAACTCTTCTAGCTCGCATATCAAAACCTAAGCTACTCATCATAGCTTGCGTAGTTGCAGTAGAAAATCCCTTAGTAACTACTATTAAATCTCCAAGAATAGCTTTCAATCCTCTAAAATTACCTAAAGAATCAAATACCTCAATATTTAACTGTTTTAAATTATTAATAACTCTAGTGTCTGCTAATGATTCATACATTCTAGCAAGACCAAACCCTGCCATTTCAGGACTTAATCCAACTCTAGTAGCAAATGCCATAGTAGCATACATTTCGTTCATCTGTTCAAAACTATCTGATAAAGAAGCTGCAGGAGCATAAACCCTGCCCATAACTTTAGCAAGATCTTCGTATCTTAAAATACCATATTTAACAGTAGCAAATTGATAATCATAAATTTTAGATAACTCACTCATCTCTTTTCCAAAAGCATAAGCAGTAGCTATTCCAGACTCAACAGCTACCGTCAATGTAGTTACGCCTGCTACTGAAGCTCGTATAGCAACATCTGTAAATTCCAACACATCATTAAATTCTACAGTAGCTGAAGCCATTTGATAGAATGCAGATGCTACATCTTTAGGCATACGTCCATATTCTATTGCTAATGCTATACCTAAATCAGATAACAATTCCCCCAAATCAAATGATTCAACAGATCCAAATAATTCTTCTATAGAAGTTTTTAACTTACCAAACCTGTCATCTAACTCTATAGAATTAATATCTAATAATTTTTCTTTTAATAACTCAAGTCCTGAACCCCATTCTTCATTGGCTATAGCCCAAGTATTATATATCTCTCTATTATACTCTATAAAAGTTTCCAATACAGGTACAATAGTTTTAGCAAATAACCAAATATTCATAAATTGCATAAAGAATTGATACTGAACCCACTCAAACGCTTTAAATACACCGCCTAACGCATTAGATACTTTTTGTAATAAGTTAGATATTAATGTAAATGGAGACTTAATCAAATTAAATATCATTTTAACTGCAGATTGAGCTATTACTCGTATTCTTCCTATCCAAGACGCTATAGTACCAAAAGCTCTAATAATAGATTGAGTACCTTGCAAAGTGTGAGCCGTAATACCTTGATTCATTATAAGAGACATCTGTTTACCAATCATATCCCTAAATGGATCAGTAGCAGCTTTAGCAGAAACAGTAGCTTCTTTAACAGCCTGTTCAGGCTGCTTAGGGGGTCTTTTTTTAGCCATGGACATAGCCCCCTGAATGGCATCTAACTTTTCTATAGGAGTTTCATTTAGCAGTTTATTAAATTCTTTCATCTGTGCATTAACTTTTCCTAATGCATTAGCAAAATTATTAACTTTTGTTTGGGTAAACATATTCTTTAAAACTTGATTAGTAGATTCAACGTGTCCTTTGAACTCGTTGATAATACCCATAATTTGACTCCCAAACTGCTGAAACTCTTGTTTGGCTTGCTCTCCTTGTAAAACTATATTAACTACTAAACCACTAGGTGCTCCAAAGCCTTCCATAAGCTACTCCTACTAAAGCAATTATACGTCTTGGTTTTTATTGTCTTCAATCATTTCTGCAAATGTCCTAGAGTTACTAGATACCCCTGTAGAATTTCCAGACTTAGATTCTTTTTTATGTTTTTCAGCCATTGCATTCAACCATCTTTTATATTCAGACTGAACTAATTTTAATTCCCTTATAGAATAAAGGGGCTGGTCATACCAACCCCCCGAATAAGGGAGAATTAGTATATCTCCGTGTTCCGCACTTAA
>Ga0334886_1004319_pt1 | contig 11709 bp, 8 predicted proteins | sample GraSluR1_MG_9_FD_207232 | JGI IMG/M metagenome (GOLD analysis project Ga0334886, IMG submission 207232) | Sludge microbial communities from methane-producing bioreactor in Wageningen University, Netherlands - Granular Sludge_27_06-R1 | ecosystem: Engineered > Bioreactor > Anaerobic > Unclassified...
TGCTCCTGCCACCACCGCCGCGCCAGCGCAGGGTCGACCTCGACGTGCTCGTCCCAGAACTCCACGGCCTCGCCGTCCAGTTCCGGCGGCGGCGGCACCGACTCGCCCTTGACGTCCGCGGCCCCGGTGATGCGCAAGAACGCCGCCGCGGCCGCGTGCATCAGCAGTGGTTTCTCCAGAGCCGCGAGCAGAATCGGCACGCCCTGCGGCGAGCCGAGCGCGCCCAACGCTGCCAGCGCCGCGGCGCCCCGCCCGAGCGCCGGCGAGCCGGGCAACTCCGCGGCGGTCGCCTCCGCCACAACCCGCTGCAGCCCCGGAATCTCGCCGGCGTCGCCGATTGTGCCGAGGAACCGCAAGGCCTCCAGCGACGGCTCGTCCTCGCGATACGCCGCCTCGCGGCAGATCTCCAGCAAACCCGGCAGCGCCAGCCGCGCCGAGGTCTCCAGCGCGGCGCGATGCGCTCGCGCCGCGCCGGGGATGGCGAGTTGCGCGCGCAGGTCATCGGCGCTCCAGGGGCCTCCCCACCGGCCGAGACAGCCGACCGCCAGCGCGCGGACTTCCTCGTCCTCGGCGTCGAGCAGCTCGCGCACCCACGCGACCGGAGCGCGGCGATGGAACGCCAGCACGTCGCAGGCGCAGGCGCGCACCAGCGGCGAGCCCGCGGCGGCCAGCTCGCGCAACCGCGTCTCGAGATCGCCGATATCGCGGTGGCGCAGCGCGATGCGGATGCCGTGCGCGGCCTCCGGCGCGGCGGCCGCCAGCGCCGCGACCAACTCGGCGCGCAGTTCGGCGACGCCGAGGTCCAGCATGACGAACGCCCCGGCCGTGGCCGCGCCGCGCTCTTCTCCCTGCAGCGCCGGACGCGCCAGGTCCAGCGCGTGCCCCTGGCCCAGCAGCAACCCCTCGAGGTGCCGCTGCGCGCGCCGCTCGATGTCGGCCAGATCGCGGGCGGTCATCACGGGATCGCCGAGACAGGCCTCGCGCCGCTCCCAAAGGATGTCGAGCTCGACGAAGTGCCGTTCGAGGAGCGGCAACAGGAGCTGGGGTCGCGGCAGGTTCACGTTGTCACGCTCCGAAAGGCCGCAGGTAGATAGGAGGCGGCGGCCGCCGCACGGCGGGGGTCAGTTGAGCTGGATCGAGGCGCCTTTCAGGCGGTTAGGCCCCTCCGAGCGGCTCAGGATGTCGGTGCCCTTGACGAGGACCTTGCCGTCCTTCGTCAGGACGATCTTCGCCTTGCCGCAGCGGAGCTCGACGCGTTCCTTGCCCTCCAGTACGACCTCGCGGCCGTCGACCATGGCCGTCGCGACTTGCGCGGCCGCTTGGATCACGCCCACGATGACCGGCCGACGCAGTTGATTGCCCTCGAAGAGCAGTGCGACCTCTCGATCGGCAACCGCATCGCCCAGCACGACCGTACTGCGCGCCGGCAGGGGCGCGGCGCTCGGATTATCGGCGAAATCAACGAGCGGCGTGCCGGTTTCATCGCGGCCGCAGAGCCGCCCGATGATCAAACCGGTGCTTCTGGCGCTCGGCGAAGAAGAGGAAAGGAGTTCCTCGAGGACACCGCTCGTAGGGTCCTCGGCGGTCAGTTCGCGCATGACGTCGTCCTTGCTCGACTTCTTCTTCACACCACCACACTCCCACAGCAGCGGCAGCCGGGCCGGCTCAGTTCGACTGGACCTTCGATCCTTTGATGGTCACGTCCGAAGACGCCTTGACGTTGATTTTGCCTGATCCCTTCATGGTCAGATCTTTGCCGTCGATCGTGACCGTGCCGTCCTTTTTCAACGTCACGCTGGCCTTGCCAACCTTGATCGTGATGGCATCCGCGGCCTCAAGCACCAGGTTCTTGCCTGTCTTCAGCACGCCGTCCTTCGCGACATCGGCCGTGTAGTTGCCGGTTACGGCCAGACTGTCGTCCTTGCCGACCGACGTGCTGCGGGCGCCGCCGACATCGAGGCTCGCATCTTTCGCCACGGAGGTGCTACGGCTGCCTCCAATCGACTCGGTAAGATTCTTACTCACGGTGAGCGATCGGTTGTTGGCGACCGTGATGTCCTGGTTCTTGCTCACGGCCTTGGTCTCGTTCGACTCGACGCTCACGCTGCGATTCGCGCCGACGCTCAAGCTCTGGTCGGCGCCGATCGTCGACGTCTGGGAGGCCTTGACGATGATGGTTTGCGTCCGTTCGGCCTGGACGAAGAAATCCTCGCTCCCCTTCTTGTCCTCGAAGCGGATCTCGTTGCAGTTGGAGGCTCCGCCCTCCTTGCTGCTACGGGTGCGGATGCCGCTCTGCGTGGCTGGTTTGAACGGGATCGCGTTCTTGCCGTTGTAAACGCTGCCGGTGATCAGCGGCCGATCGGGATCGCCTTCCAGGAACTCGACGACGACTTCCTGCCCGATGCGGGGCGTGAACTGCATGCCCCAGCCGCCGCCGGCCCAGCCGTGCGCCACCCGCACCCAGCAGGAGTCGCTGCCGTCACGCGCGCCATAGCGGTCCCAGTGGAAAGCCACTTTGACGCGGCCGTACTTGTCGGTGTGAATCTCCTCGCCGGCAGGCCCCGTCACGATCGCCGTCTGCGGGCCCTTGACCACCGGCCGCTGGGTCAAGCGAGTGGGGCGAAACGGAATTTTGGCCGACAGGCATTCGATGGTGTTGACGTAATAGGGCGCGCCGGCCGCGGATGTCGACAGGGCGGCCGCCTGGTCGAGGTCGTGGTCGACGGACAAGATCAGCCAGGCGATGCTACAGTCCTGGCGGGGATGATTCAGCAGCTCGAACGTGCAGCCGGATTGCAGGCCGCGGCAGTTCGTCTCGCCCAGCGCCCGCAGCGCGCGGGCGTCGAGCGCTTCGGCGCGCACCGCCGCCAGTTTCTCACCGAAGGGCAGCTTGGCGTCGCCCTCGGCGCCCAACTTGACGAATCCGCCCGGGTACTCGAAGTCTTCCAGATCCCGGTTCACATCGACGCTCAAGGCGGCCTTGCCCACCGCCTCCAGATTGGCGCCAGGATCAAGGTAGTTGAAATCGGTCAGCAAGCGCCGCCCCGTCAGCAGCGACCGCTCCAGACGGAATTCCTGCACCACGTCCTGCAACATGCCGTCGTCCTGCTGCCCGCTGTCCTGCGCCGTGCGAAAAAGCGCCGTCGCCTGCTCCGGGCAAGCTTGCCTGCGCCCCGGCGAATCGCACAGCACCAGGACATGGCGTCCGTCCTCGTGCTCGAAGTGGTAGGCGATGCCTTCCTCTTCCAGCAACCTTGTGACGAACGCCCAGTCGCTCTCGCGATATTGCACACAGAGCACGCGCTGCTGGTATTCGGCCTCGAGTCGCAGCTCGAAGTCGAGGGCGCCGTGATCGCCGAAAACGCGTTCGACGATATCGGGCACCGCCATTTCCTGGAACACCCGGCAGTTCGTTTGCAGATCGAGCAAGCGGGTCCAGGGTACGAGCCGCAACTGGTAGATCGCGCCGGCCAATTCCACGGCGGTCTGCTGCACGTGGGCGACCAGGCCGTGAAACGGCCGCGCGACGCCGTTGGGCAGCGTCACGGTGAACGTGAGGTTAGCGCCGAGGAGCCTGTCCAGGTCGACGGCGAAATCGGGCGCCACCAGCTCGAGATCGAAACGGAACGGCTCGCTGATCGCTTCCCGCCCGCGAAACCGGCGTACGACGAACTCGTCGAACCCGGACGACGGCGCGAGTTGGCAAATACGCTGATCTTGTTCGAGAGCCATGGCACATCCCGTGGTTGGGGTTGGGCGAAAGCACGGAACGCTATGTCGGAGCTGGCGCGCAGGGACGTTAGCACAGGGTGCGGCGGGTGGCAAGTTGCGGCCTGCCCGGCGCGAAGCCGCGTTGCCGCGCGGACGGCATTCCGCTAAAGTACCCGCAAGTCGCGCAGAATTGCCCGAGTCGCTTCCCGCGCCACTCGTTCTCCGGTAGGACGGTTCGCCATGTCCATCTCGCTCGTCGGCCAGATTGCGGGTCGCTCGATCCGCCACGAACTAGCCGAAGGGATCTTGATCATCGGCCGCGGCGCCGAAGCCGGGTTGCGCTTGCCGTTGGCGAGCATCTCGCGCAAACACGCCGAGATCCGCCGCGACGGCGACGTGCTCACCGTCGCCGACCTCGGCAGCCGCAATGGCACACGCGTCAACGGTCAGCTCGTGATCGGTCCGCTGGCGTTGCAACCCGGCGACCAGCTGGAGCTGTCCGGCGTGCTGCTGCGGGTGGAAGGCGATCAACCCGCCCGCCCGACGCATTTCACTGAATCGGCCACCCTGATCCCCCGGGAGGAACTGTCCTGGGAAGAAATCACGGCCGAGCGCCAACGTAAACAGAGCCGCCAGTCGCGCCTCTTCCAGATCCTGGCCGACGCCGGCGAGCTGCTGACCATCCCCCGCGCCCCGGCGGAACTGTACGAACCGATCCTCGATCTGGTGGACACCGCCCTCGAGCCGGAGCGCAGTTTCATTCTTCTACTGGAAGCCGGCCGCCCTGATCCGATGATCGTCGCCTCACGCATCAAGGGCAACCCCAGCGAGGGCGGCCTCTGCCTCAGCCGCACGATGGTCAACCGGGTAATCGAGCAACGCACCTCGTTCTTGACCACCGACCCTGTCAACGACCCCAACTTCGACGGCGCCCTGAGCATGGTCAACCAGAGCATCCGCACCGCTGTTGCGGCGCCGCTGTTCGATAACGAGGACGTGATCGGGCTGCTCTACGCCGACGACACCCGCGCCAAGCGCATCAGCCGCGATGAGCTGCGCGCTTTCACCATGCTCGCCAACAGCATCGCGGTCGCGATCACCAACGCGCGCTATCACGTGCTCGAAGAAGAGAAACACCGGCAAGACGCGCAGCTCGCCACGGCCAGCGAGATCCTCGACCACATCCTGCCCGCGGAACTGCCTGAAATCGCGGGGTGGGATTTGACCGCCAGCCTGGAGCCGTGCTACGAGGTCGGCGGCGATCTCTACGACGCGCGCCTGCTGGCCGACGGCCGGCTGGCCGTTCTGGTCGGCGACGTAACGGGCAAGGGCCTCGGCGCCGCGCTGCTGGTCTCGCAGGTGCTGTCGCTAGTCCGCTTCATGCTGGGCGAACAATGGCATCCAGGACCCCTGATGAACCGGCTGAACCGCGAGATCTACCTGACCACCGACCATGTGCGCTTCACGACCGCCTTCCTGGGACTACTCGACCCCGCGACCGGCCGCATGGTTTGTGTCAACGCCGGGCACAACCCGCCGTTCGTGGTGCGAGCCGACGGCAGCATCGAGACTTGCGCCACCGGCGGTTTGCCGATCGGTTTGCTGGAGGACACCAAGTACGCCGCCAAGGAACTGACGCTGGCTCCCGGCGACATCCTGGCGCTGTTCAGTGACGGGATCCCGGAAGCGACGAACGCCGACGACCAGGAGTACGGCGAAGAGCGTTTCGCCGGCCTGGTCACGGCCCACCGGCACGCGTCGCTGCCGGAGGTGGTGCAGACGACGCACGACGACCTGGAGCGCTTCCGCGGCGAAGTGCCGGTGGGCGACGACATGACCCTGCTGTTGCTGAGACGCCGGTAGGCGTGATCGGAGTCAGGAGTCGTCAGTCTGCGCGGGCGGCCGGGGCCGCCGGCAGCCGCACCACGACCACCTCGCCGCGCACGGTGACCTCGCCGCGCGCCGCCAAGGTGACGGCGACCACCGTCTTGCGCTCGCTGCTCGTCGTAACGCGGCCGCGGATTTCCAATTCGCAGCCCAGGGGAGTCGGCCGCAGGTACGCCACGTTCAGCGCGGCGGTGACGAACCGCGGCGCCGCCGCGGCGCCGATATCGCGCCCGGCCGCCCGTTCGCTGGCCGCCGCCGCGGTGCCCGTCGCATGACAGTCGATCAACGAGGCGAGCAGACCGCCGTAGACGAAGCCGGGTAGCGCGGTGTGATAGGCCTGCGGTGTAAAGAGAGTCAGCGTCTCATCGCCGTCCCAGCGGGTCTGCAGCCCCAAGCCCTCCGGATTCAACCGCCCGCATCCGTAGCAGCGGGCGGCGTCATCGGGATAGAAATCCTGGATCGCAGGGGGCGTCGCAGCGGACATGGGGCCTCCGTTGGCGGCCGGTTCGCGCGCGGAGCGCCGGCCGGGTGATCGGCGCAACGGCCGCGCTCGGTCGCGTCAGACCGCCAGCCGGCAGCCCAACGCGATCGACAGGAATTTCGATTCCTCGCTGTCGGCCCGGCTGGTCAGGATGCACGGCGCCGTGGCGCCGACCACGGCGGCGGCGAGGCGCGCGCCGCCGAGGACCGTGGTCGCCTTGTAGAACACGTTGCCCGTCTCGATGTTCGGGAACACCAGGCAGTCGGCGCTGCCGCCCACCGGCGAGTCGAGGCCTTTGATCTCGCAAGCTTGCGGGCTGCAGGCCACGTCCAGCGCCAGCGGTCCGTCGACGACGGCGCCGGTGATCTGACCGCGCCGGTTCATCTGCGTGATGATAGCCGCGTCCACGCAAGCCGGCATCTTGGGATTGACCTTTTCCGTGGCCGCGATCAGCGCCACGCGCGGCTCGGCGATGCCGAATGCGTGCGCGGCGTCGATCACGTACTGCACGATCTTCAGCTTGGTCTCCAGGTCGGGATCCGGGATAATCGCCACGTCGCTGACGAAGAGCAGCTTGTCCTGGGCGGCGCGGTAAGCCGGGATGTCGAGCACGGTCACGTGGCTGAGCACGGATTTGGGCGGCAGCAACCCCTGCTCCTTGTCCAGGATCAGCCGCATGTACTTGTCGGTGCCGATCAAGCCCTTCATCAGCACGTCGGCCTCGCCGTTGCGTACCATGCGCACGGCCTCGGCGCCCGCCCGCATGGTGTCCGGCTCGTCGACGATGGTGAAGATGGCGGGATCGAGCCCGTGCCCGGCGCACAACTCCGCAATGCGTTGCCGATGGCCGACCAGGATCATTGTCGCGATCTTCTCGGCGGCCGCACGGCCGGCGGCCTGGATCGTGTTGGGATCTTCGCCGGCGGCCACGGCCACGCGGCGCGACGGCTGGCCCTGCAGTTGGACGACCAGTTGATCGAGGCTGCGGATCGGGTTCAAGGTCGGCCTCCCGTTGAAGGTCAGTCGGAGACTTTATTCGGAGACGTATTCCTTCGCGCTTTCGCGACCTTCGAGCACACGCAGCGCGCCCTGGGCCAAGGCGATCATCTCGTTCTCGCCCGGGTAGACGCTCACGCCGCAGCCGAGGGGCTCGCAGCCGCGGCGCACAAGATCGAGCAGAGGCTTCGCGCGCGCCAGCCCGCCGGTCAGCAGCACCTGGTCCACACGCTCGCCGTTGAACGCCGGCATCAGCGAGCAGATCCACTTGCTGAGCTGGTAGGCCATCGCCTCGAAGACCAGCGCGAAATCGGGATCGCCCGCGAGATACTTCTTCTCCACGAGCATGAAATCGGCGGTGCCCAAGAGATCGATCAGGCCGCCGCGCCCCTTGTTCAACTTCAGCATTTCCTGCAGCGTGTACTTACCGCTGTAGCAGAGGCGGATCAGATCGCCCACCGGCAAAGAGCCCGACCGCTGCGGCGAGAACGGCCCTTCGCCGTCGAGCGCGTTGTTGACGTCGACGTAGCGCCCCTTGCGGTGCGCGCCGATCGAGATGCCCCCGCCCATGTGGCAGACGATCAGGTTCAGGTGTTCGTAGAACGTCTCGTGATCGTGCGCGTAGCGGTGGGCGGTCGCAATCTGGTTGAGCGCGTGGCTGATCGCCTTGCGGCGTATCTCCTTCAGCCCCGTGTAGCGGCAGCGCTCCTCCATCTCGTCCACCACGACGGGGTCGACGATGTACGCGGGTTTGCCGCGGTCGCCGACCAGCGCGTGGGCGATCATCGCGCCGAGGTTCGATGCGTGGTCCGCGAGCTGGCCCTCCAGCAGATCATGGCGCATGGCCTCGTTCACGTCGTAGGTCCCATGCGGGATCGGCCGCACCAGACCGCCGCGGGCGCTGACCGCGTCGAGCATGTCCAGCGTGACGCCGTTCTCCGCCAGGAACTGCTCGATCACCTGCTTGCGAAACTCGAACTGCGCCACGATACGCTGGCCTTCGAAGGGCTCGAGTTCGGCCGCCGAATGCTGCAATTCCTGGGCGAAGATCTCTTCTTCGCCCTCGAAGACCGCCAGCTTGGTGGACGTCGACCCGGGATTGATCGCCAGGATGCGCGGACGCGGGAAGAAGGTGTCGCGCGGCGTGCGCACCCATTCGCCGAACTTGATCAAGCGCAGGATGTTCGCCTTGACCGCCAGCGCGGCGTCGCCGGGCGCGACGTCCATGGGCAGATCCACGCCGCGGAAACGGATGCCGAAGACCGCACCGAATTTGTGCGCCTGCGGATAGCGCGTCGCGAACAGGTGGAAGAGCAGGTTGCCGGTGTCGAGGTTCGGCGTGATGATCACGTTGGCGCCGCGGAAGCGCTCGCTGTGGTCTTCGCCCCCCTCGTAGAGCTGCGCCGAGCGCCGGCTCAGGGCCACGTTGATCTTGACCTCGCCCTGGATGCCGATCGTGCAATAGCGCGCGCCGCGCCGGCAGCGCTCTTCGAGGAAGCGCGGCAGCAGCTTGACCGCGTCGCGCACCAGCTCGGGCGACGGCCCCTCGTCGCTGCCGCGATTCGAGTAGCTCACCATGACGCCGCTGATCTCCGGCAGTTCCTCCAGCGGGATGAGGTCGCGCGCGACCGCGCAGGTGCCGACCGCGATGCGGGCCAGTTTCTCCGGCGTCATGGTGGCGTTGACGCCCACGTCGCCGATCACCAGGATGTTGTGCGGATAGAGGTCTTGCGGGTGGTCGTCCGGCAAGACGATCACGCCGGCTTCGGTGAGCACCGGCTCGCGCTGCATGACCTTCAGGAGCGGACGGAAGAACTCGCGCGGCTCGTGGCGGGCGCCGCCGACTACCATGTCGCAGTGTTCCTCGCGGGTGGCCATGATCCCGAAGCCAGCCGGCGTGGCGACCAAGCGGCGGGCCTCCTCGAGGTCGTCGGTCAGACGCCGCTCGGCCGGCAGCTCGAGCATCGCCCGCGCAAGCTCTTCCTGCAGGTCGCGGCAGCGCTCCAGTTCGCAGAACGCCGCCTCGCCCAGCGTAAAGGCGACGCGGGCGGGCGAGACGTGGGGCAACTTCTCGCGGATCACTGCTTCGACCTGTTCGCGGCTGCACAGGAAGACCGGGCGGGCGTACCGCGGCAGTTGGAGGGCCGCCTCGATTACCCGGGGGTCTTCCGGCTCGATGAACAGCACCGTGGGCCGGTTCTTCATGACGGCGAGGATCTCGCGCTCCAGGGAGGCGCCGATATCGAACATAGGTCCGGTCCTTTGGCAAGCGGGGAATACAGCGGCAAACGGGGAGGCAAATGACCGCCCCGCCGATCTGTTAACGGTTCGACAAGGGTAATGTGATGCCCGGCTGGTCGAAATTCAAGGCGTTGTCGGGCAGGCCCGGCCGGTGCTATCGTGGCCGGACGGACGAAGTTGAACGGTGGTTGCAGCGGGCGCAAGACCTCGCCAACGAGGAGACGGCGGCATGGACCAGGCGACCCTGAACCGGGCCCTCGCGACTCTCGTCGCTGCCGGCGGCGGCGGCGAACCGCCGGCGCGCTGGTTGCTCGTCGACGTGGCCGCCCAGCTCGCCACCTTGCTGCACGGCCGCGACCCGGTCGCGACCTGGCCCGTCTCGACAGCGGCGGCCGGCCTCGATGCGCGCGAGGGCAGCGGCGGCACGCCGCCCGGCGTGCACCGCATCGCCCAGAAAATCGGCGGCGGCGCCCGGCACGACGCCATATTCGTCAGCCGCGAGTCCACCGGCGAGGTCTGGGACGGACGTCCCGACCCGCGCGACCTCATCCTGGGCCGCGTCTTGACCCTGGACGGTTGCCAGGAGGGCGTCAACCGCGGTCCCGGGGTCGACACGCTCGCGCGCCTCGTCTATCTGCACGGCACCAACCACGAACACCGCATCGGCGAGCCCTGCAGCCACGGCTGCGTGCGCCTGCGACGCGCCGACATCGCGGCCTTGTTCGACCTCGTCGCGGTCGGCGACCCAGTGGTGATCGTCTGAGGTCCGGCGCGCGGGCTGCGGCGCGCTGCCGCCTTCAGCTCGCGTGCGCGCTCCTTCATCACAATTCGTTCCCCGTCCATGAATCCATTGTTCTTCTTGGCTTCGTGCTCATCCTCGTGCAGTCCCCGCCGCCGTGTTGTAGGCTTGTCTGAGTGTTGCCAGATCGTACTTCTTCATCTTGAGGAACGCCTCGGTCAACCGAGCGACTTGCGCTGGCGTCCCTTCGTTCATCATCGTCTCCAGATCCGCCGGCGCGACCTGCCAGGAAACACCGAACTTGTCCTTGAGCCACCCGCACTGTTCCGCTTCCAGAACCGACGAGAGCCGCTCCCAGTAGTGATCGATCTCAGCCTGGGTCTGACAGCCGATGAGCAGCGAAATCGCCTCGTTGAATCCGAAGTCGTGCTTCTGCGCGCTGTCCATCGCGGCGAACCACTGATCTTCGAGAACGAAATCGGCGAACATGATCGTTCCTTCCCTGTCCGGCTCCTGGTTCTGACCGTACCGCGCGACCAGTCCCTGACGGGCGTTCCGCAAGACGGACATGTAGAACCTGATCGCTTCCTCAGCGCGTCCGGCATCGGAACCCGCGAACATGAGGGACGGCACGATGAATGGCCGCTCTTCTTGCTCGGGGTCCGCGAGAATGAATTGCCAGGTCACGCCGTATCGGTCCGCGAGCCAACCGTAACGCTCGCTGAACGGGTACTTGTCGAGCGGCAGAAGCGGCATCCCTCCGTCCGCGAGTCGCTGCCACATCGCGTCGAAGTTCCGCCGCGCGTTCTCGTCCTTGGCCGGGTCGAAATTCAGGATGAACGAGATCGAGGGGTTGAACTTGAAGGTTGTGCCGTCGAGATTGTTGCTGGCCGGCGCCTAACGCAGCACCCGGAGCGGACTTGGCGGGCAGGTTGGTGCTCAGCTCGCAAACGCATCGGTAACAGCAGGTTGCGCCGGCCAGCAACAATCTCGACGGCACAACCGAACTTGAACAGTGGACCGGCGCTGATCGCCATAAAGCGGTGACCCGCGAGGTCGAACGCGACCACGTCGGTGTCGCCCGCAGGCGTGTCGCGCAATATCGTACTGCTGGCGATACGCGAACCAGGGAAGACGCTCGTGTAGAATCCAGCGGCCTCCTTGGCCTCCGTATCGAACCACAGATTCGGAATGATCCGGCTCTTTGCCATGGCGAATCCTCCGATCGCGGAGGTCGGTATCCGACCTTCCCATGGGCGTCTCACGTCCGGCCGTTCCGCGGCGCCGGAGCCGCGTCGGCCAGAAGCTCGCATTGTAGATTGATATTGTCCCGCATACAGCCTACGACGATGCCGTCAAGCTCGCAAAAAATATCCCGTCGAATCAATTAACGATGCGGCACCGCGAAATGTCTGTATTGCGACGGTTGTGCCGTCGAGATTGTTGCTGACAGGCGCAATCTATTGGTTATGAACCAGTTGTGAAATTACCGGCGCGCACCTGTCGATCTCGTTGCGGCGCCGGGGCTTGGGCGCCAGCCGGCAACAATCTCGACGGCACAACCTATTGCGACCGCTAGCCCAGTACCCGCTCGCCGCCGAAACGGAGAAAGCCGATGAGACGCTTCGCGCTACCCCTGGGCATTCTACTGCTG
>Ga0334886_1004321_pt1 | contig 11707 bp, 8 predicted proteins | sample GraSluR1_MG_9_FD_207232 | JGI IMG/M metagenome (GOLD analysis project Ga0334886, IMG submission 207232) | Sludge microbial communities from methane-producing bioreactor in Wageningen University, Netherlands - Granular Sludge_27_06-R1 | ecosystem: Engineered > Bioreactor > Anaerobic > Unclassified...
GGGAAGAAGATGATGTGCGGGGCAGAGCGCAACGCCGTATACCCGTCGCTGATCATGCTGCCCCAACTTGGAACGGGCGGCTGCACCCCAAGACCGATAAAGCTCAGGAACGCTTCCGTATAGATATACGAGGGGATGGCGAGCGTCTCCGCCACAATGCATGGACCGATGGCATTTGGCAGCAGATGGCGCACCATGATCCGTTTATGAGGGGCGCCAACGGCTCTCGCAGCCTGTACGAACTCCTGATGCCTGTAGTGCATCACCTGGCCGCGCATCAGCCGCGCCATGTTCAGCCAGTTGACGGCGCCAATCGCCACGAACACGAAGAACAGCCCGCCGGAATTACGGTCCAGTTCGACGATTGCCCGTTGCCACGCGGCCAGATCGCTCGCATCGCGCTGCGCCATGGCTGTCAGGAAGACCTGCAAGAGGATGATCAGGATCAACGTGGGGTAGGCATACACCACGTCTACGATCCGCATCATGATGTTGTCCACGCGGGCCGAACTGTAGCCGGAGATAAGGCCATACGTGACGCCGATCAGGAAGCTGATCCCGGCGCCCATGAACGCGACAAGGATCGACACGCGCGTGCCAAAGATCAAGCGGCTAAGTACATCGCGCCCCAGCCGATCCGCCCCAAGCCAATACACATGGCCGGTCAGCTTATCGCCGGCTGCGCTGCCCGGCGCCGCGAACTTGTCGGAGAAGCTCACCTGGTCATAAGGTAGCGGCGCAAAAATCTGCGGCGCCGCCGCCACGACAACCATCACTATCAAATAGGCGACACACGCTACCACCAGCGGATCTCTGCGCAAGCGCCGCGACGCATCTTGCCAGAGCGTGCGAGACTTGCCGGTCGCCATTTCCAGATCTGCGCCGGCGGACGCCGTCTGTCGCAGCTCTGATTCCACGGCTTTAGGTTGACTGCTTGAGACGGGGGTCGATGAAGACATAGAGGATATCGACGATCAGGTTGAAGAACACGATAATCAATGAGTAGATGACTACGACCGCCATTACCATGGGGTAGTCGCGGTTGTTGATGCTCGAGACAAAGTATCGGCCCATGCCGGGAATGGCAAAAATCTGCTCAACAATCAGCGAACCGGTCAGTACGGCCGCGGAAAGAGGCCCCAGAATCGTCACCACGGGGATGAGCGCATTACGAAGGGCATGACGAATGACGACCGACTGGCGCGTCAGCCCCTTAGCGTGCGCCGTACGGATGTAGTCCTCGTGCAGCACCTGCAGCAGGCTGGCCCGCGTCAGCCGCGCAACGATAGCCGCCAGACCTGCGCCCAAAGTCACTGCCGGCAGAATCGCGTGGCTGATGTAAGGCCAGAAGCCTTGATCCAAACTCACCCACTTCGCCACAGGCAGCCAACCGAGGTGTAAGCCAAACAGCCAATACAGCACAGGCCCCAAAACAATCGCCGGGACCGACACGCCGAGTATCGACGCGCCCATTGCCGCCCGATCCTGCCACTTGCCCCTTCGCAGCGCCGCGATAATGCCCGCCGGCATGCCGGTTGCCAACGCAAACAGCAGCGCCATCACGCCCAGTTGCGCCGAGACGGCCAGCCCCGGCAGCAGAAAGCTTTCCACCGTCTTGCCACGCGAGACTAACGACGGCCCGAACTTCAATTGCGCCACATTGCCCAGCCAGATCACGTACTGCTCGTAGACCGGTCTATTTAGCCCAAACGTGGCTTCCATCTGCTGCACCAGTGCCGGCGGCGTCTTGTCCGAATCGAACGGCCCGCCGGGCAAGGCATGCATTGTCACGAAGGTTATTCCGGTCACCAAGAAGAAGACAGGAATAAACCATAACAGACGGCGAGCTAGATACTGTAACATCGGCTTGCTCTTCTACTGCCGGACATGGTATTTGCCGGGTAATCCAAAAGGGGGCGGCAGGACAGGCCCAGTTGGCGCTAGGCGTCCTGCCGTCCCGCATTTTGGTCCTTAGGTAGCTTACTTCACGATTCGCCAGGTGTCCCAGTTCACCGGCGCAAAGGTCGGATAAGCACGCTGCACATACGGCTTGGCGAGGATCGTGTAGCCGCGGTGGTAATACGGAGCGACGCGCACTTCCTCGCCGAACATCAGCGACTCGACCTGCCGGTACAACTCAACTCGCTTGTCCTGATCGATCTCGCGGCCGGCCTCAAAGGCCATTTCGTCGGCTGCGGTGCAGGCTGCGCGCGGATAGTTGGTGCTGTCCGTGCAGTGGAGAACTTCGTACACCCAGTTGTTCTCATCCGGGTAATCGGCGCCCCATCCTAGACGCCACATCTCCGGCATTTCCGCAATCGGCACATCCGGCTTGAGGCCGGCCATGAACACCGGATACTCCTGCGCTTCGATGGCGACGTCGACGTTCAGGGTCTCCTTCCACATAGCCTGGAGAGCCTGCGCCAAGGCCTCTTCGAGCGTGCTGGTGAAGTAGCGATACGTCGCTCGCGGGAAGCCCTCGCCATCCGGGAATCCGGCCTCAGCCAGCCACGCCTTGGCCTGTTCCGGATCATAGCCCTGACCAACTTCAGGGTCGGGCGCACCAAAAATGCCGATCGGCGCGAACTGGGTCGCCGGCACGCCTGAGCCTACTACATCACGCACCATCGTCTCACGGTCGATCGCCGCAGAGAAAGCCTTGCGCACCAGCACGTTATCGAAGGGGGGCTTGGTCATGGTGAAGCCCACATACGTCGTCGACGCACGCGGCCCTTCGTGCAGTTCCTGGCTCAACGTCGCATCTGCGCGGATGCGCGTCAGTTCCTCGATGGGCAGTGAACCGGGGCCTTCGCCCGCCACGTCAAGAGCGCCCGACTCGTACAGAGCGACCTCGGTGTTCTGGTCCGCGATGATCGATAGCTCAACGCGGTCGATCTGCACCTCGTCTGCCGCATAATAACTGTCGTTCTTTACAAAGCTCAGGCTCTCGCCCGGTCTCCACTCAGTGACCTTATACGGCCCGTTGACCACGATATTGGCCGGGTCGGTCCAAGCGTCGCCAAACTCCTCGACTGTCGCCTGGGGCAGCGGGCGCAGGGTCCACATGCTGGAGATAGAGAGGAAATACGCAGCCGGCGCTTCGAGCGTAAACTGCACCGTATAGTCGTCCAGAGCCGTCACACCAAGCGTTTCAATATCGTAGGCGTCGGTCGCCTGGTTGATCGCTTTGGCGTTCTGGATGATGTAAAGCACATAAGCATAGGGGGAAGCCGTCTCCGGCATAACTGCACGCTTCACGCTGTACTCGATGTCGTGAGCCGTGACCGGTGTGCCGTCGCTCCAAACAGCGTCCTCGCGCAGCTTGAACGTCCACACCGTTCCTTCTTCGTTCGACTCCCAGCTTTCGGCGAGTTCCGGTTCGATAGCTCCCGTCTCGTTGTTGATGTTGGTCAGACCCAGAAACATCTGCTCAATCGGCGTAATCGAGAAGGTGTCCTCAGCCAAATTCGGATCAAGCGTCGAAGGTTCCGAAACCGAACTAAGGCGAAGCGTCACCTCTTCGCCTGCAGCGGCGGGCTGCTCGCTTCCGGCTGCAGGCGCTTGGGCCGGCGCTGCGCAACCAGCCGCAAGCAGGCCAATCACGGCCAGCACAACGACAAGCCAAGTGGTTTTGCGCATGAGATTGCCTTTCTATTGAGATAGATTGTCTGAGATGAAGAGTTGGAAATGAAGAGCGAACGGAAACAATAGCAGCGTTCAGAGTATGATAATGCCATCGTCGCAAAACAACAATGAATCAGCCGCCTCAACTCACGGGCAAGCAGCCCAATCAGGCGACTAACTTCGCCTGCAATGCCTCATGCGGCGTGTTGCCCGAATCGGCATGATCTGTTTCAATTCAGATGACCTGACCGGATAGCGGCAAGGGCGACGTCAGAGGGGCGCACGCAAAGCCTGTCGCCATTCACCCTGTCTTGCCTCGTCCACGACGAAGCGTCATGGACGCCCTGCATCCCGCCGGTCGCAAACGCGGCAAAATCCTCTATCGCCAAGGAAGGCGCAATGATCGAGTATCTCTGGTCCGTATGGCGTGCCATCCGGCTAGGCTTGCGGCTGCAACCGGATGTGGTGCAGCTAGCAGAAGCTTATCCCCACGCGACTGCTGTCGCCTTCGGCGTCGTGGTCGTCGCAGGCGTCTCTCTCTTAGCCGGTCAAAGCGTGATCCTGTTTCTCAATCAGGTGAAGCCCAGGCGTTTTGTCGTCAGCCTGCTCATCAATGGCCTGATGCTGGCAGCCGGCTGGGCGGTCTGGTCCGCGGCGATCTGGGGCATCGGTCGCTGGCTCTTCACCGAGACGCCGCGCTTTTCTCTCGTGCTGCGGCTCATCGGCCTGAGCTATGCGCCACTAGCCTTCGGCTTCCTCATCCTCATGCCCTATCTCGGCCCCTTTTTGCAGCGCTTTCTTTACACGTGGAGCTTTCTCATCGCCCTGCGTGCCGTCGCCTATACCTTCCACGTCAGTTTCTGGCCGGCCCTAATCTGCGTAGGGTTAGGCTGGCTGCTCCTCATGGCGCTCACGGCGACTATAGGCCGCCCGGTCGTCACCGTGCGCAACCGGCTTTGGCGCCGTCTCACCGGCGCCCCGCTGAATGCCTCAGCGCGTGATATGCTCCAGCAGTTCGCTCTCGACCAATCAGCCCCGCCCGCTTCGAAAGGAGACGAGCCGTGAGCATCATCGGCCTGCTTATCACCGGCGTGTTTGCCCTGCTCTTCCTTTCGGCAGCGGTCGCGCCGCTGGAATCGCTAGGATGGTATGCCGGCTGGTTTGGCGATATGGAAGCGGAAGACGAACCGCGGCCGCAAACGCCGCCTTCCGGTGTAGACGCCGAGGCCTCAGCGCCAGCCCATTTCCTGATCTACCTGTCCGGCATCGGCGCGATAGCGCCCAATTCCATTCCCGATGAGGAAATCCCCTTTATCGAAGGTCTGCGCCAGACGCTGCCGGGAACCTATGTGATCTCCGACCTCTTTCCCTACTCGGTGACCAACATGGGGTTGACCGGCCAGCGCGTCACTGCGCGCATCTGGCGTTGGATCGAGCAGTTGCGCCTGAAGAACCCCGCAGCCGTCGCCGCTTTCCTTGTCAATCTGCGCAATGTATTCCAGGTAGCCACGTCCGCCGACCTTCGCTATGGCCCCATATACAACCTTGGCGTGGCGCGAGAGATGCGCCATAGCCTGATCCGGCACGGCTACCGCCTCGGCAGCGGCGTCCCCGTGACTTTACTGGGCTGGAGCGGCGGAGGGCAGATCGCACTGGGCTCCGGCTGGTATCTGCCAGGCATGATCGGCGCGCCCGTGCGCGTGATCTCGCTCGGCGGGGTGATGTCCGACGACGTAGGCATCGAACGCGTTGCACGTCTATGGCATCTGTGGGGGCAAGATGATCCGCTCGCCCCGCTGGGTCACTGGCTCTACCCAGGACGATGGAAGATCTTTCCCGCCTCAAGCTGGAACCGCGCCCTAGCCGCCGGCAAGATCGTCTTGGTTCCGCTCGGCCCTTACACCCACAATGGCAAAGGCAACTACTTCGACAATGAGACGACGCTGCCCGGCGGAGAGACGCACATGCAGTATGCCTTATCGAAGGTCAAGCAAGCGCTGGTCGAGGCCGGGCTAGTCTCACCCCCGCCCGGCTGAGTGTCTCGGCAAAATGGGTAAGTCCAACAGACAATGCGAAGGTCGCTTACTGAGTTTTCCGGCATTCTCAGTATGCTGGATCTGTTAACGACGAATCCGATCCGGCGAGGGATGCCGCTGCATGCGGCATCTCTTTGCGATTGATGCAGCACACCGGCACAGGGTGTTGCCGCAAGAGGAAGAAACAATGAGCGCCAGCGCAACAGTTCAGGGCATGGGGTCTATCATTCACGCAGATGGCGTCGCCTTCCGTGTTTGGGCGCCCCATGCCGAAGAAGTCTTCGTGATCGGCGATTTCAACGAGTGGGACCCCGCCGCCTCACCGATGGAAGCAGAGGGCGACGGCTATTGGTACGCTAACGTGTCATCCGCCCATGCAGGCCAGGAGTACCGGTTCCGCCTGGTTACCCCCTACGGCGAGTTCAGCCGCATCGATCCCTACGCACGCGAGGTGACCAACTCCGTCGGCAACGCCGTCATCCACGACCCCAACTTCGATTGGGAGGGAGACGACTTCTCGCCGCCTAATTGGAATGAAATCGTCATTTACGAAATGCATATCGGCTCCTTCACGCAGGACGCGGACGAGACCCCAGGCACCTTCGACAAAGTGCTGACGCAGATCGACCATTTGAAAAGGTTGGGCGTCAATGCCGTCCAGATCATGCCTGTAGCAGAGTTCGCCGGCGACCGCTCATGGGGCTATAACCCCGCCCACATCTTCGCGGTGGAGAGCGCCTATGGCGGCCCCAACAGCCTGAAGAACTTCGTCAAACGGCTCCACCAAGCCGGATTCGCCGTCATCCTGGACGTGGTGTATAACCACTTCGGCCCCAGCGACTTGGATCTATGGCAGTTCGACGGATGGAGTGAAAACGACGGCGGCGGCATCTACTTCTACAATGACTGGAAAGCCGAGACGCCCTGGGGACACACCCGCCCCGACTATGGCCGCGGTGAGGTGCGCCGCTTCATCCACGACAACGCCATGATGTGGATGGAGGAGTATCATATGGACGGGCTGCGCTACGATGCAACCGTCTATATTCGCACTGTCAAAGGCCCTGGCGACAAAGACCTGCCCGAAGGGTGGAGTCTGGTGCAGTGGATCAACGGCGACATCACCGAGCGCTTCCCCGGCCACATCACCATTGCCGAGGACTTGCAGAACAACGAGTGGCTCACCAAGAGCGTTGGCGAAGGCGGCGCAGGCTTTAACGCGCAATGGGATGCGGCTTTTGTCCACCCTATCCGCGCCGCGGTGACCGCGCTAGAGGATGCCCATCGCTCAATGCACGCAGTCGCTGATGCGATCCAACTCAAATACAACAACGCCGCCTTCCATCGCGTCATCTACAGCGAATCGCATGACGAAGTCGCCAACGGCAAGGCGCGTGTGCCGCAGGAGATCACGCCTGACGATGCCGACAGCTGGTTCGCGCAGAAACGCTCCACCCAGGCCGCCGCGCTCGTCTTCACTGCGCCCGGCATCCCCATGCTCTTTCAAGGGCAAGAATTCCTGCAAGGCGAGTGGTTCCAGGATACGGTCCCCTTGGACTGGGACAACAGCGAGGAATTCCGCGGCATCGTTCGCCTCTATCGGGACCTGGTCAAGCTGCGCACCAACCGCAACGGGCTGACCGGCGGGCTAACGGGCCAGCACGTCCATGTCTACCGTGTCGACGACGCCCGCAACATGATCGCCTTCCGCCGCTGGGAATTGGGCGGCCCTGGCGATGACGTGGTAGTGGTCGCCAACTTCGCCGACGCCCCGGTCGAGAACTACTCGCTCGGCTTTCCGTTGGCAGGGCAATGGAAAGTGCGCTTCAACAGCGACTCCCGCTTCTACAGTAAAGATTTCGGCGACTACCAGATCAACGACGTCGAGACCGTCGAAGGCGAACACGACGGTCTGCCGGCGCATGGCACGATCAGCCTCGGCCCCTACAGCGTCGCCATTCTATCGCAGGACGCGGCATAAAGGGTTCGTCCCCCACGCTCAGTCTCTCCGGTCGGGGTTCGTCGGAACCTCGACCGGAGGCCCATTCTAGGCGAAATCGCCGCCCCCAATTACAATACGAACGCGGCTCACGCACGCCGGCCGTAACCAATGCCGATTGGCGACGGGCAGACTCGGCTTGCGCTGCGTACACCGTTGGCGCCTCTCGGCCTCGCCGGCGAAGGCCGCCTATCCGCCTGCATTCACCAACGGATCGAAGCGAACGATGCCTCCTCAATATCTCCTAGGCGTGGATATTGGCACATACGAGTCAAAGGGAGTTCTGACTACGGCGGAGGGTGAAATCGTCGCGGTCGAGGTCAGACCGCACCGCTTGGTTATCCCACGCCAAGGCTGGGCAGAGCACGACGCCGAAGACGTCTGGTGGGGCGATTTCGTCGCCTTGACGCGCCGCCTTCTCGCAGTCACAGAGATTAACCCCAAGCACATCGCCGGCGTCGGTTGCAGCGCCATCGCCCCGGACGTCCTTCCGGTAGACGCCGAATGCCGCCCGCTGCGTCCCGGCGGCATCCTCTACGGCATCGATACCCGCGCCGCGGCCGAGATCGCAGATCTAGAAGCGGCGCTCGGCGTGGATGCCATTTTCGCCAAAGCAGGTAACGCCCTTTCTGCACAGGCGATCGGACCGAAAATCCTGTGGCTCAAACGGCATGAACCGGAAGTCTACCGCCGCGCGCATCGTTTTGTAACCGCGACCAGCTTCCTCGTAGCTCGCCTTACCGGCAACTACGCCGTCGATCAACTGACCGGCTCCTTCAGCGCGCCACTCTACGACTTCGAGCGGCGCGCCTATGACGACAGCCTCAGCCGCGAGATTGTCGAACTCGAACGCCTGCCCGAACTGCGCTGGGCCAACGAGATCGCCGGCGTCGTCACGCCTGCCGCCGCTGCGCAGACCGGCCTCGCCGCAGGAACGCCGGTGATCGTCGGCACGTCCGATGCCGGCGCCGAAGCCGTAAGCGTCGGCGTAACCGCGCCCGGTCAAATGATGCTGATGTACGGTTCGACCATCTTCTTCATTGAAGTTCTCAACCGGCCCGTCACCGACGAACGGTTGTGGGCCGCGCCCTATCTGTTTGAGGGGACCTCGGCTTTGCTCGCCGGCATGGCGACGAGCGGCGCACTCACACGTTGGTTCCGCGATCAGCTTGCACCGGACCTGGCGGCGGTCGAAGAGGCGGGCGGCGAAAACGCCTACGCCGCACTCACCAGAGCCGCCGCTTCCGTTCCTCCCGGTTCGGAGGGCTTGGTCGTCCTCCCCTACTTCAGCGGCGAACGCACCCCCATCAACGACCCGCGAGCGCGTGGCGTCTACTTCGGACTAACGCTGGCGCACACCCGCGCCCATCTCTACCGCGCCGCCTTAGAAGGCATCGGTCACGGCGTCCGCCACCACCTGGACGTGATGCGCAGCATCGAGGCCATGCCTAGCGAGGTCATCGCGGTCGGCGGAGGCGCCAAGAGCGATCTGTGGCTCCAAATCGTCAGCGACATCTGCCAAGTGCAGCAGACCGTCCCTGCCGTCGTCTTGGGCGCCTCGTATGGCGACGCTTTCCTCGCCGGGCTAGGCGCCGGCCTGTTCGACGCGCCGGACGCAATCCACGGCTGGCTAGCCAATGCGCGCACCGTCACGCCAAACCGAGCGTTGGCAGCGCTTTATGATCGGTATCACGACATCTACCTGCGCCTCTATCAACAGAACAGACAGGCGATGCACGAACTGCATAAACTGGCGTAGCGCGCTACCCTCAATCATATTTCGCCATCTCAACACGAACAGGGAGCAAGAAAATGGGTTGGATCGAAGAGCTATTTGGGGTGACAAAGCCCGTGATTGCGATGTGCCATTTGCACGCGCTGCCCGGCGATCCCGGCTATGATCCGGTGAAAGGCCTAGAGTGGGTCGTCGAGCAGGGGCGCGCCGATCTGCAGGCGCTGCAGGAGGGCGGCGTCGACGCCGTCATGTTCTCCAACGAGTACAGCCTGCCCTACCTAACCGCCGTAGAGCCGATCACGACCGCCTGCATGGCGCGCATCATCGCCGAGCTGCGCCCGGACATCCGCGTGCCCTTCGGCGTCAACGTGCTATGGGACCCGATTGCGTCCATCGATCTAGCGGTTGCGACCGGCGCCGCCTTCGTCCGCGAGATTTTCACCGGCGTCTACGCCAGCGACTTCGGCCTCTGGAACACCAATTGCGGCGCGGTGATCCGCCACCAGCACGCGGTCCACGGCCAACACGTCAAACTCCTCTTCAACATCGTGCCGGAAGCCGCCGCCTACCTCGCGGCGCGCGACGCTGCCAGCATCGCACGCTCCACGGTGTTCAATACCCAACCGGACGCCATTTGCGTGTCTGGGCTGACAGCCGGCGCGGGGACATCGCTGTCGACGCTCAAGCTCGTCAAGGACGCCATCCCCGCCACGCCCGTTTTCGCCAATACCGGGGTCAACCCGGACAACGTTGGCGATCAGCTGGCAATCGCGGACGGCGCAGTCGTGGGAACCTTCTTCAAGCAGGACGGCTACATCTGGAACGACGTAGACGTCCAACGCGTACATGCCCTGATGGACAAGGTGCGGGCGTTGCGCGCCTGAGGCCGGCAATCGCCTCTGCCGTACAGGCGGGCGGCGCAAGGAGCGGAGGATGGACAAGCGCTGGAAGCAACTGGGCGAAATCCTGGTGAACTACTCGACCGCGGTCAAGCCGGGCGAGCGCGTCATGATCGCTATGGTCGAACCGGGTACGCTGCCGCTCGTGCACAGCGTCTACGAAGCCGTAGTCAAAGCCGGCGCTTATCCCCAAGTGCAGTTTCTCTCCGAGACGCTGCGACACATGCTGCTGCGCTACGGCAACGACGACCAGATTAGCTGGGAGCCTGAGATCGAAGCATATGGCATGGAGTGGGCCGATGTCTACATCGGTCTGCGCGGCGCTCACAACCTCTACGAACTTGCCGGCATCCCTGGCGACGTACTGGCGGCTAACCAAAAGGCGATGGGCCAAATCTCGGCTAAGCGCTGGGAGAAGACGCGCTGGTGCTTGGTGCGCGTGCCCAATGAGTCGTTTGCCCAGCAAGCCGAGACCGACCTGGAATCGATGATGGACATGTTCTTCGACGCTTGCCTGCTCGACTGGACAAAGGCCGCGCAAGAATGGCGCTCGATGGCAGCGAAGTTGGAGGGTGCGTGCGAAGTGCACATCGTCGGCCGCGAGACCGACCTTCGCTTCTCGGTTGCCGGCCGCAAGTGGCTCGTCCTAGACGGCAAGCTCAACCTGCCCGACGGCGAGATTCTAACCGCGCCGGTGAACAGCACACTCAACGGCCACATCTACTTCGAATTCCCAGGCGTGCTGGGCGGGCGGCTCATGCACGACATCCGCCTCAGCTGGGTTGACGGCCGTCTCGTCAGCGCGTCGGCGTCGACCAACGGCGACTACTTGCAGCGCATCGTACGCTCCGATCCGGGCGCTTCCTTGCTGGGCGAATTTGCCTTTGGCACGAATTTCCACATCAACCGCTTCTGCAAGGACATCCTCTTCGACGAGAAGATTGGCGGTACGGTGCATATTGCACTCGGACGGGCTTACCCGGAGTGCGGCGGCGTCAACCAGTCCGCTATTCACTGGGACATCGTCAAAGACTTGCGCCAAGAAGGCGCCGTCTACATTGACGGTCGCACAGTGCTTGAGCAGGGCGCCCTGCTGCTGTGACGCGCGGCGCCCGACCCCGCTTTCCCGTCGTACCGCGTACTGTGTAAAGGGGAAGCGAATTTGACAAAGCGCAGCTAAGCCCGTACAATGCGACATCGCTAGGCCAAACAAGCAGCACAATGAACGGCGCATTCGTCTAGTGGCCTAGGATACTGCCCTCTCAAGGCAGAGACACGGGTTCGAATCCCGTATGCGCTACCATATGCACCGCAGCCAGTGGCAGACCCATTTGCAGCTTTTGTTGCAGGGGGTAGATAATCGGTTGTTAAGGTGCGAGTTGTCCGCTCCGAAATCGGTTTACAGGCCTAAGTC
>Ga0334886_1004333_pt1 | contig 11680 bp, 12 predicted proteins | sample GraSluR1_MG_9_FD_207232 | JGI IMG/M metagenome (GOLD analysis project Ga0334886, IMG submission 207232) | Sludge microbial communities from methane-producing bioreactor in Wageningen University, Netherlands - Granular Sludge_27_06-R1 | ecosystem: Engineered > Bioreactor > Anaerobic >...
AACTGTTTCCAACTGGGCCAGTTCGTTGCGTTTCACGGCCCATTTGGTCTGCTTGGCAATGAATGATTGACGACACATCGAGCTTTGGCTTCCGAGGGTTATCCAGCCCTATGCTCGTCGGCTTTCAACATATAGCCCACTCCGCGCACGGTCTCAATGATGCGTGAACAGTTCGGCAGCACCTCCAGTTTTTTGCGCAGGTGGGTAACGTAAACGTCGATGGTGTTGGCGAACGTCCTCTGTTCGGTTCGCCAGACATCTTTGCGAATCTGGCTTCGGGATAGGGCAACGTTTGGGTGAAGCATGAAATATTTAAGTAGAGCATGCTCCCACCTGGTCAAAGAGATTTCCGTCGAAGCCCGCCAGGCTCTGCGCTTGACCGGATCGAGGCGCAGTTCGCCACAGACAATTTCATCGCCTTTTTTACTTTGAAAACCAAAGCGTCTGCGTAATAAAGCTCGCACTCGGGCGGCTAATTCCTGGCCGGCGAAAGGCTTGGCAAGTACGTCATCGGCTCCGGCTTCCAATGCGGTAACGATAGTAGACGGTTCCTTGTCGGCAACCAGAAACAGAGTTGGGATGTCCGGCATATTTTGCAGAAATTTTTGGAGGAGTTGCTGGCCTTTGACATTGCTGGGCATGACAAAATCTACAACGAACAGGGAGCAAGGCACATGCATGGCGGTATTCAGATCTCCAGGAGGAGTTTCAGTCCAGGAGAAAGTCATGCCTTCTTCTTCCAATGCCTGCCCGATTTGGCCTGCAGTTTCCTTGTCACAACCGACCAGCAAGCCTCGCAGCGTTCGATGGTATTTATTCACAGCCCACTTTCCATGATTTGCCTTTTGAGCAGGTTTCCAATAGCCATCGCGATAACCTGGAAAAACTGTCGCGATAGGATGTATGCCATGGTCTGCAGGTTGGCAGTCCACCTTCCGCCATGATCAAAAATTGATGGAAATTCAATGTCTTCTACCTGTCGATAAGGTTTTCGGAGGAGACGGGCGAAACGTGATCATGGAAAAATCAAAAGATGTTTAGCCAATGCCCCAAGCCACCCAAAATAACTGCCATAGAGGTGGCAATTATACCGACAATCAAACTCAATCTCTTCAGTCTAGCTGAGTATTCCTGCTGAAACCGAGCCAAGCCCTCTTGATAGGTTTTCTGATCAGCAAGGCCACTGGCAATTCCTGATATTTGCAAGGATTGAGCAAGAAGTCCGTCACCGATGGCCTGCAGTTTTTCTTGTTGCGCTGCCTCCTGCTCATCAAGCTTTGTGGCCAAAACGGCACAAAACTGGTTGCTCTTGGCTAACAACGTTGCCTCGGTATCGCATAGGCTTTGCTTCATGGCCGACAAATTCTGGTTGCTGATTTGTTGCGCCAATTCACTCTCAATGCGCAGGGCAGATTCGCTGGCGAGAAGTGCCTCTCGCGTTTCCTGTTTTAGCAATGCGATCTCTGACTGATTTTGCTCCACACTCAGGCGGACCTGCTCATTCACTTGCTTTGCCAGAGACTCCATATGCGTGGCCAGTTCATTGCGCTTGTTTTCAAGCTCTTTGGCATGTACGGCAAGTTTCTGAAGCATGTCATCCTTGGTTTTTTTTATATCTACGGCAATCTCAATTAATTTCTGAGCCCCGTCTTCCGTCAGTCCCTTCAATTCAAAATACTCATGGACTAACTTCTCGAGTTTGGTCGATTGATTTGCAAGGATTTGGTGCTGTTTCTGCAACTCGTCAGCATGCTCAGCAATGCCGTCAGCTTGGGTTTTTAGCTTCTCCTGCTGGTCATTCAATTGCATCTGCTGCTCAACTAGCTTCTTGGATTGCAACATGTTGATAACCATTAACTGGCCAATTGTCTTCGAGAACTCAGCTTGTACTTCGATGGAGTCAAGCTGAGCATCGCGCAATTTATCATTATGCCACCAACGCTTAAGGAAATTCTGTTTTTCGTATTCTTCTCTGAAATCTTTAAGGTTATCGAGTTTATGGAAGTTTTTTCTGAAATTATTACTTATTCCTTCGACATCCAGGTGCTTTATAATATCGTTGCTGATATCAATTTTTGCAATTTCGTTGATTATTTGCGACATCGTTTGCCTCATTTGATCTAATTTGGTCGATTTTTTATAAATATTTAAGTAAATTGTCTAGTTTTTTCTTTCTTTCAATCTGTTTTTCAAAAATTTCAATCATTTCATTCCTACTATCTATGGTAATTTCAGTTTCAACGCATACCGTTTGCATCTGGAAAGACGCGTTCGAATAGCTTTGGCATATTCTGTGGTATTCAGTTACGGCAGAGTCATATAGACGCGAACTCTGGAATTGCACCTGTAGACACGTTTGCATGCGTTCGACCACCTCGACCTGCGATTCAGCATTTGCTTCCAATGCTTGCAACAATTCAGTTCCGGTGGAACTGATCCAGTCAAAAATGCGATCAATCGCATAGATGATGAGTGCGGTTGTGATGCCGGTCATAATAGCCGTCATGGCGGTTGCCAGAACATCGGCAATCGGAATCAACACCGGGATGCTTGTTATAAATCCTTTGGCCGATTCCTGTAGAAGCATGCCGATGCCCGTCGTTACTATGGTGGCAATGATCTTGCTGACCTCCCTTGCAACCTCCACGGCCGACATGTCTACCGGCGGGTTTGCCAGAAGTTTGATGGCCCTCCAGAGGTTCTGTGTACTTTCCCTGATGAGGGTGACGACCTTTTTGGAAGTAGTGATCAAGTTATTTATTAGAAAAGTCAGGAGGTTGCTGATAAATCCTTGCACCCCACCTTCGATCAGTGCGTCGAGTGTGTTTTTCAACTTTTTGATTACGCGTTGCATAACGCGGTTTAGGCTCTCAATAATTCGGTCGATCAGGGATTTTTCGTCCCGATGTTCATTGAACACTTTTTTCAATTCAATGAAGCTGCCATTGACAAATGCATGCAGCAGTACGCCAAATGCCTGCCGCAGGGCATTTCGCCCAGCCTCTTGCGCGCCTGTACTCAATAGTTCCTTGCCGTGATACTTGGCCCGTTCAGTTGTGCTCGGAAGTTTCTGGTCAATGGCTTCTCGGGCTTTTGCCGAAAGCGGCCCGATGCGGTTTTGGTCAAATCCGTTTTCTGCTGACAATGCTACTTCGGGACGCTTTGCGTTTTTGCTTCGGTTGGTTTTGTGCGTCGTGTAATGAAGGTTGTCTTTTGTGGAGCTCAGCTCCGTGCGCCCTTCCTTATCCTTCATCCACCCACCCTGAACGTGGATTTCTATGACCGGCTCAAGGTGGTCCAGTTCCGCATTCATCACTAGTTTTCCGTTGTTGTTTTCCCGTTTTGTCGGTTCTCGATTTCCAGTGTACTGGTCAACAAACTCCTGCGAATTCATGGTGCCGTTTTTTACAGCCTCTCGCATTATCTCCCGCTTGGCAGCGGAATAGTCATAGTCCGCGCGATTATATTCTTCTGAATCTTTTGCAAATAAACCCTGCTTGGCGTTGTGCTGTGTTGTGACATTGCCACCGTCCTTGTCGTTGAACATGGCAGGCGTCAGTCCAAAGGGACCGATGATCTGCCGCAACACTTCCTGCTGACAACTATCCATAAGTTGTTGAAGTCGTTCGTCTCTAAGTGCAGAACCGTTCAGATTATTTCTATTTTTTTGATTCATCTTTTTTCCTCATTTATAACTCAACCTTGAAGGGTCGGGTTGGTTCGCCCAATATCTTAGAATTTTTGCGGCGCGAAGCTGTCACCAACAATTATGCTGAACTGATCCCTGGACTTTGAGAACATGGATAATACAGTAAGTAAATTATGTTTAATTGGTGATTTCGCCGAAAATGTTAATACTTTTTGGCCCTTTTGGCAATGGATGAGTGATGGTTTATAGAAATTTTCTTTGGGAGGGAGATGAGTTTCTCCCCGCAGTGTTATTTATGTGCCTGTTCCTTGATTTCGGGAGGCCATTTTGAAGCCTGGTGGCTAGGCATTCTGAAGGAACCGACGGATGGGTTGCAGAGTTGCCAGTCAACATTGACCTTTTTTTACACTGTTCTTCACAACCGACCTCCTTCCCCCCGCCCCGAATATGAAAACATGACACGCTTCTCTTTTAGGGAACGGGAAGGAGGCTTATGTGCGGCTTTTTCTTGTGTTGTGGGTTCTGGCGGCCACATCCGCATCGGCGTGGGCGGATGTTATCTGTCGCCAATATCACCCCTCTGACTTCGGCACTCCAATCACCAGCTATTCCGCCAAAGCTTTCGTCATCACCGATGTTTGTGATGAGCCCAAACTGCAGCTACATCGGCCCGTTTCCCTTTCCGTCCGGATTGGACATCAAGGGAGACAAGAAGCGGCCAATGCCGACACTGTCGGTGTTGAGTCATTTCCTCCGACTCCCGGCTCAACCAGACAGAAGCTCAACTCGGAGAGGGAGATATCAATTTGGACAGTCTGGTTCGACCTGAACAGGTCAGAACTGCGCGAATCGTCCAAAGCAGTCCTCGATGAAGTTCCTACCACTGCCACGGTTCAAGTAACCGGGTACGCGTGCCGTCTTGGGAGCGAGCAACACAACATGGATCTGTCGCTGCATCGCGCCCAAGCCGTGAGCGTTTACCTTCAGGGGCGCGGCGTCACCGTGCTTTCCAAGCACGGGCTAGGCGAATGCTGCCCGATCTCCGCGGATAACCTAGCCCTGAATCGCCGGGCGGTCATCGAACAGGTTAAGGAGAAAGCCGAATGAGAGATTATCTCTTGCCAGCCCTTTGTGCCCTGCTGTTGGCGGGTTCGTCCACGGCTGCTGAATCCAGCGATGAGGCAGCGGAGGCTGCTCAAATGGCAAAGATGTTCCCAAGGACGGGCATTGACGGCTTCGCACCTTCGCCCATTCCCGGCCTGTACGAGGTGAAAGCGGGAGGCCAGATCTTCTACTTCAGCCCCGAAGGCTACCTGGTCCTGGGGGAGATCTGGAGCAAGGACGGCCAAAGCGTGACCGCCGAAAGGCGGGAGCAAATGATGGCCGAGAAGATCAAATCCCTGCCCCTGGATAAAGCAGTGACTATCGGCAACGGACCCAATCATGTCATCGAATTCACCGATCCGGACTGCCCTTACTGCCGAAAGCTCGACAGCTATCTTGGCACCCGGAAAGACATCACCCGGCACATCTTCTTTTTCCCTCTGAACACGCATCCGCAGGCCAGGGACAAGGTCCAATACATCCTGTGCAGCACAGACAAGAAAGCGGCGAAAAATGAAGTCTTCACCGGGAAGTGGGACGAGGACCGGCCTATTTTGCATAACTGCTCGACGGCCCTCCTCGATGAGCACCTGAGACTTGCCGACACCGTAGGCGTACGGGGGACGCCTACTCTCTGGGTCAACGGGAGAAAGATCGGAGGGGCAAACATCGAGGCCATCGCCTCGATTCTGGACAACCCGAAAACAACGGCTCAAGCCAAGAAAAGGAGAGCAACCAATGATTAAGCGAACGTCCTTGTTGACAGCCCTGCTGCTGGTGGCGTTGGCCGGCCCGGCCCTGGCAATCACCGCACCGACAACAGGCAGTTTCGGCTACACCGTGTACGACATTTTCGTGGTCAAAATGCTCCAGGGAGCCTTCGGTTTTGTCGGAGCCTTGGCCTTGATTATCTGGGGCGCCAGCATGTTGCCGCGAGGTGCCTGGTTGCCGGCGGTTTTCTGCATCGTTGCCGGCGGGGCAATCATCAAGGCTGATTCCATCGTCTCCAGCCTGGGAATGCTGATCTGACCGAAGGAGGGGCCCCCGTCCCCTCTTGTTCCCCGCCTTTTTCTGCTGGAGTTGTCCATGGACAAGAAGATGCCCCAATACCTCTCCGCTCCCTACCAGCTTTTGTGGTTCGAGCCGGACGACCTGGGAATCATGGTGGTCGGGTACCTTCTGGCCATGATTTTCGGCGGGATCTTCTGGCTGGTGATGATCGTCGCGCCGGTTGCCTATGGCAAGCTCAAGCGGCGCTATCCCCGGGGTTTTCTGCGCCATATGTTCTATGTGGCCGGTTGGACGGAATTGCGGGGATATCCCACCTATTTCGAGGAGATTTTCTTCGAATGAGACTCGACCTGTTCCTGTCGAAAACCAGCAACCTGTTTGCAGAGCGCAGGATATTGCGGTTGATGGTGTTCCTGATCGGCGGACTTACGGCCCTGAACAGCCTGCTGCTGTTTGTCGCCATGGACCGCCAGCGCACGGTCCTTGTCCCGCCAGGGCTGACCGGACAGGCGGAAGTGACGGGTTCCTCCGCCGATGCGGGCTACCTGAGGCTGATGGGTCGCTATGTCAGCGGATTGCGCCTTCATTACACTCCCGCCAGTGTCAGAAGACAGTTCGATGAACTGCTGCTGATGGTGGCTCCCGAGAACTATCCATCCGTACAGAAGGAACTGTACCAAACGGCGGATGCGGTGGAAATGGCCGGAGCCACCAGCATTTTCCACCTGGAGGAGATAACGCACTATCCGCAGCAACAGTTTCTGGAAATTCCCGGCCGTCTGGAACTGTATGTCAGGGACCAGAAAACCGAGGTCAAGCGGATGGCTTACCGGCTGTCCTACCAGATCCGGGACGGCCGTTTCTGGGTCATTGATTTTGCTGAAAAGGAGAGATGACGTGCGCTGGTTTTTCATCGTGGCGCTGGCGTTGATGGTGACTTCTCCGTGCCTGGAGGCCAATGCGGAAAGCATGGATGGCTGGCCCACCGTGGTGCTGCCCGAGGTTGCGACCAGGGTCCGGCTGTCGAACACGGACGTGAATCGCCTGGTGTGCGAGGAGAACATCAAGGATGTGGTGCACAGCAAGGAGAAGGGCATCGAGGTCAAGATCGCCGGGCGGGACGCCTTCATCAAGTTCACGGCCCTGAAGAAGGGGGACCAGGTGATTTACTCCGAGGCTCCCTCCGAGTTCCACGTGGTCTGCGGCGAGAACGTTTACACCATGGTCGGCCTGCCCCAGAGGGTGCCCACCCAGACGATCCGGCTGTCGTCCGGGCAGAAAAAGCGCATTGAGCAGAACCTGTCCCTGTTCGCCGGGATGCCCCTGGAAAAGAAGATCCTGACCCTGGTCAAGCAGATTTTCACGGGGGATATCCCCGAGAGCTACCTGATCCGGCAGCACGGGAGACAACTGGACCTTTTCCAGGATCTCTGGCTGAGCGCCAAGCGGGAGATCGTCGTGGAGGGCGAGGGCCTGGCGGTGCGGGAATACCTGGTGTCGTTGAAGGCGGGCAGCGAGGCAATGCGGCTTGCCGAGGGGGATTTCCTGCGCAAGGAACTGACCACAAGCCCGCTGGCCGTCGCGCTCGACGAGCCCCTGCTGGAGCCCGGTGAAATCGCCAGGCTGTTCATCGTGGAGCGCCGAACCGAGAGCAACGAGCCGGCCTGGGTCAGGAAGGAGTCCGGCCATGGACCTTAAAGGGCTGAAAGACACATGGCGGAACCTCGACCCCGAGACCAGGAAAAAAGGCGTCCGGATTCTCAGCATCGCCGGGGTGCTGCTGCTTGCGACCCTCGCCTACATGGCCCGGTCCAAGCCCCTGCCGCCGCCTCCTGCGGTGGAAAAGCCGGTCTCCCTGACGTCCGACGTGCATCTGCTGGAAAAGTCGCTCTACCAGAAAAGCCAGCAGGAGATCGAGCGCCGCGACCGGCAGATGGAGGAACTGCGGAAGCAACTCGATGCAATGGTGGCCCAGGGCGGGCAGAAGGAGGCCGAAGACGATTCCCGGCCGAGCAGGGAAGCTCCTCTCCTGCCTCCCGGGCTGCCATCCTATCCTCCGCCGCCTCCCCCGGGCACGGTCAATCCCCTCGCCGGGCCGCCTCCTGCGCCCATGCCTCCTTCCGTTCCGGAGGAAATCGTCGTGGTGGGCGGCATCAGCACCGTGTCGGCTTCCGTGCCTGGCATCGAGGGCGGAAATAAAAAAAAAGCCGAACGGAACCAGACCATCTATCTGCCTCCCTCCTTCATGGCGGCGACCCTGCTTTCCGGCCTGGACGCACCGACCGCGGAATCGGCGCGGGGCAATCCGGTTCCGGCACTGCTGAGGGTCAAGGATCTGGCGGTGCTGCCGAACAGCGTCAAGGCGGATCTCAAGGGCTGCTTCGTTATCGCGGAGGGGCTTGGCAGCCTCGCTGACGAGCGGGCTCACATGCGGGCCGTGTCCCTGTCCTGCCTGACCCACGGCGGGCAGGCGGTGATCGACCAGAGGGTCAAGGGGTTCCTGGTGGACCAGGACGGCAAGATCGGCCTGAAGGGCCGTGTGGTCAGCCGCATGGGAGCTGCCATCGCCCGTTCCATGCTGGCCGGCTTCTTCGGCGGCATGGGCGAGTATGTCGCCGCCCAGAACACCATCGTCAGTTCCAGCCCCCTCGGCACGACCCAGACCATCGACCCGCAGAACGCAGTGCAGTACGGCGTCGGCAGCGGCCTGGCGGCGGCCTTCAAGGACACGCAAAAATTTTACCTGGAACTGGCGAAACAGGCTCTGCCGGTCATCGAGGTCGGGGCGACCAAGGACATCACCCTGGTCATCGAGGAAGGGGTGAATCTGGAATTGCGCGACCCGACCAAGGAGGTCAATTGATGCGTTTGCGGTCTTTTCTGGTCCTGTTCCTGGCTCTGCCCATGGCAGGGTGCATGAACCCCTATGCGAGCAAGTTCGCCTGTCCCGATCCGGACAACGGCAAGTGTGTGTCCATGGAAGACGCCTACGCCGAATCCATGTCGTCCAGGCTCGACCCGGCGCGGCCTCGGCAGGAGGCGGACGAAGGGGATTACCGGGAAGCTCTTTTCGGGCGCATCGCCGGCCTGCTGCGCGAGCCGGAAACGCCCCTGGTGGCGCCGCCGAAGGTCATGCGGGTGCTGATGCTTCCTTACGAGGGGGAGGACAACGCACTGTTCATGCTGCGCTATGCCTACATCTTCACCGAGCCGCCGCGTTGGATATTGGCCGATCCCCTGGAAAAGAGCAGACGGTAGGAGGTGTTGCAGTGGGCCTGTTCAGTCTGCTTTTCGGTGACGACGGAGGGCTTGCCAAGCCCCGGCTCAAGGCCGATACCCGTCGCAACAAGCTGTCGGATTACCTGCCGTATCTGGCCTGGGACCCGGAAACAGGCATCTACGTCAACAGCGACGATTCCATTGGCGTACTGTGGGAGTGTTCGCCGGCCCTGGTCTTTGCCGGAGAGAAGACCGTTATGGCGCTGAACGGGTTTTTGAGGGTCGGTTTCCCTCCCGGCACCATCGCCCAGTTCATCCTCCACGGTGACCCGCACATCGATCCCGTTCTGGACTATTACCAGGCGCTGAAGGTCCGGAATGACGAGTTGTTCGCCAAAATTTCACACGCCCTGTCCGACCATTTCCGGGCCGGGGCCGCGGGACGGTGGGGGTCCGGCCAGGTCCTCAGAAATTTCCGGGCCTTCGTGGCTGTCAAATGGCCCCGGGGAAAGCGCGCCAACCTGGCCGATATCATCAGCATGGCGGAGGAGTCCCTGGCCGGAGCATCGCTGCATCCCCGACTGGTGAAGCCCGATAGCCTTCTGGAATGGCTGCGGCGGCTCCTGAACGACAACCCGAGCGGGGATCTCGGTCACTACGACGAATCGGTGGCGCTCCGCAAGCAGGCGCTCTTCGGGGAAACGGTCACCCGGAAAGCCTTTGACCATGTGCTGATTGGCCAAAAGGAGTGGCGCTGTCTGACGCCGAAGGGCTATCCGCCGACCGTCAACCTGCTGCAGACCAACCAGCTGTTCGGCGGCATCGAGGGCGGGACGTCGGACGCGGACCAAATCCCGAGTCCCTTTCTGTATTGCCTCAACATCCTGCTGGACGACCAGAAAACCCGGCTTCACGCCAAGTGCAACATGATTCTGATGCAGCAGGGCGTCGGTTCCTTCGCCCCGAGCCTCGCCCGGCGCAAGGAAGAATATCTGTGGGCCACGGGCGAACTCGATAAAGGCACCCGGTTTTATAAAATCATGCCGGTGTTGTGGGTCTACGACAGCCCGGAAAAGTCCCGACGGGCGCTGGACCGCGCCCGGAGGCTGTGGGAGGGGCAGGGGTACCTGATGCAGGAGGACCGGGGCATCCTGCCGGTGCTGCTGATCTCCTCCCTGCCGTTCGGGCTGTACGATGTCGGGAGAAACATCGAACAACTGGACCGCGACTACATCGTGCCGGCCGACACCATCTCTTCGATTCTGCCGGTGCAGGGGGACTTCAACGGCGCGGGATGCCCGCAACTGCTCTTCGTCTCGCGCAAGGGGCAGGTGGCCGGCCTGGACCTGATGGCCAAGGGCGCAAACAACCACAATGCCTTCATCGCCGCCACGTCCGGTTCCGGCAAGTCCTTTTTTCTCAACTACCTGGTTACCAACTATTTCGCCGCCGGAGCCAAGATCCGCATCATCGACATCGGCGGCAGTTACAAGAAGATGACCAAGATGTGCGGCGCCCGGTACCTGGACTTCACCGACGAGTCGGATATCTGCATCAACCCTTTCTCGCGGGTTGTCGACCCCGAGCACGACATTCCGGTCATCGCCCCGATCATCGGCCAGATGGCTTATTCCTCGACGGGGGCCGCGCCCACGGAAATCGAGATGACGCTGCTCAAGAACGCGGTGCGATGGGCATGGAAGCAGGAAGGACCGGACGCGGAGGTAGATACGGTCTTCCGCTACCTGGCCGATTTCCGGGACCAGGGGCAGCACGACGGGGAGATTCTGGAGGCCGCGCGGAAGCTGGCCTTCAACATTGAGGACTTCACCAGCCGGGGTCCCTTTGGGCGATTCTTCAACGGCCCGTCCACGTTCGACATCTCCAACGACGAATTCGTGGTCCTGGAACTCGAGCACCTGGAGCCGAAAAAGGAACTGTTCCGGGTGGTCACCCTGCAAATCATCAATGCCGTCACCAAGGATCTGTACCTGTCCGACCGGAAAACGCCCCGCTTCGTCATCTTCGACGAAGCCTGGAAGTTCCTGGGGAAAGCGGGGCATCTGCGCGAGGTCATCGAGGAGGGCTATCGGAGGGCGCGAAAGTACAAGGGTAGCTTCTCCATCATCACCCAGTCCCCCCTGGACATCAAGCAGTTCGGGCCGGTCGGGGACGTCATCCAGGGCAACAGCGCGTTCAAGTTCTTCCTGGAGTCGGCGGACTTCGAGAGGGCGGCGGCGGAAAAGATCATCACCTACGGAGAGTTCGAATTGCGGATGCTCAAGAGCGTCAAGAGCCGGAAGCCCCACTACTCGGAGATTTTCATGGACACGCCGTTCGGCTTTGGCGTCGGCCGCCTGATGGTCGATCCATTCAGCTACTTTGCCTTTACCTCGGACGGCGATGAAATCGCCGAAATCGAGGAACTGGTTCAGGGAGGATTGTCCTATGCGGACGCAATCCGGTCCATGGTGGACAGGTATCGTAGCGGCTAGCCTTTGCGTGATCCTGCCGTCGAGCGGATTGCGAGCGGACGCCGCGGATAAGATGGCGGAGGGACTGGAGGCCGGGCGCCAAGCGGGCCGGGAAATTCAAAGCCGGCTCGGCAGCCAGGACCTGTTGCGGCAGAACATCCTGAACCCGGCCACGTCCTCCGAAACTCCCCTGCAAACCCTGGACGGCGGCACGGACTTCTCC
>Ga0334886_1004337_pt1 | contig 11670 bp, 17 predicted proteins | sample GraSluR1_MG_9_FD_207232 | JGI IMG/M metagenome (GOLD analysis project Ga0334886, IMG submission 207232) | Sludge microbial communities from methane-producing bioreactor in Wageningen University, Netherlands - Granular Sludge_27_06-R1 | ecosystem: Engineered > Bioreactor > Anaerobic >...
CAAGCGGATGCTCGAAATAGACGTTTTTGAACAACAACGGCGTTGGAGTAATTTCTGAAGTGTTGTCCTGAACTTTCTCCAAAACGCCCTTGAGCTGTTGTTTGAACGCTCTGAATAACGGTTGCGTCATCTTGTCGCCGCCTTGTCGAGATAGTCTTGAAACAATCGGAACGCAAACTTGAGATTGCCCTTCTGTTCGTCGCGTGTGAAGCCCCAGAAACCGTATTTCTGCTCATTGCCGGCGGCCTTGAGATTTTCCTCGCGCCTTGAGAAGATAATCTGCGAACCTTCGCGCCCGTAGTTCGTTACTGCCATTGATTTTAACATCTGACTTCTCAATTCCAGTCTGTTACGATTCGACAAGCCCATCGCACGGCGAAATTCGGCATAACCTCGCGGGAAATATTGCGATTTTAGCCTCTTGCCGTTCGCAAAGCGGGTTCTGCCTGTTTTGCCCTTTGGTTTTATATAGCTTCTGAGTCCTGGGGTATTCTTTGATACATACATCGGCTTGGTCGAATAGGGCGGAAACTTGCCGCCTTCGCGGTTTATACCGCGATTTATACGGGGGCGCATTGCTTGCAAATGATGATTAGCCGTTTTCGCTGTAAACTCGCGGGCTTCTATACTGCCCGCAACCTTGCGAATACGCCGGACAATGTCCTCGTAATTCTCTATTTTGACCGTTTCAGTTGCCATATTAGACCTTCAGGATAACCTCGCCGTAATCGTAACCGTAATTTTTGACATCATCGTCAAATTTGAGCATTCCGCAAGCGTCCTCAAACGCCTTCTCATAGCGGCTTAGATACTCGCCGGCCTTTTTTGCATATTCACCTTCGTCGGACACTCTTTGCCCGTAGAAAAGCAAATATAAACAGTAGAAGATAGCCGGCCTTTGAAGCCGCTCTGGGTTGACGATATGGTCGAGAATATCAAAGTCCGATGCGGAAATCGCTATGTCGTTCTGCAGTTGCTTGAATCGACGCCGCAATTCCGCTTCTATATGGGCTTTGACCTCATCTAACATATCGGAAATGGTCGTTTCGAGGCCGTCTGTTAGAACCGGCTCAAACTTCGGCGGGTCTAACTCGTCAAATAATACTATGTGTGCCCAGTCTGCCATTTCGCCTTTCGGTTAAGGGGGCGAGCCGCAACCCGCCCCCGTGTTAAGTTTACTCTGACGGGCAAACGCCGTCAGTCTCATTGATGATAGTTTGGACGCTCGTCCCGTAGTCGTCCCGCCACACGCGCAGTAGCTCCCGATGGACATCTATGCAGTTGCCTTCAGTGGCTACCCAACTCCATCCAGAGTCGCAGACTGGAGTCATTTCCAACGCTGTCGAGTCCCATACGGCGGCGAAAGAGTCTAATACTGGTTTGTTGCAATCCCCATGCTGCTTACGATATATAAAGAGAGTATCTGAGGGCGGCGGGTCGGTTGATTCTGTGCCGGAGCAAAAGAAATTTTCACTGCCCCAGTTACGAACTATATCTCCACAACTTGGTAGGCCACCATTAAGCGCCACAGTATCTACATCCCAGCCGCGATTGTCCTGCACTAGCGTAGTAGCTTCACTCCATTCGTATAGCACGCAATCCATGCAGACTCTCTCCTCATGCCCCGCCGTTAGCGTATCGGTCGAGGTATAGTTAATAGTTGTCTCATAGACAAGGCTATCATAGACTTGCACCGCGCCGCTATATTCCGCAGGGACGCTGACTACGCGGCCTCTGAGAATCGCATTGTGATTGACTTTCAGCGTATCGGTATCGAGCAAATCCGCCTTAATCCCTGTTCGATATTGCATCGGAGTCGCCGCGATGAGCAATACCGAGAATATCAGAACAAGGCCAAGACCCGCCGGTAATACGTATTTTCGCATCATTTACCGCCTTTCGGTTTTTGCTTCGGCTTCAGTTCGTGCTTCGGCTTCGGTTCGTCCAGTTTTATCATCGTTACAGACTTGTCGAACCGCTCAATAAGCGCCTTATCGTCCGTTTCAACGATTTCGCCTTTCTGAACCTCATAGCCGAGAATCGAAGCCGTTGCAATTGCTTTATATTTCACTGTTACCGGCCTCCTTATGTGGTCTTGAGATTGTAAATGAATCCATGGCTTTCCGCCGGATTGCGAATCTCAAAGGTGTATTCACCCAGAATACGCCTTGTATAAGCATCTGTGCTCGGTAAGGTGGTGTCGATTTCAGCGATTGACCTGTCTTCGTTGCCCTTCAGCGGGACAACCTTAATCTTCGAGGTGTCAACCACGAGGATTTTGTCCGCGGGGATGTTAATATCCACGATAAGGTCGGTAATGATATTCGGCAGGTCGCCGAAGAACTTCGTCGGTGCCGGAATACCCGCGCCGGTTGCCATCTGGTCAACGTTAATAAGCACGTTGCTTGTTACGCTGTTCAGACCGGCAATTTTCCGCGCCTGAGTAGTGGACATTGCCAAGGCATTAGGTCTTCCGCCTGCCTTGATAATAGCCTCGATAACGCCGTTGAGAAGCGTAGTTGAAAGATCCGCGCCGGTAGCGTCCACCTTTTGTGTCGAGCCCGCGTATTGGTTAATGAACCAAAGCAACCCGCCGGCTGTTCTACCGACCGTTGCCGGAGTCCCAGCGTCGTGACGAGCGCCTGCGATGAGAGCCTTGTTCATTTCCCAGTAGATTTCGCGCATACGCTGTGCGACGCCCTCTGCAATAAGGTCATCGATAACGTAGTGGAGAATCGACTTTGCAGAGCCGGACACCGATACGTCCCTACGGAATATCTGGGTGTGATTGTAATAGAGCGTCGGTTCGGTTATTGCTGTTTCGGCCTGAGTTGACCCTTCAACTTTCGGCCTCGAATGAAGCGAAACCTTTGAGCCGTGTGCATGGTCGGCGGCCACTGAACCACCATAGCCACGAGTTATGGTCATCTGCGTGCCGGAATCGATGGATACAATCTTTGCAAGGTCAAACAGTGTGTTGTCCTCGAAAAAGATTATGTCTCCCGCAAGAAATCCTGCCGTGCTCGGAACTGTTAGCGTGGTGTCTGAGATTCCAAGCCCGTCCGGACTCATGTCAATTGTGGTCGATACCGGCGAAAGTGCCTGGTCGAACCATTCGTGTTTTGTGTTTTTCGCTTCACCGGCTGTCTGTATAGCCTGCATGAAAGCGGGGTTTGCGACCTTCAGAGCCTCGAACTCCTCCGATAAGCTCCTTCTTTTGATGTTGTCCGAAAAATCTGTTGTGCGATGCATTTAAGCCTCCTGTTGTATTTCAGTTTGATTGCGCAATTTGAGCATTGCGGCTACATCGCCGCGTGCCTTTGCTTGCTCATAATCGCTGGTTAATGCCCCTGTTACCGGCGGCACTGCCGGAGCGTTGTGCGTTGTCGGTGGGGCTTGTGGAGCCGCGCCCTGAATGAATCCCCATGAGTTTTCGGTCTTGAAAGCCTTCATGTGTTCGTCCATGATACGCTGTTTCTCCTTTGCGATGGCGGCCTCGTCCAGAGGGTTACCATCCTTGCCCTTAAATTCTTCAGGCATCGTGGGTTCTTCCCACAACTTAGCGAGTTTCTCCGCGGCCTTTGGATTTGCGCCGTCTGCGATTAGCTTCTGCACGAGCTTTAGCCTCGCGTTCTCGGTGCGTATAGCCTCGACTTCGGGGTCAATTGCCGGTTCTTTGTCGGGGTCGCCATCTCCGTCGTCGTCAGTAAGCCCGAAAGCCTCTTCCATTGCTGTTTGTAGTTCGTTGAAATAGCTTTCATCCATACCGATGTCCTCGGCGTCGATTGAGCCGTCCAGAACAAGCACCTCGGCCAGTTCACGGTCTTCCTCGCTTAAATCATCGATGTATAATTGACCGCGCTCGGCCATATTATACAGTTCAACCCCGCGCACAAAATCGGCAGGTTCAATACCACGGCGGATGCAATCGGTTTCTATCATTTCACGATACTGTTTCGCTTCGTCGTTGGCTTTCCTCTTGGAGAGAATGAGTTTGTGTATTGCATCGGGATTTTGATGCAGGTCTCTTACTGTTTCGGCCAGAGCGCCGTATTTGATGTAGTCCACCTGCGGTTCTTCGCTTCTTGCGATTTTTTCTTCAGTCATCTTGACTTTCCTTTCAAATGTTGTTGTTTAGCGCATTTTCTTTGCAAGGCCACGCGCCGAAGCCCAGTCTTTGCGGCCTGACTGTCTTTGCATCATGTAAGCCGCCCGTTCACTGGATTTCATGACCTTTCTGTTTTTGGCTCTCGAAGCACCCACGTTGACTTTTCCGCCTTTTCCGTGAACCCAAACGTTCGCGCCGAGATAGGCTTTCTGCCTGTTAGAGAGCTTCTTGCCTTTTTTCCATGCCATTTTCTTACCTCCTGTTCGGCACCGGTTGCCATACATGCCGGCAGTTGTAGCCGCCGCCGTAAGTCCGCACGTTAAGCCGATGCCCGTTGTCTAATGTTTCAATTTCGTCTTTATGCCAGTAGTTTTTATGCGGTTCGCCCGTGTTCGGATGCCGTCCCGCAAGTATCGCCGCGCAAAAATCTCTGTTTTTCTTGTCCTTCACGCCGAAATATTGAAAATACTCAATACCGAGTTCATCCGCAAACTCTGCTGTTGCCGTCCGGTCAAAACCTGAAACGCCCGTTGAAGCGATTGTATAGCCCCACGCGTTTAGCTTGTTCAATTTCGCGTCCACAACGTTTGACAAATCGCTTAATGTCGAGCGGCCAAATAGGGCGTCATCGAACGCGCCCCGTATCTCTGTCGTAACTACCTGTTTCGCTCCGCCGAGTTCCGTCAAGGGCATTTGAGAGGCTATTACAAGGCGCGACAAATCCTGCGCCGCGATGTCGTAAACTTCGCTATAACCGAGTTCCTCAAATAGCCGCCGTTGGTATTCCAGAGCCGCCTCAAAGCTGTTTATAAGCTCATTCATCGGGTCGGCATAACTTGCGCCGTAAATCTGCGATTGCACGCGTTGCCGAAGATTTTCGAGGATTGTCCTATTCCCCGCGTCGTCCGCGTCGATAGGCTTGCCCTCAGCGGTTTTAAGGTTGCGCAATTCCGCCATGATAATCGACTTCGTGGCGCGTTGCTGTTCGACAAACGCCCGCTCGAAATTGCGGATAACCTCATTCTCGAACTGGTCGATGGCCTCTTGTATTTCGCGGGGGGTTGCTATGTTACGCCTCGATTCTCAAACTGTTAGGATTGACACCCCAGCGACCGCCATCGGTTGTTGGAGCGGGCTTGAACGTATTTAGCTTTGTTTCGGAGTCATAACCTATTTTCTCGCATATGCACCGGATTTTAGCGGGTTTCTCGCCCATGCCGAAATCAATGCCGATATTGACATCGCGTATCATCGTGCCGTCGAGCTTGCCCAGAGTCGCGTCGTTAGCGTCTTCATCGTCAAAAACGGTATATCCAATGGGCTTTTGAGTTAGCTTTGAGAGTAATTCTGCCGCTGTTATACGAAAGCGCACCGACAAATGGAGTTCAGCAAACATCCCAAAGACATCGCCTTTTTGCCATGCCTCAAGGTATTCCGATACTGTTTCCCGTGGCGTGTTAGCCTTTGCCATGTTTCCTCCATTGTTCATAGCATATAGCGGTAGCTTGATTTTGTTTCATGCCGCGTTTCACTTCAAAAGCAATACAACGGCCTAAAAACTTAGGTTTCGGCTCGTTCTGTTTAGGTTTCGGTATTGGCATTATCGGCCTCCGGTTCAGTCGGTTTTTCGTCCCGTTTTGCCGTTTCCGGCGGTTCGTTTTTGAATTTATTAGAATCACCAAAGCTCGGCGCGGGGGGCTTATTTTCATCATTCCAAGCCTTAATCTTCTCCCAGCGCGCTTCTGCTTCCGCCTCTGTTAAGTGCTCTTTCTCCATCAAATAGTTTATCGGGGTCGCTAACTTGTTCGCAAACAAGAACTCCCAGCGGGCTTGCTCTTCCTGCGGACTGTCAGGCAATTTCGGGTCGGGTATCGTAACTCGAAGCTCTGTATCTTCTGAGAATTTCGCGCCCTTGAACTTATGGTCAGCAGGCAAACTGTCCGCGTGCGTATTCCATACCTTTTTGATAATTTGGAATAGGCTTTCCTCGCCGTCCTCATAGAACGGTATTTCGCTCTGTCTGCGCTCCATTAGCGATGTGTTTTTCAAACGCAACGCATAGCCGCTCTGCGCTTCCCGTGTCGCGTCAAAAGCGCCCCGTGCAAGGCCGTATGTCGATAATAACCTTTGGAACTCATCATTTATCTCGGCCTTTATCGCGTCAATTGCCGGCGAGGGCGTTACAAATTGAAAATTCGGTTGTCCTTCATCACGTCTTGCAAGCGGCAACGTTATAGGCTTCCCCGCGCCTATTACGATAGTTTCTGTTTTGCCAGGCTCTTTTTCATATCCGGTCAATACCGGCACGGAGAAGCTCTGCAAGCGGATTACATAGTTCAAAAATGTCAATTTAACGTTAATATTATCCTGCGCGTTACTCAAATCATAGCCGGTATCTATCCAGAAACCCTCTGTTGACATATCATTTTGGAATTTTGCGAAAGGAATAACACCGTAGGGGTTCACGCCGTCCGCGTTTTCCGGTATCGGTATCATACCCTTGCCCTCTACATATCTGCGATAATTGCGGTCATCCCAGTAATGCCAAACTGTTCTGTCGTAGTAATTGCCCGCTATGGTGTTACGGCCTCCAGAGCCGCCAAGATACTCATCCGTGGGTTGAGTCGCATAATATAAGGCCACCATTTCAGAAGGGTCGTCAGGATGCTGTATAATGTCTACGTTGTTCGGTGTGATAACTTGCAAGCGTATTTCGCCCGTCGGTTGCCAAAAATACGTGCGAATGAGAGCATTTTGGCAGAGCGATACCATTGAGTTCGTTAGTCGGAGCGTCCGGTCATATTTCCCCGACTTCATTATCCATTCCCAGAGCTGTCTTTCGGGGTCGTCGCCGTCTTCGATAAGTTCATCGCCTCGGTATAGTTCACGGTTTGCGCCCCAGTTGTAAATAACCGATAGCTCATCGGTGATTACTCGAATCGCATTGACATATTGTAGCTGTAACTTCAGTTCTTTGTAGTTCAGGAATTGCTTTTTTAGTTCTTTTTCAAGATAGGGCTTGAACCGCCCGTAATAATAATCGATGCGCTTCTCAATTTCGATCTTAAAAGCCGTAGAAGCCGCCGCCGCCGCCGCTTTGCGAAGTTCCTTAAACCATACGTCCGGCGTATAATTGATATTGCCCGCTACTGTTTCAGCGACTTTGCGTTGTGTATCGTCTCGGTTAAAAAATGCCATTATGTCAATCCTCCGAATATCTGACTTCCGGCTGTCGGCTCAACTGAATCGATGACGTAACGTTCAGCGTCGTTCGTGTGGCTAAAACGGTGATTGTCGTTTGAAGCGTCCGGCATTTCGCCTGTTATAACGCCGTCCTTCTCGGGATAATGCCAGCTTTCCTTGTCGCCTATGTATCGCTTGCACGACGGGTCAACAAAAAGCCGGCAAACACCGTCCGCGCCCTTAACCTTTGCCCGAACCGACAAAATGGAGTCAAATACTCTGTGCTGTTTGACGCGGAAATAGGCCTTATCAATGCCGTTTGCCACCAAAATATCCCGTAAGCTCAATCCGTCCGCCGCCTGTTGCCGGTTGCTTATATCAGTGCCAGGATATATCCGCTCTACTTGCTCAAGGGAATACGGCGCTTTGAATTTCCGTTGACCGGAAAGGACTACTTCCTCGCCTCGGATAACCTTTGCAAGCGTTTCCGGACGTATGTAGCTCTCTACAAATTCCGAGAGAAGATACCATATGCCGTTTGTGCGGTCATGCTGATACCAGAGCACCGCTGTTTCGTCGTTCCAGCCCATATCCATGCCGATATAATTGATGAGCTCCGGATTGTATTTCAGCGGTCGAACATTCTCGGCGCGCGTGAAATCGTCGTAAACAAGTCCCGCCCATGCCTCAAAGGTTGCAAGATACTGTTGCCGGAAATAACGGGGGTCGAGAGCCTTCTTGGCGTGTTCAATTTCCGCTTGTTTAACGATTCCAGCTTCGGAGGTCAATATCGTTTCGGCATAGTATTCGGCTTCGGTTGCGGCTTCGCTGTATAGCCTATATACCCAGTTTTGACCTTTCGGCGTAGTCGTTATCCATCCATAACCGCGAGGCAAAGTCAAAGGCCGTGTAGTCCTATCGAGACATATCTTATAGACCTTCTCGGACATTTGAGCGGCTTCGTCAAGGTGATACCAGTCTGCTGTTATACCCTCAAGGCGCTCAGGATTCTCGCCGGAGCGAAAAAGAACATCGCCGCCGCCGTGGATATGCAAATGGTGATTGGATTTGTGATAGGTGAAATCCGTTCCCTGTTGCAGGCCGAAAAATAGGGTCAAAATGTCGATATATGTCTTGACTAAAACGTCTCGAACCATGGAATACGTCGGGGCAATAACAAGACCAAGGGAATTAGGCGTCTGAAGCGCAATTAAACAACCCTTGACTGAGCCGGTGAAAGTCTTTGAAGAACGGACGCCGCCGATAAAAAGCGATAATTTCGCCTGCGACTGCAAAAAGTTGACCGCTTTCGGCGTGCTCCAGCTCAGGTCAACTTTCCGCGCCGTCATCGGAGTCGTCCTTAGGTTGTGGCTTATCTGTTTTGATTTGGATGTTGACGTCAAAGGCGCGGGGCGCTGTATCGAGCTTACCGCCGCCGAGGAGAACAAGTTTGTCGGTTGAAATTCCGAGGACTGTTGCGACGTCTCGAAGCGTGTAAACCCTTGATTTTCCGTCCATTGCCCCTTTTGGATTTTCGCCTTCGAGAAATTCTCCGATTCGCTCTGCAGATAGGTCGGCGATTCGTTCGAGCTTCCCCCGTAGCTTCTCAAGGGGATTGCCGTCGTGGGTAGGGATTCTTTCTGGAATACTTTTTTGTGTATTGTTTGTATCTTGACGATATTTTCTAACCCAGTTAGAAAGAGTTCCGCTGGAAATGCCGAGGTCACGAGCAGTAGGGCGAATGCCAAGACGCAAAGCCGCTTCAGTTGCGGATTCCTTAAATTCAGGACTATAATTATTTTTCCCATTCGCGCCTTTTTTTGTCATTTAGAGCACCCAGCCCTGTTACTATTTCGCTTTAATTATTAATTCAGATTTGGGAAAAGTCAAGGAATAAAAAAACGGGCGCTGTTGATAACGCCCGTTGAATGTTGATAAATGTTGATAAGTTGTTTAGAGTTCTATGGACTGAAGAAGGTTTCCCACCTTTCTGTTTATTTGTCTAATGGCTTTTACTTGAGCCATTAAATCACCCACAAGAGGACATTCTTCTTCCTTCTCTTTGGGCATACCTGAAGGTGGCTCATCTGTGCCTAAAGAGTATTTAGGCTTAAGAACCTTTGACAGTTTACCCTCTAATTCTCCAATCTTGTTGCCGAGAGTGCAAATACTGCTCTCTATCGACATCATTACGCTGTCAACTTGAGACACTTTCTCATTCTCTTGAGTTGTTGTTGTAAAATAACCACTTGTAGGTATTTTGCCGTTTTTTTCGGATTCATACTTTGCAATAACGGCGCGGGCTTTTTCGAGTTCGAGTTCTTTTTTGCGGATTTCATATATTTTTCCGCAATGAGCACACTGTTCAGGATAAGGAAGTGGTTTCGGATGTTCGCACTCCGACTGTTTCAGGTGCATTTCGAGTTCGTCGATTTGCCGTTGCAAGGCTCTTTCAATTCCGACGCGGGAACAGGCGCTTTCTGCTTCTATTTCGTCAATCATGGCGGCCAGCGCTTCAGTTCTCCTTTTCAAGGGGGTGGCGATAATGCTGTATATCAGCGCCACAATAACACTTGCGGCAACGCCCATAATAATTACTTCGATTACTTCGTTCATTTTTCCTCCGATTTTAGATTTTTCAGAGTTCTGTCCAGTTCATCGGCGAGTTCTTTCGTTGTTTTTGAAATTTTCTCGAAGACCCTACTCATAACTTCAAGAACTTTCGCGGCCTCGAAGCCGTATCCGTTAGCGATTTGAAACACTTCCAGTGGAATTGGCTCCGGCTCTGTTTCGTAGTGATTTTGTATCCGTTCAATTCGCCTTATCAAATCGAGGTCAGTAAGGCGGTGATGCAAGACATACTCAAAGCTGTTAAGTATCGTTGCGTGGTCGCGTCCGAGCTGTCGCCCAATCTCCGAACTTCCGAGCTTGAACATCTGGTCGCCGAGGAACGCAAGGACATGCCGCGCTTCCGCAACCGGTTTCCGGCGCGCCTTACTCAGAATGTCCTCGACTGTAACGCCGTATTCCCGCGCAATGATTTCGGCAAGCCGCCGGAGCTTTGAGTTCGTTAGGGTGTTAGGCATCGGCGGCCTCTTTATTCCCGTGCATTCTCAGCACTGTTAGCTTTGCGCAAAGTTCCTCGACAAGTTGAGGATACATAGCATCGATTTCCATTGCGGTCTTGTCCTCGCTCAAATCGTCAAGGATATGCAAGGCTACGATTTCAACCGCTTTATCCCGCTGTATCTTGCCGTATTCAAGATAGCCTTTGAGCGCGAGAATTTCAATTGTGGACAGATTCCGCGAAATATAGCGTTCGAGCTTCTCCAGTGCGGCGAAATAAGCGATTTCTGTCGGGTCTTCGGGCGGCTCAAATTTACCGCTAAATTTGTCGAGATTCATCTCTACTCCTTCGTTTTGCCCTCATGGGCGGTTAATTGTTTTTTCGGCGCGGTAAGCTGTTTGGGCTTGACCTTCGCGCCTATTCGCACTGGTGGCAATGATTCATAGCCTTTTTTCGAGTTCTCAATTTCATATATTCCTGGCAAGCTCGCGGGCAAATCCTCGTATCGCCTGCCGTAAAAGGCCTTGTATAGCCGTTCAAATTCTTTTTGCTTCCAAACCATTTCGTTCTCCGGCGTCGAACAGAGTTCAATCCATCCGCCCATCGAGTCAATAACTGCGTTTATCGTTCGGTCTTCAAAATCTACTGAGCGATACGCGCCCGTATGGAGAATCGCATGGCTAACCGTTGCCCATGCGATAACGGTCTTGTCGTCCACGCTCCCTTCGATTTGCTCGATGATTTCGGCGGGCTTCGGAAACCCGTTGTAAACCCGCGATTCGAGGATTTTCAAAACCGCTGTTTCAATTTGGCCGATTTCGTATTTTTCGAGGACGCGGAAATATAGCTCAGATAACGGCATTGAGGGTTCTTTGCCGTTGTTGTAGGTTTCGGCGAGTAGCTTCAGAAGCCCCGCGAATTTTGGCCTATCGATCTGTTTCATAATTTCATCCTTTCGTTGCGTTCTCCTGCGCCGTTTTCGGCCTCGTCATTTTCCGCCATTGATTGTTCGAGCCATTTCTCAAGATTTCCCTTTCCGCTGGTATTTCCGCTGTTGTAACCGTTGCGCTTCCACGCTCGCACGGCGGCCTTCCAATCCTTCATCGGTTGGCCGGTTTTGAATTTCCAGCCCCGCGCTTCGTAATAATCACAGAACAGTTCGCCGTCGAGGACAAAGTCTATTGAGTGGGCGTATTCTGTTACTTCTTCAGGCGTTGGTTTCGAGAAATTCTTTCGAGCAGGTTTGGCCTTTTTCGAGTGTGCGGTATCATCTTCGATAGAAGATGATTTTTCCCTCTTTTTATCCGTATTT
>Ga0334886_1004339_pt1 | contig 11662 bp, 9 predicted proteins | sample GraSluR1_MG_9_FD_207232 | JGI IMG/M metagenome (GOLD analysis project Ga0334886, IMG submission 207232) | Sludge microbial communities from methane-producing bioreactor in Wageningen University, Netherlands - Granular Sludge_27_06-R1 | ecosystem: Engineered > Bioreactor > Anaerobic > Unclassified...
TTTTGGTTTTGACTACAAATAAATTCATTAGCCAGCCTACCTTGCAAAGTATGCTAAGCTTCTGCGGTACTGTAACCTCGATCTCTATCCTACCTTCTGCGCTATAAGTCTCCAAAACTATCTTGCCTGGTTTAACGGCAACAACTTCGAAAACGTCATCAAGATCCTCTGCCTCTTCTTCAGTATCATCTAAATCGGACATGGCCAGGTAATCAAATAGGGCTTCAGCAAAATCATCTACGGCAGGCAGTTCCTGGGCTGCCTTTACTGCTTCTTCTGTCATAAGTTCAAAGTCATCTTGATTAATATAGCCACGATTAAAAAGCCAGCGGCCAAGTTTTTTTATGACTGTAGCACTGGTTTTCTGTAGATTTTTACCGCAGATTATCTTGTTGGGCAAAAAGTATGAAAGAAATTCCACTGCAGATTCCGCAACGTACTCTGGTCCGAAAAGATTACAAAACAGATTCTCTTGATCAGAATTTTCACTATAATGCTGATCGAAGAGCTTTTTTTCTTCACCGTTTAAATAGTTATAACTATAACTTTCTATACAAGTCTTAAAAAATTCTATTACGTTTTCATATTGGTTATAGGTGCTTTTTGCCAGGCGCATAGCCTGTTCGGCAAGAAAAGCTTGTAACAATTGTTCGATGGTGATGTTAGTAGTTGCCACCATTACCTTTTTTTCAAAGGCCAGTAAATTGTTTTTTAACCATTCAAAAGCTCCGGGGCTTTTCTCCCAGGTTTTTTTGGCTTCTGCGGCATAGCAGATCGCCTCAGATGGTTCGCCCCAGCTGTAGTGTTTCGGGAGATGGTAAGGTATATACTTTTCCCCTGACAGATAGCTGCAAACGTGCTTGTTGGCAGCAATTGCTTTGTGCAGAATTTTTTGTGCGTTATCAGAATCAGTCCGGAACAGATAAAGCGCTTGATTATAAAGCATAAAGCAGCTTTCTTCCTCACCATGTTCCTTAAAAAATTGCTCAAGCTCTGCCCGGCGATCAAGAAGAAGCAGCAAGTCGCCTATAGCATAGCGCACCCCCTGGTTGTCCGATGGATTCAGTTTAAGCATTTCCCGGTAGATTTCAAGAGCCTGCGCGTATTCATTTTGATTGCGGTGGCAATCAGCCAGGCCCAGTAAAGCGCGCATATAAGGTCTTGTTTCAAGAATCATCCAAAAATGTCCGGTATTCTTCTTGATAAAAAGATCACCAAGGGCTGCTTTACCGACCAACACCGCCCTTTTGGACAGCAGGCACTTTTCTTCGTCGTATTTGCTGTATAACGAGAGGTAATTTAGAGCATCGGCGCAGTAGGGTGAATGTTCAAGAGCGCGGTAGGCAGCTTTGTGCCCCTTGATTGTACCACCTTCCTCCCAGGCTTGATCATTGATCAGGTTTGCTTCTTCCATTAGAACTTCAGAAAATTGAAGATTCTGAAGTGGAACAGTGAGGTATTGGGGCAGTTCGGCGGAAGGGGGAATTGATGCTGCCCTGCTCGATGAATCTTTTGCCAGGGTTAACGGTAGTTGATCATTACTTGTTTCTTCGGTACTAAAAGCACTTACGAAGGCTTTGTAAGCAGGAACCTTTTTAGGATGGCCTGAGTGCAGGTTGTCTTGCCAGATTTTTCTGCAGTCACCATGAGCAGACAGGCCTAATATCGAATCGTAGATATTGGCTTTATGCAGCTCGATCGAAGCTTTAAAATGAAGAGTTGAGCGGTAGAGAATTTGTGACCACAGATGTTCTTCCAGGGCTTTAATAACGTGACCCCCTGAAGAGAACCCAACCGTGGGGTTAAAAGGAGCAACTCCTACTTTTTTAAGCCCCTCAAAGAGAGCAGGTGAAGAAATTGCTTTGGGAATCGCAAGATTATCAGGCAGACCCCAAAAATGAGCTTCAGCTTTATCGCTCTGCCAGGCATGGTATAAAAATTCGGCTAGGGGAAACATTTGCCTGGTGGTGACAACCTGGAAAATAAAATTACCGCTGAAGCGGTCAATTACCACGTGGTAAACCAGTAACTCTTTTTTTGATCCCCGGCAGTTCTTTAGTGTCACTGTATTTGGTTTTTCCTGATAGGTAAGGATCCCCTTTGCAGTAAGATAGAAGTGACGAGAAACGGTCACCATAAGCTGATGGGCCTGGTTGGAAAAAGTTATATCGTTTTTGTTCACGATTTGGCCTCCCGATAAATTCTTAATTAGTACTAAAATAATTAGCCATAAGAAGTCAATATTCCTCTAAAATGGTTGTTCTTTTCCCCAGGGCAGATATAAAAACACATCCATAATGTTGTAACGTTCTAATGTCAAAACAGAAGTCCGATGTGCTTCCTTCTTGTCCTGCGCCACTCCTATCGGCAAAGTGTCAGGCTGAGCCCCAAAATCTCCCTCTCCCCAGTCAAGAGAAAGTTAAAGTTTTGTATATATATTCGATATTTACAGCAGGGAATAACTTATTAGTGTAGAAAATATTAGAATACTGCAACTTCTCAGGACAATATCACCATGAGCAATGTGCAGGGAACAGCAGACTTGCTAAATTATACCCAACTAAACTCTCGCGAAGGATGAGTACACCATTCTATGGGCCCAGCCGAGCTGAAAAGTAAGGTCGGCAAAATAAAGGTGTGGCAGCGAGGCGGCGAACGAGCTCCGCATAAACCGCTGCTGCTTCTTTTTGTTTTGTGAACTCATATTTAATTTGGTGATAACATGGATGAACTGATCAGAACAGCAGCTTTCCAATGGGTTGAGAAGCAAGTTAACCTACATGGCGGGTTTATCCCCTGCAAACTCTTGGAACAAGGTTTTGAATTCCAGGGTCAAAAAATAACTTTGACCGGACCACAGGGATATGGAAACCTGCTGCGATAGAACTTCCGCTTTCTATATACACCAGACCGGATGGACCTTACCCCGATTTTAGGACGGACGATGGTTTCTTAGTCTATCGTTATCGTGGGACTGATCCTAACCATAGCGATAATGTTGGCCTTCGTAATGCTATGCAAAATAGAATACCACTAATCTATTTTTGCCGAGTTAAGAAAGGGGTTTGTTTGGCTAATTGGCCGGTATTTATCGAAGGCGATCAGGTAGAAAAACTAACCTTTGTAGTTTCCATTACAGCACACAATACTATTTATAACAATAAAGAACTAACTCAAGGGCAACTCGCACTTGAAGAGGAGCAGCTATACCGAAAATATGCTACACAAGAAGCTTTGCACCGGTTACACCAAGAAGAATTCAGGATAAGAGTTTTGTCAGCCTACAAAGAACAATGTGTTTTCTGCCGCCTTAGGCACCCAGAGCTTCTTTATGCGGCACACATAATCCCTGACGGCGAAGAGGGTGGAGAACCGATTGTCCCTAACGGTCTTTCACTCTGTAAAATTCACCACGCAGCATATGATAGAAATATAGTTGGTGTAAATCCCGATTATAAAATAATCGTGCGTAAAGATATTTTAGAAGAAATAGATGGGCTTAACTAGTATGGTATTCAGGAGGTGCATAGACAGAAGATAATAATACCGGAGGAAAGGGCATATAGGCCAGATAGAGAACGGATAGCTATTAGGTATGAACGTTTTATGAAAGCAGTTTAAAAGTAAGCGTCAAAACGAGCACGCCTTGCTAAAGCAACCAGCCTATGCCTGATTACCCAGTTTACCACCCCGGCAAAGCGCAGGCAATTCGCCGGACCAGGGCATTAACTTATCAAGCTCAGCAGAATCGTTTAAATCAATATTAGGCAATTGTTCGAGTAAATATTAAAGATAAGCATAAGGGCTCAAACCATTTTCCTTGGCCGTTTCGACCATGCTGTAAAGAATGGCACTTGCCGTTGCGCCCCTGGCTGTATTGGCAAAGAGCCAATTTTTGCAACCTATTACAAAATTTTTAATGAAACGCTCGGCCCGGTTGTTATCGAACTCAAGACGGCCATCGAGCAAAAACCCATGAAGCTTCTCTTTTTGATTAAGGCAGTAAGTGATCGCTTCACCGAAAGCACTTTTTGGCAGCACTCTTGGTCTTTGAAAAGCAAGCCACTCATAGAACTGATCAACTAAAGGCCGGCTTAATTCCTGGCGTTTGGCATGGCGCTCATCAGCACTTAACTCTTTGAAATCGCGCTCCAGCATGAAAAGCGCATTGATATGCTTTAAAGCCTCTTTGGCCGGGACATCAACCTTCTTCTGGTCAGCCGGCAGCGCTTTTAGCGCCTCGTCGAATTTACGACGGGCATGCGCCCAACAGCCGACTAAGGTCACATTCGGGATACTGTTGTAGCCGGGATAACCGTCTACATGCAGGTAACCCTTGAAACCGGTTAAAAAATGAATCGGGTGCTTTGATGCCCTGGTGGTCTGGTAATCAAAGACCACCAGCAGCGGACCGTCACGACCACTGACATAAAGCCAGAAGTAGGATTTGTTTGCCGCTGTTCGGCCATCTTCTTTTAAGACCTGCAGCTCCGTTTCATCACCATGCAGCACTTTTTGCTGCAGTAAATGCACCTTGAAGCGCTCGTAAAGTGGGCTAAACCAGTTTTCAGCAGCCTTGATCATCCAGTTGGCCATATTCTGACAAGAGATGCTGATTCCTAACCGCTCCAGCGACTTTTCCTGACGGTATAAAGGCAACCTTTCCACATATTTTTGGCTGATGATGTGAGCGACCGTTCCGGCCGAGGCAATGCTGCCGGAAAAAGCGGGTTTAGGCATTGGCGCGGTGCTAATTTTAGTGCCGGTACCTTCGTTTTCACAGGTTCTGCAGGCATAAAGATGACGGACATGCTCAGTTACTTTGACCTGGGCCGGAATGATTTCTAACTCACGCCTGGTTTCTGTGCTCATTTCATGTAAATCATCACCGCAAGTCTGGCAGCTTAGCTCTTCTTCGCTTAAGCGGTAATGAATGGTTTCGGTGGGCAGATCGCTTAAATCTTCCCTGTTCTTGCCCCGCTTCTTGCGCTGATGGGTCGCTACTTCAATGGTCGGCTCTTCAGCTTTAGGGTCTGTCTCTTTTTCCGGCTCGTTGAAGATACAGAGCTGCCCATCGCCGGCTTCGCTTTTGCGGTAATATCTTTGCTGCTGGCTTAGGCGGTATTGCTCTTCATACCAGCTCAACTTAGCAGAAAGATCAGCAATTTGCTCAGCTTGCCTGGCGCATAAATTTAGTAGATCTTGGATCATTTGAGCTGTATTTTCCATATCAATTAGTTCGGCAAAAACAGCTTAAATCCTTTATTTTAAAGGCTTATTTAGCAATTTATTTTTAAATTGCGGTAAGTTAGCTGGTGAACTTTCAGGTTGTTGTTGTGGCACCAGGTGGCCATGCTTTGACCGCTTGTTTTGAAATCATTGATCAGTTCGGTCCAGTTTTCAGGGCTTGCTTGACTGCTCATTTAAAAACCTCCTTCGTAGGTTTTTGGTTCTTTTCCCACGGGAGAAGGCAGATTACTATGTGTGTGTTATGAGACGCTTACGATGCTATAGAGAACGGTGCAGAGCTGGAGATTGTTTACCTGAAAAATACAGATGAAAAGACGGTAAGAGTAATCAGGCCTGTAAGCGTGGGTATGATGAATTACCGGGGCAGGAATTTCCTGGGTCTGTCTGCTTATTGCTGCCTGCGAGAAGAGTTGCGTACCTTCCGGGTTGATCGGATATTGCAGGTAAGAGATGGAGATACAGTCTATGAAGATGAGGGTTCAAGTTTTGTACTGCTCCATATTGAGCTAAAAGGCCCAGCCAGGCGCAGGATTGTTAAGCATGACATAGGGGAAAATAGTTGATGAATTAACCTGATCCTTGATAGACTTAAACCATTTCACGAAGTGGTCGAATTATACTGGATTGAACGGTCGGATACGCCGGAATACGCAGAAACTACCTGAGTAAAAATAAGTATCAGAACTGGAACTGTAGATCATGAAAAAAATGATGAAATCCATACCGCTATGCAATACAATTAAACTTTTTCTTTATTAAGTTTTCTATATAGAGTAACACGACTGATACCCAATGATTTAGCTGCAGCTGATTTGTTTCCGTTAAAATAGTTAATCGTGCTCTCTATCACCTCTTTGTTCACATCTAAGTCTGTTTCAGTTTCTTTATTGGGTTTTTCTTTAATAGTGTCACTGTTCTTGTAAAGACTATCAATTTCTGCCGCTTCTTTAAGAAGATTAAGTATTTCGTCTTTGGAAAATGATTTTTGATGTTTGAACATTATAATAAAACGTTCAATAGTGTTTTCCAGTTCTCGTACATTCCCTTCCCATCGTTTGTTTGTTAATACTTTACAGATATTAGGAAGTATTGGTTTAAGGCTTATCAGTAATTCGTGGTCATGTATTTTGAAAAAATATTCTATTAATGGCAGGAGGTCTTCTATCCTTTGTCTTAAGGGCGGTATTTTTAGTTGCAAAACACTAATTCTATAGTAAAAATCTTTGCGAAAAGTCTCCTTCTTTAATGACTGTGCTAAATTTTTATTAGTGGCACAGATTACTCTTACATTAATTGGTATGATATTTTCACCACCAACTCGCATCAGTTCTCTTTCTTGAATCACTCTGAGTAATTTGCTTTGAATAGAAAGAGAGATGTCCCCTATTTCATCTAAAAAAATAGTCCCATCATGAGCTAGCTCAAATAATCCTGGCTTTCCTCCTTGCCGAGCACCGGTAAACGCACCTCCAACATAACCAAATAATTCACTATTTAAAAGACTCTCTGGCAAAGCAGCACAATTAATTGCTACAAATGGGCCTTTATTTCTAGTGCTATGGTTGTGTATACTTTGTGCAAAAAGCTCTTTCCCTGTTCCAGTTTCCCCTAAAATTAAAATTGTTGAATTACTTTCTGCATAACTCATAGCTGTTTTCTTAACTTTTTTCAAGATTGAACTGTTGCCAATAATATCATTAAATTTATATCGGGCATTAAGTTTCTTATTGTGTTGCCTCATTCGGATTTTTTGCTCTGTTTTTTGTATAGAACTTGTATCATGGAAAGTGCTTACTGTTCCCTGTACTTCCCCACTAACAATTATTGGGATAGAAGTAATAACTATTTTTTTATAATTAAAGTTTATAATCTGATTTATAATGGGTTCATTGGTTTGGAATATACTAAGTAATTCTTGATCCGTAATTACTTTTTCAATAGATTGATATAATGCTTCAGATGCAGGTATTCCTAATAATTGCTCAGATAGTGAATTATAAACTGTAATCTTATTATTATTGTCAATGCTTAGGATTGCGCCATATGTGTAGCTTGTAACAGCTTTAAGTTGTTCTATCCTTTCATATTCTATTTTCTTAATATTAATTAAATCGGCAGTATGAATAATAGCAGCCCTAATTGAATTCTCAGAAAAAAGAGATATTCCCATCATTCCATATTTTTGTGCCACTTCGCCTACATAACTTGCACCTACAACAGTCTTATACCCTTGATTACGTAATTCTCGAATATAAGCTTCAATATCCTCGTCGTTATCAAAAACGTTTTGCTCAAATTGTAATTTTAAATAATCTTGAATAAATTCTATTCCAGTATATTTCTGGCCAAAAACTACAACCTTGACTTGTTTGCCTGGTTCATGTTCATAAGCAGTAATGATTGCCTTTTGAAAGTCATGGGTATTCATTTTTATTGGTACTATTGTGGCATTTAGGCCCAGTTTATTTAATCTATCTTCACTACGTTCACCACAAATTAATATATCTTCTTGGTTTATTATTATTTCGTAATTCAATAATTGCTCAGCTAGTAAATAGTTAACATCAATGTGAGGAGGGAATGAAATTTCCTTTATTATCCTCTTAGATTGTTCAATTAAATTTGCATAACCGATAATAAATACTTTTGTCATGATTTACCACCACATATCCCTTTCTATCCTTTCGGATGACACTGGTATTTTTGCTACTACTTGTGTGAATTGTAGATAATTTCTTGATCTTCTTTGGGTTTTAGCTATCCAATGGTAGAAAGTATCCATACATTGTTGATAATATTATAGAAAATCTATATAAATTATTTTAACATATTTCAAGTGTTACCTGTGAAACCTTTATGAATCCAAACGATGGGTGCTAAATATTTTGAGCTGTTTTTTCACGGCATTCAGGCGGTGGTCATTAATTCAGTTGCAAGCCTTTACTCAAATTTATTACTACTCTGCTACCCGCCAAACAAAAAAGGCATAATCCTTACATGAATTGTTTTATTTTCTATTATATACTTAGGCATATCTTTCGGTATTAGAAGTTCACCATCTATAAAAATAATGTGATGAGGGTATAAACATTCTTCATTCAAGTTAAATAAATATTTTGATACATATACCTCTGACTTGGCCAATGATTTAAATAAATCAATTAGCTTAGTTCCTTTGGTAACTTCGATTTCAAAGTTGCGTTGGTCATAAGGCGTTTGATTACAACGAATGTCAAAACGTACCTGTGGCACTTTATCACCTCGTATAATGATATTGAACTACTCTTTCACAAGATATGCTTGTCTTTGTTAAAAAGCAAGCAAATGCTATGGACTGATTTTATCTCCTACTACTATGACGGTTTTCGTTGAGGCTCTAACCACATAAATTTGCCCAATTAGTAATGAGTCAGATGCTGCATCGAAGGTTTATAGACGGAGAGAATCCAATAACAAAAAACCTGTAGAATAATCAGCGTAATGACATCACGGAAGTGATCCTCCATGATTTATGTTGGCATTGATGTGACCAAGAACAAACATGACTGCTGAAGCCTTGGGCCCACCGGCGAAACTCTCTTCGATACTTCTACTTTCACCAATATTAGGCAAGGTTTTATAAACTTTGATCAGCCATTGAAGCTACTAAACATTTCATCGAAAACCTTATGGTTTTCTTCTGTACCAGCGGAATCGAGTTTGTGGTTTTTAACCCTCTTCAAGAGAAGCCTTTTCGCACGGTGCTCTCACTACACAAATTAAAACCAACAAGTTCGATGCCGCCAAGCTACTTACGTCAGACGATTCAAGTCCTTTAACTGTATCTTGCCAGATCCAAGGTTTTAACCTTTGACTAGGTATCGCTTTTGCCCCGTCTCTTTGCGCAACCGTTAGAAAATTAACCTTTCCAGGTTAGTTGATATCCTTTTCCCTGAACTGTCTGCAGGTCGCTGATCTATTTTTAAAATCGATACTGGTTTTACTTGATGAGCTGCTTGGTTTTTATCTGATTGCCTATTGTTGGATTGATCTCTTCGCTAATTTGCTTTATATCCAGTCTATAAAAGATACTCCCGTGAAAAGACTGAAGCAATCAAACTTCTTGCCCCGCAAGCTATTTGCATAAAAGCGAAGCCTTGTCTTTAGAGCTGATACAAGTGGTTGAGGAAATACAGTTTTACCAGAAACAGATTGAGTTTCTGGATATAAAACTCAAAGCACCTGTAGCTATTATGCAAAACCCTTTGTTCACCATTCCCTACACCGGCTTTCGACTCGCTGCAATAATCCTATCTGAAATCGATGATATCAAGCGTATTAAGTCTCCTGATCAGCTTCTGGCTTTTGACGGTATGACCAGTAGCATCTGATACAATATACAATTTAAATTCTTCCGAATAAGGTGGTTTCGTATTTGGCATCGGTGAATGTTGTTTTTCTAAAATTACTACAAGTATAAAGGTGTCTATCAATTATAATCAAGCTAGGTATGCCATCTTATTTATAGGTGTTTTTCAATATTTATGAAAACCTTGGCCTATCATTTTTACGTTTGCCGGTATTTACATTTACCCAGGATATAAAAGCTTAATCACATTTGCCGCTTTATAAATCAAAGCAGGGCTTACAACATTACAACAGTTGTAAGCGTAGTGTAACACATATGGTTTACTGATGCCACTTCTGTTAGCATGGTTGTTTTTATAATTAGTGATGGTAGTGTTATTTATTTGCTTTTTTCAGCAATAAAATTTTACTTTAGGACTTGGCATAAATATTGCTCTTATATGTTATGTCTTTGCATTATTGAGATATTAAAATTTAATAGCAGGAGGTAAATATGAGTAATCAGAAACAAGTTTTTTACCCAGGTGAAGATCATTGGAAAACAGAGAAAGGGAAAGTTCAGCTGGTAGGGGCTCGTTGTGAAAAGTGTAATAGAGTTTATTTTCCATCTCAGCCGCTATGCGCGAATTGCTTTGACCAGTCCAATATGGAGGAAGCTGCTATAGGTCCAATAGGGAAACTGTATTCATATACAATTATCCGTGTTCCATCAAGGAGTTATGAAGCGCCTTATGCAGTAGGCTATGCTGATTTCCCAAACGATGTGAGGGTATTTGCCCAGCTAACAGAGGTTGACCCAAATAAGTTAAAGGCTGATATGGCTGTGGAGCTGGTGTTAGGTAAAACATGCGATGATGAAGAGGGCAACGAAGTCATTAGTTATAAATTCAAGGTATTGGAGGGAAATCAATGAGAGATGTAGCAATTGTTGGAGCTGGAATGATTAAATTCGGAAAGTATTATAACTATACACTTCCTGAATTAGGGGAACAGGCAGTTGTAGAAGCTTTAAAAGATTCAGGGGTTGCGCCAAAGGAAATAGAAGCCGTATATAATGGTTGTGCTATGACAACCTTTTTGCCTGGCCAAAGGCATGTAAAAAGGATTGGAATAAGCGGGGTTCCCATATTAAATATTGAAAATATGTGTTCCAGTAGCGGCGTTGCTTTACGGGAAGCTTGGATAGCAATAAGTAATGGGCTTTACGATGTTGCCCTAGTTGTTGGGGCTGAGAAGCTGTCCGGCGCTCAAAAGGGAGGGCCGTTACCTGTAGATGAGGATGATATAGAATCAAATCAAGGGTCGATCATGCCGGCCATCTATGCCATGCGGGCACGAAGACATATGGTGGAATACGGATTGACGCCTGAACAAATGGCTTTGGTAACGGTTAAAAGTCGGAAAAATGCTGCTTTAAATCCTTATACGTATTTTCAAAAAGAGACAACAGTGGAAGACGTTTTAAACGATCCTATGGTTGCAGATCCGCTTACCAGGTCAATGTGTTGTCCTGTTACTGATGGTGCGGCAGCTTTAGTTGTATGCAGTATGGAAAGAGCAAAGAGATATACTAACAAACCAATAAAAATATTAGCTTCTGAGCTCAGTTCCGGTGTTTTTAAGAGTGGTTTTATTGACATGACAATTCCAGAAATTACAGTCAGGGGAGCAAAAGAGGCTTATGAAATGGCTGGTTGTGGACCGGAAGATATCGATGTAGCCGAGTGTCATGATGCTTTTGCAATTGCAGAACTTATCTATTATGAAGCTTTGGGTTTTTGCGAAAGAGGAGAATCAGCAAAGTTTATAAGTGAAGGTCTTTCTTCAATTGACGGTAAATTAGCTGTTAACCCGTCCGGTGGGTTGATGTCCAGGGGGCATCCCGTAGGAGCAAGCGGTGCAGCCCAGCTTGTTGAAATTGTTTGGCAACTTCGGGGCCAGGCAGGATCCAGACAGGTGAAAAATGCCAAATTGGGATTAACACATGTTACAGGTGGAGGGATTGCAGGTATGGATCATGGTGCTTGCTGTATACACATTTTAGAAGGGTGATGAAAGATGATTA
>Ga0334886_1004345_pt1 | contig 11639 bp, 8 predicted proteins | sample GraSluR1_MG_9_FD_207232 | JGI IMG/M metagenome (GOLD analysis project Ga0334886, IMG submission 207232) | Sludge microbial communities from methane-producing bioreactor in Wageningen University, Netherlands - Granular Sludge_27_06-R1 | ecosystem: Engineered > Bioreactor > Anaerobic > Unclassified...
GGCGGCCCACACCCGGGATGGAAAGCCTTATGACTGGCTAGATAAGCAGTATTCTTTCGAGGTCGTCCCCGCCGGGAGGGACGCCGGGATCATCGAGGTCCCCTGCCGGTGGGCGAGATGAGACGAGAACGAGAATGGTGAGAGGCCTTGGATAACACCTTCGAGATCCGGGACGAGGAGATCGACGTCGAAGAGATCATGCGCAAAATCAGGGAGAACATCCGCATGAGGAAAGAGGCTGGTATTTACCCCGAGGGCGAGATCGAGGAGATCTCTCCGACCCGAGCTTCAGGATCCTGCCATCCAGACCAGATCGGTGATGCGGGGGCGGGGGCGATCGGCCTCTCCCCGGAGGCGAGAAGGGATCTCGATCACATAAACTCCACCTGGGACGTCGAGAACAAGGGCTACTTCATCAGCTCCCACCGCCCCGTAGCCGGCAGGTTTCTGATCCGGGGGCGCGAGCTCGTCCACGGCGAGGTTAGAAGGTACGTCGACCCGGCGATATGGAAGCAGAGGGAGTTCAACGCCAGCACCACCCGGCTTCTAAACGAGGTCTCTAGGCGGCTGGAGGAGATCGGTGGGAGGCTCGCACAGCTTGAATGCGCCCTCCAGGAGGCGAGGTCTGATATTGAGGTCAAGACTGATGATCGGTTTAATCGGGTTGTCTGCGAATTTGAGTCTCAGATAGAGGGGATGAGGTCTGATATTGAGGTCAAGACTGATGATCGGTTTAATCGGGTTGTCTGCGAATTTGAGTCTCAGATAGAGGGGATGAGGTCTGATATTGAGGTCAAGACTGATGATCGGTTTAATCGGGTTGTCTGCGAATTTGAGTCTCAGATAGAGGGGATGAGGTCTGATATTGAAGAACTGATAAGTGGTCAGATCAGAGATCTGATGAATCAGGGGATCAGAACCGAAGCTGAGGAGACGGTTAAATCGATGGTTTTAGCGATTAACGCCGATATTGAAAACAAAGCTTGGCTTGCTAATAGATTAGATGAAGCTATCGAAAGAGAGTCTATTAATTCACAAATTCCTAAGAGCGATTCAAATTTCATGAATTACTTTGTATTTAGTGAAGTGGCGGGTGATGCTTGGTCGAGAATAAGTGGCCATTCTTCAGATGAGCGGAGTGTATTTAGGGATTCGATTAAGCTGTTCAATAATTGCAGAAATGTTTTGGATATCGGATGCGGTCGAGGATCGTTTCTCCAAATGTTAAGGAATAACGGAATTAATGGATATGGAATTGAATTGAATGATGATTTCGTAATCTATTGTCAGAAATTTGGCTTGGATGTTAAGAAATCGGATGCTATAGCACACCTTAAATCCTTAGATGATAAATCGATAGATGGAATTTTTATGAGTCAAGTAGCCGAACATCTAACCCTTGATGAGCTATATGCGACATTAAAATTATGTTATATCAAGCTTCAGTTTGGATCGTATATCATAATAGCGATACCGAACATATTGAGCATGATCGTTTCGGCAAATTTGTTGTATCTAGATCCAACTCATAAAATTCACATTCATCCGGAGGTCCTAAAATATATATTGAAGATTTGTGGATTCAGAGAGCTTCAGGAGATGTTTTATCAGCCAGTAGCAGACGAATTAATGCTGAAAAAGATTGACCTGAAAAATGGAACGGCTATGGAAGGTAAGAGTGAATATTTAGATGTAATAAATCATAATATTGATATGTTGAATAAAATGTTGTTTGGGTATCGTGATTACGTCGTTATTGCGAAGAAATGATGACATGATGTGAAGATTTTGGTTATAGAGAATGCGATGGGTAATTTTGTGTCTGGCGCCAGGAATGGAGGTGGTTTGAATGGAGGTTCATCAGATAATGACAGGGATCAATTATGGTGATGCAGTCGGCTATGACGCAATAACCATAATGGGATTTTTAAGGGAGAACGGGTTCAATTCTAATATTTATGCAAAATATATTCATCCTAAAATGAATCGCTACGCAAGGCAGCTACAAGAGTACGAAGGCGACGAATCCAACATAATTATCTACCATTTCGCGTTGGCTGGTGAGGACGTAACCGATTTCGTGATCAATCTACCTGATACTAAAATCCTACGCTACCATAATATTACACCTCCAGAATTCTTCAAAAAATATGATTCAAATCTAGAATATCTGTGCTCAAAAGGTTTTAAAGAAATTAAAGAAATCTATAGCTGTTTTCATCTGGGGGTAGGAGACTCTGAGTTCAATAGGCTTGAATTAATGAGATATGGGTTCACGAGGACGGACGTTTTGCCGATATGCTACGATTTCCATAAGTTGAATGGATTTCAGGGTAAGAAAATACAAGACGGGCATATAAATATTTTATTTTTAGGCCGAGTTTCTCCGAACAAGAGATTTGAAGATATCATCCAAATTTTTTATTATTATCATAAATTTATAAATAATAATTCGAAATTGTATCTCGTTGGAAATAAGCAAGTTTCGGCCTATTTGGAGGAATTGGAGGGTTTAATCTACCGACTAGGATTGAAGGATGCTGTAATTTTTACCGGTCTGGTAAAGGATCAAGACCTAATGTATTACTATAGTATCGCAGATATATTTTTATCCATGAGCGAGCATGAAGGATTTTGCGTTCCTCTCCTGGAGGCGATGCAAGCAGGGGTTCCCATAATCGCCTATGATTCCACTGCCATTCCATATACGTTGGGTGGATCAGGCGTTCTTGTAAAAAAGAAAAATTTTCAAGAAATAGCGGAATTGATCCACATAATAGTAGAGGACGATGATCTCAGAAATAGGCTAATCGATGGACAAAAGAAGCGATTAGCCGAGTTCAACAGGGATGTTGTTACAAATAAGTTACTGGAAATTATTGATAATTTGAAGAATCAAAATTCATCGATCATAGGGGAGTAATAGATTTGAGTGACCCGCTGGTTTCTATTGTGGTCTGCACCTACAATAGGGGAGAGTATCTGGATCGATGCATTCAATCACTACGACGACAGAGCTATCAAAATATCGAAATCATAATCGTCGACGGTCCGTCGGTAGATGAGACGGAAGCAGTTTTAAAGAAATATGATCGATTAGTTATAATTAAGCAACCCCAATTAAATGGAATTTCCAATGCGAGGAATTTGGGCATCAGGGCGGCTAAAGGGGATGTAGTCGCGTTCATAGATGACGATGCAATGGCAGATGAAAATTGGGTGCTCCACTTGGCTGAAGGTTATTCTGACCAGAACGTCGCCGGCGTTGGAGGCCTTGTATACGGTCCGGGTCAGACTCACCGCCAGTTTGATAACGGGGTGATTAACAAATGCGGCATACCCGATGCCATCCGACCCTCCGATAAAGAGATCGAGGATGATGAATTTCCCATCTTTATGGGCACCAACTGCTCTTTCAGGAGATCAGCATTGATCGAAGTCGGCGGTTTTGATCCGTATTTTCGATACTACCATGACGAGAGCGAGCTATGTGTGAGGATCGTCAAAGCTGGGCGCCGTCTTATGTATAAGAGGGACGCCTATGTAATTCACGATATGGCGGAGGGGCATAATAGAAAATCCCCTTACGATCTGAATTGGTCAGAAATCGCCAAGAACGTAATATACTTTACCATGAAGGACTTCGGAGATGAGTTTCGGTCTTACACGACTCGGCCAATGGCTTCGTCTTATTTGTGGTTGAAGCAGGTTTACTTGGATTATAAAGGCAATAGAATATCGTTTTCTGATTTGGGTCGGATAGAATACAAAATTGTCAGAGGAGTATTTTCTGGGTACCTCGATGGGTTGAAATATAATATATATAAAAAAAATAAAGTCAATTTCGTTGCGTCGATACCTGATAATTGCTCCTTGTTTTATAGCAGTTCGCAGCAAGATGGACCTCGCCTAAAGATAGCATATATCAGCCAGGAATTTGTAGAAGATTGTGGTGGAGGAGATTGCTTTTATACAAGAAACCTTGCCCGGGGATTTGCCAAATTGGGACATGAGGTGCACGTCATCGCCATCTCTGAGCGCTCTTGCCCTTATGATTACATGGACGGAGAGATTTATGTCCATAAAATCAACCCCAAATTTGTCGATTTTCTTGGCTTGTCCGATGAGATGAGCGTATCAAAGAAGAACATCGCATTCAGTTATGCTGCAGCCGAAAAGGTTTTGGAATTGAAAGAGCGGTTCGGCATCCAGATCGTCGAGGCTCCCCTTTGGGATGCCCAGGGGTTCGTTACGGCGTTGATAAAGCCTGTCCCTGTAGTTATCAGGCTCATAACTCCTTTGTCAAAGTTCCTCGAGATTCAAGGCTTCCAAATTACAAGAGATTTTAAGCTCGCAAACTGGCTTGAAGGAGAGACGGTGAGGAGGGCGACGAAGAATATAGCTATCAGCAGGAATATCGGGTCGCTAATCGCAGGGCATCATCGAATAGATGAAAATACCCTGTCGTATAGCGTTCTGGGTATCGATCTTCCCAATGAAGATAAACTCAGACGCAGCTCTTCAAAGGATGCATATGAGATACTCTTCGTCGGCAGGTTAGAACGGAGAAAAGGCATCGATACCCTCTTCAGGGCCATCCCTTCAATAATCGATGCTGAGCCTTCTGCGAGATTTACCATCGTCGGAAGAGATACAAATTTAGCGCCGGATGGGGGGTCTTACAAAAGGCATCTGCTTGATACGCTGGATAAGAAGTATCATAAATATATCACATTCACCGGATTCGTACCATCAGCAGCGTTGCGAGATCATTATAGGGATTGCGACCTCCTTGCTGCACCATCTCTTTACGAATCCTTTGGTCAAATATATATAGAAGCGATGGCCTGGGGGAAACCGGTCATTGGATGCAAAGCTGGTGGTATTCCGGAGGTTATATCAAATGGAGAAACGGGCTTTGTCATAGCCCCGGATGATGACCACGAACTATCAGATAAAATAATTGCATTAAATGACGATGCGTTGAGGTATAAAATGGGATGCGCTGCAAGAGAATTTGCAAAGAGTAACTTTAAAATAGAGAAAATGGTTGACGATACATTTAAGATATATATTGAAATTCTAAAATCGCAAAATTTAAATATCGATATACTGCCAATTGGGGGTAATAAGTTGGCGAGAGATGGTTTGGTATGAGAACCAACTTGATTCGTAAACTAAAAATTCATAATTTAAGCCTATACGATGTATTATTAATATTACTTATATTAACAAATTTTTTATTATATTTTGTCTTACTTGACACAACTTATCGTTATTTTATCTCATATAACCCATTTGACAAAGGTATTATGTATCAGCTTTTTCATAATACTTGTGTTTATGGAGACTTATTTTATTCTTCGATACTTATGGGTATTGATTTCGCTGGGCATCAACGGTACATTCATTTATTATTTTGGCCTATTTTCTATATTCATCCGCACCCAGAAACCTATTCATTTATAAGCACATTGCTGCTATCTTTAGGTGCGATTCCAGTCTATTTGCTCGCTACAGATATTTCAGAATCCAAAAAAGTAGGATTGTATTTCTCAACACTTTATTTTATACATCCTTCAGTCAGTTGGCTATTTTTGAATAGTGTCAAAGAAGAAGTATTCGCTCTTCCATTTCTGCTATTTGCATTTTATTTTATGTATAAAAAAAGTTTTAAATTATTTGTAGTATTTTTGTTTATGGCATGCATTTGTAAGGAGAATATACCTCTTGTAGCGATTATGTTCGGAGCATATGCATATCTAAATAAACTCAATAATAAATGGGTAATCACTCCAATGATCCTGGGTAGTAGTGTCTTTTGTATAGAAATTTTTATACTGCAGCCTTATTTTGCAAATTTATCATACAGTCTATATGGGCACGAATCGATTGGATTTCTCATTCATAGATACTCATATCTAGGAGATTCTATTGCAGAGATCATATACTATTCCTTGACTAATCCGCTACTCATTCTTCATCATTTGCTCACTTGGCCTAATTTAAAATATTTACTCATCCTGTTTTCGCCTTTTTGTTTCATAAGCTTTCTAAGACCAAAAGTCTTAGTAATAGGCTTGCCAGTCTTCATGCTGAATCTCCTGTCAAACCAAGATGTAACGAGACAAATTTTTTGGCATTATGTAAGTGTGCCAGTATTCGTGATAATTTGCTCTGCAATTTGTTCCATTTCGATCATAACTCGAAAATCGAATAAAAATGTAGTCAATCTTTTCATGCTAATTATAGCGATATCAAGCTTAGTATCATTTTATACTTTCGGCGCTATACCAGAAACAATTGAACGCATAAACCTAAATACAGGTCGTGTAAATGAAATAAACTTACTTACTTTAGCGTTCCGGGAAATTCCACATAGCTCTTCAGTCTTATGCAGTTCTGACCTAGGACCTTATTTTTATAAACATAAGAATCTACAATATCATGAAATGCTCAAATATTATCAGAAGGCTTTTAATGATACAGGAGATATAGATTATGACAATATAATATTCACAAGAGGATATATTAATTTATTAGATTATAACGAAATGAATAGCATGTTAAAGTTGGAGGATCGTGAAATGCGTTACGTTAATAATGTATATATATTCAAAAAAAGTGATAATGATCAAACTGATTTTAACATATATAACCGGCTTTTCTTTAAAACCCAAGAGAATGTTGGGCATTTGACAAAAGATGATAGTATAAATAAATATGTATTTTATAGCAATAAAACGCAGAACAATTCAGGATATTTAGTTTATGGCCCCTATATCACCCTCCCAAAGGGAGAATATGAAATTGAGTACATAATAAAAGCGGACTGTGCAACAGACGCACATGAAAAAATAGCTACGATCGACATTTTTAGCACATATATCGCGAAAACAAGAGTCCATACGACTGATGCACAAAAAGACCTTTCTCTAAATGATTTGATTGAAGGAGAATATAGATCAATAATTTTAAATTTAATAATAGATGATTATAATAAGAATCGACTGATCGAATTCAGAGTATTTCAGCATGGTGTAAGTGATCTATATGTGTATAAGATTAATGTAAACAGAATTTGATGAACAATACAAATATTGCAGAGCGATTTGACTGAACTTGCATCAACATATTTAAACTTAACAAAATATTGCACCATCCTCCAAGGAGCCCCGCATTGACTCGCCGACACCTCGCCAAAGCCTCCGCCCTCGTCGTCACCGCCGCCCTGCTAGCCCTGCTCCTATACCACATCGAGTTGAGCGACCTTGCCGCGACTTTAAAGAGCATACAGCCCGGGCATGTCCTTCTGGGACTTGGAGCTTACGCATCATGCTACCTCTTCCGGGCCTTGAGGTTCCACGTCCTCTTAAATAGAGAGGTGGGAGTAGCGGATCTATTCGCGATAGTCTGCGTCCACAACATGGTGAACGACATAATGCCTGCAAGGAGCGGAGAGCTCTCCTACATATACCTGCTGAAGAAGCTCCACAACAAGAACGCTAGTGACGGAGCTGCCACCTTGATTCTTTCGAGGCTCATGGATCTGATCTCCATCTCGATCCTCTTTTTCGCTTCCGTGATCCTTGCCGGGGAGCTGCCCGGTGCGATTTCCGGCCTCCTTTTCGCCATCGCCCTTTCAGCGGCCCTGGTGGTCTTGCTCTTTATAGCTCTCGTATACGGTGGTAGGGGCTTCGTTTTATCGGTGGAGAGGCTGGCTGCAAGGCTTGATCTTGGCCAGCTGAGGCTCATCCGCCTCTCAATAGACGGAATGAAAGAGGCAGAATGTCGAATCGCCGCGGTCCGGGACCGAGAGGTATTTCTCATCTCATTCTTGCTATCCCTCCTAGTATGGGCCTCTCAGTATCTGATGTACTATGTTCTCCTGAGGGGGTTGGGTTTGGAGTTGAGCTTCGCGCTAATCATTCTTGGAACTACCTTTGCCATATTCACCAGCATCATGCCGGTTCCGAGCATCGGGTCTTTCGGCGTCTATGAGGGGCTCTGGGCAATCTCCTTTGTAGCTCTCGGATTCCCGAAGGAGACGGCTATAGCAACGGGGTTCGCGATTCATATAATATTTATAGTATATTTTGTTTTTCTGGGTTCAATTGGAATCGCTAAAATAGGTCTGGCGTCCAGGACTTCACGATTTCAGCGTATTATTTAATAATATTATTTTAAATATATCATTTTTTGCCAATAACAATAATCGAAAGACCTACAGGAAATCTGACATTATTCTCTACGATTTCGAACCAAGTATTTAATATATTAGTTAGAATCTTAGACAAATAAGATCGATTCGAATAGCGAACTCCTTCATTGAGCTCTTTGTGCAATACTTTTTCAGAGAATAGAAACGGCAAAACGCCTAAGAAGTTCCAGTACCTGACATCTACGACATCAAATCCAGATTCTTTTAACTTCTCTATCAGCTCTCCCCGATCGTATCTCCTAAAGTGACCCATTTTTTTATCTCGTATTCCGTATAAATATTTTATAGCAGGCACCGAGATTATAATAGTCCCATTTATATTCAAAATCTTATAAAGATTTTCCATAGCCATACGGTCATCATTGATATGTTCGAGAACGTCTAAGCAAAGTATCGTATCGAACCTGTTCTCTCCTAATACTGCGGATTCCGTTAAATCCAATTGGAGCACGTTGGCATTAAAACCTCTCTTTTCTATTATGGTCTTGGTGAAGGCGATGAGATCCTCCGAATTATCTATCGCTGTAACGTCATAGCTTTCCCTCAACAACTCCAAGGTCGTATGGCCGGTGCCACAGCCCGCATCTAATATTCGGGTCCCTACGACGTGCTTTCTTACAAGCTTTCTCAAATTCCTCCAGCGAAAATCGGTTTTTTCACGATTATGTATTTTTACTAGATGATCAACCAGATCCGATGCCATTATATCAACTCTGATAATCTTAAAATGTAATTATATATTATTGTCATTTTGACCGTCCAAGATAGCCTCTATATATTTTTCCGTGCTCGCATCCTTCCTTTCCCTGAAGGTTATCATCTCACCAAGTAAGCCGATGGATATAAATTGTAGCCCTAGAATAATTAATAAAATTGAGAGCAATAATAGTGGACGGTCACTGAGCATAACATCTTTCCAATATTTTAAAATAACCAGATACAGCCCGATAAAAAAGCCGGATACGAGCGATATCATACCAGGTATCCCAAAAACGTGTAACGGTCTCGATGAGTATTCGGTTAAAAATTTAACAGTAATTAAGTCCAGGAATCCTTTGATAAGCCTGGAAAAACCATATTTAGACCTCCCGTAACTGCGGGGCCGATGCTTGACCTTCAGCTCGGTTATCTTAAATCCGTACTGAGCTGCTAACGCTGGAATGTATCTATGCATCTCTCCGTATAGCGAAATAGTATCGAGAACTTCTTTCTTGTATGCTTTAAAGCCGCAGTTAAAATCGTGGAGATCAACGCCTGTTAACAGGCGAGTCATTTTATTAAATAATGTAGAAGGCATTTTTTTGGTCAACGGGTCTTTCCTACTGTATTTCCATCCGCTCACCAAGTCCGATCCGCCCTCAATAGCATCAACGAAGCTTGGGATTTCCTCGGGATTGTCCTGTAAATCGCCGTCCATCGTGATAATTATATTACCTTTAACGAAATCAAAGGCCGAATTGAGGGCTGCAGATTTGCCAAAATTTCGTCTGAATTTTATGATCTTAACTCGCTTATCCCGTTCTTGAATTTCCTTCAGCACTTGAAATGTGTTATCGTTGGACCCATCATCCACAAATACGATCTCGTAGGTCTTGGGGAGAGACGACAATGAAGATGTGATTTCCCGATAAAGGGGATCAATATTGTTATCCTCATTGTATACAGGCACTACAACTGATAAGTCGATATTCAATGACTACCTCACCTCGTTATTATAATTCATCGAATCCACACTAATTTCAAGATATATATCGATTATGCTTGTTATGGGCCAAGCAAGTAAAACGTAACGATTCAGTGAAGATTATCCTGTTCGGTCAAACGAACGCCGGTATACCATTTCAAGCAAATAAAAGAATGGAGGAGTATCTTAGAGAGAAAACTCTCCAAGATACCTCAAGCTCGATTAATTCTTGTACCAATCCCCTGAAACCGGCTTGTCTCCGTTCAGCCCGTAAGCTAGGATCTTATCAGGTATCCCGTCGTTATTGTAGTCCAAATACCAGGTCCTGGTCGTCGGCCTGAAAACTCCAACTGTATCTCTGCCGTCGTTGTTCCAGTCGCCGACTACCGGCAGGTCCCCATTCAGCCCGAAAGCGAAGATCTTATCAGGCACCCGGTCGTTGTTGTAGTCCAGGTACCAGGTCCTGGTCGTCGGCCTGAAGACCCCGATCGTATCCGTCCCGTCGTTGTTCCAGTCTCCGGCTACCGGCAGGTCACCGCTGAGCCCGTAAGCTAGTATCTTATCTGGCACTCCGTCGTTGTTGTAATCCAGGTACCAGGTCCGAGTCGTCGGCCTGAAGACGCCGACCGTATCTGTGCCGTCTTTGTTCCAGTCGCCAGATACCGGAAGATCCCCGTTCAGCCCGTAGGCTAGTATCTTATCTGGCACTCCGTCGTTGTTGTAATCCAGGTACCAGGTCCGAGTCGTCGGCCTGAAGACGCCGACCGTATCTGTGCCGTCTTTGTTCCAGTCGCCAGATACCGGAAGATCCCCGTTCAGCCCATAAGCTAAGATCTTATCGGGTATCCCATCGTTGTTGTAGTCCAAGTACCAAGTCCGAGTCGAAGACCTGAAGACTCCGATCGTGTCCTGTCCTGCATGAAGATCGTACTCCAGATCGAGGGTCTCCCAGTAAAACGCGTAGTATCCCTGTCCACCCAAGGTGACGTAGTTGTCGTAGTTCATGTTCATGTTGACGCGGAAGAGCCCGTTGGGGCGTCCAGCGGTTGTCCCCCAGCTGTTCAACATGATCCAGTACTTGTTGTTGGGGTCGTCGTCGTTGTAGCCCACACAGAGGACGTCATGGCCTGCACCCTGCTCATCATTCCAGGCCTTGCCATCTGGGAACGTTGGGTTGTATAAAGCGGTCTCGGGCTGATTGAACCAAAATTGTCCGAATATGTTCCATTCGTCGTAAGTCGGAAGGAAGAATGAGAAGGTTACAGCCTTATTCTGGTTCAAGACGTTCTTGATGTTCGATATGGCAGTGGCGCTTCCAACACCCTGGGTGAGTATGGCCTGCGCCTCAATTGTGTCTATGGGATAGTTGGGTGTGGTCGTTATCACGCCCGCCGGTACGCTGGTGGAGCCTATCTCGCAGGTTCTGCCCCCGTCCTGCCAATGACCATTGGCGTTGGACCATGGAATAGCTTTACCTGTGCCGGCATAAAAATTGGCCAAATCTACCAACCAATTACCGCAGCAAGCCCAATCAGATCCACTCCCTCCCAAGTAGTTGGAGTTGAGGTATTGGATTGAAAGGCGGTCCTTGATCCCCTCTTCAACGGACAGTCCGATCTCCATAACCCCGGTCCCAGCCCAGACCCAGCAGTTGCCACAATCCCACTGGTCTCTCTCAGCAGGAATGTACTGGAGATGATTCAGCAGGCTAAGGGAGCCAGTAGGCGATATATC
>Ga0334886_1004353_pt1 | contig 11619 bp, 10 predicted proteins | sample GraSluR1_MG_9_FD_207232 | JGI IMG/M metagenome (GOLD analysis project Ga0334886, IMG submission 207232) | Sludge microbial communities from methane-producing bioreactor in Wageningen University, Netherlands - Granular Sludge_27_06-R1 | ecosystem: Engineered > Bioreactor > Anaerobic >...
GCTTGAAGGTCTTCGGGAAGCACCTCTTCAAGTCTTCGGCGATGCCCAGTTTCTCGCCGATGGCGTCGAGGAGCCAGGTCGCTCCGTAGAAGAACCGTGCTGTTCGAGCGGCAGGAACAGGTCCGGGCTTGGCGGCAAGCTGTTCGTCTCGTTTTTTTCGCCCTCTGCCGTCGGTGGGAACGATCTCGCCGGATTCTTCATTGAGTCGGCCGATGAGATTCCTCTTCGCTCTCGACTGTTTTTTCTCCTTGTCCCAGTGGGACACCGATTCGTACGCATAGGTTATTCCGGAACGGTTGTCCTTTTGAAAGACGACACTTGTCATTGTTGCATCACCTCGTTATGTATATATTATATCATAACGAGGTGATCGTCAAGCGAAAAATTGTCAAAGTGCGATTGTTGCTTGGTTTAGAGAGATCCTTTCGGCTCCATCGTTATGAATTGCCGGGAATCCAGGAAACATGAGAATCCTCCTTATCACCGTTCCGCATTTTTCACCTTGCCGCTCTTTTCGTGCGCGGGCCGGGCGGCGTTCTCCTTCACCGCCTGCTTCCCGCCGTCGGCAAGCTGTTTCTGGATGGACGGTTTTTCCTTGGAAGGAACGGCGGCGGTACGAGCCTGCAACTTTTCAAGCGCCACATGGTAGACCGACTTTTCAGCCTCGGTCAGTTCTGCGCGAAATTCCTTGGTAATGGGCCGGGCCGTGTCCCGGTAGCCGGTCTTACTGTTTCTATCCGGCTTATTCGGTATACCCACGAAAATGCCCTTGTCGCTCTGCAAAATCTTGAAATTGTCAATTACAAAGCTGTCGTTGATTTTTATGCTGGCAAAGCCCACAAGATTGTCCTTCGGATCAATGGGCCGGGCGGTCACGTCCAGTTTCATCGGCAAGATGGGCGCGGCCTCCTGTTCCGGGGCCTGTCCGTCTATCGCTTTCTCGTTACTCATATTGAAAATGATCCTTTCCACTTCGGGCCAACTTGGCCCGAAGTGCTCTAATGTCCTCCAAAAAATGACTTACTAAGGCTCCCTGTCTTAAAGAAGGTGAAACATAAAAGCACCGTGTAGGCGATGCAACTCCAAATAGCGCCGATAGGGTCGCCGCTGACGGCGATACTCTGGATAAGCACGGCGTAAATCGCCACGCATACTAAAATGAGAAAGCCCTGAAAGGCCACGGCCAGCAGGGAGCGAAAGTAGTTGTGTCCCATACTTCCGATTACTGTTGCCATTGGAATAGGCGCTAAACTGGGCAGCAGATATATCTCAATCATGTGCCCGTACACAATCACAAAAACTACGATGTTCATTGCCAATACGATAATCTGTATCATAAATGATTGAAGGAACAAGCCGAGCAGGGGGCCTAAGTCCATTTCCGTCAACTCGGCTTCCAGCGTATCCAACATGCCGGATGTGACCGCCGTACTGCCGCCGATCAGTCCTCCGGCGCTGTTGACCACGCTTTGCGCCACGTCGAACACCGCCATAACGATGTTGAAAGTGTTGGAGAGTATCATGACGGCCACGAAGGTTTTGAAAATCCACTTGAAAAACATCCACGTGTCTATGTCGTGAAGGTTATTGCGGTCAACGATCATCTGGATAAGCTCGTAGCACATGAGGAAGGTGAGTACCATCCCGGCGATCGGCAAAACAACCGTTTCGGAAAGCTGCCGTATGAGAGAGAACACCCCGACGTTCCATGCCGCCGGGGATGTTCCCACCTGTGTCGCAATCTCTCCGACCTGATTGTTCACGTTGTCAAAAAGCCCGCTAAGGTTTTCCATGATGCCGTCGATCAGCAGACCGTTCAGCCAGTCGGTGAGAAAACTCATACCTTCTTACCTTAAAATAAGCCGGATAGCAGGGGTACAAGCGTCGTGCCCAGAAGGATAACGTTGCCACCTGCCATGAGCTGTTTTATCCCTTGCGATTTCGCGGCAAGGGTTATCTGAGCCATAACCTTCCAGAAGGTTGATAACGCCCCATACGGCAAGCTCCGCGCCGAGCGCGATAACAAGGATTTGCAGGGTGTCGACAGCAGAAGAAAAAAAATGACATAAATCTACCTCCATATCTTTGTTGTGAAATGAAAAAACCGCCATTTTTGGCGGCTGGCACTTCGGGCTAAGTTGGCCCGAAGTCAGGGAGCTGTTCAGATTTCAGGAGGGGGCACGAACCATAAGAATAATCTCCCTTCTCGTTGCTTAGTGGGGATTTTTGATATAAAATGATAAATACAATTACTTATCAATAAGCAAACAGATTATCTATTAGATAAAAGCAATATATCATAATTATTTACAATGCCTAATTGGTATGAGACTAGGTTATTGCTATCATGATAGGAACATAGTTTTTGTAAAGTTTTTGATAGTGTCATTTCACTCATGAAGAACTGTTATAGTATTAAGGAATCTCTGAAAAAGTCTCCAGCAAATAGCCTTTCGATCTTGTAAAATAGTGCTGTAGCAGATGCTTCTATATCCACTCCAAACCGGGGAGCTGAGAACGATGAACTGCCAGAGCACTCCTGCGAACACCTCCACCTTCGAAAAATACAAGAAGCCCACAAGGCGGAAAAGGTTTCTCGCGGATATGGAGCAGGTCGTCCCTTGGAAAGAGCTCAATGCACTCATCGAGCCCTTCTATCTGAAAGCCGGGAAAGGACGTCCTCCCGTCGGACTGGAACGGATGCTTCGAATCCATTTCCTGCAAAGCTGGTTCAATCTCGGCGACCCGGCGGCGGAAGAAGCTCTCTACGACATTGAATCAATGAGGCGCTTCGTCGGAATCGACCTCGGTAACGAACCCGTCCCCGACGAGACCACCATCTGCAAATTCCGTCATCTTCTCGAAACCCACGGCTTGGGAGAACGCATCTTTCAAGAGGTCGACGCCCATCTCGAGGAGAAGGGACTGAGACTCTCCGAGGGAACCATCATGGACGTCACCATCATCAACGCCCCGTCCTCCACCAAGAATAGAGAGAAGAAGCGGGATCCCGATATGCACTCCACGAAGAAGGGGAACCAGTACTCCATCGGAATGAAGATCCACGTAGAACCGGACAGGGAGAGCAAGACGCTCCACAGTCTCGTCACCACGCCCGCCAATGTTCTCATGATTCGCGCATGGTGGAGTGGCTCCTGCACGGTAAGGAAAACATCGTCTTCGGCGAATCTGCCTACATGGGAAAGACGGAAGAGATCCGGGAGAAGGTTCCTAAGGCGTTGGACCTGACCCGGACACGAGGAACGAAAAACAAAAAGCTCACTGCGGAAGGCAGAGAAGCGAACCGTATGCTTTCGAAAACGAGAAGCCGTGTCGAACACATCTTTCCGATGGCGAAGAAGGTATTCGGTTTTTCCAAAGTCCGATACAAGGGGTTAGCGAAAAACACGAACTTCATCTTCGTGCTTTTTGCTCTGTCGAACCTGTACATGGTCAGGAGGGACTTATTGGAGCCGACAGGGGCGTAGTGTATCAAAAAAATGGTAAAAGGTCGGGAAAAGCGCTAAAAGATGCGGAAAACAAGCCTATATAGGTGAAATTAGTGTAAAAAGTCCACAGGAAACGGATTCGGCTGTCAAGGTTCTACTGTTGGACGCTGAATCAACTATTGTTCAGAGGTTCTTTAATACAAGGAGCGTGATATCCACTATGAGGTTAACAAAAGTACAGGTTAATAATTTCCGTATGCTTAAAGAACTTGATCTGGATTTAGAAGAAAACCTATCCCTTGTCATCGGAAAAAATAATTGTGGTAAAACATCGCTTATTTCTGTACTTGATAAATTCATCGGAGGGAAGAGTTCCTCCAACAATTTTACATATGATGATTTTAATAGCAGTTTTAAAACCACCTTATTTAAAATTATTGAAGACGATGGTGTTTCTTGGGAAGACATACAGTCTAAAGGAATAGAATTATATTTGTTCATTCGATATGATGAAACAGATAATTTTTTCAATATCAGGCCCTTGTTTTTTGATCTTGATCCAGATAACAATATGGTAATACTAAAATTTGAATACACCATTGAATCGGATAGGCTGATGTCGCTAATAGAAGCGTTTAATAACTACTACTCTCGTTTTAAGGTCAACCCGGAATGCAAAAAATCAGAATGTTTTGATTATTTTATTAAAGATAGGCATCGCAGATATTTCCAGATTTATAAGAAAGCAATTCGTTATGATATGGCTCACAATACAGCATCTGATGGCGAATACAAACTTTTTGATGCGACATCTCCCCTTGATGTCAGTAAAATTCTCTCTTTTAAATATATCGGCGCTCGTAGGGATACTGAAAACAAGGACAATGACGGAACATTGTCCAGCTTATCTGGAAAATATTATGAAAAAACGAAGCCTAATGAGGAAAGCCCGACAATCCAAAAATTCGAAGATGCTTTACTAGAAACTGATATCTCACTGACAGAAATTTATCAAGGGCTTTTTGATAATGTAATCAAAAAAGTGAAAAAATTTGGGGGAATTAGAGAAAACGAAACCATAGTAAAATTCATTTCGACGCTTAGTCAGCAGCAATTGTTAAAAGGAAACACAACAGTTGTCTACGAGGCGGATAATTATCAATTGCCAGAAAACTATAATGGGTTGGGTTACCTAAATTTAATTAGCATGATCATTGAGATAGAAACTTTATTGAGCGAATTTCGAAATGATAAAGATTCCGCCGCTATTACTACTGACATTAACCTTTTATTTGTTGAGGAACCGGAAGCCCATACACACCCTCAAATGCAGTATGTTTTTATTAAGAACATTAAGAGTCTCTTGCAAGAGGGAGCTTCTGGGGCAGATGGGAAAAAAAGAATTGATTTGCAGACGGTCATCACGACACATTCATCACATATTGTTGCCGAATGTGATTTTGACGATATCAAATATTTTCAACGGGTAACGCCATCCAGTGTCATCTCAAAGAATTTAAAAGATTTGGAAATTGAATATAAAAACGAGAGAGTTACTCAAAACAATCATTACAAATTCTTGAAACAGTATCTTACATTGAATTATGCTGAAATTTTCTTTGCTGATAAGGCTATTTTATATGAAGGGGAGACTGAACGCATACTTCTTCCTGCAATGATGAGAAAGATTGACGAAGAAGAAGATGACGAAAAGCAAGCACCATTGCTCTCACAGAACATAACATTGATTGAAAGTGGTGCCTACTCGCATATATTTGATAAATTCTTATCTTTTATTGGCATCAAGACACTAATAATTACCGATATCGATTCTGGGAAGCAAGTTAAAAAGATTGACAAAAACAACGTGGAGCGGACAGTGATTGAAGCTTGCCCAGTAGACGAGGGAACGCTTACTACAAATGGCGCGTTAAAGTATTATTATTATGAAGTCTCTTTAACGCAATGTAAGGATCGCACACAGCTTGCGTTTTTTACTGACATGCAGGAGAAGGATAAGGTTTTGTTAAAGATGGATGGAAAATGGGTTGCTAATCCAGAAGGAAACTTAATGCTAATTTTTCAAACTAAAGGAGCTGACGATTATTACCCTCGTAGCTTTGAGGATGCCTTTTTTCAAATTAATCGGTTATTTATTATAAATAATTTGGATAAGTTTATAAGCTTAAAAAAGAAATGTAAGGTTGGGCGGAAAGCGGAAGAAGGGAAATATCAATTTGACCCATATGATCTTGCCAAAGACTGTATTGATAGCAAGGCATCATTCGCTTTAGATGTGTTGCTAAATAGTGAGAAAAATGGCAAGTGCTCATACTCTAATTGGGAAACACCGTCGTATATCAAGGAGGGATTGTTGTGGCTGAGGAACGACTCGGAAGAGAAATTGTAGAGATCATGGATTGCATCCGTGCAGGAAGTAATTTTCTTCTAAGCGGTGGCGCGGGCAGCGGAAAAACCTATTCTTTAGTGCAAATATTGAAGGAGATTGCTTCAGATTATCCTACTTCCCGAGTTGCGTGCATTACCTACACCAATGCTGCGGCCATTGAAATTCGGAACCGGGCAAAAACTAAAAACTTAAAGGTTTCCACAATCCATGATTTTCTATGGGAAACCATTGCGCCATTTCAGAAAGAAATGAAACAAACATTGGTTGAGCTTATCAACGATCCCGACAGTTCTATTAAGAATCCCAAAGCTGACGAGGTGTTTTCTAATGAATTTACTGACGGTATTCAATACAAAGAGTATGTTAGGCTAGACAGAGGGGAAATCTCTCACGATGAAGTAATCATTTTGGCACATAAGATGTACAATAAATACCAACGGCTCTGCGACCTACTTATAGATAGCTTCCATTTTATTTTTGTTGATGAGTATCAGGATACATCGCCGCTAGTGATAGAGATTCTGCTTTCTTTTTTGGCAGGAAGATCGAAGAAGAATATTATAGGTTTTTTTGGGGATTCAATGCAGTCAATTTATGACGCTACGGTTGGCGATATTGATTCATTTGTTTTAAATGGACAAGTTGTAAAAATTGAAAAAGAACAAAACCGGAGAAATCCCTTTGCCGTGATCCATCTTGCTAACCAGTTAAGAACTGATGGACTGGAGCAAAAGCCTTCGGACGATAGTTCTGCACCGAATATGAAGGACGGTGCTGTAAAAACAGGAAGCATCAAGTTTCTTTACTCTACAACTTTTAATTTAGAAAAGGTGAAATCATCTTCTTGGTGCAATGGTTGGGACTTTTCAGATGCAAAAAAAACTAAGGAGCTAAGATTGACGCACAACCTGATTGCTGATGAAGCTGGGTTTGCGCAATTAATGGCGATATATGATGCTGATCCCATTGCAAAATTTAAGAGAGATTTCAGGACAGAGGCAGAGAAATGTGGCCTTATTTGGGATGCGGAGGATACTTTTGAGTCCGTAGTGAATTCCATGGACTGGGCTTACAAAACTGGAGCTCGCAAAGGAAGGCAGCGTAGGGACGTTTTTCTTGAAGATGCTCTGTCAAAAAAGTTGTATGACTATGTAAAAGGTTGGCTGTACTCAAAAGTCCAAAAAATATATTTTGACAAAGACAATCTTATTGGCGATAGGGTTGTTATTGATGGCGTTACTATCCACGAGCCAAAACTAGATAGACTGATACAGCATCTTTTCAAAATTCAAGAAATAATTTCCCTGTATCACAAAAAGCAGTATAATGAGCTTATTCAAAAAACATCTTTCCAAATCAATAGCATTGCAGATAAAAAAGTACTTAGGGATGCTATTGCAAAAATTAGCGCTCTGGAAGACGGAACGATTAAAGATGTGATAGATTACGCGGATGCCTCTAAGCTTTGTGTAAAAGATGATAAATTACAGAAATTTCTTGAGGAAAATGAATATCTTTATTGGCGAGTGAAAGATGTTCTTTTTAAAGAATTCCAGCGACTCTACATGTATCTTGAAGGATATGTTCCTCTTTCAACGCAACACAAGATTAAAGGACTGGAATTTGATAATGTACTTATTGTCCTTCATAATGGAGGATGGTCAAACTATAATTTTGAGTATTTATTTGATTCTAAAATTTTTCAAACATTAACTCCAGCAAGGCAAGCAAATTACCCGAGCATTTTGTCGAGAACAAAAAAACTATTTTATGTGTGTTGTACAAGAGCCAAAGAAAATTTGGTGGTTTTTTATCCAGACCCGACGCCGGGAGTTTTAGCTGGTGCAGAATCTTTATTTGGACAAGGTGATTGCGTCAATCTAGACACCTAAGAAAACTCAGGCGTGGCGTAATATGGTATAATCCAAAATTCGCCATTATATTTATAAGCTTCCTCCAGCATTGCAAGTTGGAGGGAGCATATACTTCGGGCTAACTTGGGCCGAAGTCAGGCGAAAGCATCCGGGTCGTCCACATCGTCATAGTTGAGAATGTCCTCGTCCTCGTCTGTGGCGGCATCTTCTCCGGTCGCGTCTACCTCGTAAACGGTGTAGATTTCATCCTACTTCACTTCTATGCGCCGGTTTATCAGGGAGAAAGTTCGAAGCAGTTTCGTTTGTCGGCCTCCGCGGTGGAAAACACGGCGAATTAGAGCCACCCGCGCGGAGTGTTAGAGCCATTGGCGCGGACCTGAAGAGCCACACGACACGCCGACACGGAGCCACTCGCGGCAAACTCCTGTAAGATCGAATTGCTGCCCGAAGGCAGAATCTTTCTCAGGAGGTTTTCAAATGTCGGATTTCATCACCATCGTCCGGGCTGTTTACAGCGGCCTGAGTCAGCGCAACGTCGCCGCCACGCACGGGGTATCCAGAAACACCGTGTCGCTCCATCTGTGAAGAGCCCGTGACCAGGGCTGGCTTACCCTGAAGGATCTGGACGCTTTGGACGACACCGCCGTCGCCCGGGATTTGCCGAAGAACACCGCGCCCCGCGATACTACCTTCAAGATGCCGGACTTCGACTATGTCCATGCCGAACTGGCGAAGTCGCACGTCACTCTCAAGCTGCTCTGGGAGGAGTACGTCGAGCAATGCCGTCGGGCCGACGAGCGCTTCTACATGGAGACGCAATTCCGCCGGCACTATCACCTGCACGCCAGAGTTCACAAGGCGACCATCCGGCTGGAGCACAAACCCGTGCTCTCGCTGGAAGTGGACTGGGCCGGCACAAGGATCGCCTTCTTCGAAGCGGAGGCCGGGAAGATGTTCAGGGCGTCGCTCTTCGTAGCCGTTCTGCCGTGCAGCCAGATCATCTACGTCGAACCGTTCCGCGACGAAAAGCTGCCGTCCTGGATCGCCGGTCACGTCAATACCTTTCAATACCTCGGCGGCGTGCCCAAGACCATTGTTCCGGACAATCTCAAAAGCGGCGTCAAGCGCCCCGATTTCTACGAGCCCGACCTGAACAAGACCTACCAAGAGATGGCGGCCTATTACGGAACCGTGATACTGCCCGCGCGCGTCCGCAAGCCCAGAGATAAGGCGTCGGCGGAAAACGCCGTCCTGATTTCGTCGCGAAAAATCATCGCAACTCTCCGCAACACTCAAATTCTATCCTTCCACGATCTGCAGCAGCACGTCCGCGCAGCTCTGGAACATGTCAACTCCGCCCCCTTGACCGGGAAGAGCGAGAGCCGTAGGACATCCTTTCTCGCCGAAGAAAAAGAGTTCTTGCTCCCGCTTCTCGAATCCCCCTACGAATTGGCTCAATGGGGGAAAGCCAAGGTCCAGATGAACTGTCACATTCTCTGTCAACGTAAATTCTACTCCGTTCCGTTCGAATACCTGGGAGAAGATGTCGACGTTCGAGCACCTCAAGCGGCAGTGGGAATATTCTATCAGCATCGGCGGATCGCGTCGCATAAAAGGCTCTGGGGAAAGAGCGATTATGCGACCGTCGCGGAGCATATGCCGCCCGACAAGCTCTTCTTCGTCGACTGGAATCGCGACCGCTTCCTGCGCTGGGCGGACAAAATCGATACTGCCACCCGACGGGTGGTCGAAGCCATTCTCGACCGGGCGGTTATCGAGCAGCAGGCCTACCGCTCCTGCCTCGGCGTGCTGAGCCTGCGTGACAAGTTCGCTCCTCTGCAGCGCCTCGTCGGCGCGGCCAAATTCCAGAACTCGACCGCCTGCGTCTAAGACATCAGGTACGACGACGATCGGCAGCTCGACCGCAACCTCATTCTGGAACTCGCATCGTGCAACTACATTCCGCACGCACGCAACGTCGTTCTTGCCGGACCGACGAGTTGCGGAAAGTCGTTCCTGTCCCAGGCTCTCGGCCAGGCCGCATGCAGACGCTTTCTGAAAACACGATACATACAGTTGCCCGATCTGCTGGACGAGCTTCTGAAAGCCAAAGCCAAGGGCATTGAAGCCTTTGATCGCACGCGAAAGCAGTTTGTAAAGTACGATCTCCTGATCATAGACGAATGGCTTCTGTTTCCTATCTTCGTAGAGGAGGCGCAGATACTGCTCGGGCTCGTCGACAGGCGGTACAACCATAAAGCTACGATCATCGCGTCCCAGTTCGAGCCCGCCGAATGGCTGGACCAGATTCCGGTCCCGGTCGCCGCCGAGGCGATAACCGACCGCCTCTGTGCTCAGGCATACAAGATCGTCATGAAGAGCAACAGATCCATGCGCGAAACAATCCGCCCGTAACCCCCATACGACCGAAAGGCAGAACCGCCTCGTTCCCGAGAGGTGGCTCTCGACCGGCGCGCCGGTGGCTCTATTATAGCGCGGAGGTGGCTCTAAAAAAACGCTGTTCGCACGCAGGTCGCGAAGCTGCAAGATACATTTACTTCCGTCCATTGTGGTCATTTCGTCTGTGGTCATAAGCTCTTTCCCGAGCCGTTGCAGGTTTTGGCCGTGGTTTTGTTGAACGCCCCGCGTCATGCTCTTCGTGTACATGGAAATGGTTTCTTTCCCTAAAGCCTCCGAAAGCTTCTTGACAGTGGTATGCTCACGGCCTCCCAAGAAAATGACCGAATCCATGTTGCCCATGATGGTTTCGGCGTTGTCCTTATACAGGGCTTTTAACTGGCTTTGTGCCTGTAAAAACAGGCACAGGGAGATTTCACAGGAACGGATAACAGCCACCAGCTTTTCCAGTTGCGGCACCTGCCCCGTATTCGCCGCCTCGTCCCACAGCACCCGTACATGATGGGGCAAACGGCCATTGTACTTGTTGTCGGCCCTCTCGCAAAGAAGATTAAACATCTGGCAAAAGGCCAGTGCGACAATGAAGTTGGAGGTCTGATCTGTATCTGGGCCGCTGATCAGGCTTCCTCGCCGTCCCCCCAGATTGCCTGCGCTTTTTTTCGCAGCGTCAGCAGCGCCGCGGTCTCGGCCAGCGCTCTCTCCTTGCGCAAAAGCTCTCTTTCAAGTTCCTTGCTGCGTTTCTTCTCGGCCCGGCTCTCTTTTTCCATCTCCTGACTCTTGCGGAGATCCCGTTGGTTCGCCATCAGGCACGCTTCGCGCCACTCTTCTATCTCCGCGGGGAAGAGCTCCTTGGATCGGCAATACTCGCCCAGTTCGGCTAGTTGAGAGAGTGCGTCTCCAGGACGATCAGGAACTTGTCCTCGGAACTCCAGCGGTCGGGTTGCTTTCCGTTTCCGGGTGCGGCTTCGCCGCCGCCCCGCACTTCGTCTCTCCATTTCGCCAACGCCACGTACGAGACTCCGCTCTCCTCTGAGAGTCTCATGGTGGGTACGTTCTCCGGCGGCATCATCTTCCGCACGACGGACTCCTTGAATTCCGGGCTGTATCTCTTTATCTTCATCGCACCTCCCGAGTGTCGACTCACACTTCTTTAACGCCTCGGTTCAAGCGACTTCTATTATGACACAGGGGGGGGCCGGTGAATTTTCGGTAGTTTTTCTTCTTGACAGATCGCGAACGCGCTCCTACAATACCCTCTGAAAAATGACCGTTGGTCAGTTTATTGAACTAAGGTCATTTAAGAATTGTAAAGGACGTGTTTACATGCCTCGTTTGGCTCAAGAGAAAAAGGAAGCGATGGAGGAGATAACGAAGGACGCCATCTTTCAAGCGGCGTACGAAATTCTGATGGAGGGAAGCTGGCACGATCTCACGATGGAGCGTCTGGCGAAAAGAACCGGAATCGCGA
>Ga0334886_1004361_pt1 | contig 11597 bp, 7 predicted proteins | sample GraSluR1_MG_9_FD_207232 | JGI IMG/M metagenome (GOLD analysis project Ga0334886, IMG submission 207232) | Sludge microbial communities from methane-producing bioreactor in Wageningen University, Netherlands - Granular Sludge_27_06-R1 | ecosystem: Engineered > Bioreactor > Anaerobic > Unclassified...
GACCTCATATGCTGCCGCCTCCCGTGAGCGCCCGTCAGCGCAGCAGGCGTTGCAGCGCGGCCAGCAGCAGCACGACGTTCTCGCGGCGGCTGGAGTAACCCATCAACCCGACGCGCCAGACCTTGCCCTTCAGCGATCCCAGCCCGCCGCTGATCTCGATGTTGTACTCGTCCAGCAGACGGCGGCGGATGGCCGCTTCGTCTACGCCGTCCGGCACGCAGACGGTCGTCAGCGGCGGCAGGCGGTGCGCCGCCGGGACGTGCAGCGCCAGTCCCAACTCGGCCAGCCCTTCCCACAGCAGTTCGGCATGACGGCGGTGGCGGGCTGCGCGCGCCTCCAGCCCCTCTTCGGCCACCAGGCGCAGCGCCTCGTACAGCGCGTAGACGGACGAGATCGGCGCGGTGTGGTGGTAGACGCGCGGCGCGCCCCAGTACTGGCGCAGCAGAGTCAGGTCGAGGTACCAGTTGGCGACCGGGGCCGGGCGGCGTTCCAGCTTCTCGACGGCGCGCGGACTCAGCGTGATCGGCGAGACACCGGGCGGGCAGCTCAGGCATTTCTGCGCCCCGCTGTAGCACACGTCAATGCCCAGCGCGTCCACGGCCAGCGGGACGCCCGCCAGCGACGCCACCGTATCCACGATCAGCACGCCGCCGTGCGCGTGCACTGCGTCCGCGATGCCGTCGAGCGGTTGCATCGCCCCGGTCGAGGTTTCGCCGTGCACCAGGGCCACCACCTGCGCCGGACGCCGCGCCAGCGCCGCGTTGATCTCCTCGACAGTGAAGACCTCTCCCCAGGGCCGCTCCAGCACGCTCACCTCGCCCCCGTAACGGCGAGCCATCTCGGCGATGCGCAGCCCGAAGTAGCCGTTGGCACAGACGAGCACCGCATCGCCTGGCGCGACCGTGTTGGCGACCGCCGCCTCCATCGCCGCCGTGCCCGTGCCCGAAATGGGCAGCGTCAGCGCGTTCTCGGTCTGGAAGACGTAGCGCAGCAAGTCCTGTACGCGATCCATCAGCGCGACGAACTGCGGGTCGAGGTGGCCGACGACCGGTGCGGCCATTGCCCGCAGCACACGCGGGTCCACCATGCTGGGGCCGGGGCCGAGCAGCACGCGCTCCGGCACGGCCAGATCGGGATAGACAGGGGGCAGGCGGGAAGTGGTCATGCGGTCTCTCTCCAGCGCAGTGCAAGCAGGGTTTCGGAAGGCAGCCGCGATTGTAACACGAACTGTGCGGCTGCTGGCAGCGAAAGACGGCGAGGATGCGCGCAAAACCTGTCCCGTAGGTGTGTAGCATACGCCCCCTATGCATGGAGTGAGGGGCAAGCCGGGCGCAGCGAGGCTGGGGGTGAGGTAAAGCCGCACCCGGCCTGGATTCAGAGGCCGTTTGAGAGGTATCTTTACCCCCATCCCCGGCCCTTCCCCCGCAAGCGAGGGAAGGGAGAAAGGACTGCTCTTGAAGTCCCTCCCCGCAGGCGGGGAGGGATTTAGGGTGGGGTTGCAGGCCCTTTCAAACGACCTCTCAGACCTCCGGAGTTTTCGGAAACTTCGGAAGTCTGTTGTTGCGCCCACTGAACGCAGCCAGGTCTGGGGCGGGGCCAGGCACCAGCATACTTGAGACAGCGGGAGTATAATACGCACGGGGCGGATGGTGCGCCGCCATGCGCTGCGTGACGGCGCACAGAGTAAGGTGGGATTCTATGGCCAGTGAGCCGCTCAGGAATGAGGCGGCAGGGGAAGACCTGGCTCTGGCGGATCGCCGGGCTGAGGGATGGGTCAGCGACGCTGAGCTACGCGCGGCGCTGCTGGGTTTGGTGCGCGCCAGTCTGCGCCCGGTGACGGCGGGCCTGGGCGCGCTGTACGTCGTGGTGGCGGTGAGTCACCTTCTGCTGCTCGACCGCGATCCTGCGCTGGTGCTGGCGTCGTTCGCCTTGCTGACGGCGGTGGTGCTGCTGGGCGCTCACCTGGTGTTGCGGCGGCGAAGACCCCCGGCGGGCTGGGTCTACCCGCTTGCGGCAGGCGTGGCAGGGCTGGTGCTGGCTAACAGCCTGCTGCATCTCTACCTCACCGAACAACTGGAGCAGACGACCGGCCTGATCCTGTTGCTCATTGGTGCGGCGGTCTTGTTGCTGTCGCCGTTCTGGTTGGGGTTGATCGCCGCGCTAAGCTGGGGAGCCTGGGCGCTGGTGGTGTGGAGCGCCGGCCTGGGCGGGCACGTTGATCGCTGGGCGTTCGGGCTGCTGGCGGCGACGGCGCTGGCGGCGATCATTCATGTTGTGCGCATCCACACGCTGCGCCACCTGGAACTGCTGCGCATCCGCGACCGGCGGCTGGCGGCGGCGCTGGATCGCGCGCGGCGAACCGCCCAGGCCACTGAAGAGAGCGTGCGCCAGCTTGCCGAAGTTACCAGCGAAGGGCTGATCGTCCACGACCGGGGCACCATCCTCGAAGTGAACCGCGCGCTGGGCCGGCAACTGGGTTACGCGCCGGGCGATCTGGCCGGCAAGTCCGTGCTCGATCTTATCGCGCCGGAGGCGCGCGCGCAGGCCCGCGAGCGGTTGGTGTGGTCTGGCGAGATGGCGGCGGAATTGCCCCTGGTACGCCGCGATGGGACGCGCTTCCCGGCAGACATCCATTGCCAGGACTGGACGTACCAGGGGCGCGCGGCCCGCTTGATGGCTGTGCAAGACATCAGCGCGCGCAAAGAATCCGAGCGTGGGCTGCGCCGGGCGCGGGAATACGCCGAGTTGCTCTATCGCGCTGTGCCGACAGCGGTCTTTACCGTGGATCGCAGCGGCACCATCACCAGCCTGAACGACAAGGCCCTCGAGCTTTTGGGCTACAGCATGGATGAGATTGTCGGCCAGCCGTGTACGGCGCTGATGAGCGAGCCGTGCCCCGTGACCTGCGGTCTGTGCGCCGGCGGCCCGCTCCAGCCAGTGAGCAACATCGAGTGCACGCTGCGCGCGAAGGATGGCACGGTCCACACTGTGGTCAAAAACATCGAGATGCTCACCGATCCCACCGGGCAGATCATCGGCGGCATCGAGAGCTTCGTGGATGTCACCGAGCACCGGCGCGTGGAACACGAGCTACGCAAGCTCTCCAGCGCGGTCGAGCAAAGCCCCAGCGTGGTTATCATCACCGACGTGGACGGCACGATTGAGTACGTGAATCCGCGCTTTACGGCAGTGACCGGCTACACGGCCAGCGAAGCAATTGGGCAGCGGCCCAGCCTGCTCAAGTCCGGGCACACCACTGCCGCCGAATATGAAGAGTTGTGGGAGACGATCACCGCTGGCGGGGAGTGGCGCGGCGAGTTCTTGAACAAGAAAAAGAGCGGCGAGTTGTATTGGGAGTTGGCGACCATTCTGCCGATCCGGGATTCGGGCGGGCGCATCACCCACTTCCTCGGCATCAAGGAAGATATCACCGCGCGCAAGCGCGCCGAGCAAGCCCTTCAGGAGAGCCTGTTCCGCATGCAGATTCTCTACAACGCCAGCCATTCCCTGCTCGCTACCGCCCAGAGCGTGCCGGAACTGCTCCAGGCGGTGGTAGACAGCGTGGCCGCCGCGCTGTACGCCGACCGCGTGATGCTGGTCATGCTCGACCGCGACGCCCGGACGATCCTGCATTGCGTTCGGGGAGGGCCAGGCGCGACCAACGGCGCAGTGCTGACGCTCGACGAGCTATGGGACGGGTTGAGCGGCTGGGTGCTTCGTGAGGGCCGTCCGGCTCTTTCTCCCAAAGACGAGCCAGACCCCCGCGAATCGCCGGCGGCCCAGCAGCAACGGCTGGAGTCCGGCGCTGGCGACATCATCGTGGTGCCCATGCACTTTCATGACGGCAATGTGGGCACCCTGACGGCGACCAATCTGCCCGGCGGACGCAGCTTCACGCACCAGGACCTGGAGTTGATGATGGCCCTGGCCAACCAGTCCATCATCGCCATTGACAATGCCCGTCTGGTGGACTCGTTGCGCCAGTCCGAGGAGAAGTTCTCGCACGCCTTCCGCGCCAGTCCTGACGCGATGATCATCAACACCCTGGACGACGGGCGCTTCATTGATGTCAACGACAGCTTCCTGGAGATCGTCGGGCACGAGCGTCAGGAGGTCATAGGCCGCACGATCAGCGAGGTGGACATCTGGCCAGACCCAGACAGGCGCGACGAGTTTTTGAGTCAGGTGGCTGCCCAGGGAGCGGCGCACAACCTAGAGGTCCCCATCCGGCGCAAGTCCGGCGAGACAGGCGTCGCCCTGCTTTCGGCGGAAGTCGTCGAGCTAGACGGGCAGCGTTGCCTGCTGACCATCGCCAAAGACATCACCGAGCGCATCCAGGCTGCCCAGGAGCGCGAACTGCTCATCCAGGAGCTAGATGCGTTTGCGCGGACAGTCGCCCACGACCTGAAAGGCCCGCTGAGTCCTATTCTTGGCTATGCCGACATGCTGCTGAGCGACAGCAACACCTTCAGCGACGAGGCGCGGCGTTCCTTTGTGCAGATCATCGCCGACAGCGCCAAGCGCATGGGGAACATCATTGACGAGTTGCTGCTGCTGGCCCGGATGCGCCAGGGCGAGATGCAGGCCCGCCCCTTGAACATGGCCAGCATCGTGGACGACGCGCTGAGCCGTCTGGATTACATGGTCAAGGAGTATGGGGGGCAGGTGTCCGTCACCGATGCCTGGCCCCCGGCGCTTGGGTATGGTGCGTGGGTGGTCGAGGTGTGGGTCAACTACATCAGCAACGCGCTGAAGTACGGTGGGCGTCCGCCGCGTATCGAGCTAGGCGCGGACGTGCTGCCCGACGGGACGCCGCGCTTCTGGGTGCGCGACAACGGTGAGGGGCTGTCGCCGGAGCAGCAGGCGCAATTGTTCACCCCCTTCACGCAGCTTCGCGCGATTCACGTGGAGGGGCACGGGTTGGGTCTGTCCATCGTGCGGCGCATCGTCGAGAAGCTCTCCGGCGAGGCTGGCGTAGAGAGCGCCCCCGGTCAGGGCAGCCTGTTCTACTTCACGCTACCGCCCGCGCCGCCTGGTGACGAGCACGAGCAGCCGGACTTCCTCCCAGAGGCTGATTGACCCCCTGGCGAATTGCGGATTGCGGATTGCGGATTGCGGATCGCGAAATGCCTTCCCTGCGTGGGCTTCAGGAGTGGACAGGTGTCGAGATTGGGCTATAGTCTGGGGCGGCTCTTCACTTTACCTCACCCCCGCTCGGCGCTGGCGCGCCTCGCCTCCCCCTCCGTTAACGAAGAGGGGGAAGGGCCGAGCGTAGCGAGGCCAGGGGGTGAGGTTGATCGGTCGCCATCTCAATGCTTCTCACGCTGCTGTCCGCCTCTGAACCGCCTGTGGAGAGCGATTTTTCAATTCGCAATCCGCAATCCGCATTCCGAAATCTCTCCCCGGCTCTCTGCTTTTTCGCCAATGGCAGACCCAGTCCGTATAATACCCGCAGATAGATGCCTGCCCTCCGGTGCAGTCTGCCACTCGCGCGCCGCCGGCGCACCGATCCGACGGCTGTGGGAGACAGGACGATGCACGCCTCTGGTGCCACGTCGCTGGTGCGACGGCTGTTCCAAAACCGCCTGGCGCTGTTCCTGGCGCTGCTGCTGATCCAGCTCCAGTTCTTCACGATCAATCTGCTCAACGCGCAGTTGCGCGAGCCAACCGACGGTTGGGAACTGAAGATCGCCGCCATAGATAACCACCTGACGCCCAACGGTCTGTGGCTGATCCCGTACTCGGTCGGCTTTGTACTGTCAGCCCTGGTGCCGCTGTGGGCCATGTTCATCATGCCCAATCGCCTTTACCGCCAGTTCATCCTGGCGATGGCGGCTGCTGCCCTGGCCGGGTACCTGGTGTACATCCTTTTTCCCACCTATGTGACCAAGCCCGCACCAGAACAGGTGCCTGGCGAGCACGCCCTGGCTGAAATCCTGCGCGACAGCTACGAGGTGGACGCGGCGGCCAGCACGCACAACGCCGCGCCCAGCCAGCACGTCTTCTACGCGCTGATCAATATGTGCTTCGTGATCCGCTTCCGCCCCACGCGGCGCGTCTTCCTCACCTGGGTGACGCTGGGCGCGCTGATCTCGGCATCCACCGTGCTGACCATGCGCCACAACTCGCCCGACCTGATCAGCGGCTACCTGTTCGCGGTCGGCGGCTACTACGCGGGGCTGTTCCTCGGCGGGCGCGTCACCGACTGGCTGGGCGACGCTGGCGGCCCGATTGTGCTGCCGGAGCTAACGCTCCGCTTGCAGCGGGGCATCCGCCGCCGCCTGAACAGGCTGGGCGCTCGTTCTTCCTGACCTCACTATCGGGTGTGTGCAAGGGTTGTCAGTGACTCGCTTGACACCCAGCGTGGTGAGGCCCCGTAGAGGCGTATTGCAATACGCCCCTACACGGGGGCGCAGCAGAGCAGCACCCCTACCCCCTGACAGGTTTTGCACACACCTCACTATCCCATTTGTACCCTCTGACCATAGGCACTGCACCCGTCCGCGCGTATGATTGCCGGCCTGTGCGCCAGAGCGTGTTATGCACTTTTCAACCCCTATCCCCCGGCCCCTTTCCCCGCAAGCAGGGAAAGGGGAGCCTCCCCGCCAGCGGGGAGGGACTGACCGTCGTGGGCAACCGGGAACGCCTGATCCCGGAGCCTCCCCGCCAGCGGGGAGGGACTACAGGGTGGGGTCAGGGCGCTACCCATGTGCCGTGCCCTGTACGCTACGCCGAGCGTGCGGAGTTCATTACACGCTCTAGGGGAAGAAACCAGCGACTCGCCAATCTCTGGCGTGCGGCACGCATACCACAGGAGAACTCGCCCATGACTGCCCACGATACGCCGCGCTTCGCCGTGCCAGACGAGCACCTCGTGCCGGTGAACCCCTACCCCAGCCAGCAGGCCGAGATTCCGCCCTCGCGTATGTTCCTGATCAAGCTCTCGCTCAAGAAATATTGCGAGCGAGTAGGGCCTGGTGCAGTGACCTTCGACGCCTCGCAGGGGGACGGCGGGGCGTCGCTGCCCGGCGTGCCCGGCGAGATTCTCGACCGCGCCCACGCGCTGACCAAAGCGCACGGCACCGGCTATGATTTCCCCTACGGCACGGACGAGTTTCGCCGGGCGGTCGTCGAGCAGTACTGGGCGCTCGACCCGGCGCTGGGCTGGGGGCCAGCGAACGTCCTGGCGGCGGTCGGCGGGCGTGACGCGCTGCTCAAAGCCTACAGCGCCATGATCGGCCTGGGCACAGGTCGCATCGGTGATGTGGTGCTCGTCTCACGCGTACCCTGGATCAGTTACAACTGGGGGCCGTATGCCCTGGGCGCTAACGTGCTGCTCGCCCCCGGCGACGAGGCAAGCGCCTGGCAGTACAGCGAGGACTCCATCCGCGCCTCGGTCGAGTTCTGCCAGCGGCACGGCGGGCGGCGTATCGCCGGGATCATCATTACCTCGCCGGACAACCCCACCGGCCACACCCTGCCGCTCGACCGGCAGATCGCGCTGGGACAGGCGGCGCTGGCGGCGGGCATTCCCTTCGTGCTCTACGACTGGATTTACCACTACATCACCGAGGGCGCGCCGATGAGCGCCAACGCCCTGTTGCGCGCCTTCGACCCTGCCGACCGCGAGCGGATCATGATCCTCGACGGGTTGACCAAATCAATGGGCGGGTCGAACGTGCGCAACGCCCATCTGCTGGCCGGCAAGCGCGTGATCCAATACATCAGCAGCATCGCCTCGCACGGGGTGATCCCCCCCTATCACGGGCAGGCGGTGGCCCTGGCCGCCTTCGAGATGGGCTTCCGCCAGGCCGCCGACCCGATCATCACGCCCACCAACGCCAGCCGTGCTGTCATGCGCCGCTTCCTGATGGAGCACGGCTACCGCTTCATCATGGGCGACGGGGGGTACTACGCTTTCATTGACGTGCGCCGCTGGATGGAGACGGCGGGGATGACGGACAGCTTCGCCCTGGGCGAGTACCTGGCCGCCGAGCAGGGCGTGGCCGTCGTGCCCGGCGCGGCCTTCTCCGACGAAGGGGACGGCTGGACACGCTTCTCCTACGCGCTGCCGCCAGAGATCACCGAGGAAGCTGTGGGGCGTTTCCACGCCGGTTTGAGCGCGCTGGCCGGCGCTGACGTTGCTGATCGGTAGCCGCATGGGGGCGGCGTTGCAAAGCCGCCCCTACAAGACACTTGCGCCATCCACCTGTCCTGGATGTCAAATCCCATTGGGCGCGCCCGATACTATCAAGAGGCTCTCAAGAGGGAAGGCGGCGGAGAGTCACTGTGTGTCGGTGCTGGGAGTCACGGCGCTACCACCTTCGAGCGCGCCGGCGGCAGCGTCCCCCACGCGGAACTGCGCCTGCGACATCAACTGCCCGTCGAGCAGCAATTCCACCATCCACTCGCCGCTCTCGAACGTCGCGCCTTCGGGGACGATAGAGCAGTACGCGCAGATGTCCACCCATTCCCTGTCGGTGACCCAACACTGAGTATCGTCGTAGAACAACTGACCGTTGACCGTCCAGCGGGCGCTGAGCGTCGAACCGGCGGGCAGGACATTGACCCGCGTGATCACGTAGATCGCGCTCGTGTCGGGGGCGAAGGCAGAAGTCACGCCCGTCGGGCAGTCCTGCGCGTCGCGTCCGGTGGCAGTCACCGTCTCTGTGAAGCGTGTGCCTGTCCCGATGGGCGTGGGGACGCCCGTCGCCAGCATGGGCGGCTGGTCGCCGGGCGGCGCTGCCAGGGCTTGTTGCGTGGGGGCCATAGCGCCACCGCCGCCGGTCAGTTCCAGCACAGTGAGCGTTGCCCTGGCCGCGAGTGCCTCGTTCTGGGCAACGGCAAGCTGCGCCTCAAGCAGCACGGCTTGAGTCGCCGCGTCTTGCAGGGCGGTGATGGTCGCCAGCGGCGTGCCCAGCACCTCGATGGTGCTCTGAAGCTGGGCGTTGCGCGTCTCCAGCTGCTCTATCTCGGCGCTGCCGGTGAGCGTGCTGCACGCCGTCAACGCCAGCAAGACCAGCGGCGCAAATCTCGCCACAACATGCATGGTGCTTCTCCTTACCAGCGCGTCGCGGGATAGAGTCTAGCGCAAAACGCCGCGCCCGTCTCCTACGCTTGCCGGGTGCTGCGGTCATGTCCACAAACGGCGAAGCCCCGCAGGACGCGGGGCTTCGTGGGTCATGAAGAGCGGACGATTAGATGTTGTTGACGATGTTCGAGAAGACGTTGCCGATGGCCGGGCCAAGCAAGGCCAGAATGATGATCACGACAACGGCCACAAGGACCAGGATGAGCGCGTACTCGACGAGACCTTGACCCTCTTCACGCGGTTGGTAGAGCATATGAGACCTCCCTTAGATTGAATGAGATGGGGTTGATCTACCCGATAGTGCCCTGATAGTATCATGCATCCCCTGGCGTTACAATCCCCCCGGAGGCGGTTTTACGCCAATTTCACAAAATATTCACGTAGTATGAACAAGTGGCGCGAGCACCGGCGCTCATCTCAACGATTTCACAACAATTTAGACGAGGGCGCTGCCGTCACGGGCGGTTTCGAGCGGGCGGCGGGCGATGATACGCTGCATGGCTCGCACGTGCTCCTTGAGCGTCTCACCATAGGGCGTCTGTTTGTGGCGGCGCGCTTCTTCCTCCAGCGCGGGGATGACCTTCGGCGCGGCCTCGGCCATGCGCGCGTACCACACGCGCGCGGCGTCTGCGTCGCCATCACTCTCCGCAGCCTGGCCCAGGATATACGCGCCAACAACCTGCCCCTGGCGGAACAGCCCTGCATCGTCAATGACGCGGCCCAGTGTGGCCTGCGCCCCTTCCATGTCGCCCCCCAGGAACTGGCACAGCCCCAGGTAGTAGCGCGAGTTGGGGTCTTCCTCGAAGGCGAGCGCCGCTTGCAGCGCGGTCACGGCCTCGGCGTAGCGCGCCTGATGGCGGCGCAGCGAGCCAAGCGCCCCGTTGACCGAGGCGTACTCCGGCGCAAGCTGCCGCGCCTGAGCCAGCAACCGGTCGGCGCGCTCCCATTTGTTCAACTCGATCAGGGCCAGGGCGACGACCGCCAGCTTGTCGGGATGGCCGCGCCCGGCGGTCGCCTCATCTTCCAGATTGCGCACCACCTGGCGGTACTCGCCGCGCTGCAACAGAGCGAGCGCCGGCCCGCGCCAGGCGTACAACTGCCTGACAACGCCGCGCCGCCACCAGCGCAAGGCCATCATCCCGGCGATGAACAGCAGGAATGGCACCCAGGCCAGCGCCCCGCCCCCGGCCAGGTACCAGCCGAACGCGCCAATGCCCAACGCCATGAGCAGCAGGTTGGCCAGGGCGGTGATCGCCCAGGTGCGCGGCGGCTCGACCGGGCGGAAGCGCCGCGCCTGGCGCAGCACACCGCGCGCCATGTAGGCGAAATAGGCCAACACCAGCAGGATGATCAGCGCGACAGGGTCCAGCCCGCCGGCCACGATCAGCGCCAGCGCGATCCCGAAGGCGATCAGCCCGGCGGCTTCCAGCGGGCCGGTGGTTTTCCACAAGGGTTTGTGCTCAGTCATCAGTCTGTCCAGGGTAGGGGGAGCCGGACGCCAGCCGCGCCCTCATGACACGTTGCCCGCCACGGTGCCCACCACCGTCAGCGTATAGGTGACCGCCGGCCCGCCCAGCGCGTAGAAAGGCACTTCGAAGGCCACCGCTTCCTGCGGGACAAGCTGCGGTCTGGCGACGAAGACGGTCTCGGCGGCGACGACGTGCCCCTGATCGTCCCAGATGGCGACGATCACCTTGACTCCCTCGGCGCTGTGCGGCCCGATGTTGGCCAGTTCGCCGCGCACCACCAGGCGGCCCTGGGCGTTATAGTCGGCGCGGTCGTTGGCGATGGCGAAGTTCTCCGGCCCGTAGAACGTGCTCAGCGCGTATTCCGCCGCGCGCCCGGCGACGTTCAACTCGTAGCGCACGGCGCTGGGCGGGCGTCCCCCTTCAAAGCGCAGATCAAAGGGCGCGCCCTGGCCCGGTCCCAGCACGTCCAGGGCCAGAATGTCTGACTGCTCGGCCAGGCGGCGGTCTTGCGCGTCGTAGAGCACGCCGGACAGCCGCACCGCTTCCAGCGCGTCCGGCGTCGTGTTGACCGCCTCGCCTGTCAGGTGGAAAACGCCCTCGGCATCTGTCCAGGCCAGGTAGCCGTTGAAGCCGATCACGCCGGTGAACGAGGTCACGCCGGACGCCGCCTGCTGCACCGCCCCGGCCATAAGTTCGGCGTCGGGGTTCACGCGGAAGGTGTTGACGACTGCTGCCAGCGTGTCGAGCGCCGCCGGGTCAGCTTCCGTCACGTCCACTTCGAGCGCGGAGAAGAACGAGCCGGTGCCCTGCAAGAAGATGTTGAGCGCACGCGGTCCGAGCATCGGGTAGGTGCGCACCCCGACCAGGCGGCGGCTGCCGTCGCGCTGATCGCTGCGCTCAAGCTCCTGCCAGCCATAGGCAACCAGGTCGGCGGGGGGCTGGTAGGCGTTGGCGGCCTGGGCGAAGGCTTCGGGCGTCATCGGCGCGCCGGTGTTGACCACGTACACGCTCAGCCGTGTGACCGCCGCCGTGCCCTC
>Ga0334886_1004381_pt1 | contig 11553 bp, 11 predicted proteins | sample GraSluR1_MG_9_FD_207232 | JGI IMG/M metagenome (GOLD analysis project Ga0334886, IMG submission 207232) | Sludge microbial communities from methane-producing bioreactor in Wageningen University, Netherlands - Granular Sludge_27_06-R1 | ecosystem: Engineered > Bioreactor > Anaerobic >...
CTCGCAGGAGGTTCGATGCGTCGACGGTCTCCGCCACAAGGCCGGTCCGGGGGTTTCTGAGTTCGAACTCCTTCCCCGATCGGGCCCTCGCCATCAGGTCGCCCGTCGCCCCCACCGAGAGGTTGAAGTTCTGGAGCCTCCCCTGCCTCTCCTTCGCCCGGACGAACTCGATGATGTCGGGGTGGTCGGCCCGGAGGACCGCCATGTTGGCCCCGCGCCTCCGGCCCCCCTGCTTTATCACCTCGGTGGCGGCGTCGAAGACCTCCATGAAGGAGACGGGGCCGCTGGCTATCCCGCCCGTCGCCCGGACCGGGTCGCCCTTCGGCCGCAGGCGCGAGAAGGAGAAGCCGGTCCCACCACCGCTCTGGTGGATCTTGGCCATCTCCTTCAGGGCTCCGAAGATCCCGTCCATGGAGTCCTCCACCGGGAGGACGAAGCAGGCGGAGAGCTGCCCCAGGGCGAGGCCGGCGTTCATCAGGGTCGGCGAATTGGGGAGGAATAGCCCGCCCGTCATGACATCCCGAAACCTCGATGCCATGGCGGTGGCATCTCCGCCGAACCTCCCTTCGGCCCGAGCGACGGTCCGGGCGACCCGGCTGAACATCTCCTCGGCGGTCTCGGCTACCTCGCCGGAGAGGTCCCGCCGGAGGTACCTCTTCCTGAGGAGCTCTGGGGCGAAGGGGCCGAGGCTCGGCCTCGTCGGCTTCGGGCTGGGCACGGTACCATCCAGGAGACGAGGGGGAGATGGCCTATCCCGGCCGTGACAGCTCCGACCGCGCTCATCAAGACGCCGCCCATCCCCATCTTCCGCCCTCTCCCCCATCTCTCTTCCCATCATATCCTCGCCACCTCTTCCTTTCCTTCTCTTCTTCGCCATCTTCCGTCCCGCCACCCTCATCAGGGTCTCCAGAAGCGATATAAACTCTGATCTTACCATATATACCTGAAGATCGGAGATAAAGTCCTGGAGGTTTTACCATCAAGATAGCCATCACTGGAAAGGGGGGCGTCGGGAAGACCACCCTCGCCGGAACCCTCGCCCGCCTCTTCGCCCGGGACGGGTACAACGTCATAGCGATCGACGCAGACCCCGACATGAACCTCGCCTCCGCCCTGGGGGTCGCCAAAAACCCGCGGCCCATCACCGACTACAAGGAGATGGTCCAGGAGAGGGCGAGCGCCGAGTTCGGTATGTTCAAGCTCAACCCCAAAGTAGACGACGTCATCGAGAAGTGCGGCTGCGTCGGCCCCGACGGCGTCAAGCTCGCTGTGATGGGGACGATCGACACCGGCGGAAGCGGCTGCATGTGCCCCGAGACCGCCTTCCTCCGGGCTCTCTTAAGACACGTCATCCTCCGGGAAAATGACCTGGTCATCCTGGACATGGAGGCGGGGATCGAGCACCTGGGGCGCGGCACCACCAGGGGCGTCGACGTCATGATCGCCGTAGTCGAGCCGGGCCTCCGCTCCGTCGAGACCCTGGAGAGGATCAAGAGGCTCGCAAAGGACCTGGGGATCGAGAGGGTGATGGCCGTCATCAACAAGGCCCCCGAGGAGCAGGTTAAGATAAAGGAGAAGCTGGCGGAGATGAACGTCCCCGTCCTGGGGATGATCCCCTTCGACAGGAGCATGATGGACGCAGACCTCGCCGGCAAGTCGCCCCTCGACGTCGGCGGCCCCGGCGTCGAGGCGATAAAGGATATCAAGACGAAGCTGGAGGATCTCTTCGGAACGATGGCTAAAGAGGCGGCGGGGAAGGCGGCTTAGGCCGCATCTCCGTCGTAATCGACCCGGATATTCTGGGGAGGGATGCCAAGAATCCAAGAGCCCTCCTCCGATTCTACCCTCACATCTTCGGTCTCCTTCAGTGGCTGTTATCTCTTTGAATATCTTCTATCGCCCTTGCACCGAAAGTCTTAATACGAACAACCTCAATTCTCAAGTGATTCGCTAGAATACTCAAGGCGTTTGTTATGTGTCACGGACCGAGCCTGCCCCTGAAACGGCTTCAGAGATGTATTCGTGCCCTTCATTGTCCTACTAGATGGAGGATCATCAGGTGCATCGGCACCGAGGAGAGGAGCACGAAGGAGATCTTTGAGCATCTCGGGCTCGGCGACGGGATGTCCATGGCAGGGCTTTACTATCACCTCTCTGCCCTCAAGGAGGCCGAGATCATCGAAGTTGCTTCCTATCGAGAGGTCAAAGGCGGCACTCCTGAGAAGGTGTGGAGGCTGAAGACTAGAACGATTGTGATAGATCTTTTAGAGGAAGATGTCTAGAGGAAAACGAGGTGGAATTGATGTGCTGCGGAGATAAACACGGTTTTGGTGATGGACCATCGCCCGCCGGCGTACGACGTTTTGGCGCGGGTGAGAACTGCGGATGTAACGAGCCTGGCCACCGTTCGGCGGCCGCGCATCACGGCACCGGCCATTCTGGCGGGCGAGATACCTGCTGCTGCGGACATCCCCTCCCGACTCGGGAGGAGCGGATATCGATGCTGGAGAGGTACAGGGACTCGTTGAAGAGAGAGCTGGAAGGGGTCGAGGAAGAGCTGAAAAAGCTGACCGGGGATTGATAAGGCTGCATCCATCCGGCAGGGAGTCGATTTCAGAGCAGCCTCCAGAAGGATATGAGCTTTCTAGCGGAGATCTCGGAGAGGAGATGAACGCCATTGAGGTCCGGGGATTGATCAAGCGTTTCGACGGCTTCACCGCCGTCGATGGCATCAGCTTCGATGTTAAAGAAGGGGAGGTATTCGGCCTCCTGGGCCCCAACGGCTCGGGGAAAACCACCACCATCAGGATGCTCGTCGGCCTATCCCGCCCAACGGAAGGCGGGGCCAAAATCCTCGGTTTCGACCTATCTTCCGGGATCACCGAGGCGAAGAGGAAAATTGGCGTAGTACCCGACAGCTCAAACCTTTACGATGAGCTCTCCGCTCGGGAGAACCTCCTCTTCATGGCCAAGCTCTACGGAGTTCCAAAGGATCTCCGGGAAGAGAGGGCCGAGGAGCTGCTGAAGGCCTTCGGCCTATACCAGCGACGGTACGACCGGTTCGGGACCTTCTCCCGGGGGATGAAGCGCGCCCTCACCATCGCTGCGGCTCTTGTCCACGATCCCAAGGTCCTCTTCCTGGATGAGCCTACGGTGGGGCTGGACGTGGTGGCAGCCCGCTCCCTTCGTAACCTCATCTCCGACCTCCATCGAAAGGGCCTGACGATAATCCTCACCACCCACTATCTGGAGGAGGCGGACCATCTCTGCGATCGGATCGCCATCCTGGTGAAGGGCGAAGTCGTCGCCGTCGATACGCCTCAGGGGCTGAAGAGATATGCCGATGAGCGGTCTGTTATCGAGGTATCCTTCGGGCGTGAGGTCGCCGGTCTTGTGGGAGATTTATCGGCGCGGCTCCCCGGAGCAGAGGTCGTCTTCCTGGATGAGGCGCGGATGACGGTCCGCGGAGGAGATCCATCCCGGGTCCTGGAGGGGATATTCGAGTTCTCGAAGGACCACGATCTCGGGCTATCGGCGATAAACAGCATAAGGCCGAGCCTCGAGGACGCCTTCGTCAGGATAACCGGCCTGAGCCCGACGGTGATGGCGAGAGAGAAGGGGGGAAAGGGGGGATGATCCGCGACGATCTGCGGTGTATATACCACATCGCCGCAAAAGACATGAGAACCTACTACCTCAAGCCTCCGGCCGTAAGCTGGGGGATGGTCTTTCCTGCGGCCTGGACCCTGGCCTTTTACCTCCGAAGCCCGAGCAACTTTGACGATCTGATCCCCGGCCTGATCGCCATGACGATCCTCTTCAGCACGACGGCGGCCGAGGCGGTGGTCATAAACTTCGAGCTGAGGCTCGGCTCCCTGGAGAGGCTGCTATTGGCGCCGGTGAGCGCGGAATCCGTCCTCCTGGGAAAGGTTATGGGCGGCTTCTTCTTCGGCCTATTGATGACATCGATGGTGACGCTGGGAACGGTTCTGGGCCTGGACCTCCATCCGGACCTCCTCGTCCTGATCCCGGTATGTCTGATCTCCCTTCTGGTCTTCTCCTCTCGATGGGAGCCCTCTTCAGCGTCCTCTTCAAGGAGGTCTTCGAGGCCCAGACCTTCCTCAACCTGCCGAGGTTCTTGATGGTCTTCCTCTGCGGCGTCGTCTATTCGATATCTGCCATGCCATGGTGGCTCCAGCAGACGAGCCAGCTTCTCCCCCTAACCTACACCGTGGAGGGGATTAGAGCCGCATTTTCTGTAGCTCCATCCTCCTCGTCTAAGGACCTTCTACTTCTAGCGGTATTTCTGATGCTGTTCCTTCTTCCGGCGATGAGGATGCTCCGAAAGAGGTTCGAGTGAATTTTCAAAAAGCACGGTGGAAATTTTCATTCGTTAAAGCTTTCAGCTTGAACCTCGGCCTCAAAATCCCCTCTCCTGGTGGCAAGGAATCTGGGATGATTATAAATATATGTTGATCAAAGCTGTGAGTGTTTTCGATTGCGAGGTGATGTAGTTGGTCAAAGCGGGACTCGTCAGATGTGAAGCCGCCATGAGGATCTGCCCTGGAACATCTTGTTTCAGGGCGATAAGAGAGAAGGCCGGAAGCTTCTCCCGGTATTCCGACGAAGAGATCGAGATCATAGGGATGGTGCCCTGTGGAGGCTGCCCTGGCAGAGATGCCGTCCGTCAGGCAGCAGAGATGGTGCGAAGAGGCGCTGAGGTGATCTTCCTCAGCACCTGCATGATAAAACCGATACCTTCTGAGCCGGTCTGCAGGTATTCCGGAGAGATCGCTGAGGCCATTCGAAAGAAGACGGGCGTCGAAGTCGTTATGGGCACCCACTGATGGTAATATCCATCTTTTTTATTTTCAGCTCAAGGCCAGGGGTTTTTTGGGAGGGGCTTTGGGTGGCCCTCCAAGCTGGATAAGCCCCTCTAACTTAAGAATCGCTTACGGCCTTTTCCGCCTACTATAGCTCCGTATCCCCGAGCAAGAGCATTCTTTTCAGCCAATTACCGTTCACGTTTTATCGTCAGCAGTATCTCGTCCTGAGTTATCCTGTACCCGCCATCGACCTTGTGTCGCTCCTCGAAGTACTTCCCGATCTCATCTTTGCGCCCTCTGTACTTCCTGTCGAGAAGCAAAAACTGCCCCAGGTCGACCATATCCTCCATCGTCTCGGCGAAGATCTCGTTGACGAAGTACCTGACCTGGACGGACTGATACCCGTAGGTCATGGTGAGGTTTCGCCAGAGCTCGATGACGGGGACATCGTATTTCGAAAACTTTCTGAAGAACTCTGCCACCTCCCCGACGGGCGACTGAAGGACGATGGCGATCGTCCCATCGGCTGCAAGATGGGAGTACATTTTGTCGATCGTCTTCAGCCAATCGTGGGTCGGGATGTAGTAGAGGACGTGCGAGCAGAGGATGAAATCGAACTGGTCGGACCCTAGATCCACCTCCTCCCACCTGCAGTCGTCGACGCGGAACTGGGGATACCTCCTCCGGAAGAAGCCCGCCTGCCTCTCGTTGGGCTCGACGATGGTGGTCTCGGCGAAGAACTGGGAGACGCTGACGGTGAGGTTTCCGGTCCCCGCTCCGATGTCCAGAAACCTCTCCGAGCTTCTGAGCCCCGAGATCACCTCGCCTATCAGCACCAGCTCTATGCTCTTCTCCTGAGAGCATTCTGAAAAGAGCTTCAGCTGCCTCTGGTATTCCGCCTCCTCTTCCATCTCCACATAACAGGATTCGTTATCCGATGGCTGATCCTTCCCGCTCGTGCTCACCACCCCGAATTCTTAAGTTCTTCTCGTTAAAATATCTCTTGGGCAGATCGCCTCAGAACGATGGCGGGCAAGGGGGTCGGATGCGATAAAGGAGATCAAGGTGAAGGTCGAGGAGCTTTTCAGGACGGGTGCGAAGGAGGCGGCGGAGAATTCTGCAGCCCATAAAACTCAGGATCTCGCTGGCAGGATTAACCTCTCTGAATCATCTGATGCGCCACTTCCAGAACCCATCAGCAAAAGCGTCATCAGCGCCAAGGCATCGATCCCGCTAAGTCAGACCTCCTCAACAATAATTTCATCCAAAAACACAAAAAGGTTTAGCTGTCAGAGGGCGGCAAGATGCTGGGGTTCAGTACGTGTAATTTTGACTGATGTCAGCCTGATCGGATACCCTTTCGACGCAATCATTAATAATCTTCATCCAACTTCTACTTCCATTGCCACCGCTATCCAGGCCGATGAGGGGGTCAAAAACAGGCTCCAGCTCTTCGGTCGCGAGGGAGAGTACTACGACGAGATCCTCATTCGGTTTGTGGACTCTCTTGAGGAGCTGGACGTTGAAGAGATCATCGAGTCTCGATGGTCGAAGCTCCAGAAGGAGAAGAAGGATCACATCCCTTTAGAAGAATGACGAGGGCGGATAGAAGAGGGAGGCTCGGAGAAGGTTTGAGGAGGCTCGGGGGAATTCCTCCCCCTCCGCCTTCCCGTCGCCCCTTACTTCAGCTCCAAATCCCCAAGCTGGAGCCCCGAATCGGTGATCTCGCCGACGACCTTCCCGTCGGTCATGCCGAGGACGGCATCCACATCGTCCTCCGGGAGGACGAAGACCCAGCCCATCCCCATGTTGAAGGTCCGATACATCTCGTCTTCGGCTACGCCCCCCTCCTCCTGGAGGAACCGGAATATCGGCTGGGGCTCTATCGGATCGTCAATCTCGAAGCCGAAGCCGCTGATCCGGTGGAGCTTGAGGAGGCCGCTACCGGTGATGTGGGCCATGCCGTGGACGTCGGCCTTCTGGACGACAGCGAGGGCCTCCATGTAGATCCTCGTCGGCTCGAGAAGCTCCTCGCCGATGGTCTTCTTCGAGTAGGGCATCTTATCAAAGTAGGTATACCCGGACTCCTCGACGATCTTTCTTGCGAGGGAGAAGCCGTTGCTGTGGAGGCCGGAGCTCGGAAGCCCGATGACGACGTCCCCCTTCTCGATCCTCTCGCCGGTGATGACGTCCTTCTTCTTGATCATCCCGATACAGGTTCCCGCGAGGTCGAAGCCCCGGATGATCTCGGGCAAGGAGGCGGTCTCGCCCCCGACGATGCTGACGTTCGCGATCTCCGCCCCCCGCTCCAGGCCGATGGCTATCTGGGCGGTCATCTCCGGGTCGACCTTCTCCAGGGCGAGGTAGTCGACGAAGGCGAGGGGCTCGGCCCCGATGGCGAGGAGGTCGTTGACGTTCATCGCCATGCAGTCGATCCCGACGGTGTCCCACTTCCTCATGGCGCTTGCGATCAGGACCTTGGACCCCACGCCGTCGGTGGTCATGGCGATGGCGTACTCGCCCATGTCGATGAGGCCGGCGTAGTGGCCTATCTCGGTGAGGGGGGCGCCGATGCCTTTCCTCCTGCCGGTCATAACCCTCTTCATGGCGGAGATAGCCCTCTCCTCCGCCCGGATGTCGACGCCGGAGTCGGCGTAGGTGAGCCGCTTCATCTCCTCGCCTCGCCCTCGAGCCCGAACTCCCGGTGGAGCTCCTGGACCGCCCTCTCCGCTTCGCCGATGCCGACGACGAAGGAGATGTTGTGCTCGCTCGACCCCTGGCTGATCATCAGGACGTTGATCTTCGATCTGCCCATGGCGCCGAATACCCTACCGGCGACCCCGGGGGTCCCCACCATCCCGGCCCCGACGACGGCGATCACCGCTACCTCCTTGTTGTGAGAGACCTCCCTCACGATCGTCGTCGGAAACTCCGCCCGGAGGGCGATCTCGGCGACCTCGACCTGAGGCTCGTCGACGACGACGGATATGTTCGCCTCGCTCGATCCCTGGCTGATCATGATGATGTTCACCCCGGCGCTGGCGAGGGCGGAGAAGGCTCTTGCAGCAATGCCGGGGGTCCCGATCATCCCGGCGCCGGATATCGTCAGGAGGGCGACGTTCTTCGAGAGGGTTACGGCCTTGATCACGTCCTCCTTGGCCACCCCCTCCTTGACGATCAGGGTTCCCGGATCCATAGGATCGAAGGTGCATTTGACCCTCACGGGGATGCCGTTTCTGATGGCGGGCTCGATCGCCCTCGGGTGGAGGACCTTCGCCCCGAAGTAGGACATCTCCATCGCCTCCCGGTAGGATATGACGGGGATGTTCTTCGCCTCAGAGACTATCCGGGGGTCGGTGGTCAAGACACCGGTCGTATCTTTCCAGAACCAGATCTCATCCGCCCCGATGGCGGCCCCGATCAGCGACGCCGAGAAGTCGGAGCCGCCTCGGCCCAGGGTGGTGATGTTCCCCCTCTCGTCCTCGGCGATGAAACCCGTAACGACGGGGACACCATCGATGGGGGTGAGCCTCTGGGCTAGGAGGTCGTAGGCCTTCTCCAGGGGCTTTGCGTTCCCGTAATCGTTGTTGGTGACGATCCCAGCCTCGCCTCCGGAGTAGTACTTGGATTTGAGCCCGAGATCCCTCAGAACCCCGGAGAGGATTGGGGCCGCCAGCCTCTCGCCATAGCTTGATATCCTGTCGATGGACCTAGGCGAGAGCTCCCCGAGGTAGCAGATGCCTATGTAGGCCTTCTCCAGCTCGCTGAGCCGTTGGGTGATGATCTCTTTCAGCTCCTTTACGATCGCAGGGTCCCGGACCGCGTCCATCAGGGCCTGGACGTGCCTTTTGCTCAGCCTGTCGACGAAGGTAGCTATCTCCTCGACCCTCCCGCCGTTGGCCGAGGTTCTGGCGCACTGGAGGAGGTCGTCGGTTACCCCCCCCAGGGCAGAGGTGACGACGACGATCTCGTTATCTTCGCTCAGGCTCTTCACCAGCTCTCCGACGTTTCGGAGCTTCGCCCCATCGGCCACCGAGGATCCGCCAAACTTCATTACCAAGCGTGCCATCTTGACAACCCTGTGATGGTCCCACCTCACCGATATAAGCTTTACTAACCTTTTTATAATTGATATTTTATATTCAAAATCCGCCCTCCCCCCTCTCCCCCCTATATCTTCTATTCGCGAGGTTGGGGGACACGGCCAAACGCCACCATGCGGCGAAAAATCGATGGTAGCGGCCCTCTGGGCCCCGTCGCTGAGGGCCGAAGGCTTATATAGGTGTACGAAAATGGAACCGAGACTCCAAGATTCTGAGCTTTATCTCAAATTTCGCGAGGCTTGATATGGGCAAGAGGAAGAAGATAGCAGAACGCGTGACGGAGCTGATGGACAAGCCAGAGATGATCCGTAACATCGGCATAGTTGCGCATATCGATCACGGCAAGACCACCCTATCCGACAATCTGCTAGCAGGAGCGGGCATGATATCTATGGAGCTCGCGGGCAAGCAGCTATTCATGGACTTCGACGAGCTGGAGCAGGCCCGGGGGATCACCATCGACGCCGCCAACGTCTCGATGGTCCACGAGTACCAGGGCAAAGAGTACCTCATCAACATGATCGACACCCCTGGCCACGTCGACTTTGGCGGAGACGTCACCAGGGCGATGCGGGCTGTAGACGGTGCCGTCGTCGTCGTCGACGCCGTGGAGGGCGCCATGCCCCAGACCGAGACGGTCCTGAGACAGGCCCTGAAAGAGAACGTCCATCCGGTCCTATTCGTCAACAAGGTCGATCGGCTCCTCAACGAGCTGAAGGTGGACAAGCAGGAGATGCAGCTTCGCCTCGGAAAGCTGATCGACAACATAAACAAGCTCATCCGCGGGATGAACGAGGAGAAGTACAAGGCAGGCTGGAAGGTCGACGCCGCCGCGGGGAGCGTCGCCTTCGGGTCCGCCCTCTACAACTGGGCGATCAGCGTTCCCCAGATGAAGAGCACCGGAATCGGCTTCGGCGAGGTATACGATTACTGCCAGGCCGGAGACATGAAGACCCTCGCCCAGAAGTGTCCCCTGTACTTAGCCGTCAACGACATGGTCATCCGCTTCCTCCCAAGCCCCCTCAAGGCCCAGAAGGAGCGTGTCGCGGTCATCTGGCATGGGGATAAGAGCAGCAAGCTCTACAAGTCGATGGAGGCCTGCGACCCCAAGGGCCCCGTAGCCTTCATGGTCACCGACATCTCTGTCGACCCCCACGCTGGCGAGGTAGCCACGGGGAGGCTCTTCTCGGGAACCCTGGAGAGGGGGATGGAGCTCTCCATCTCCGGCGTTGCCAAGCCCAACCGGGTCCAGCAGACGGGGATATTCATGGGCGCCGACAGGATTGAGGTGGAGAGGATCCCCGCCGGGAACATAGCGGCGGTGACGGGCCTCCGGGACGCCTTCGTCGGTTCCACCGTATCCTCCGACAAGGACGCGACCCCCTTCGAGGACATCAAGCACGTCAGCGAGCCGGTGGTCACCGTCGCCGTCGAGGCTAAGAACACCCGGGACCTTCCGAAGCTCGTCGAGGTCCTCCGACAGGTCGCGAAGGAAGACCCGACCCTCAACATCACCATCAACGAGGAGACCGGGGAGCACCTGATGGCGGGGATGGGCGAGCTCCACCTCGAGATCGTCGCCTATCGGATCCAGAGGGACAAGGGCGTCGAGATCACCACCTCGCCTCCCATCGTCGTCTATCGGGAGTCGATAACTGGCAAGACCCCCGGAGCAGTCGAGGGGAAGTCCCCCAACCACCACAACCGCTTCTACATCGAGATCGAGCCCCTGGAGCCCGAGGTGGTCGACGCGATCAAGGCTGGCGATGTCTCCATGAAGATGGAGGAGTTGGAGCGGAGGAACATCCTGATCAGCAAGGGGCTGGACAAGGAGGAGTCCCGGAACATCACCGGCATCTTCGAGACGAACGTCTTCATCAACATGACCAAGGGCGTCCAGTACCTCAAAGAGACGATGGAGCTGATGCTGGAGGGGTTCATGGAGGCGACGAAGAACGGCCCCATATGCCGAGAGCCGGTCCAGGGCGTAAAGGCGAAGCTGATGGATATCAAGCTCCACGAGGACGCCATCCACCGAGGGCCCGCCCAGGTCATCCCCGCCGTCAGGCAGGCGGTCCAGGCCGGCATCCTCATGGCGAGCCCCACCATCCTGGAGCCCTTCCAGAACGTCTTTATACAGGTTCCACAGGAGCAGATGGGCGGCGCCATGTCGGAGATCCAGGGCCGAAGAGGCATGATCTTGAGCATGGAGACCGAGGGCGACATGATCATTATCAAGGCGAAGGCGCCGGTATCGGAGCTCTTCGGGTTTGCGGGAGCGATCCGGGGGGCCACCGAGGGGAGGTCCCTCTGGAGCACGGAGTTTGCCGGCTTTGAGCCGATACCCCCAGCGGCGATGCTGGAGACTGTCCGTCAGATCCGGGGGCGCAAGGGTTTAAAGACCGAGATGCCTAAGCCCAGCGACTACCTGAAGGCCTGAGGCCTTCTCTGAAAAGATTTAAACGGAAGAGACGTAAATACGGAGTTGAAAGTTAACCGGAGGAGATAAAGATGGCAGCACAGAAGCCACACATGAACCTGGCGTTCATCGGACACGTCGACCACGGGAAGTCCACTCTCGTCGGCAGGCTGATGTTCGAGGCAGGCGCGGTTTCTCCACACAT
>Ga0334886_1004385_pt1 | contig 11546 bp, 7 predicted proteins | sample GraSluR1_MG_9_FD_207232 | JGI IMG/M metagenome (GOLD analysis project Ga0334886, IMG submission 207232) | Sludge microbial communities from methane-producing bioreactor in Wageningen University, Netherlands - Granular Sludge_27_06-R1 | ecosystem: Engineered > Bioreactor > Anaerobic > Unclassified...
TGGATACAAATCAGGTGGGAACATCGAAGAGTCATTAGATCGAATCGCCGCGGTTCCTAATCTCACTGGCGTAATGATGCATTATCCTCAACCACTTAATGAAAATAACGTCGATTTTGTTAAAAAAGCACTCCAAGATCGGGGCTTAAAATTAGCCTGTTGTGATGTGGATTTGTTTAGTGATCCAATTTTTGCCCGGGGAAGTCTGATGTCAGAAGATTCCGAATTAAGAAAAAAGGCAATCGATTATTCCAAAAAAGCAATGGATATTGCTGAGTATCTGGAAGCGGGTGTAATGAATCTCTGGCCAGGTCAGGATGGTTTTGATTATCCCTTTCAGATTAATTATGTTGCACAATGGAATTTATTAGTTGAAGCATTGATTGAAATTGCCCAACATAATCCTCGAGTACGTCTTAGCCTTGAATATAAGCTTCGTGAACCTCGGACCCATTCAACAATTTATTCTTCGGGAACAGCCCTCTATCTTTCTCATGCCACTGGATGTTCCAATGTAGGGGTAACGGTTGATTTAGGTCATTCTTTCAACTGTAAAGAATCACCGGCTAATGTGGTTGCTCTTTTGGATAAATTTGAAAAATTATTTGTTCTTCATCTTAATGATAATTATCGGGATTGGGATGATGATATGGCGGTTGGATCAGTTCATTTCTGGGAAACCCTCGAGTTCATTTATTACCTGAATTTATCCAGTTATGAAGGATGGTTGGGTTTAGACATTTTCCCTTATCGAGAGGATTCTGCTGAAGCCTGCCGCTTTAGTATTGAAAATATTCAATATATGTTAGAGGTAGTTAATAAGATTGATCTCAAGACGCTTCACCAAATTCAAAAAGAAGCAAATTCCCTTGAAGCAATGCGTTACATAGGAAGCTTATTATAAATAAGAATTGGTGAATTGAATTTTCTAAATAGGAGAGGTGAGTGGATTTGAGTTATTTGGGTATCGATGTTGGAACAACTGGCTGCAAAGTGATCGCTTTTGATGAAGAGGGTCGTACAGTAGCCCAAGCCTATAGAGAATACCCCTTATATCAACTGAATCAGGGATGGATCGAATTGGATGCTGACGAAGTTTTTCGTTCCGTTGAAGATTGTTTACAGGAGGTATCCAATTTCTATCGAGGTGATTACCCAGTAAGTTTAGCTATATCTGCACAAGGCGAAGCGGTCATTCCGGTTGATGAAAAAGGTGGTTGCCTAGCAAGAAGCATGGTAACCTTTGACGAGCGAGGTGATGAGTTCGTTCCATTCTGGAAGGAAAAGCTGGGAGAAGAGAAATTTTTTAAAATTACCGGAATGCCTCTCTCGGGGATTGGAACGATTAATAAAATTCTTTGGTGGAAAAAGTATACTCCCGATATATTTTCAAAAGCCCGCTATTTTCTTTGCTACGAAGATTTTATTGTATTCCGATTGGGATTAAAACCAGCCATGAATTATTCTTTAGCGGGTCGAACTATGATGTTTGATGTAAAAAAAGCTCAATGGTCGTCAGAAATTTTAGATATAGCAGGGATTGACGAGAATCAATTAGCCCAACCCTTTCCATCAGGGCAAGCAATAGGTCTTGTTTCTGAGGCCTTCAGAAAAAAGATGGGATGGCCACATCCAGTCTTAGTGGCTTGTGGCGCTCACGACCAACCATCAGGAGCTTTGGGAGCAGGCGTCATTCGACCTTATTTAGCAATGGATGCCACCGGAACCGTGGAGTGTATAGCACCGGCTATCTCTCAATTAGTGTTAACACCTTTGATGAGAGAAAACAATCTTTGTTGTTATCATCATTCGGTTTCCGATCTTTTTATCACTTTAGTTTATAATTTTACCGGCGGGCAGCTTCTCCGCTGGTATCGGGATAATTTCGCTGGCTTGGAAAAAGAACAATCACGACTCCTTCAAAAAAATGTTTATGACCTCATTCTTGATGGACTACCAGAAGATCCAACCAACCTTTATGTCCTCCCTCATTTTACCACCACTGGTACCCCATATTTTGATACGAATTCTTGCGGGATGATTGTTGGATTAAAATTCCAAACTACCAATAAAGAAGTGGTGAAAGCTCTTTTAGAAGGAATTAGCTTGGAGATGAAATTTAATCTTGAGTTACTTTCAAATGCTGGAGTTGAGGTGAGAGCTTTACGTGCGATTGGTGGAGGAGCACGAAATGAACATTGGTTACAGATTAAAGCTGATGTATATAACCTGCCAGTTGAAACCCTGAATATTTCCGAAGCTGCTTGCTTAGGAGCGGCTTTATTAGGAAGAAAAGCCAGAGAAAATATTGAGGATTTTTCTTCATTAGTTAACTCGATTGTCCAGGTAAAACAAGTATATGAACCAAATCCAACCAACGCCAATCGGTACCTGGAAAAATATGAAGTTTATAAACACTTATATCCAGCTCTTAAACAATGTATTTATAAAAATTAAAGAAAAGTGATTGGTATTGATAATGGAGATGGAAAAGTAAAAAAATATAGGTTTCCGGTTTGGTAGATGGAGTAAGTTCACAAGAATAAACTTATTTTGGGATGGTTTAATCTTGTCACAGGTTCCAATTCACGATAGCAGGATAAACGACCCTGCCCATTGGTAATACAACAATTCCTTCTCTCTTGAAGAGAGAAGATAAGTATGGGGGTAAAAATTGGAATTGATTATGTGTCACACATCACTGCCTTTAGAAATAGAAAGGAGAGAAAATAAAATGAAAGCTGCGCATTTTCTCGGACCAGGTCAAATGGAAGTTCGTGAAGTCCCGAAGCCAGAAATTGGTGACGGTGAAGTGTTGTTAAAGGTAGCTGCCTGTGCTATCTGTGGAACCGATGTCCGTATTTTCCAATTTGGTCACCCAAAAGTGAAGCCGCCTCATATTACTGGTCATGAAATATCGGCTGAAATAGTTGAGGTAGGAAAGGGAGTAGAGGGTTATAAGATTGGAGATAAAGTTTCGGTGATAACAGTTATTTCCTGTGGACGCTGTCATTATTGCCGACGTGGTCTCCAAAATCTATGTCCCGACCAAGAATACATCGGGTACCATTTTCCAGGGGGGTTTGCCGAGTATTTAAAAATACCAAAAGCAGGCGTTGATAAAGGCAATTTACTCGTTTTGCCGCCAGATATGGATTTGCTTGAAGCCAGCTTGGTAGAACCGCTTTCCTGTGCTGTAAATGGACAATCCTATTTAAACATTGGATTTGGAGAAACTGTTTTAGTGATCGGATCGGGTCCTATCGGATGTATGCATGTTGAATTAGCCAAAAACCGAGGAGCCGGTAAGATCATCATTGCTGATATATCCGGGGAACGTTTGAACTTAGCTAAACGAGTACAAGCCGATTACTATATAAACTCAGCCGAAAAGAACCTAAAAGATGAAGTGTTGACTATTACCGATGGTTTGGGAGCGGATGTTATCATCGTAGCAGCATCATCTGGATCGGCTCAAGAACAAGCTTTGGAGATGATTGCTCCTCAAGGGCGCATTAGCCTATTTGGTGGTTTACCCAAGGACAAACCAACCATTCAATTCAACAGTAATACTGTCCATTATAAAGAGATAGGAGTGTTTGGAGTGTTTGCTTCTAATGCTTCTCAGTATGAAGAAGCGGCCAAGCTGATTTATTCCAAGCGGATTAATGCCAAGGGTTTGATTACCCATGTGGTTCCCCTTGAAAAAGTAGTTGAGGGAATCCAGCTGGTCAAAGAAGGAAAAGCCTTGAAAGCAGTTGTGAGTTTTTTATAGAATAGCATTAAATGTTAGATTCATTTTCTTACTTGTTAACTTTTACTATCGGGAAGAAAGAGCTCCTATTATTTTTTTTGATTTATAACTAGAGAAAAAATGATAAAAACAAGTGAGGATGAGAACCGAAAAACAAGATTTTGGGACCGGAACCTATTAAAAAGAAAGGTTTCGAATATTTATAATAACAGGTGGTGAAAATATATATGGAAATCCAACCGTTGAAAGAAAAAATTGCATTTATCACTGGTTCTGCTTCGGGAATAGGACAAGGAATTGCTCTCCGCTTTGCAAAAGAAGGAGCACAAATTGCCTGTTGTGATTTAAATTTAGAAGGTGCAGAGAAAACAGCTCAAGAAGTCAAATCTCTTGGACAACAAGCTTTAGCGATTCAGCTAGATGTTACCAAGAGTAAAGATGTAGAAAATGCAGTTCGACAGGTTCATGACCATTTTGGGAGAATTGATATTTTGGTGAATTCAGCCGGGATAATTAAAGCCAACTTTATAACCGACGTTCCCGAATCAACCTGGGATGCAATTATCGATGTTGACCTTAAGGGAACTTTTCTCTGTATCAAGGAAGTAACTAAATATATGGTTAAACAAAAAGGTGGAAAAATTATCAATATTAGTTCTAAGTCAGGGAAGAAGGGTGGCTTGTGGCTGGCTGCTTATAGTTCAGCAAAATTTGGGGTAATAGGGCTAACTCAAAGTGTTGCTACCGATCTCGCCCCTTTTCATATCAATGTCAATGCCATTTGCCCTGGTAATGTGTTTTCAACCCCAATGTGGGATTTATTGGATAAAGAATATTCAGTAAAATTAGGGGTTCCTCCTGAACAGGTTCGAAAAATTTATGTCGAAAAAGTACCTCTGGGAAGAGGTTGTACTGTTGAAGATATATCAAACCTGGCGGTTTTTCTTGCTTCTTCACAGTCCGACTATATGACCGGTCAAGCAATTAACTTAACCGGTGGGCAGGAGGTCCACTGAGCTGAATACGATAGGCTTAGTTGTTAATCCAGCAGCTGGGAAAGATATACGAAGATTAGTTGCTCATGGATCAGTATTTGGGAATCGAGAAAAGGTCAACTATACTATTCGAATTCTTTTAGGATTTGACCAAATAACGACTGCACCAATAAAATTAATTTATATGCCCGATCCGTATGAGCTGATTGAAACGGTTATTGATGAAGTTGGTAAATCTTTAAAAAACATTGAGTTTGAGAAAGCACCAATAACCGTTTTTGGAGATGAAGCCGATACTACTCATTTTGCTCAATATATTTCCAAAAAACCAAATGTTTCAGCCTTAGTTGTTTTAGGTGGAGATGGAACAAATCGGTTAGTAGCTAAATATAGCCGGAAAATCCCTCTTTTTTCTATATCTGCCGGAACAAATAATGTTTTTGCTGATAACATTGAACCGACAATTTGCGGGATGGCGCTTGGGTATTTTATTAATGGGTGGGTTAAAAAGGACCAGGTGTTAGAAAGGAAAAAAATATTACGAATTTTTCAAGAAAATATTGAAAAAGGCATTGCTTTGGTGGATGTGGTTTTATTAGATAAAAAGGAAATTGGTGCACGTGCAGTATGGGATTCGTCATTGGTGAAATTAGTTGTAGTCACTCAAACCGATTCCATGAAAACTGGCTTAAGCACCATTGTAGATCGGGTAATAAAGATATCATCCCAAGATCCTTATGGAGGCTATGTTTTTCCCAATCGCAGTGGTCGGATGGTTGGAGTGGCCATAGCTCCTGGTTTAGTGCAAAAAATTGGTATTGGTGAGTGGGGTTATCTTCAGGAAAATCAATCAATACCAATTAATCATACTGATGGAATAATTGCTCTCGATGGCGAAAGAGAACTGCCGGTTCGTTCGGGGGAAAAATGGACGGTCCTATTGGATAGAAATGGTCCGGTAAAAGCGAATATCAATCAGATAATGGAGAAGGTGCGATAACTGAGATCATCCTATCATGGTTTACGAAGAAAAACTACTTAGATAAGTTAGAGAAGAAATCACTCTATTTGATAACACCGATTGTCAATAAAAAAATGAATGTAAAGTCAATATCCTTTTTCTGGCAAAGATAGATAGGCTTGGATTTGAGTCTGATAATTAAAAAAGACGAAATAATCAGATTCTCACTGGGAATATCTTTACTCGGGATGATAGTTTTTATAATGATTTCTGATTATAAAGATAAGGTACCTTTATTTTTAAAACGTTAATAGAGTTGTTTTTGTATTCATTTCTTTAAATCCTTAACTTATTTTTTTTATTAAAAAGGAGAGATTGCCAATGGCAGAAAAAATAATTATGCCCAAATTGGGATTAACCATGGAAGAGGGAGTTATTAACAAATGGTTGGTCAAAGAGGGAGATCAGGTCGAGAAGGGCGATGCACTATTTGAAGTCGCAACCGATAAAGTGAATATGGAGGTCGAATCAACAGCTAACGGAGTTGTTTTAAAGATTATGGCTGCCGAAGGGGAAACCATTCCAATTACCCAAACGGTCGCTTATGTTGGGAAACCAGGTGAAGTTATTGAAGAAAAAGAAGAATCTGTTCCAGCTCCTCAGAAAACTGAAGAGAAACCGGTATCAGTCCAAATAGAAGAAAAAAAGGCTACTATAGATTTGGAAACTGCAGGAGAACGAATCAAAGCTTCACCTCTCGCTCGTCGATTAGCCAGTGAATATGGTCTTGACCTATCAAAAATTCAAGGAACCGGACCGGGAGGGAGAATCGTTAAAGAAGATATTGAAAAGGCATATCAACAAAAGGAAATCATTGTACCACAAAAAGAAGAAAAACCAAAAGTAGAGCCAGTAGTTATGGTAAAAGAAACATTGATACCTGGTGAAGGATTACCCAAAGAAGTGATTCCTCTTACCCGCATGAGAAAAATTATTGCAGAAAGAATGCACAGTAGTATGCAAAATAAACCTCATTTTTACTTACAAATGGAGGTTTTAGCTGATGAATTGGTTAAATTAAGAGGAAGGATGTTGCCTCTTATTGAAAAAACCACTGGACTTCGAATTTCCTACAATGATATTTTGATAAAAATTGTTGCCCAGAGTTTAGAGAAATTTCCAACCATCAATGCTTACTTTCTCGATAATGGAATCCAGATGAATCCAGCCGTTAACATTGGAGTAGCTGTTGCCTTGGAAGATGGTTTAATTGTTCCAGTAGTTAAAAATGCCAATCTGAAAGGACTATCACAAATTGTAGTTGAAACCAATGATTTATCAAAAAGAGCTCGTGAATCAAAATTGCTTCCCGAAGAAATAACCGGAGGCACCTTTACTATATCAAATTTAGGCATGTATGGAGTTGATTCTTTTAACGCTATTATTAATGCACCGGAATCGGCCATTTTAGCCTGTGGTGCAATTAAAAAACGTCCCTATTTTGATGGAGAAAATATTGTTGTAGCTTCTTTAATGAACTTAACCTTATCGGGAGATCACCAGATTGTAGATGGGGCAGTTGCAGCCCAATTCATGCAATATTTAAAGAATCTCATTGAAGAGCCTTTGGGATTAATCGTATAAATAAAAAAGGGAGGGTCAATCAGTGAATTATTTTCTAGGAATAGACGTAGGAACTACTGGGTGTAAAGCAATTTTAGTTGACGAAAATGGTGAACTTATTGCGAAGGGTGTAGAAGAATATCCCCTTTATACTCCACGTCCCAACTGGGCGGAACAAGATCCTTCTGATTGGTGGCAGGGAACCCAACAAGCTATCAAAAAAACCCTTGATTCAGTTTCTATTGATCGAAAAGCTATCGTTGGTATTGGTTTGACTGGTCAGATGCATGGGTCGGTTTTTCTCAATAATAAAGGAGAAGTGATTCGTCCGGCTATATTGTGGTGCGATCAAAGAACTGCAAAGGAATGCGAAGAAATCACACAAATCGTTGGTCGAGAAAAAATGATGCGGATCAACGGAAATCCGGTTTTAGCCGGTTTTACAGCACCAAAAATTTATTGGTTGAAAAATAATGAACCAGATCATTATAAACGTATTGATAAAATTTTGCTTCCCAAAGACTATATACGATTTTGCCTGACCGGTGAATTCGCAACCGATGTTTCTGACGCATCAGGTACTTCGTTATTTGATGTACCCCGTCGACAATGGTCAGATGAAATCATTTCTGATCTTAAACTCAATCGAAATTGGTTTCCAGATTGCTTTGAGTCACCGGAGATAACTGGTTATTTAAAAAGAGAAATTGCTCAGTTATTTGGAATGAATGACCAAGTTATTGTTGTTGCCGGGGGAGGGGATAACGCAGCTGGAGCCATAGGAACTGGTATTGTTAAGTCTGGCTTGGTATCAGCGAGTATTGGTACTTCGGGCGTGGTTTTTGCTTTTAGTGATGAAGTTAAAATTGATATGAAAGGCCGTGTTCATACCTTTTGCCATGCGGTTCCGGGTAAGTGGCACGTTATGGGTGTTATGTTGGCAGCTGGTGGATCTTTCCGTTGGCTTCGTGATGTTCTTGGAACGGAGGAAAAAAACCTGGCGGCACTACTTGATAAAGATGCCTATGAGATTTTAACCGAAGAAGCGGCTCAGGTTGAACCGGGTGGTGAAGGTCTGATCTTTTTGCCCTATCTAACCGGCGAAAGGACGCCTCATGCCGATCCCTATGCTCGAGGAGTGTTTTTTGGTTTAACCCTCAAGCATCGGAAGAATGAAATAGTGCGTGCAGTTATGGAAGGAGTTACCTTTGGCATGAGGGATTCCTTTGAGATCATTCGAGAAATGGGAATTCCAATTGGGGAAGTCATGGCCATTGGTGGTGGTGCCAAAAGCCCATTGTGGAGAAAAATTCAAGCCGATATATATCAAGTTCCCTTGTACCAGGTTCGAGTAGATGAAGGGCCGGCATTTGGTGCAGCTTTATTAGCAGCGGTTGGGAAGGGAGTTTTTCCTAATGTGGAGCAAGCCTGTCAAAAGGCGGTGAAAGTGATGGATAAAGTTTATCCCGATTCCCAAAAGGGTATTCGGTATAACGAAATTTATCAAATTTATAAAGACCTGTATCCGGCTTTAAAACCATTTTATAAGAGGATTTCTAATATTTCTTGGTAATCAGGATAAAGAAAATTGAAGGATAGACGTTCACGACTCTAAATAGTATCTTATGACAATGAAAATAATTACCCCCTCACCCCTGACCATCTGTACGAACGGGGACATAGGTTACACTTTAGTCTAATGACATAGGTAACACTTTTTAATCATCTTGAATCTCCGTTGATTCAAAAGTGAGGGTCTTTTTATCAATTGTACCAATATCATAGCAAGAGAAACTGACTAACCAGGAATTATTATAGTCTTTGAATCCGAGAAGTTCACCAGCAAAGACTTTACTGATTCTGATCAGACGGTTGCCATAAAGAGAAATCCGTCCTGAGGAATCGACTCGTCGAGTGAGCGTATGATGAGGATATTCACAGTCACCCAGCGTGGCGGGGAAGGATCGATCACTTTTGTGGTACCGGGAAGCCGGGGTTTCTTGATTGATTGCTTCATGGGGTCTTACGGTATTATAGATGGTTTTAAAGGTTTCAAAACGGTCTTGTTGAGTGAAAAGATTGGTGGCTGGTTTTTGACAGGCCTCTTCTTTTAAGGTCCGGTGCATCCGTTCATGACGACCATTTTGTTCTGGATGACCTGGATCAATGCGCTCTAAGATGATGCCGAGTTTGACTAACCACACCGAGAGTTGAGTGAGTCCAAAGGGAGACTGAAGAGAAGCAAAGGGACTCCCGTTATCACTGCGGATCACCTGGGGAAGACCATATTTGGAAAAGCACTCTTTGAAGACCGGAAGGGATTCTTGAATACTGGGAGAAAAAAGAGCTTCACAGGCAAGGAGATACCGACTCGAGTGATCAGTAATCGTGAGTGGATAACAGTATTTCCGATCTTGGGTTTGAAATTGACCTTTAAAGTCGACACACCAGATCTCATTGGGTTCGTGGCTGGTTCGAAGTTGATGGGGTGAAACACTTCTCTTGAGTCGGCGAGGGTGTGATCTCACCAATCCATGGCGAGAGAGGATAGCACTGATGGTACTGACTGCTGGAAAGACAATATCGGGATACTGTCTTTCCAGGGCAGGTTTGAGCTTTTTGGCTCCCCAACTGGGATGTTTGAATTTGGTATCCAGAATCATTTGCTCGGTCAGGGCATCGGTTTGACTCGCCAGATGATGAGGACGTCGGGATTGGTCTTTGAGTCCATCCAAACCAAAGGCTTGAAAACGATGAATATACTTATAGGCGGTTTTTCGAGAGATTCCATATTCTCGACACAAATCTGTCACCTTTTCCTTGTTGAGATAACGATAGATTAATTCTCGTCTGAGATCCACTTTGTGTACCTCCATCCATGGCATAAGGCATTCCTCCTTATGCCAGTAGTATACAAAGTGTTACCTATGTGTCTGGAACTTTCTGTTACCTATGTGTCCGGATCATACCGGAGAAGGTTGGGATGAGGGTGAGAACCCAGAATGAAAATCAGATTTGGATTTTTGAAATGAAAGCTTGATAAGCTATTCATGTTTCCCCCTCACCTTAATCCTCCTCTCCCACCAGGGGAAGATCAAAAGAAGAAAGATGGGAGAAGGTGAGGATGAGGATGAAAACCAAGATTCGACATGCCATGGCATGTCACTACATTATATAAAGATCGGGCGCAATAAAATACGCCACTACATTTTTTAAATCTTTTGTAGTGGCGTATTTTATTAAACTTGTTTGTATGTAGTGGCATATTTTATGATCACTATTCAATCATTATTCAATTCATAAGAAAAGAATGACGATTTAATGAATTACATTATTATACAATTTTCTTTATTGAACACTAACTTCACTTTTGAAATGTCGGTATTTCGTTAATTGAAATTCTTTGATGGCTTCAAATTGACCTGAAAGCCTAATATCCTCTGATGATGAACCAACCATTACATTGAAAAGACCTGGTTCAATAATTAACCGCATATACTCATCATAAAAGGCCAATTGATCAGGAAAAAGAGTAAATACAATGGTTCGTTCTTCGTCAGGTTCGAGATGAATTCTCTTGAATCCTTTCAACTCTTTAACCGGACGAACCAGGGAAGCGATCGGGTCTTGGATATAGAGCTGTATGACTTCATCACCAGCTTGATGGCCGATATTTTTCACTTTACATTGAATTGCAATTTTTTCCAGCGATTTAATTTCTTTTGGAGAAATATTCAGGTCGGAATATTCAAAACGGGTATAACTTAAACCATGTCCAAAGGGGAAGAGGGCTTGAGCATCGGTAGAAATGTACTGGTTAAAAGCTAAGGAAACTCGATTGTAATACACAGGGAGTTGTCCCAATTCTTTAGGGAAGGAAAAAGGAAGCTTTCCTCCGGGATTATAGTCGCCAAACAAAACGTCAGCTATTGCGTTGCCTCCTTCTTCACCTGGATACCAAGTTTCAATAATGGCAGGAATATTTTCTTTTTCCCATTGAAGCGCAAGAGGTCGGCCATTAACAAGTACCAAAATAATAGGCTTATTCAAACGACTTAATTCCCTTAAAAGCTTTCCCTGCATACCCGGAAGTTCTAAGTCTGAACGATCGCTGCCTTCACCGGATATGGATTGTTGAAAGAGACCGCTATTCTCACCCATAACTGCAACAATCACTTGAGCTTTTTTGGCAATTTCAAGAGCTTCTTCGAAG
>Ga0334886_1004392_pt1 | contig 11532 bp, 3 predicted proteins | sample GraSluR1_MG_9_FD_207232 | JGI IMG/M metagenome (GOLD analysis project Ga0334886, IMG submission 207232) | Sludge microbial communities from methane-producing bioreactor in Wageningen University, Netherlands - Granular Sludge_27_06-R1 | ecosystem: Engineered > Bioreactor > Anaerobic > Unclassified...
CACAGTAAAAGAGGGCTTCGGCGATCTGGGCGAAAAGATGGACACAATGCTGGAGAAGCAGGATGCTATGCTGGAGAAGCAGGATGCTATGCTGGAGAAGCAGGATGCTATGCTGGAGAAGCAGGATTCGACCCTCGGCGAGATTCAGGGGCTCAGGTTCGACATGAAGAGTTACATGAACCAGAGGTTCGAGCGGATCGAGACCGACCTCGCGGAGCTGAAAGCCGCCATGAGAGAGCGAGGCATCATCTGAAACGATCGCCTTCGATGAAGGCCAGCATTCAGAAGTCCTTTTGAGCCATCGGGAGCCGATCAATCTGAGAAGGATCGAAGCGATCTCCATCATCGCCCTGGAGGCCGAATCCCAGGGCGCCCTTCTGGTGGGAAATATAGGTTATCCCTCCAGGGAGCTATACGCCGTCGGCGACCGCCCCTCCAACTTCTATATGCTGGGGTCGATGGGCCTCGCCTCCTCCATCGGCCTCGGCCTCGCCCTAGCCCTCCCGGACCGGAGGGTAGTCGCCATCGACGGCGACGGCTCCGTCCTGATGAACCTGGGGAGCCTCGTCACCATCGCCGACCAGGAGCCGGAGAACTACCTCCTCGTCATCCTCGACAACGGCTGCTACGGGTCGACGGGGTCCCAGCCGACATGCACCGCCCGAAAGGCAGACCTGGCCCGGATCGCCGAGGGGGCCGGGGTCACCGAGGTCCGCCTCGCCGCCAGCCCCGAAGAGCTCCGGGCTGGCCTCACCGGGAGGGGCGTCCTGGTCGTCAAGGTCGAGGCAGGAAACGCCGAGGTTGCCGTGATCCCTCTATCCCCGGAGGAGATCATCGAGAGGTTCATGGCGATCTCCGCTCCGCTATAGACTCAATTCTGATGGGCTCAGTCACGACAGAAGACGCGTCCGAAAGCGGCTGAAGGTGACATATCCGAAAAACCTTTTATAGGTTCAGCACAAGTAATGAAAAATGACAATGCCCTCAAATATTGGTTATATTTATATATGTTTATCCGTTGGATTTGTCTTGGGTCTCCTTCTGGGATCAGCTCAAGGAGCCACGACAACCGTTGATGCTGGGCAAAGCCTCCAGGAAGCCATCGAAGATGCCAGCCCCGGGGACGTCTTGGAGGTCAAGAGCGGCGTCTACAGGGAGAACCTGAACATAACAAAGCAACTCATATTGCTGGGAGTGGATACCGGAGGTGGGATGCCGGTGGTGGATGCTGGCGGTGCCGGAGATTCTATAATCCTATATGCCGACGGCATAATCCTTCAGGGCTTCGTGGCGACCAACTCCGGCCACAATTTGGAGGCGGGGATTAAGATAATCTCGGACAACAACGTGGTTATGAACAATGAAGTCCGTTTAAACAATGGAACCGGAATTTTTGTATCAATCTCCAGCAAAAATAATTCCATCATAAATAACAATGTCAGCTATAATAACAAAAGCGGGATCTTTCTCTGGAGTTCTAACGAGAGCGTAATATCCGAAAACATCGTCAGCGGCAATAGATGGATTGGAATCCGACTTATGGATTCGAGCAGCGGCAACATCATAGACAATAACGTAGTCCATCATAACGAGATGCACGGAATATCCATTGAAAGTTCTGTCAACAACAGCATCATTGAAAACGACGCGGGCTACAACGAACTTGATGGGATCCTGATAGATGGCTCCCCTTCCAACTCCCTCGAGGGCAACGACGCCTCCTATAACGCAGAAAACGGCTTTCGCATCCAGAATTCTTCCCATAGCATCACCCTCCAAGATAACTACGCCGAAGAGAACCGATATGGTATCTCGGTTCAGGGGTCAAACGACATCTACCTCAAGGATAACAAAGCCATAGGAAATGGCTACGGGATCTACCTATCCGGTTCCGTCAGAAGCATTATGGATAGTAACCTCATGGTGGAGAACCGCTACAACTTCCGTGCCGATGGTGAGAATTACATCGACACCACCAACCTGGTGGACGGCAGGCCTATATACTACAGGGTAGGGGTCTCCGACGAGGTGATAGACGATTCGTCAGGTGCTGGGGCCGTTTACTGCATCAACTGCGATAATGTCACAATAAAAGGTCTGAACCTCACCAACGGCTTCTTTGGGGTTTACCTCTCCAACACCATCAATTCGGCGGTGGAAGACAATCGTATAAGTCTCAGCTGGAACGGGATTTATGTTGAGAATTCTTCCTCGAACAGGCTTACAGCCAACAGCGTCATCGAGAACGAAAACGGGATATTTCTGAACTCTTCCAGCGAAAACGCCGTCGACGGCAACATCGTCGTAAGCAACTCTTACGGCATAGTCCTCGAATCTTCTTATGAGAACAGAGTCGATTCGAACAACGCCAGCTTAAACTTCGTCGGGATCGATCTTTACAAATCTAGCGATTACAACATCGTCCAGGAGAACGTCGCAACCAAAAACGGAGTCGGGATACATCTAAACTCTTCGGGAAAAAACAGCATCCTTGGCAACGACGTCAGCAATAGCGAGTACATCTGCATATACCTCGTCGATAATTCGATCAGTAACAACATAAAAAAGAATAACGCCAGCAACGCATGGTTCGGCATATATCTCACAGAGAACTCTATCGAGAACATCATATTGTACAACGATGCCAACGACGACCTCATAGGTATATTCATCAGAGATTCGCCTCGCAACCTCCTCGAAGGAAACAGGGCAAAGACCAACGAATTTGAGGGGATACGGATTCAGAACTCTGCAGGATGCAGCCTATCTGGCAACAACGCCAGCCAGGGCCAGTGGGGGATCTACATAAATTCCTCTGGTATGTGCGTCCTGAGAGACAACCTGATGGAGAATAACCTGTACAACTTCCATGCTGAGGGCGAAATCGACGTCGATCGATCGAATAGTGTCGATGGTAAGCCCATCATCTACCTGATGCGGGCAGAAGATCTGGTGATAGACTCCTCCGACGGTGCAGGAGTCGTCTACTGTATCGACTGCACCAACATAACCGTTAAAGATCTCATCCTCGCCAACAACACTTATGGCATATACTTGCTGAACACCACCGGCTCTCGGGTGGAGATGAACCGCATCTTCGACAACGAGTTCGGCATCCTCCTGAATCATTGCGGCGAGAACGAGATCATCGGCAACGAAGTCGATCGGAGTGGTGCAAGTGGTATCCGCCTCCACCGCTCAGAGAGAAATTTGGTCAGCGAAAATGAGGCCTGCCAAAACGGCCGCGGCATCGACCTCTTCGAGTCCGTCAACAACACCATATCGAGGAACCTTGTATACGATAACGGCAAGGGTATCTATCTCGATGGCTCTTCCCAAAACTTGATCCTTTCAAACGATGCCGTCCAAAACGACTTCGGTCTCTTTCTCGAAGGCTCGGATCATAACAAGCTCACTTCCAACGATCTCAGGGAGAATGAGGGGGGTTTGAGCCTAAACCGATCCGGAAAGAACGTCCTCGGAAACAACCTGATCATCGATAACGGATACAACTTCCTCGTTGATGGATTGAACCGTTCTCATTTCGACAATCAAGTCGACGTAACAAACCTGATAAACGGCAGGCCGATCCGTTACCTGGTGGACTCCAGCAACACCATCGTGGATTCGTCCTCCGGAGCGAGTTCTGTCGTCTGCATCAACTGCACCAACGTCACTGTGAAAGATCTGGACCTGTGGGGGAGCCGCGAAGGTATCAAGTTCTTCGAGACCAGGGATTCGACGATAAAAAATAACATCCTCAGCGATAACCTCTACGGCATAAGCCTCGAGAGGTCCAGCAACAATACGGTAGCATCAAACTACCTGCGAAACAACTCTTACGGCATATTTCTCAACGGCTCCTCCGATAACCTTCTCCAAGGAAACCGCGCTGGAGAAAAGAACACCTACGGCATCTATCTGGCGTTCTCCCGCCGTAACACTTTGAGAGATAACCTCATGGCAGGAAATCGCTACAACTTCTATGCCAGGGATGATAACGATATAGATTCATCGAATCGGGTGGACGGAAAGCCTATCTTCTACCTGGTGAAGGTTTCCGGTGCTGTAATCGGCGGCTCATCGGGCGCCGGGGTGGTATACTGCCTAGACTGCGAAGATGTTACGGCGGAAGGTCTCACCCTCCAGGGGAACGTTTACGGGATCTGTTTTGAGAATACTACAAGATCGAGGGCAGATAATAACAGCATCAGCAAAAACATGGACGGGATTTTGCTCGATAACTCCGGCGAGAACGTCATCAGCTCGAACCATCTATCAGCAAACGATGGCAGCGGCCTTCTCCTCCTGGGGTCGTCATCCAACGCCATAACGAAGAACACGGCGGAGGGTAACCTAGGGGATGGGATCCGCCTCTGCGACTCCCGCAACAACACCGTATCGGAGAACGTCGCCTCCGGCAACGAAAAGACGGGGATAATCCTGGAGCGGTCCGCCCAGAACGTGGTGGCTGCCAACTCCGTCCGAGAGAACGAATGGGGTATATCTTTGAACTCCTCCGGCGGGAACCGTTTGAAGGAGAACCTGATCTCTGGGAACCTCTTCGACTTCGCCGCAGAGGGTTTCGTCAGGGCAGAACTGGACAGCGACGTCGATTCTTCCAACCTCGTCGGAGGAAAGAGGATCGTTTACCTGGTGGGGGCCTCGGATCGGATCGTGAACTCGACCTCGGACGCCGGGACCGTTTACTGCATCGACTGCTTCAACATAACCCTCGAGGGGCTGAAGATCGAAAACAACAGCAACGGGATATATCTCTTCCACACCGCAGAATCGGCGATAAGGAACTGCACCATCTCGAAAAACCTGGTCGGGATAAAGCTTGTGACCTCCTCACGAAACGAGATCGCCGTCAACTCCGTCAAAGAAAATGGCCTGGGAGTTCTGATATCTAACTCCGAATATAACAAGATATCCCGAAACGAGTTTCTCAAAAATCGGGCCGATGGGATCATGCTCATCGATTCCGACCGCAACCAGATCTTTGATAATGACGCAAGCCTCAACGGGGAGAGCGGGATCCTCCTCGACCCATCCAACAAGAACGACGTCATCGGCAACCGGCTGGCGGAGAACGGAGCTTATAGAATAAAGTTCGACGCCGGAAGCAACGACAATCACCTGAGGGGGAACGGCCCGGATATCTCGCCCGTCGGCGCCGCCGAAGGGGCCGACATCCCTGCGACGCCATCGTCTCCCTCATCGGGATCGTCTTCTAGAGGCGGAGGGCGCGTCTTCTTCCCGCCGAGAGTGGAGGTGGCCGAGCCGTCCCTCCCCGACTACGCCGCCCTGGTGGAGGAGGCGAAGAGGAGCCTGACGAGGGGGATGATCGCCTTCGACCCCGTCCGGGAGATGCTGGTGGGCGAGACCTACCGGGTCGAGGCGAGGATATCGATCTCCGAGACCGTCGAGAACCTGACGGCGGGGTTCGAAGAGGGGGAGGTCCCCCTGGTGGAGGGGATCCCCGTCAGCACCTTCATGAAGGTGCGGCTCTCAGGGACGGCCTTTGAGATCACCCCCATGACCGACGAGCGGCAGCTGATAACCCGGGATGGCCACAGGACCTGGCTCTGGGACGTCATCCCCAGGAGGAGCGGTGTCCACGAGCTGACCCTTTCCGCCTTCGCCGAGGTTGTCCTCCCCGGCCAGGAGCCGATGCCGGTGGACGCCCAGGTCTTCTCCAGCCCCATCACGGTGACGGCGAGAAAGGTCCCCCTGAAGGAGAAGGCGAGAAACTTCCTGGCGGCGGACTGGAAGTTCATCGTCGGAACCCTAATCCTCGGCTCGGGCCTCTCCAAGTGGCTGATCGGTCGGATCAGGGCCCGGTCCCAGAAGAGAGAGGCGAAGCCCCCCGGAGGCGGAGAGGAAGGGGGGGCGAGGGGGGCCGAGGTCGGGGATATAGACTTTGCCGCCCTCGAAGCGGAGGTGATCGGTCGGCGGGATCAAAAGACCGCTGCGGAAGATCGGAAGGATGCCGGTAAAGAGGAGGAGATCGACTTTGCCGCCCTCGAAGAGGCGGTGATCGGTCGGCGGGATCAAAAGACCGCTGCGGAAGATCGGAAGGATGCCGGTAAAGAGGAGGAGATCGACTTTGCCGCCCTCGAAGAGGCGGTGATCGGTCGGCGGGATCAAAAGACCGCTGCGGAAGGCCGAAAGGATGCCGGTAAGATGGAGGAGATCGACTTTGCCGCCCTCGAAGCGGAGGTGATCGGCCGGACGGATCCATACGCCGGGGGGATGAAAGGGGACCGGCTCGGAGATGATCGTATCGGGGAAGATCGCCTCGGAGAAGCCGGATCCAGGATAGAGGGCCCCAGGAAGGCCGCGGGTCCGAAAGAGGCTGAGGGGGAGGGGGCGCCGGTTTCTGAAAGAGAGGGCGGGGGACCTCGCCCCGAGAGAAGTCGGAAGATGAGCTGGACGGTCATAAAGGCGGATAAGACGGGGAAGGGGGAGCCGGGGGGGGCGAAGGGAGAAGATGGGGCGATAGGAGGGGAGATGCCCGGCAAACCTCCCGAAGATCGGCGGGCGACCGAGACCGGGTCAGACGAAACGGGGCACGAAACGAGGACGATCTCAGAACGAGGAGGAGAGGGCCGGGGCGGGGAGGGGGAGAGGGAGGCGCCTTTAGGGGTTACGCCGGATAAGAAGCCCAGAAGAAGGAGAAGGAGGAGGACGGCCGAGCTTAAAGAGGAGAGGAGGGGGAGGAGGAGGCCTGAGAGGTAGACAGGTCTTCCCTATCCTGGAGGGGGATGGTTCCGGAGGGGAAAGACGAAAAAGAATAGGCGCCCTCCGGAAGTGGGGAGGGCGAAAGGACGAAGGGGATGGTTCAATCTTCCATGGACCTCACCAGCACCAGTATCTCTTCTGTTGCCCTCTGGATTCCTTGGGCCCCTTCAATCCCGAAGCTATGAGCTTTTCTCAGATCAACCAACCTTTGCTCCAGATCAGCGATGAACTCCTCCTTCGAGATCTCCGCCGTCCTCAACAGCAACCTGAGGGCGACTTTTAAATCGGATTTCTCATCCTCCGACGGATTTTTTTCCATGGCATCCAACGCTAACGGGTACAGGATCTGCTTTGAGCACTGTACAATACTATTCAAAACGATCTCAAATTCCAGCCCACAATCCCCCACAATAGGATTGGCGTTACAATAATAATTGCTCCCACTAACGCCGCATATATGTCCATATATTTCATAATCCCCCGGTGCTGCATCTACCACCAAATTGTCCAAGTTTTCACGTTCTGTTATACTCAAACTCATTTCTTCAGGATTAGGAGCATATGGTTTTTCTGCGCGCCCTGAATTTTTCTCTGCGAACCTGTCTCTGAAGGTTGGATCCTTGAGTTGCAAACCGGTAAAAGCATCGCCAAATTTTTTTCTAATCCTCAAAAGGGCTCCCGTCCAGTTGGTGATAGATGTACTGTTACTATTCTTAATCGAGAACTTCAGTTCCTGGATCAAGATGGCATATAATTGTCCATAACGTTGCCGAATCATATAATCGGCGTTTATCTCTCTGTAGCCACCATTGGCGCCGGGTATCTGACATGTACCATCAGGATTCCAGGGGTTGCTATTGTTGTCGTACGGGACACCATTATTAAGAGGCCAGCTATCTTTGCAGATCCAATTACCAGCGTCCGTATAGCCAACTATCGCAAGGCAGTGGCTCCCAATTACATCATCGTTATACTTTGCAATTATGGGGCCGTTGGTTTCAAGATAAACCTTCGCCTTCGCAATAATCGTTTCGACGGAATTCATTCCTTCGGAATTTATATAACTACTACCTGCGATTTTGTAAGCGGCGCTTCTGTCGGGTATGATGATACCGTCACGTTGCAGTATCGTGCAAGCATTACTCACGCTGACATCGGTCCCCATTTCTTGCAGCAGGTTTTTATCAATGTTATCGATCTTTGCTTCAAATAAATTGAAATCCTCTCTTCCTGCATCGTTGTAGTAGTGTATCTTCAACATCGACTCCAGGGCCGCAAGGGTGCCGTAAGCCACACATTCATCCTGTCCTTGGGTCCTTACCGCCGTCATCCAGTTGCGGTTGGTTTTAGGCTCCAGGCATCCGTCATACGCTCTCCAATCATGTCCCATCTTACATCCCTCTTCCTAAAATCCTTTGTTCATACATACAGAACTGGCATCACAACTCCGCCAGATCACATTCATCCCAGCATCCCATCCCAGGGCAAGCCGTGCTGTCGAGCCCCCACTCCGGGGGCCGCCAGCCCGGCGCCACCATCTCCCCATCGAAATCTCCAACTGTGACGAACGCCCCGACGGTTAGGCTTCCGCCGGAGGAGGTCCCGTCGATAGAGAGAACCTCGACCTCGGCCCTGCTGGCGAAGGTCCCGTTCATGGAGGCCTCGACCTCGAAGAGGATCGTCTTTGACCCGAAGGGGAGGAGGTCGATCAGGTTCCAGGTTACCACGCCTGAATCGTACGACGAGAAGGGAACGCTTGAGTCGAGGAGCCTCATCCCCTCGGGGAGCTGGCAGGTCGCGGCGACGACCCTCGGGGCGTCGGCCTCGTTTCTGACCGTCAGGTTGTAGACGACCCGCCTGGGGTTCTCGCCTTCGGGCTTTGCGGTCATCGCTGCCGAGACCTCTCCCGCGGGGCAGCACCAGAGCCTGCCCCTCTCGATGGCGGAGAAGTTGGTGGCGTTCGCCCATCCGCCGTCGTAGCCGCCCGAGGCCTCGACCCGGTTGACGAGGTCCTGGTCGCAGAGATCGGTGACCTCCAGCCTCAGGAGGATCTCGGCGCGGCCTCCAACGGCCAGATGAGTCAGGACCCATTCGGCGCTCCCGGCCGTCAGACGATAGGGCCTCAGCGACGAGCTCCTGTAGGCCGCCCCCGGCGGGAAGAGGTCCTTCACGCGGACCGGGGCGAGGGCCCTGTTCCCGTCGTTCTCGAGGGTGATGGTGTACTCCGCGACGGTGATCCTCCTCTCGGCCATCTCCTCGACGACCGTCTCCTCTCGAACCACCCCGGACTTTGTCAGGTTGATATGCGGCCGATCGTACTTCGAGACCCCATCCAGGAGGACCTTTCGCCGGATCGAGTAGTCGCCGGCGTATAGCTCGTCCAGGTCGACCCTGTCTATGAAGACGGTCCTGTACCTCCCCCGGCCCGAGAAGCTCGCCTCCGTCTCCATCTCATTCAAGCCCCGGGCCACCGTCTCCTTATCGAGCCTGGTGATGGAGGTGTACTCTTCGCCGATGAGGCTCTCGTTTCTGACCCGGGACCACATCCCCTCCTTCCACCTCATGGACCGGTTTATAGAGAGATCGTCGATGAGGGTCTGGTTTTCTGGGCTGTAGACGAGGCTCAGGTCCTTGGCCACGTAGTTGGTGTAGGTTCTGATCGTCTCCTCCGACTCGTAAAAGCCAGTACCAGACTCGTAGGACCTCTGGCTCTCTCCGATCCGCTTGTCCACCACCACAAACCCGGTCCCTGAAGCTGACCGGTCGGAGGAGACTCCGGAGCCGTACTCGTCGATCCTCTGGAGGACCCGGAAGCTTCCGGCGTAATCTTCCCTCATCTCGAAGATCGGAGTCGACCGGGGGCCCGAGCCGTTCGAAGGCATCTTGAGGAACCCCAAGTGCCCCATCCCGTCAAACTCCGATTCGACCTCCATCACCGACTCGTTCCGGTCGAGGAAGAACCTCGATTCCCGGTCTATTGTAGTGGCGTACCGGTAGGCCTCGGCCATCGAGGCTCCGGTCGCCCGGTTCTTCGCCTTCGCCTCCTCGGTCCACCGGGACGAGTAGGCGATGGTCCTGTTCCGATAGAGCGTCAGCGTCGAAGGACCGTGATCCGCCGAGACGGCCTTATTCATCTCGATGGACCTGTTATCCGAACGAAGGGTGATCGTCTCGTCGCTCTTGTAGGAGCCGCTGCCGTGCTCCCGGGTGGAGAGCTCGGCGCCGGGGTCGTCGATCTGGACGGCGGCGCAGTCTCTCTCTCTTCCCAGGATGAAGTTGTTCAGATAGAAGACTGCCTGGGCGCAGTTTTTGAGGATGTAGGAAGGCGGGGCCGTCGAGTAGTCGTTTGCCACCCTGACAAACCCAGTGCCGGCGACCCCCGATCCCATCTGGAACTCGAACTCCTGCCTCTTAGGCGCCTTCACCACCAGGACGATCTCCCGGCACTCGCCGAGGCCGATCTCATAGAAACGCCAGAGGCCGTCCCCGTCGGGGGCTGGGGAGACGGATACGAGCTCCACCGGCCTCTCGAAGATGTCCTCGACGACGGCGTCTAAGGGGACGGAGCTGTTTCTGTTGCATACGGTGATGGTGTAGGTGATCTCCTCGCCGGGGCTGGCGGTCTTGCGGTCAGCGACCTTGGAGAGGGCCTTGTTGTCACAGCTCAGATCGTAGAATTCTATGGGATACATCAGGGGATAGAAATCCCGTTCAGATCCTCCAGGAATATCGTAAGGTGTGTCGCCGATGCCGTCGCCGTCGGCATCAACCCCAGAATAGTCGGACCAGTAATTGCCCAGACGGCTGATGAAGGTGGTGCCGTTGTACCGGTAGGTCATCTCCTCGGGCGAGTTCCAGGTATTTTGGGAGTCCGACCAGCCGACCGGGCTCGATCCATTGATGAAATTGTTGAGATAAATTATGTTGCCGCTGGAGGATTCGAGGCGGATGGCCCCGCGACGATTCCCTTCTGCCGTGTTTCCCGTGATGACGTTGCCGCTGGAATGATTGAGGAGGAACCCGACTCCTCTATTATTTTTGGCGATATTGTCCTTGATGACGTTGTTGTTTGATAGGACTTTAATCCCAGCCTCGGATCGGTCCGAATTTATCGCCACCAGGCCCTCTATGAAGCACCCCTCTCCGCTGACGGTGATGGCGCTTGTGACAAATCTTCCTGTAAAGGTGGGCGGTCCGTAGGAGGCGTCCATGACCACGCCCCGCAAGTATAGGGACTTGTTTACGTCAATCTCAGTCTGGGTAGGGTCTTGTCGGTATGGAGAACTCGGGTCAAAGCCCCGCACCTCCAGGGTATCTCCGTCCTGGGCCCTGGCGATAACATTTCTGATGGCGTACATATCCTCAATAGATCCTTTATGCCCGCCTGCAGAGAGGGGTATGGTGATGAAGGTCTTCCCCCCCACCTCATCCGAGAGCGCCGAAGGTGGCGGGACGACGTAGATCACCTCCCGGGAGAACTGCGCCCCCCTCGCGAGGATTACCCTCTCGATCAGCGCCTCCAGGATCTCGTGATCCTCGTCGGTGAGGGTGTACTCCGTCGAGAGGATTCCGGCGGCCTCGGCGTGGTTTGTGATGTTTCCGAGGACGTCACCGCTTATCCTGGCCAAAAGCTCCACCCGCATAGACTCGCCGACGGGGAGGCGGCCCAGCTCCCAGGTTATTTTCCTTCCAGCAACGGTCCCGTTCCGGTCGTCTCCCAGGTACTCCAGGCCGTCGGGGAGGACGTCCGCCACCACGACGCGGTCGAACTCCATCTCCCCGAGG
>Ga0334886_1004404_pt1 | contig 11506 bp, 12 predicted proteins | sample GraSluR1_MG_9_FD_207232 | JGI IMG/M metagenome (GOLD analysis project Ga0334886, IMG submission 207232) | Sludge microbial communities from methane-producing bioreactor in Wageningen University, Netherlands - Granular Sludge_27_06-R1 | ecosystem: Engineered > Bioreactor > Anaerobic >...
TCTTGGAGTAGAGACTCTCTGTCTATCTCTCGACAAGGAGCAGTTCGAAGTTTTCGATCATCTTGCGGGAAGGGCAATGCAGATGGGCCAGAAGAGAAATATACTGGTCGAATCGGCAAGACTGTCTCCCGGGAGGATCAAAGATATCGAAGATACTGCGGAAGATGACTTCGACCTCTTGATACTGCCAGGCGGCAAGGGCGTTTTGAAAAACCTCTCCACGTTCATGGATGAGAAGATCGAATTCAGAGTCAACAGCTCTGTACAGAATACTATAAGGCAAGCGTACTCCGACGGGAAGCCTATCGGCGCCACGAGCACAGCGATCGTCGTTCTTGCGAAGGCTCTGGGATCGGTTTCTCCAAATCTCAAGGTCTCGGTCGCCGGACAGTCTCAAAGCGTTAGAGCGGCCATAGAGAAGTTTGGTGTCTATTATTCCTGTGAGGAAGAGATTTGCATAGACCGTGACAATCACGTGGTCACTGCTCCGCACCTGTCGGGGAAATCTCTGAACTCAATGAAAGACACGATAGAAGTACTGGTGAAAAAGCTTGTAGAACTGGTGAACAGATGAGGTGATTTGCTCTATGAGAAGAGGTAATACCTACTTATGGTTAATCGCAGTCGGTGCAGTTGTTCTGGGTCTGGGTATAGGGGCGTCCTTTCTTCTGAGGTCATACGCACCCGAAGAATACGCTCTTGAATCTTTGACTTCTTCGGAAACAGTAGTCTTTTCCCAGAAGAGAGACCTGCTGGTCTTCTCTCCCGCAATTAAGACAAGTGTCGGCCTGATATTCTATCCCGGAGGGCTCGTCGACTATAGAGCCTACGCTCCTTTACTGAAAGAGCTCGCCGAAAATGGTATTGAATCCTTTCTTGTGAAGATGCCTTTAGATTTGGCCGTTATATCTCCCAACAGGGCTATGGATATTATAAAAGATAACCCCGAAATCAAAACGTGGATCATGGCCGGACACTCTCTTGGCGGTTCGATGGCCGCCAGGTTCGCCTCAAAGAATTCCGGGACTATCGGAGGTCTTATTCTACTGGCGTCCTATCCCGCAAGGGGAGACTCTCTAGTCAATTCGAAAATCCGCGTGCTATCGATCTACGGAACGGAAGATTCAGTGTTGAACTCCGACGCATTTAACGATACAAAGGTTTTGCTGCCTCCAGATACTTTACTCCTTGAGCTTGAGGGAGGGAATCACGCTCAATTCGGCTGGTACGGACCCCAGAAAGGAGACGGAATCGCAACTATGAGTCGAGAGAAACAGCAGGAGTTGACTCTGAACGCGATCCTTTCACTAATACAGAATCTCCAGGAGTAACCTATGTATTGTCTCTACGGCGTCGCCTGAGCTCCTCCACAGAGAGTAACACCACCGCGACAGCCAAGGGAATGAGATAGAATATAAGTCTGTACACGAAGAGTATGGCGATAAGATCGTCTCCGGGTATCGCGGGAGAAAGTGTCATGAGCGTTATCGCTTCGAAGATCCCGAGCCCGCCCGGTATCTGACTGGATAGACCGGCGAACTGTGAGATCAGGAAGACTGTAAGGACTTCCCGGTAGCCAATTGCCGGAAACATCAGAGTATAAAGAACGGCAGCAGACAGCATCCAATCAAGTATAGAGACAAATGTCTGTGCGAGGGTAAAAATCTTTCCGGGAATTGGGATTCTGAGATTGGACAGATGGAGAGGCTTCCTTCTCAAAGTCACAACCAGAAAGTATACCAGGTAAATCGACAGAAGAGACACTCCGAGTATTTGCAGTGAATCGGGCTGGAGTCTCAAAGTCTCGGTGAAGAATCCGGCTCTGGTCGAGAATACCAGTCCCCCTAGAGCGGCGAATCCTAGCCAGAAGGTCAGATAGTTGAGCATGATCATCACAAGAATTCTACCCGTTCCTACCTGCCAGTTTCCGTAAAGCCTTAACCTGACACTAGTACCAGATAGAAAAGTGAATCCGATATTCTTGCTTAAGGAGTAACCGATAAACGAAGTCATAAGAAGTCTAGAATAAGAGAGTTTAGCCCCCGTCATTCTGGCAGAGAGGAAGTCGTAAAGACTCAGGTTTATATAAGCAACAACAGTAAGGAGAGCTGCGATCGCGACTTTAGAGGGCGCTATCGATCCGATCTTACTTAAGATTTCCTCGATCGAATACTTACTCAACTCTCTTGCCAGAAAGTAAAGGGAAACGCTGAACAGGAAGATTCCCAGTAATGGAGAGAGTCTTCTGAGACCGGAGAATACTCTCTTCAAGGACATTTAGAGAATCTCTTTCGGGATTCGCATTCTCACCGTGACAAGTGGATTGACGACCTGACTTACAAGAAGGTCGCAGGAAATGCTTGCCAGCATATACGCTCTGGACAACGGGATTGAATTACTCTCGGCAATCAGTCTAACAGCCCTTTCAACCGCCCCTCTGGAAGCTTCTTCAAAGTTCTTCTCGCTGTGAATTACATAGAACGCGTTATCACACTCAACTATAGGCCCTTCGATAGTCCGCTTCTCGATCTCTATCCTGATCGTTACCACAGCTCTTATCTCAATGCCCGTACCGCATACCTCTCCGTCTCCCATCTTCGCGTGGACGTCACCCAGAGAGAGATTTCCTCCTTCGACGAATACCGGAAGGTAGATCTTAGATCCTTCACGGATATCGACAGTGTCGAGATTGCCACCGTGTATGCCCGGAGTACCGCAGGATATCGAACCGGATTCCGGCGAGTTACCTATAACCCCTATCATCGGGCTGATTTTCAGCTTCTTGTTCATGAAGACCGCACAGCCGCTCTCTATCTTCACTATCTCCGTGACACATTCCGTAACTAAATTTCCTGCCGGTCCCCAACCCGGGCAGGTCTCCATAACTCCGGTATCGTCGACTTCTATCTTCTCTACTGAAACGACGAGCGTGTCTCCGGGTTTCGCTCCCTGAACTCCTATTGGACCCGTTGCCGGGTTGATATGTGAAAAGTCGAAGTTCCTACCGACGGTCTGTTTCTCCGAGACTATGGCATGGCTGAAACAGTCTTCAGTCTCAACAATAACCGTGTCGCCCGAATTAACAACTATAGCAGAGCTGTTCTCTGCCGACATACTGTAAACAACGTTATCTCTTCCAATTCTATGCACCAAGTCGAACACCCCTCCTTCACCTCGCTTACCTTCAATAATACTTTATTGGTGTTGCTCCACAAAAGGAGTTATGAGAGATTGACCATGATCAGTGACAGCAAGACCATGGCGAGCGCGAAAACTTCCAGCCTTCTGAGTTTCTCTCCAAAGACTACGAACCCGCCAAAACTTATCAGAGCCACACTACCGGCACTGTAGACGGGAAAGGCGACAGAGCCCTTTATGCTCTCAAGCGCCGCAATCAAAAAGAAAGAGGAAAAGAGATTCGGCAGACCGACGAGAAAGCCCGTCAGAACCTCTCGCTTCTTGAACTGCGTGCGTGACTTAGACAAAACCAAAAAGCTTATAAGAAATGCGCTTGAGAAGACGCTCAACAGAAAGACGTTTTTGTAACCGGGAACGGTATAGTTCTGGAAAAGCTTGTTGGTGAACTCGGCCAACCCACCACTGACAAAGAGAAGAATCAAAGACACTTTTACGCCGTTGCCCGATCTTCCGAACGGCCAGTTCAGAAGAAGTATAGATAGAAGGGCCATGGCGATCCCCGTCCATTGAAGGATTCGGGGATACTCTCTCCAGATAACCAGGGAGAAGAGCATGGGAATCAAGATCCCAAGTTTTCCAAACGCCCCCGAGAGGCTCATCCCACTTTCTCGAACGCTCTTCTGATAAAAAAGAAAGGAAAGGAAGAAAAAGACCCCCGCGAAGACACCGACCGATATACCCCAGAAAACGCTACTGTTCAGAGAGAAGAGAGTCTCGTTTTTCAGAACAACCGACTCGAAACTCCCGCCTCCGACACCGAGTTCGGGGAAATCTACAAGCAACATGAAGAGTGCTACCAGAGAAGCACATAGATAGTTGAAAGACGTCACGGCAAGTCTGTTGAGATTTTGTCCTTCACTTATCTTGAATATCATAGCAATAGACGAACTGCAAAGAATTGCGAGTATCAAGTATATCACTTCAAACCTCCAGCCACAGATCGCAAAAGATACTCAAAAGACCGGGTGATCGAGATACCGCTTGGTGAGATTCAACCGACAGCTAAGAGGAAGAGATCTCGATCGAAGAACAGTATTATAGACAAGTATATAAGGAAAACGTTAACTGTATAGCGGCACGCGAGAACAGGCTGTTATTCGTCTATGCTATCGTTTAGAATTGACATATATAAACAAGCGGAGAAACGAACTCAGAGAAGGTGAATTACTGTGGCAGAAAGACTAATCGAGGTCGTTCTTGATTCGGATCCTCGAGACAGACTGTCTAAAATACTTGAAGAGATTTCTGTGATCGCTCATTGGTCGGCTAAGCTCGATGAAGACATGTGGCAGACGAAAATCCTCCTTCTTGCCGAGAACAGTGAAAAGATACTGGACACGCTCGCACGAGAATTCTCAAGCAACCCTTCCTTCAGAGTTGTTATAATACCGGTAGAAGCTTCAATTCCAAGAGTTGAAGAGGATAAAGAGGAAAAAGAGAAACAACAAGTCGAAGACAAACCCATTTTCAAGAGAATCAGCAGAGAAGAGCTTTATCAGGATATTTCGGCAAGCATATCGAATAATGCAGTTGATCTAGTAATGGTAGTTCTCTCAGCGATCGTCGCCACCATAGGTCTTGTCAGAAACAGCCCCGCGATAGTCGTCGGTGCGATGGTCATAGCGCCCATGCTCGGTCCAAATGTCGCTCAGGCATTCGCGACTACTCTCGGCGATTCTTCTCTCGCTTTCAAAGCAATAAGAACAAACCTGATAAGAATCGGCCTGGGTTTCATCTTTTCGCTCTTCGTAGGTTTCTTCTTGAGAGTCGAACACACAATACCGGAGATATCGAGTAGAACCGTCGTTGATTTCGGAGATATTATCCTCGCATTCTCTTCAGGTACTGCCGCAGCTCTATCAATGACTTCTGGCCTTGCCACATCTCTGATAGGCGTCATGGTTGCCGCTTCTCTTCTTCCGCCTCTTGCGACATCTGGAATTTTACTCGGCAACGGAAATCTTCAGGGTTCTCTGAACGCCCTGCTCCTCTTCTTCGTGAACATTGTATGTGTAAATCTATCATCGACTATTACTTTCAGACTTCAAGGTTTGGGACCGAGAACCTGGTGGGAAGCCAACAAGGCGGGCAAGGCCGTAAAAGTGGCTCTGATCGGCTGGTTTATACTTCTCTCATTGCTGGCGTTCGCCATATTCCTTGACAGGGGAATCTGAGAGATGAACACGTAACAAATGTTACTGCCTGCTCCCTGAACACTGACGTATCATCTGATTGAAGACGAATTTCGTGAGGGGTGATGTGTTATGTATAAGAGCAAAGTAAGCGATGGCAAGCTAGTAGTCGATAAACCCGGTCTGAAGGGATACGTAATATACAGCAAAGATACGGCTCATGCTGCCGTTGTTGAACTGGAAAGGGACAGCGTTCTTCCCGAACACAAGACTCCAGTCGATGTTCTCATGCTTGTTCTGGAAGGAAACGGTATCATCAATATCGGTGAACATGATTATGAGGTCTCCAAAGACGATGTCATCGATAGTCCGAAGATGATTCCGCACGGAATAAAGAATACGGGAGACGGCACTCTGCGAGTTCTGGTCGTAAAGGCACCCAGGCCCTGATAGGGCTTTGGCTTTCACACCCTAAAGACTGTATAATCCTGAAAGGGGGGGTGAGCCAATGTCGATATTCCTGTTCGTAACCATCAATCTGATAAACCTTTTTGCCATTCTCTTCTTTGTTTCGAAGTTCAGGTGGCCGTCGATCGAACACTTGCTGGGTGCAGTGACACTGCTCCTGGCAATCCCGGCAGCGATAATCGGAATACTTAACCTCATGGAGGGGCGCTGGCTCTTCACATGGCTTCCGGCACTCCTATACGTTGTTTGGGCGGCCTTTGATCTAGTTGTCGATCACGTTGTGAGAGTAGAGTTCAGGAACCCTTTCAGACCATCTATTGGAATTCCCTTTCTATTGCTTTACTATTTTTCGATAGGCGGCATGGCCGCAAGCCTTTACAGCGTAAACATATATCTGTGGATATTCTCGGGAGCGACCTGCCTGTTGAATGTATATGCCTCATTCTATGCGGCCTCACATGGGAAGGGCAACCTTATACAGCTTAAGAGGAAAGGCTAACGCGACTCGTAGAGTTCGACGACCTTTGATTTGGTCTTGAATTCACGGTAGAAGAGATAGCTTATAAATGCATTTGCCGCATAAAAGACCGTACTCAGAAGAAAGAGTTCAGTGTAGCCTTTGGCATAAGATCCTACCACATAACCGAAGATCATAGCGGCCACCGCTCTGACTGTGTTATTGAGAAACCCGTTTATGCCGGATACAGTCGAGAGCTTTGTGTTGGGAACGTACGAGAATACGATCGAAGTCATTATCGGATTCGTTATGTTCATGAATACGAACCTGAATGCATAGAGCGCGGTGAAAAGAAGGGGCTGCCTCACAATCGCAAGAGAGATCATCAGAGGTATCACGAGCATCTGCATCACAAGATTGAACTTGAGGGGTCCAAAGCGCCTGCCGAATCGATGCGACATGGTCGAACCCGCCGCGGTCCCCAGCTGGGCAATCGACAGGGCGATCCCGATAGCCGTTGCAGACATCCCAAAGAGGTCTTTGAAGATGAGATTGCCGAAGTGGATGAAGAGACCGGCTCCAAAACCCACCGTCGCCGTCGAGAAGAAGTAGTACCCCAGGACCCTCTTCTGATCATACTCCAGACCGGTAAAATCGAAGAGCTCCTTGAGCCCCGTCCTGGTCTCGCCCACCTCTATAATTGAAACAGGAAAGATAGCCACAAGGTGTACGATCATCGAGAGAATCAGAGTCGATCTAAGGCCTATTAGATCTCCGAAAGCACCCCCCAGAAAGTTCCCCAACACACCGCTGGCCATATTTATGCCGAAGTTCAGCCCGAAGATCTTTGCCCGGTTTCCAGTCTTCGTTATGCCGGTTATGGTAGCCATCACTACGGTAAAGGCGGTAACTGTGAACCCGCCCTTTATAAAAGAGAAGACCATTATCAACGTCGGATCGGTTACAAAGGCGAGCGCGATTCCCGAAACAGGTACCACAAGAACCGAAAGCACGAGAATTTTCTTCTTCCCGATCGTGTCAGCAAGGACCGCGGCGAGAAGTCCTATTATGGCCGATCCCCATAGCTGAGCGGAAGTTATATTGCCAATCAAGTGATTTGAAAAACCTAATTCTCTCAAAAAGAGGTTGTAAACGACCCTGTACATTGAGATCGTTATTATCGTTATGAACGTATAAATCAACAACAGGGCGATTCTGCGTCGCAATTTTATCCCTTCTTTGTTTGATTTGCTAACCATATTCTACCACCGACCGGGCGAGTTTTTTTGCCGTATGGGCCCTTGGTGAAATGGAAAGAGGGCTGGAACTGCTCCAGCCCTCGAATTCGAAGAATAACGGTCAGAGATTGTGCTCTTTAAGGAATTCGTCTATCACATCTACCAGATCGGGCTTGCCGATCTCCTGAAGCTCGTAGCCTATTCTGACTGCCGGCTTATTTATATCGATGACTCTTCTCAGGTCGATCGGAGTACCGATTATAACCAGATCGACATCAGCCTTGTTTATTGTGTCTTCAAGTTCCTTCATCTGCTTGTCGCCATAACCCATCGCGGGTAGTATCTCATGGACGTGGTCGTACTTCTCATAAGTGGCTACTATCGAACCGACCGCGTACGGTCTGGGATCGACGATTTCCTTTGCGCCAAACTTCTTTGCTGCAACCCAGCCCGCGCCGTACCTCATGCCGCCATGAGTCAGCGTCGGTCCGTCTTCGACCACGAGAACTCTCTTTCCCTTTATCTGAGACGCCTGGTCTCCTTCGATAATTATCGGAGAAGCACCGTCGACGACTATGGCATCGGGATTATACCTGGCGATATTCTTGCGGACGAGCTCAATTCCCTCCGGAGCTGCAGTCTCTTCTTTGTTTATAACAACGACATCGGCCATCATAAGGTTTGTGAAGCCCGGATAGAAAGTCGTTTCATGGCCCGGTCTGTGCGGATCGACAACGGTTATATAGAGATCCGTCTTGTAGAAAGAGAAATCGTTGTTCCCGCCGTCCCAGATGATAACATCGACGTCCTCTTTTTCGGCCTCTCTCATGATCGCTTCGTAATCGACTCCGGCATAGATCACGGCCTTTCTGTCTATGTGAGGTTCATACTCTTCTCTCTCTTCTATCGTGCATTCGTGTTTGTCTAGATCGGCATAGTCGGCAAACCTCTGTACCTTCTGTTTCACAAGATCTCCGTAAGGCATCGGGTGCCTTATAGATACTACTTTCTTTCCCTTTGCCCTCAGGATGTCGAGGACTCTGCGTGTCGTCTGACTCTTGCCGCAACCGGTTCTAACGGCGCAGATCGAGATAACTGGCTTGGAAGACTTGACCATAGTCTTGGAAGGTCCTAGAAGAATAAAATCCGCTCCGTGAGCGTTAGCTATCGCCGCTCTTTCCATGACATACTGATGGGGGAGATCGCTGTAAGCGAGGACTACCTGATCGATCTTGTGTTCATCGATCAACCTTCCGAAGTTTTCTTCCGGTAATATCGGAATTCCATCGGGATAGAGTGAACCGGCCAGCTCGGCGGGGTACTTCTTGTCGTCAATTCCGGGAATCTGAGTCGCCGTGAATGCTACAACTTCGAATTCTTCGTTGTCGCGGTAGTAGGTATTGAAGTTATGAAAATCCCTACCGGCGGCACCGAGAATCAAGACGCGTTTCTTTTCCAATTTCTTCACCTCCAGTGTTTTCTTTACACAATCATCTAATTTTAGCAGTATCGGGAAGCTCCCTTCAAAAAAAGCAATATCCCGCATGAAACGATAGGGAGCGAAAACGACCCCGTTATTATCTTATGCATCAGTATGCGTGAGTATGCGCAGGTATCAGCCGCCATTCGCGGCGTTGATTATGAGGACTCTGGAATCCCTGGGTAAGGTTTCTCCTTCTCTTATCAAGCGCCCATCAGCCATTACAAGAACCGGCTCTCTTTTCAGGCCAGTTTCCTGAAGCAGCTTATCTAGAAGCATCTCATTTTCGAACGTCCATTTCTTCTCGCCATAAACGACTTCCATAAAGTTTCACCACCCACCACACAATTACTACTGGCAGACTTCGCATTCCGATCTTCGACTTATCTCTAGCTCTTCAAATACGCTGTTTCTGAGATCAAACCAGAAAATACTTTCATACGGCTTATTTCTATTAAGAAAATCAACGGCAATCGCTGCCTGGACCATACCACCGAGATAACTTGTAAAGGGCAAGATCCCCTTTGGAGCGGAGTTGTCCCTTCTTTCATCTCCCATAAAACATCTGTAGCAGGGGAGAGTGCGGTCTCTGTACATTACGTATCCACTGAACTCCTCGACGGCTCCGTCTATATACGGAATACCCGAACGGTAACACGCATCATTTATCGAGTATCTGCCGCTGAAATTATCGACACAGCTAATTACAAGGTCCGGTTTCTCAGTCCGGAGAAGACTCTCACTAAAAAACGAGTTGTACACTCTTATTCTTGCAGAAGTATAGGCTCTGCTAAGTTTCTTCTGCAACACTTCGGCTTTGAGATAACCGACGTCCCCATAATCGTACAGTATTTGTCGGTGAAGATTGTTAAGTTTTACACTACCCGGTTCGACAACCGCTAAATCTCTAAGTCCAAGATCGAGCAAAGTCTTTATTAGAGGACCGCCAAGACCACCGGCTCCAACGACCATTACTCTTCCCTGTCTGCGAACTCTCTCCAGGTCGGAAACTGGAAACTTGATTTCGAGCGAATTCTCGATATTCTCTTCTAGCAGCCACAAAAAGACTCTTGAAGCGATTACCGGAGCAAAGAACTTTGACAGCTCGTGGGGGAAAGAAATCACTTTCTTCCCGGACTGCTCATAGAACTCGAGATTTGGACCGTTCCGAAACTGTATCGTCTCATACTGCCTGTATATCAAAGGAGAATAGAATCGCAGTATCTTCTGCCGTGGGAACTCTCTGGTTATTCCGGCCAGACCGCTTCTAATAAGCAGTTCGGCAATGAGCTCTTCGAATTCGCACGATAGTGAACCAAACGTCTCTTCAGTTAGCCTGAGCTGGAACGCTTCCGTAATACCCTTTACAAGAAGCTGTCTCGCGTACCACTCCAAAATGAACTCTCTTTCAATATCCATGATTCACCTCCATGGACCAGCTCTCAGATCAAGTATAACAGGTTAAACCCAAAGACCCGTTCGATAAGTCTTACTATCATCTGGAGGTGTAGGTATGGATTATAGAGTCAGGACATATATGAGAGGCAACGTATTTCCTAAAGACTGGGAAGTAGTCGAAAAGATACAGCTTCACGAGGCGCTCTCCATTGGCGAGTTCGACCCCGGTTGCGATCCTAAAACAGCAGTGCTGAGCACTAACAGCAAAGAATACTGGGAAAGGGTAGAAGAACTCCTGAGAGAGCATTTTTCAGGAGAAGATTATCGGGAGATTCCCGACGAAATAATTGAGGAATTTATTCAGAGCGTTCTAGTCTATCCCGAGAGATATGTGTGTATAGAGAGAAAGTAGATCACATATCCGGTATATATCCCTTGAACTGGGCTTTGTAAAGCTTCGCGTAGTGTCCACTGGCCTTTACGAGCTCCGTATGGGTTCCCCGTTCTATGATTCCGCTGCTCGAAATGACTACTATCTCATCGGCGTTCTTGATCGTCGAAAGCCTGTGCGCTATTACCAGAGTTGTCCTTCCTCTGGACAGGCTCTCGAGTGAAGCCTGTATCTTCAGCTCCGTCTCGTTATCCAGCGAAGAAGTCGCCTCGTCGAGGATCAGAATCGGTGGGTTTTTCAAAAAGACCCTGGCTATGGATATCCTCTGCTTCTGGCCTCCTGAAAGCATAACTCCGCGTTCTCCGACATAAGTTTCGTAGCCGCTTTCCAGACTCATTATGAAGTCGTGTATGTTCGCTTTTTTTGCCGCTTCGGCTATCTCCTCATCAGTCGCGTCGCCCTTGCCGTATCCGATATTGTCCCTCACAGTCCCCGCGAAGAGAAAGACATCCTGCTGAACAATTCCTATATTACTGCGCAGGGAATGCAGAGTCACTTCTCTAATGTCCTTACCGTCTACCGTTATTCTTCCCGCGCTAACATCGTAGAACCTTGGAATCAGATGACAGAGAGTCGTCTTGCCCCCGCCGGAAGGACCCACGAGAGCTATCATTTTGCCTGCCGGTATTTCGAGACTTATGTCCGACAGAACCTTCTCTCCCCCATTGTAAGAGAAGGAGACGT
>Ga0334886_1004408_pt1 | contig 11498 bp, 7 predicted proteins | sample GraSluR1_MG_9_FD_207232 | JGI IMG/M metagenome (GOLD analysis project Ga0334886, IMG submission 207232) | Sludge microbial communities from methane-producing bioreactor in Wageningen University, Netherlands - Granular Sludge_27_06-R1 | ecosystem: Engineered > Bioreactor > Anaerobic > Unclassified...
GGTCTTGGCGAACGACTCAGGGGCAACTGACCGCTGTTCACCATCGCCGCTGATCACCCACCAATCGCCTGCGCTCGCCTGCATGGTGTCACCGTGGCGGGTTTGCCAGGCCCGCGGAGCATTCAGCGGCGTCGCCCGCACCTCGCCAATCCGTTCGAAATCCCCTTCGTGGGCCGTCCTAAGCGGCCCGCTGGGGAACTTCGTGATCTCGTCGTCGACCATCGGCACCCTCACTCGTCTTGGTTTCGGCAAGGCGCCAGGAACCGACTGGACTGAGCGGCGATCGTATTCGTTTCTAGGCACCTTTCACTCATTGTTTCAGTCATGCTTCTGACGGGCATCGCTCATTCGACCCGCTGCCAGCAACGATGCTTCCGGCCAAACGTTCGACCGGACGCCGTTCGTATCTGTGTCTGACGGACAGCGTCCAGACGGTTGATGCCGAATGGTCCGTCGGCGCCACCATCGCCTCTCATTCTTGATCGCTTCATCTCCCGCGGGGGTCATCACCGCCATCCGACCGACCTGCCAGGAGGCGGCATGATCAAGTCGAATCTTGCGTCATCACTGGACGTCAGCCCGCATGCGTTGTACGCGGTGGCGCTTCTCGAGGACCTTTCCCAGGGCGAATGCTGCCTTCAGCCAGGGACGGGTCACTTCTATCGAACGGAGAGGAGCAGATATGCGCACTAGCAGGGTTCCTGGGTCCGAGTCAGGACCAGCAACAGCGCGAACAGACGATCACCAACTGCGGAGATCCCGAACGAGCGTAGCGGGCGATGCTACTCTCCCCGCATGGAGAGCGGATCGCACGCAGCTCTGATAGTCCTCGGGCCGACGACGGATGAGGCGTCCGGCTTCATCGACGCACTCCTTTCTGAGGGCCTTATTCTCGCCAATCACGCCATGACACTCGCTCCGGCACCGATCATCGTCATCATCACTGATCCCAACGCCGTAGATCCCGAGGCCTCCCTCCTTGCGGACCGCGAGGTGCTGCCGGTGACCTATCTAGACACATACTCGGCGGTGTTGCCCCACCTCTCGCATCTGGCACCCCGTCATGAAGGCATAGGCGCTTCCGTTGACAGATTGGCGCAGGCGATTCGAGTCGGTGGTGCGGCGCTCGCAGGCTGGGAGAGGTTGGCGGCCCGTGCGGATTCCTGGGATCAGGGCAAATCCGCCACCATGTTGTTGTCCGAATCCGAACAGTCGGAGGCGCTCTCGCTGCTTGCGGCGCCTCCCGCACATCTGGATTCTACGCTTACGGCCCGTGTGCGAAGATTCGTCGAGGCGAGCGAGCACCATGCACGGAATCGTCGGCGCAGGGTCCGCGCGATCGCCGTCGGCGTCGTGGCCACCCTTGGTCTTGTGAGCGTACTCGCTGGACTGCAAAGTGCTCGCGCTGTTGTCGCGGCGCGGGCGTCGGTAGCCGCCGCCGACGATGCAACAGCGCGCCGGCTCGCCAGCGAAGCGGAAGCGATTGGAGGCAGGGATCCGGATGTCCCGCTGGTCCTCGCCGGGATCGCAACGTCGCTCTCGGACGACGCGGACGTGCGTAACGCGGTCGCTCGTATCGCGGGTGGGCAGATCCCACACATGTCTATTCCGCTCGATTACATGCCGCAGAGAGTGGTCACCTCTGTATCTGGGCGATACGCCATGAACTCCAGCGCAGACGCGGTGATCCGGATAGTTGACGCAAGTGGCGATGAGATCGCTGCGATCAGATACGCGGAGCCCGACGAGGAGTACTACCGGTCGGAGATCTCGCTGAGTCCCGAGGGCGAACGTGTTGCAGTTTCTGCGGCCAGGCGGACGCTGCAAGTGCTCGACATCGCGAGCGGTGGCCGTTCCGAACTGACCGGAAAATGGGATCCTCAAACAGATACGCTCCTTGAGTGGTGGGATCACGATCATCTGCTGGTTGCGACGACTGGTGGGCTCGATCTGATCAATGTGGACGATGGCTCGCGAACGGCGTTCATTGAGGCACCTGATATGGGAGTGGTGACTGGCGCGAAGCTCAGCCCCTCACGATTGGTTATCGCAATCACGGACGGCCAGAGGATGCAGGTGTGGGGCCTCGACGACCGAGTCCTCCGCTCGAGTATGACGCTCCCAGATATCACGGACCTCGCCGTCAACGACGCTGGGACAGCTGTGTTCGGCGCCCGGGCCGTCTCCCTGATCCGAATTAACCTCAGCGACAAAGTCGCTCTCACCGAGTATCCCAGCGACAACGCGAGCACAGCGGTTCAGGCGCTGGCTGGCGGCTACTTCGTGGTTGGAGATGAACGGGGACGCATCGCGATCTACGGAGAGGAGATGGGTGGATATCCGGTGGTTCAACTCCAGGCTCACCTGGCCGATCCCGTTATGATTGCGACGAATGGAGCCGCTCTGGCATCAGTCTCGTTTGATTCGCATCTGCGATTGTGGGACTTCACAGGTCTCGATTTGATCGGCACGTTCACCCGCGTCGGCTCAGCTAATCCGGGAATCGTCGCGGTCGGAGCGCTCGATATGAGAGCGCTGGCTGCGACCGCTTTCCCCGAAGCGACTCTGAGTCATCAAGTACGAGCCACCGGACCTGATTCCGTTGTCCTCAGCCTCGTGAACAGAGGAAGCCTGATCGTCAGTCCGTCAGACGTGAACGAGACATTCGAGTACATCGATCTTCCACAGCTCGGCATTCCCGGGCGCGTCCTGATCACACAGGATGGACAGAACATAATCAGGGTTGTCTATGCCGAGAGCGAGATGGTATTCACGGCCGAGATCTGGAGAATCGACGCCCAAGGGATGGGTTGGGGTCCCGAGCCCGTCACCCGCTTCACCTTGGATGCGCCAGTCACATACGTGGGGCCGGGCCCATTCCTTGCGTACGTGGATGGTAATGGAACGATCGCTGTCGGGACGAGTTCCTCACTCACCGTTCTGAATGCCGACGGCGTCCAGATCAGTAGCAGCCTCACGTACAAGCATGCATCCCCACCTCTGGCGGTTTACATCGACGACAGCGGCGATGCAATGGTCATCACTCAGGATGGCTGGCTTTACCACACGACGGGTCGTGCCGTTAATCTGGGGGCACTCATTTCAGCTAACGGTGGGGAGGACTTGGCCGCTGCTGCGTTCGGCAACGGCCAGGCCTGGCTTCTAACGCTATCCGGTGGGATCGCGCGGTATTCTGCGTCTGGGCTGGAGATGGTCGCCCCGGCTGCCACTGTCTCGGGAACGGGAACGCTCCGAGTCTCGACTGATGGCTCCCGAATCGCACATGTGGGCGCGGGTGCCGTCTCTTTGATTGATGCCTCGACGGGATCCGTGTTCGCGCGGCAATCGAGTCCGCCTGGGCTCCCGGTGGACGACGTGGACTTCGGTGGGGATTCCTCAACCCTTTACGTCGTGACCGCGATAGGGACAGTGGCCACATGGACGATGGAGGAGAACTCCGCGTTGGACCAACGCATCACCATTCCTCGAGCTTTGACCTCCGAGGAGATGGTCGCCTATGGCATCACGGAGTCAGTGAATGGCTGACTTCGCGATCTCGTACGCTCACAGTTCGCTCGAATCCGCGCTGGCTCTGCGCGAGCGTCTGATGTCGCGTGGCCACAGTGTCTGGATGGATGCGCCGCACGAACACGCGGCTGCGCTGGTAGGTATCCCGGTGGGGCAGTCTCACTGGGATGTCATCAGGCGCGAACTCGCGAGCGCGCGCACTGTCGTGGTGCTCGACACCGCCGAGTGGCGAGAACGGGATTACTGCCAGCGCGAATACCGTCTGTGCCGTGACCTAGGCAAGCCGCTTGAGTTCATCACCCCCGCAGAGGAGGAAACCCGCGCTCCGGCGATTGTCGATTCCATGAGGGAGAATGCTGACCTCCTGGCTGCGCATGCACGCCTGGCGGCCAGAGCCCTCACGCCGCAGGAAACGCGCGAACCGTGGCTGCGGAGTGTACTTCTCGGCCGAACAGCAGACGACGCCACCGCAGTAATCGAGGCGCAGAATCCACCGTTTGCACTGACCCCTGCGATCCGCGAGATAGTCGATGGTGATCTCGCCCGTACCGACGCAGCACGGCGCCGGTTCCGGCGCATCAGTATCTCCGTGATCTCAGTCTTCGCCGCTCTCGCGGTCCTTACCACGACCGCTTGGGTTTTCTCCGGCCTGTGGTCGCGTTCCGCGTCCGAGGATCGCGCCCGCGCCGAAGCACTTGAGCTCAGCCACTTGGCGTCGTCGTCGGTAGACACGGTCCAAGCCGTCGCTCTCGCTCGCGACGCAGCCGCGCTCGACCCTGGTCCCGCGAGCGCCGCCGTGCTTGCCTCCTCCGAACTGCGGGATCGCCGGATGCGCGTGCTCGAGATCCCTCCGGAAAGATATCGTGGCGCTTCGTGGTCGGCGGACGAAGACCTCATCTACGCCTACTCCTATTCCACGATCTCCGTGATCGACCCGAAGACAGGCGAGGTAAGGACCTCAGTACGAGTCAACGATCGCATCCGCACAGGGACAGTGGTAGCGGCATCAGCGCTCGGCGTCGCATACGTGAATACCTTGAACCAGATGCAGCGTCTCGACATGGGCAGCGGAGAATCGAGCAGGGTGCGTGAAGGCGTTTCCACGCTCGCTCTCGCCACCAATGGCAGGCTCGTGGGTTCTGGTCGGCAGGGCTCTCTATTCACGATGGCTCTCTCACCAGAGGGAGAACTCATAGAGGAGGCTTCCGTCGTGTTAGCTTCACACGCACGCTCCATCGATGTGAACGGAGACACGATCGGGGCGATTGATGATCAGGGCTGGCTACGTACCTTCGATATCATGCCTGGCGGTATCGTCGAGGCAGATGCGGTCCTGGTCGGTACAGGCAGTTTGACCGATACCGGAAGTTGGCTGCGTTCCACTGTCACGGTCTGCGACGACAAACTCGTGGGGTCATTCGTTCCTGGGCTCAGGGGAACGTCGTTTGAGTGGGAGCCAGCCACTCAAACGGTCAGAACCGAGCGTTCCATGCAAAAGGTTGCGTCATTGTGTAGCGCCTCCGGCGGCGCGCTCACCAGCGCTCTCCCCCGGGGGGACATCGAAGAGCAGTTCTCTTCTTTCTTCATCACTCCGCCGGCCGGTGTGGAGCAGATGTGGAGCGTACGCGATCCGAACCACACCCGCGCGGCATTCATCTCCGCGGTTCCTGGCCGCCTTTTCTTCGTCGATATGTCGTCCGCCATCACGCGGCGGAACATCGGCGCCGTACGTCTCCTACTCCCTCTTCGGGACGCCACGGTCTCAATCGGCAACGAGTTCGAAGTGACCACGGAGCAAACGCAACTCGGCAAGCTGCCGGGCGCCCCAATATCGTGGGCGGTTCAAGGATGCAATGCGCTAGTGCTGACTGGAAGTGGGATCTCCCACCTGGGCTGCGATTCTGAGGCCTCAATCGTGCGTGAACCTGCCGACATCGCGGGGCTGCGTCCAGCATCGGACGGTCAGAGATTCGTGATTGCCCACCAGCAGGGCGTTGAGGTCCGGAGGGCTGACGGCTCCTTGGAACGAGCCATTGAGATCGATCCAACCGGCCAGCGCTCCGTAGTCGAGGCAGATCTGTCGCCCGACGGCAAGCATCTCCTGCTTGCCATGTCCGATGGCTCGATTGTCGAGCAAGCCGTTGATGGCGAGGCCGGGGCGGCGATGCTCACCACAGTTCCGCCCGGGATGTCTACATTGGTCGCTTACCGCCCTGACGGCCAGATAGTCGTGTTGGGAGGGGATGGGCGTTTGCGACTCTTCGACCCAGAAAATGAACTGACGCAGTCGGTGCAACTCGACATTATCGGTGATTTCCTACTGATCGACGCTGAGACCATCCTGGTAACCTCACTCGATCGCGGAGCAGTAGTGCTGGACATCGAAACACTGCGTGTTATCGAAGAGTACGACGGCATCCTCGCATTTCCCCGTGCGACGCCGCAATCACCCCGACTCGGACTCGTAGTCTATCCTGGCAGTGGCGGCAAAGTCGAGAGTTCCGAACTCGTGACGATTCCCCCCACCGATCTCTAACACAGGATCCGCTTCTGCGCCTCCACGATTGCGCCGCACCCGACGCGAATTTGCCACCTTTATCAATGCCACGCAATGAGCTAACCTTGCGCGGGGTCTTGAATGCTGGTGGCAATGCCGCTGTATTCCCGAACACGGACTCAGCGAAAACCAGAAGAATGATACCTCGCAAGGTGGGAGAACTTGCGGATTCTGTGCTGACCGGGGACATTACGTCGTGCGGACCGGTGCCCCAACCGCCACCAGTGACACAATGAGCCCGATGGACTTCTCTCCCACCATCGGAGACCGCGCCGCCAGCGTCCTACTCGGTCAGGCGATCGGTGATGCTCTCGGAGTCCCCTACAAGTTCGCCGCACCGATCTCCTCCGGCGAGGCCCGCATGAAGGGCGGTGGCTTGGGACCCTACGCGCATCTCGCAGCGGAGGACCGCCATCGCCGGTGGTCTGCTCGGTGCCCGCAACGGTGCATCGGCCCTGCCGCGCGAGTGGGTGGACGACGTCCATCGGTCCTACCGCGCAAGTGGGTGGACGACGTCCACGGCTGGCCCGGCATGCGCGCCGCCGATCTCGAGTCCTTGGCGCTCCCGATCGCGGGAATCCCTGCGGGCTGAGCCCGCCTCGTCGGCATCGGCGAAGGACGATCGGCACATGCCTGGCTTCCTGCCGATCTGCAACGCATCGGTAACCCGGCCCTAACAATCCTCGGCTAGACCTTGATGTGAGGCAGAGGAGCGCCATGGTCACCACTCAAACGGTCAACGGTCACACCTATCAATTCAACTCGCTCGTCGATCTGATGGCGCGAGCGACGCCGCTACGGTCGGGCGATGAGCTGGCAGGCTGCGCGGCCGGGTCGGAGGAGGAGCGGGCGGCGGCCCAATGGGCGCTCGCCGACGTCGAGTTGCGGACCTTCCTCAGCGAGGACATCGTCCCCTACGACTCTGACGAGGTGACCCGACTCATCCTCGACACCCACGACGCCGACGCTTTCTCCGCAGTCTCTCACCTGACCGTAGGCGGCTTTCGCGACTGGCTTCTGGAGACTGCCGCGCGACCGGACGCCCACGTCGTGTTCAGCCGTATTGCCCCTGGCCTGACCCCTGAGATGGTTGCCGCGGTGAGCAAGATCATGCGCAACCAAGACCTGATCGCGGTCGCCAAGGCATGCCAGGTCGTGACCGGTTTCAGGACCACGATCGGCCTGCCCGGACGCATGGCCACCCGGCTTCAGCCGAATCACCCCACCGACGACCCACAAGGCATCGCGGCCTCGATCCTCGACGGCCTGCTACTCGGATGCGGCGACGCGGTCATCGGCATCAACCCCGCCGGTGACTCTCCCGCGGTCACGGCTGAGCTGGTGAGCATGGTCGACCAAGTGCGGCAAGCCTACGATATCCCGCTGCAGTCGTGCGTCCTCGCCCACGTCACCACGACCATCGGACTGATCGAGGCGGGTGCTCCCGTCGACCTGGTCTTCCAGTCGATCGGAGGCAGTGAGGCGACCAACGCGTCCTTCGGGGTGAACTTGGCCCTGCTGCGTGAAGGGCGTGAGGCCGGTCTTTCTCTGGGCCGGGGAACCGTCGGTGACAACGTCATGTACTTCGAGACCGGCCAGGGTTCGTCCCTGAGCGCCGGCGCCCACCTGGGCACGGGAGGACGCCCGGTCGACCAGCAGACGCTGGAGGCACGGGCCTACGGTGTCGCGCGCGAATTCAAGCCGCTGCTGCTGAACACCGTGGTCGGATTCATCGGGCCGGAATACCTGTACGACGGCAAACAGATCATCCGCGCCGGCTTGGAGGATCACTTCTGCGGCAAGCTGCTCGGCGTGCCCATGGGCGTCGACGTGTGCTACACCAACCATGCCGAGGCCGACTTCGACGACATGGACACCCTGCTCACGCTCCTGGCGGCTGCCGGCGTGAACTTCGTCATCACCGTGCCGGGGGCCGACGACGTCATGCTGGGATACCAGAGCCTGTCGTACCATGACGCCCTCTACATTCGAAACGTGCTGGGCTTGCGCTGCGCTCCCGAGTTCGAGGCCTGGCTGATCGCGCAGGGCATGGCCGAGCAGTCGGGCCGGATATGGGGCGTCGAGCTCGGTAAATCAGGGCTTCGTGAACTGGTGGGGAGCGTGCAATGAGCAGTCAAATCCAACGAGACGACCGGACGACCGCCGCCGAGCCGAGTGTCACCGACCTGTGGGCGCCTTTGCGCCGGACCACCCAAGCCCGCATCGGACTTCCCCGCGCGGGCATGGGCATGACCACGTCGACCGTCCTGGAACTCCAGGCGGCGCTCGCCGCAGCCAGGGACGCCGTCCATGTGCCGCTCGACGTGGACCCGCTCCTGGACGGAATGGCTGCTCTCGGCCTTGGGGCGCCTACCGTGCTGCACAGCAAGGCGGCCGATCGTAGCGTCTATCTGCGGCGTCCCGATCTCGGGCGCGCCCCCGACGGCTTGGACCTTCTGCCTACCGGCTCGTGGGATGTCGGGTTTGTGGTCGGTGACGGATTGTCGTCCAAGGCAGTCGCCGAGCACGCCGTCAACCTGCTCACCGCGCTGGCAGAAGCTCTCGGCGACTCGGGTCTCACGCTTGCCCCACCCGTCCTGGTCACCCAGGCGCGGGTCGCCGTCGGCGACTGGATCGGGCAGACGATGGGGGTGCGCACCGTGCTGATGCTCATCGGGGAGCGCCCCGGCCTGAGCGTCGCCGACAGCCTCGGCATCTACCTCACCCACGAACCTCGTCCCGGCCGCACCGACGCCGAACGCAACTGCATCTCCAACATCCACCCGCCCGAGGGGCTCGGCTACGCCGAGGCTGCAGCGACCGCCGGACGTCTCGTCCGCGGCGCCCGCGCGCTGGGACGCTCAGGGGTCGATCTCAAGGACGTTTCCGGGCCGGCCGAACTGTCCTGAGCCGACCCGTCCCGGGTGATTGGTGCACCCCCTGTGCGGCGGGGCGTTTGGGCGACCTTACCGTCACCATCCGTGGTGATGGTGTTCTTCCCGCCAGTGCGCCACAGCGTTTGGCGATGTCAGCCGTCGTGAGCACTCGGCTGCCTGCCCTCATGCCCCCGACCTGCACCAGAAGCCACCAAGAAGACGCTGCCCTCACGACAAGCACAAGAAATGGCGACCGGGTCTGCCGGAGCCGCAGTAAGGCTTCTCCGGCAGACCCGGCACTCAGATTCGGCAGCGCGGGTCAGACCAGCTCTTCCGCCCGGTCCTTCAGGCCACCGGACAGGGCGTACTCCTCTTCAGGTGACAAGACCAGCCGTTTGCGCCCGAATACGGCAAACAGCACCAGGGCCGCGATGTAGACCACGACGATGGTGTAGATCGCGGCGGTGTAGTCGGGGTTGAGCAGCACGCCGACGAAGATGGCCAGCGCTATCACGCCGGCGATGACCGCCCCGGGAACTCCGAAGGGGCTCGGGTGCGGACGTGCCGCAGCGGGGGACTTCATCCGCAGGATAACGAAGGACGTCATCTGCAGAAGGTACGAGAGCACAGCGCCCCACACCGCGATGTTGAGCACCACCGAGCCGGCCGCCTCGCCGCCGTACTGCACGATGAACAGCGAGATGAAGCCGATGACCGCGCCCACCGCGAGGGCGAGGTAGGGAGTTTGCCGCTTACCGGTCAGCGAAAGGAATTTCGGGTAGTAGCCTGCGCGCGACAGGGAGTACATGTTGCGGCCGTAGGCGAACATGATGCCTTGCACGGACGCCAGCAGTCCGATCAGCGCGAATGCCGACAAGATGGCCGCTACATTGCCGGGGATAATGGCCGCGAAAGCGTCCAGCAACGGCTCACCGGAAGAGCCCGCCGCCTCGGCACCCAGCACGGCCGGGTTCAGCACCATCACGATCACGCCCGTGACAACCAGGGTCGCCAGGCCACCGCGTCCCGCCCGCGGGATGTCACGCTCGGGGTTGTGTGCCTCCTCCGCGGCCAGCGGGAGTTCCTCAATTCCAAGGAACAGCCACATCGCGAAGGGCATGGCGAAGAAGATCGATGCCACGCCGAACGGCAGGAAGGTCGACCCGCCGGCGGCTGGAGCGATGTCCCACAGCGAGGCGAAGTCAGCACTTCCGCTGGCGAGGGCGAGAACAGCGAAAACCAGCAGGATGCCGACCGACAGGATCGACACGATGACGGCGAAGCGGAAGGACACGCTGGCCCCCGCCGTGTTGAGTGCCACGAACACTGCGTAGAGCACCAGCCACCACACCCATGCCAGTCCCTGACCGATCAGGCTGAATCCGGTGAGTTGGGCGACAATCGCATCGGCGTACTGGGACGAGAAGAAGATGACCACTGCGGTGGTCATGACGTACTCGATGGTCTCGGCGAGCCCGGTAACGAATCCGCCCCACGGGCCCATCGCGGCACGAGCGAACGAATAGGCGCCGCCGGTGTGCGGCATGGCCGAAGCCATCTCGGAGATCGACTCGATCATCATGACGTACATGACGACGACGATCACCGCCGCCACCAGGAATCCACCCCAGCCGGCCGTGCCGATGCCGAAGTTCCACCCCGAGAAGTCACCAGAGATCACGGCCGCAACGCCGATGCCCCACAGCCCCCAAACGCCGGCGGTGCGCTGGAGTTTGCGCTTGTCGAAATAGTCATCGTCCGCTCGTTGGTATGTCACCCCCGATACGGCCAAACCTTCGTTGTCGGTGATAGTCGACATGCGCGTGCCTTTCTCTTGAGGACCATGGGTCCGTTGTGGAGGGCCGCGGCGCTACGAGACCGGTGGGGATTGGCCGGTCCCGTCTCCAGGACCCGACCGGAACGTTAGGAGCCCCCGACCGGCGCTGATTCTGATCTTGGCGCGGTTTACACGCTCGTTACCGGGCGATCGCAAGGTTTAACACGGCCTCGATCGCCTGTAACAATCACGCCGTGACGCGGCACAACGGGCACCCGCCAGGAGACACTCTTCGCAAGAAACTGTCACGCCTCGGCCCGGTGCCGACCTCCTGAGCATCGCCCCCGCCCGCGACTAAGTTCCGCCTCCAGGCACTTTGACGGCGCCCGGATCAGCCGCCGCGGCTGTCGATGGGCCCGCGTCACCCGGGTGCTTCGGTAACCGCCCCAGCCGGCAACCTATGCTTGCCCCATGGCCGGAGCAGTCGGTGCCGCCACGGGGGCCTACCGTGCGCTCGACACCGCTGCCCTCAGACTTCTTCGAGCCAACAACATGCCCGTGATCGTGGCCACCTGCGGCCGCCACCTTGTCGATCGGCGGATCATCGCGTATCCCGAGTTCGTCACATTGGTGGCCGACGATCTCAGCGAGCTACGAGACGAAGGCATCGCCCTGCCGCGCACTGCCCAGGAGTACATCGCTGACTGGATCCGGGACGGAATCCTCATCCGCCGCGCAACCGCAGCCCGGGACGAGAGCA
>Ga0334886_1004410_pt1 | contig 11493 bp, 12 predicted proteins | sample GraSluR1_MG_9_FD_207232 | JGI IMG/M metagenome (GOLD analysis project Ga0334886, IMG submission 207232) | Sludge microbial communities from methane-producing bioreactor in Wageningen University, Netherlands - Granular Sludge_27_06-R1 | ecosystem: Engineered > Bioreactor > Anaerobic >...
TCAATGGCCCCATACTCCAGGAGATCGTCGAGACCCTCGACCTCTTCATCCAGGTCGGAGGCGGGATCAGGTCCCGGGAAGATGCGGCGTCGCTCCTTGGTCTAGGCGTCGACCGGGTGATCCTGGGGACGGCGGCCCTGGCCCGGCCCGATATGGTAAAGGAGCTGGCTTCCGACTTCGGCTCCGAGAGGGTGATGGTCGCCCTGGACGTGAGGAGAGGAAAGGTCACCACCGAGGGGTGGCAGCGGGACCTGGAGGAGGGGGCGATCGAGCTTGGGCTCCTCTTCCAGGAGCGGGGCGCAGGCTCTATCCTCTTCACCAACATCGACACCGAGGGGCAGGTCCGGGGGATCGACCCCGAGCCGACGAGGAGGCTCGTCGAGGCGGTGGAGATCCCCGTCGTCGCCGCCGGGGGGGTCACCACCGTCGAGGACCTCCTGCTCCTGCGGGGCGCTGGGGCGGCGGGGGCGGTCGTCGGGACGGCGATATATACGGGGAAGCTCGACTTCAGGGTGGCCCTCTCAGCCCTCCTATCCTGATATTGATCCGTCGTGGAGGGTTTGTGGAGGTTTCATGGAGATCGATAGAGAGTTTGTGGAGGATGTGTGGAGGTGGAGTCGTGAGGAAGGGTGATGGAAGGTCCGAGGTCGGCGGGGCCCGGTCCGTCGTCAAATTGGACCTGGATGGCCAAGGGGACTCGGCCCTCGAATCCGGATCGGGGTTCCTCGACCACATGCTGAGCGCCCTCGCGAGGATGGGTGGGATCGACCTGTCGGCAAAGGCGGAAGGGGGGATCTCCGCCCAGAGGTCGAGGGCCCTGGGCCTCGCCCTGGGGGAGGCCATCGCCTCCGCCCTGGGGGATAAGCGGGGGATAAAAAGGTACGGCTGGGCGACGGCCCCCATGGACGAGGCCCTCGCCTCGACGGCGCTGGACCTGAGCGGGAGGGCCTACCTGGTGATGAAGGGCAGCTTCGCCGGCGACCTCGTCGGGGACCTCCCGACTCAGGACGTGGCAGCGTTTCTCTCAGCCCTGACGGAAGGAGGGCGGATCACCCTCCACGTGAGGTTTGAGGGCGAAAACGACCACCACAAGGCCGAGATCATCTTCAAGGCCCTGGGGCTCGCCCTGAAGGAGGCGATGAGAACGGAGGGAACCCTCGTCCTCAGCACCAAGGGGGTTCTCTGAACCCCTGGAATGGATCACTCGAACTCGATCGTCCCTGGTGGCTTCGGCGTCAGGTCGTATACGACCCTAGAGACCTCAGGGATCTCCCCGGTGATCCTGTGGGATATCCGCCTCAGGACCTCCCAGGGAAGTTCGAGGACGTCGGCGGTCATGGCGTCCCGAGAGGAGACCGCCCTCACCGCCACGATGTACCCGTAGGCTCGGATGTCCCCCTTGACGCCGGTCGCCTTCCCCAGGACCGCGGCGAAGGCCTGCCAGGGCAAGAACCCCTTCAGCTCCTCCTCGACGATGGCGTTGGCGATCCGGACTACCGCGAGCCTCTCTCGGGTAACCTCGCCGAGGATCCTGACGGAGAGGCCGGGGCCGGGGTAGGGCATCCGCTCGCAGATCTCCGCCGGCATCGATAGCCCCCGAGCTACGGCCCTCACCTCGTCCTTGTAGAGATCGCGGAGGGGCTCGACGATGCCCTTGAATTCCATATGGAGGGGGAGGCCTCCGACGTTGTGGTGGGATTTGATCCCCCCCTCCGACTCGATCAGGTCCGGGTATATCGTCCCCTGGATCAGATATTCGGCGCCGACCCGCCTCGCCTCCTCCTCGAAGACCCGGATGAAGGTCTCGCCCACCACCTTCCTCTTCTCCTCGGGGTCGATCACCCCCGCGAGGGCGCCCAAAAACCGGTCCTCGGCGGTGACGGTGACCAGGTTGAAGTCGGAGAACATCTCGGCGATCTTCTTTGACTCGTTCAGCCGCATAAGGCCGCTGTCGACGTAGACCGGGATCAGCCGATCTCCTATAGCCTCCCGGGCAAGAAAGGCGCAGACAGAGCTGTCCACGCCCCCGGAGAGGCCGATGACCGCCCTTCCCTCCACCTGGCGGCGAATCCCTGCGATGGCTTCATCGATGAACTGGGGGACGTTGATGCCCATAGGGGTCTTTTGGCCTATTTCGAGGATAATAGGGTTGCGGTTATCGGCGGCCCGGATTTCAGATGAAACCAACATGAACCGCACGTGAAAAATAGTCATTTAAAGGAGCGGGTGTTAGGGTATCTCAGCGGGAAGGGGAGTGGGAAAAAAAGATCGCCAGACCTCCTATGAGGATGAGAGGGCTTCTCCCTCCGCCCTCTCATCCATCGTCCCTTTTGCTCATTTGGTGATCTATTCTTCTTCCTGCCTTTTCATTCACCCATTGCGGAGACCATTTTCAGCACAGTAGTCCGGACCTTCCTGAAGACGGGGACCCAGGAGATCGCCTCCAACACGATCGAATTTCAGGAGGGCAAGGCCCCTGAGATCGAGTCCGAGGTCCGTCTCTGCATTTCATTTGTAGACCTCGCTGCCGCATTTCAGGGAGTAGCTCCCATCGAAGACGCTGGCGATGGCGGCGTCTCTCGCTTCGGTGTGACTCTCTATCTCGTATATCGCCATCCCGGAGAAGTTCGATTCGGAACTAAGCCGGAGCCTCGTGCTCCTGACCTCGGCCTGGCCGGTGGTGTTGAGCCGGTCGGCGCGAAGGTACCGCTCCCAGATCATCGAGCCTCTCTTCTCATCCATGCAGAGGTGGCTTGCGCTCCAGCCGGAGTCGAAGCCGATGGATCGACCCAGGGGGAGGGCCAGGGCCGTCGGGGTCCGGACGGCTTCAAAGGACCGCTCCATCTTCATCCTGGTGGTCCTGTAGCTGAGGACCTCCTCCGAGGCGTACCTTCCCGAGCCGTGCTCAGCGAAGCTGAGGGTTGTTCCGACTATCGCCCTCACCGGCGTCGCGACCCGTCCCTGCCGCTCAAACTGGTCGCAGGATATCCTCACCTGGTTCACTATCAGGTGGGGCCCCCTATTGGTGGTAAACCTCCGCCGGACGGAGACGAAACCCTCCCCGGAGACGTCCCCCTCCACCTCCGCGACGAAGTTCTGCTTCACCATCTTCATCACGACGACGATCTGGCCGTATTCTCCCGGAAGGAGGGTCCCTATCGTCCAGACGTTATTGGTCCCGGGGTCTGGCGGCGGGTCCGCCGAGATGATGGTCATCCTCGGATCGTACTCCTCCTCGATCACGAGGTTTGTTATCGGCTCCAATAGATCGTTGCCGTAGGTTATGGTGTAGGTGATCTTGCCGTTCTGGCTTATCCTGCTCGGCTTTCCCTCCTTCTCGTTGGGTCCCTCGTTCGGCTCGAAGCTGGCGATCATGCCGTTTATGTTGAAATAGTCAAATAAGCAAATCCCATGTCCTTTAACATATAATCTTATATAAATTTGAACTATCTGGAGGTTTTGATTCGATTCTTCTTGCCACTCACCCAGTACCATTTCTCCAAAAGTCTTATTGCCTATTTGTTTTTTGTATTCTAACTCGAAGGCGTCGAGATCGTGCCATTGATTAAATGGCCAACCACTTTTTCCCAACTCATCAGGCCTTGCATAAAATTTGACGTCATAGCCGCTCTTACTGCTCCACTTTCCATCGCCATCACCATCTAAGTAGAGATCTATACCGATCGTCGCATTTGCAGTAAGCAGTTTCATTTGAAAACAAAATTCGTCCAAATCGTCGAACGATAAAGGCTCCTGTAGATCTATTTTAATATTTCTTATATTTTGATCATAATCCAATCGAGCAGAATAAGCTCCATGAAAACTGTCCCCACCAAATGGTTGCCCTTTGCCCCCAATATCGTATTTAAGGCCGAAAGATCCCATTACCGTCGTAACTGTCGAAGAGAGCATAATAACTAGACATAATATAGTTAGAAGTTTCATGATCCATTATTGAGGGCACTCTAGTATAAAAACTAATCTGTTTTGCCAGGTCTTCTCGCCCATTAACTCTTAAAAATCTGCCATGTACCAGCTTCCTCTCCCCCTATCCCACCCCCGAACGCCTATACGAGTTTCACAGGCGGTTCACATAACCGAGACGATAAAAAATCGACTAACAGGGACCCAACATGAAAAATAGGTATTTAAATTTCCCAGGCCAGGCTTCGGTTGTCGGATGGTTTGCTGAAGATGCGCTGAAAATGTAGGTGATTGAGCATGGTAGGGGGGTTGGTTACGACTAAATTGGGGGAGGATTCCCTGAGAAGTTTCGCGAGGGAGGCGCTCGTCAAGGAGAACCTTCCTTACGTCATGGGGACGATCTCTCTCCTATTGATGGTCCTGGCGACGGCGGTCTCCTCCGCCAACGCCGCTGGCATCGCGACTATTCAAAGCACAAGCTCTGGCACGGCTTATTCGTCCATCACTTGGTCGGGGTACGGTCTCCCGGCACCCGGTCCTGATGGGGCTTATTACCATCCCGGAAGCTTCAGCTACAACTTCTGGCCCGAGGTGCCGCTCGATGATGGCAAGGACCGCCATGCACACGGCACCTGGGGAAGCAGCAGGTACAGCAGGAGCTGGTACAATCAGCAGCCTGTGGCGACTGACCTCTATCCGGACGCTGCTGGGCCCGCAACGGCGGGGACGGCCGTCACCTGGACCGCCAGGGCGACCGACCCCGACGGCGACGCCATCCTCTACAAGTTCTGGCTTAAAGGCCCGTCGACGGGCTGGGCCTGGATAGATATGACGGGATGGACGACGAGCAACCGCTGGACCTGGAGGACGGTCCCATCGGACGCCGGGACGAGCTCGGTCTGCGTCAGCGTAAAGGACGGGCGGAATGCCGGCCCCGACGGCTCCAAGTGCAGCCTGACGAGAGAGTTCACCGTCGCCCTCCCCAGGACGAACGGGCCGCCGACGGCGACGGGCCTCGCCCCCGACGGGGGAAGCCCCCTCGTCGCGGGGTCTTCGGTCACCTGGACGGCGACGGCCAACGACCCCGACGGGGACCAGATACACTACCGGTTCTGGCTGAAGGGCCCCTCCACCGGGAACGCCTGGAGGGACATGACGGGATGGACGGCGAGCAACAGGTGGACCTGGCAGACGACCGCCTCCGACGTGGGGACGAGCCAGGTTAACGTCTGGATCAGGGACGGAAACCACGCCGGATACGACAGCTGGGACAGCTACCAGGTGAGGGAGTTCCAGGTGGCGGCCCCCCGAGCGAACGGGCCGCCGACGGCGACGGGCCTCACCCCCAACAGGGGAAGCCCCCTCGTCGCGGGGTCTTCGGTCATCTGGACGGCGACGGCCAACGACCCCGACGGGGACCAGATATACTACCGGTTCTGGCTGAAGGGCCCCTCCACCGGGAACGCCTGGAGGGACATGACGGGATGGACGGCGAGCAACAGGTGGACCTGGCAGACGACCGCCTCCGACGTGGGGACGAGCCAGGCGAACGTCTGGATCAGGGATGGAAACCACGCCGGATACGACAGCTGGGACAGCTACCAGGTGAGGGAGTTCACCATAACCTGGTGAGCGGTCCGCCATCGGAGAGATCGGCAGAATAAGCCGATTCTGCCAGCCGATCTGGCGATGATACAACCCCGCGAAAAGAGGTCTGCAAAACTCAGGGAACGCGCCCGGAGGATCTCCGCCTCCCGGCATCAATATGATCCAGATCTCCCCCAAGGGAGGGGAGGATGAATGAAGGGGGCGTTGGGAGGGGCCCTCCCCTCCCAGCTTCACAGCACCTTGATCCTGCATACTGGACGGGGCGGACCGGCCCCATCTCTTCTGTCGTCATGGTCTTTTGTTTCTTCTCTAGCCGACCCAAGAGACCATCCACCCCCCGTCTCTCCGCCAAACTGATCAGAAGATTTAAGATGTGAGAGCAACACCGATAAGAAGGGGACGAGATTGCGCATCGAAATCACAGCACTTTTGGATCAGGACGTCTACACCCAGCGGGGGATCTTCGTCGGGAGGGTCGACGACGTGGTCCTCGATCCGGATGTGGGCGAGGTGAGCGGCCTTGCCCTCGGGAACGTCAACAAATCCTTCCTCGACCTGAAGGGTAAGGGTATCATCATACCCTACCAAGGGGTCACCGCCGTCGGAGATATCGTAATCACCAAGCACTTCGGGACCATATCTTACAGCGATGACAAGAAGGTCTGAAAGCCGGGAGGTTTACGCCGACCTCAGAGTCCGCCCCCCCCTGGTGGTGCGGGCCGACGGAAGAGGCTTTGGAAAGCTCCTCCGGGAGGCGGATAAGCCCTACGACCTCGACTTCGCGAGGGCGATGGCGAAGGCGGCGAGAAGGTTCTTCGAGGAGTCAAGCCTCGACCCCGCCATCGCCTTCACCTTCTCCGACGAGGTCAACCTCCTCTTTCCGGAGGCTCCCTTCAACGGCCGGCTGGAGAAGATCGACTCAGTGGTGGCGGGGTCCCTCTCGGGCCACCTATCCCTCGCCCTCGGGAGGGCCGTCGCCATGGACGCGAGGTCGATCCCCCTCTGCCCCGGCGAGATATGCGAGTACTTTGCAGAAAGGCAGGACGAGGCCTGGAGAAACCACGTCTTCTCCAGCGGCTTCTACGCCCTCGTCGCCGACGGCCTCGCCCCCGACGAGGCGATGGGGCAGCTCCGGGGAATGAAGGAGGCCGAGATCCACGAGACGCTCTTTGCGCGGGGGACAAACCTCGCCAAGAGCCCGGCGTGGCAGAGGCGAGGGATCCTGATCCGCCGGGTCCGGATCGATGGAGAAGTGGAAGGTGTGATCGAGGGCGCCGGCGATGGAGGGAGAGGAGGGAAGGAGAAGAGGGAGAGGATGAAGATCATCGAAGACTGGGAGCCTCCCCTCTTTCGGTCGGAGGAGGGAAAGCGCCTCCTCGACGGGACGATTCGGCATATTTAGGAGCGGAAGATCATGTTCTTGGATGAGAAGGGAGAGGAAGAGGGGAAGAAGGAGACGGCGAAGCCCAAGCAGTTCATCCCTCGGGCCGTGGGCCAGAAGGTGACGATCAGGCTTCTGGACGGAAGGCCCCTGATAGCGAAGCTTGAGTCGCAGAACAACTACGAGCTCCTCTTAGACCTGGGGAAGGGAAAGAAGATGATAGTATTCAAGCACGCCATCGGCACCCTGGAGTACGAGGCTCAGGACGAGGGCAGGTGAGGGGCCTTCTACCAACCACCTGACCGTCGGAGCCTCCGGCCCAGGGCACCCGAGATCTCGGCCCACTCGATCTCGTGGACGCCCTCGCTGTCGTGGATGATGCATCTGCCGAAAGGCGACGGCTCCCCCCTCTCGAACTCCTCGTACTTCCGGACCAGCTCGATCGCCTCTCTGATCTCGAAGATCTGCCTTCTTTTGAGAAGCTCGGCTAGCTTCGTGGCCTCCTCTGAGCTTATCTCGCCTCCGATCCCCCGGCACTCCGACCACCGGAGGCGGCCGTCATCCAGGTAAAAGGGATAGGTTTCGCAGAGGAGGGGCCTTCTCCCGTAGATCCGGCACCCGCCTTCCGAAAAGTAGCGGCAGTCCCGGCCCGTTTTTCTCAAACGCCACTCCAGGGTGTGAAAGTTCCCTCCGGAATCCCACTCCCCCTCGAGGGGCGGCTCCGCCGCCTCCAGCCACCCTTCGCCCGTCTCGCCCATGATCGCCCTGATCTCGAAGGGGAAGATCGCGACGGTGTTCTCCTCGCCCCGGCAGCATTCGCCGCACCGCTGGCAACGAAAACCGAATCGCCTTATATCGCGGGCGACGATCTCTGTCGAGAGCCGCTCGGCCCTCTCCAGCTGGAGGGCCAGCTCCGCCAGCATCTCCTCGATCTCAGCCCGGTTCACCTGCTCCGATCCCCGTACGTCATCTCCGCTCCCTGCAGACCTCGATGAAGTTCTCGAGGAGCCGGATGCCCCCCTCGGTGTGGACGACCTCGGGGTGCCACTGGACTCCGTAAAGAGGCCGCGTCTCATGCCTCATCGCCTCGATCTCGCAGACCTCGGACCGCGCCAGCACCCGGAACTCCGGCGGTAGCCTCACCACCTGGTCGGCATGGGAAGCCCAGGTCTTTACCTTTGGGGGGAGGCCCTTCAGGATCTCGTCCTCCTCCAGCACCTCCACCACCACCTCCGCATACCCGCCGATGGAACCCTTCTCAACTCTTCCCCCGAAGGTCTCGGCCATCACCTGGAGGCCCAGGCAAATCCCGAGGATCGGTATCTTCAGCCTCTTCAGGTACTCGGAACAGTTTCCAGCCCGGTCAAGGGTCGGGCCGCCGCCGAGGATCAGGCCGTCGGCCTCGATCTCCTCCGGTGGCGTCAGGTTTGAGATCATCCTCGCAGAAACCAGGTCCCTTATGCTCCGATGAATCAGGTGGTTGAACTGACCGTAGTTGTTTACTACCAGAACGGACATCTTCACCCCGGCGTATATCTGCCATTAGATGATAAACCTTACACAAACCGCCCCTCCCTTCTGCCTCTGGCCTGAAGAGATCATAAAAGCTTCGAGATATCTTCGGGCCCCGCGAGAACGGTGATCCCCGGGATCCTCCCAAGCCGTTCTATGTTCTCCCTATCCAGGGGGCGGGTCACGACGGAGATCTCGGCCCTCCTGATGGCGCCCTGGGGGCAGAGGTCCCTGCAGATCCCACAGCCGTCGCACCTCACAAGGTCGATCTGCGCGGCGATCGCCCCCTTCGGGCACGCCTCCCGGGGCTCGCAGACCTCGCAACGGATGCAGAGATCCCTGTCGATGGTGTAGGGCGGCTCGGTCTCCGACCTCTCCAGAACGTCGGTGGGGAGGACGTAGACGGGAACCCCCGCCTTGTTCGCCAGGGCCACGGCGTTCGTCGGGAGGCTGTCGGCTATTCCGCAGACGATCTTGGCTACGGTGTTGGCCGTCGCCGGCGCGACGATCAATAGGTCGAACTTATTCATCATGAACCTCCCGGCCTTGGGGCTGCTCGCCCCCTCCTCCCGCTCAAAAAACAGCTCCTCCAGATATCCCCCGCCCGAGATCTCAGAGAGCTTGTCGAAGAGGCCGTACATCCTCGCGACCTCCTCTCCGGCCCGCGAGACGAAGGTGCAGACCCTGTTATCTCGCGAGACCCTCCTCATCGCCGCCAAGCTCTCGGCCAGGTGGTGGCCTGCTCCGGTGACGGCCCAAGCGACGTTCTTCATAGATCCGCTCACCCCTCCCGACGATATGGACCCACGGCTTCGGCGGCTTATCACCCCAGCGGTCGAACTCCAAAACGAAAATATATAAAACATCATCACAAATAGGTGAAAGGGACTGGCTTCGATGTCAGCCCAGGGGAGAACGAACAAATGACTCAACACTTCGAAAAAGCCCTCATCGGAGAGGCGCTGGTGGGAGAGGGGCCCGAGGTCGCCCACATAGACCTCGTCATCGGGAGAAAGGGAAGCACGGTGGAGCAGGCCTTCGTCACCGCCCTCGCCTCGCCGAGGATGGGCCACACACCGCTCCTCGCGGTCCTGGAGCCAAACCTCATCCCCAAGCCCGCCACCCTCATGGTGAACAAGGTGACTATCACGAACGCCAGCCAAGCCCTTCTGATCTTCGGCCCGGCCCAGGCGGCGGTGGCCCAGGCGGTGATGGACTCGGTGGCCGACGGGACGATCCCGGAGGGGGATGCTGAGGACCTGCTGATCATCGTCTCGGTATTCATCGAGTGGGACGCCGAGGATAAGAAGAAGGTTCGCGACTACAACTACAGGGCCACAAAGCTCGCCATCGAGAGGGCGATGGGAGGCGAGCCTACGGTCAAAGAGGCCCTTGCAAAGAAGGACTCGGCGAAGCATCCCTTCGCCTGAGAAAGTTTCAGGATTTCATATCCGATCCATCGGCCTATGAGATGCTCCACCCGGGTCGGCGCGAGAGAGGCGGTCTGTCGCTGACCACGGTGGATGCTTTTGGGGATCGGATCCTCGTTGGTCTTCGGACGGCTCTTCGGCGCCTGCCTCTCCGGGAGGTTCTGCCATCCGACAAACTTTACTGTCAGGAGATGGTAAATTATTGAGTTGTAGATCCATACGCGACTTACATCCAGTTCATGTGAAACGAGGTTCGCAGCATCTAGCACCGACGAGACTCTGATGTGAAAAATAGATACTTAAAAGCCCAAATCGACGGATCAGACAGAAGACGAATTTGTCGGTCAAAGATTGGAAGGTGTTCGATATGATAGATCCCTCATCGAAGGCGGTAGCCTGGGACAGACTGAAGAATGCCCCCGGCGATATCTTGGAACGGAGCCAGAAAGGCGCGCTACGCCTGGCTCTGGCGCTGCTGATCATTGGAATGTTTCTGACTTCGGCGGCTGTGGCCGACGTTCCGCCGACCGCCGGAGATCTCACTGCGGACAAGGGAAGCCCCCAGGAGGTTGGAACCACCATAAAGTGGACCGCCAGCGCATCCGATGCAGATGGTGACCCTATCATCTACAGGTTCTACCTGAAGGGACCATCTACAGGCGATGCGTGGCAGCAGGTCCAGGACTGGTCGGCCACCAACTCCTGGGACTGGACACCATCCCAAGCCGGAAGCTACGAGGTGAACGTCTGGATCAGGGACGGGAACAACGCCGGACCTGACAGCTGGGACGCATTCAAGGTAACGCCCTTCACCGTGAACCCGGCTCCGGCCCCGAACCAGCCGCCCGTAGCAAACTCCCTCAACCCGAACGCTGCGAGCCCCCAGGACGCCGGCACTCCCATCATATGGACCGCCAGCGCATCCGATGCCGATGGAGACACCATCCTCTACAAGTTCTTCCTCAAGGGTCCCGCCACATCCAACAACTGGGTCGAGACGAGAGGGTGGGACGCCTCTCCAACATGGACCTGGACCACTTCTGCCGCTGACGCGGGAGCAAACCAGGTCAACGTGTGGGTCCGGGACGGTAACCACGAGGGGCCAGGAGGATACGACTCGTTCAAGGTCGCTGACTTCGTCATAAATGCGCCAAACCAGCCGCCTGTGGCAGACTCCCTCAACCCGAACGTCGCGAGCCCCCAGGACGCCGGAACACCCATCAAGTGGACCGCTGCCGCCTCGGATCCAGACGGCGATCCCATATCGTACAAGTTCTTCCTCAAGGGACCGTCAACGGGCGACGCATGGCAGCAGGTCCAGGACTGGTCGGCAACGAACTTCTGGGACTGGGTACCAGCCCAGCAGGGTGACTACGAGGTGAACGTTTGGGTCAGGGACGGAAACCACGCCGCCCCCGACAGCTGGGACGCCTTCAAGGTAACACCATTCAAGGTGAACCCAGCCCCCGCGGCTAACCAGCCCCCGACGGTCACCAGCCTCACGCCAAACCCGACGAGCCCCCAGAACGTCGGAACACCCATCAAGTGGACCGCTGCCGCTTCGGATCCAGACGGCGATCCCATATCGTACAAGTTCTTCCTCAAGGGACCATCTACAGGCGATGCGTGGCAGCAGGT
>Ga0334886_1004427_pt1 | contig 11438 bp, 9 predicted proteins | sample GraSluR1_MG_9_FD_207232 | JGI IMG/M metagenome (GOLD analysis project Ga0334886, IMG submission 207232) | Sludge microbial communities from methane-producing bioreactor in Wageningen University, Netherlands - Granular Sludge_27_06-R1 | ecosystem: Engineered > Bioreactor > Anaerobic > Unclassified...
GAGGAGATCGCGTCGAGCATGAACCAAATTCATGGATATGTTTCTGATTCTGTCGCGCAACTAATGGAAGTAACCAACAACACCGCGGAACTCGCGCAAGAAAGCCAAAGCTTAACCAAGCAGGTTGGCGGTGTGATCCGCAATGCGAATACCACCCTTGAGCAAGCCAATAAAGACCAACAGACAATTAACCAAACGTCCGAAAAGATCGCAGGAATCGGAAAAGAAGTATATTCAAACATAACAGGGATTACTGATCTAAAGGTTATTACCGATGAAGTCAACGATTTCGTCAATCAAATTCGTGCAATCGCAGAGCAAACAAACCTATTGGCCCTAAATGCCGCCATAGAAGCTGCAAGAGCTGGAGAAGCAGGTCGAGGGTTTGCCGTCGTAGCCGATGAGGTTCGGAAGCTGGCTGAAGAGTCAAATAAAACCGCCCTTGAGATTGGCAATAAACTAATGGCAATGGCAGATAATGTAGATCATGTTGTAGAGGATGCAGAAAAAGGGGCGAAAAAAGTGGAAACGATCGTAGGCGATGTCGCGCAGATTACCAACCAGATCCAGAGCCTTGTTCTTACCTTTGGATCCGTGAATCATTCCGTTCAAGAAATTATGGATAAGATTCAAATTCAGAGTACCCAAATCGTTACCATATCAGAAAAAACAGAAAACGTTGGCCAGCGGTTTGGAGACGTTGAGCGAACGATATCTCAGCTCAACAACTCCGTTCAGGAAAGCACGAAGGCAATTGGCGATTTGGCCCATACCGCTGAGATCCTGAACCAATTATCGGAAGAACTGAATCATCATATTCAAAAGTTCAGTTATTGACTTTCCGCAAGATTCGGCGATCAAGCTTGATTGGAATTATTTGTTCGTATTTGAACAAGGGTTTTCTTCTCAGAATAGCCACCAATAACCCTGAATGTCCAAATTGGTTAATCCCAGTTCCCTTGCTCTTTGGACAACACGAATATACTCATTGTCTGTGACCATTCGGGAAATCGCTGGATAATCATAGGCTTTGTAGAAAGGCCGGTATTGGGCCATAATGTTGATATAGGTGTCTTTTGGAAGATTCTCGGCAATCCATTCCATAATCTCGATCGACCCGCTGACGTTTTCGGGCATGACCAGGTGACGGATCATCAAACCTCTGTAGATGATCCCATCGCTAGCAGGTCTGGCTACGCCGACCTGGCGGTTCATCTCCAGAAGAGCCTCTTTCGTTATCGACGGATAGAGTGTTGCCCCAGCAAAATAAGGATCAGCCATATCGGGATCCCAAAACTTGAAGTCAGGGAGGTAGATATCCACCACACCATCAAGCATTTTCAAAATATCCATCCGTTCCCAACCTCCTGTATTATAAACGATCGGCAAACGCAACCCTTTACCTGCAGCGATATCCAATGCTTTCAGAATATGCGCTGAATAGTGGGTGGGAGTTACCAAATTGATGTTATGGCACCCCCCCTTTTGCAACTTCAGCATGATATCTGCTAGTTCTTCGATTGTTATCGCTGAGCCAATTCCCGAATGGCTGATCTGCCAGTTTTGGCAGAATACGCATCTCAAACTGCAGTGGCTGAAAAAAATCGTACCAGATCCGCCTCTTCCAACAAGTGGTTTTTCTTCACCAAAATGTGAATGATACGAAGCGATGACCAACCTCGTTCCGGGAGAGCGACAGAACCCCGTTTCACCTTGGAGCCGATTGGCCCCGCACTCTCTCGGACACAAGGTGCATCGTTCCATTATTGACCACAAATGATTTGCGCGATCTTGGAGTTCCCCTGAGCGGTGTAGAGAGAGATAGGCTGGTTCAAAAGTTTCTACAGGATGCTGGGCAAATCCAAGCTCTCCAGAACTCCATTCGCCATTTTCCATAAGTCCATGGAACCCAAATGTTCCGCCCCAAAAAATGATACCGAGAAGAATCAACACACGCAGTGCCACGATTGAACACCTCCTTTTCGTTGCTTATCAGGTCCTGGGGTTGGTTATGATAACCACCAAACTGCATAGTTTTAGCATAACCACGACAATACAGGTTCCCAGAAGACCCAAAATCGGCATTAGGATCACACTGCCGATAATCCCGCCAATCCAGCCCCCCATTAAATCGCTTCCATACATTAACCCTGCAGTTTTGCTAAGGTTGGTCTTTTTTTTAAGCATAATCCGATTCGCCAATGGAAATTGAGCGCTGATTAACAAACCGCTAACTAAGGATAAAGCAAGAATGATCCACCTAACCGACTGAAAGAGGGTGGGATGACTCAGATGTGGTTGGAGAATTAGGAAGACAAAGGGCAATCCAATTGCGAACCCCATAATGAACCAATCGATCTGGATGAATACCCGAATCTCATTTCGGATCCGTGGTAGTATCGCAGTCATGATGATGGCTCCGATCGCAGATCCAGCCATAAAAAAGGTAACCAACAGACCAATCCACCCAAACACATATCCATACATGGCTTGAAAGGTAAAGATCAAAGCAAGGTCGAAAATCATGCCTGAAAACCCAGTTGTACCGATGGAAAACGCGACTCCTGACCCCAAAAAAGGAGCCTTGATTAATCGTAGAAAGAGTATTCCAATAATACATAAGGAGGAGATAAGGATAAGGAATCCGACTTCGAGGCCTTCAAACCATCGAAAAAGGCCACGTATGTGGGGAGTATAAAGAGTGTTCCAATAAGAGATTGAATGAAAAACCCCGATGGGTCGAAAATCATGATTGATCTTCTGAGGGCTTTCTCGGATGAAGTCTTCAAACCAACTGATCCAGCCTTCGTGGAGCTTGTAATCGATGTGTCTAGGTACTAGAATGCTGGCTCTCAGTTTTCGTTCTTGAACTCGCTGGCCAAATATTTCCGTGTTCAATTGGAGAACTTGATCCGTCTGAGACGCAAGAAACAGATTGGTTCCTTCTCCCGGGAGTACACGCGTATTCTCAAATACTTCTTTCACTGTATGATAAATAGAAGTATTGAGTGCCCTCAGCTCATGGCTTAAATATGTCAGCGAACCCGGGATTCCGAATCCGAGAATTCCGTCGTCTGTCAGTTTTCTTTGGGCCAAAGAAAAAAACTCATAGGTGAAAAACCGATTCGACTGGAGGTCAGAAAGCGCCCTTAATCCAACAAGGATTACATCATATCGATTTTCGGTCATTTTCAAAAACAGCCTTCCATCCATTAGCCGAACTCGAACCCGGTCATCGTTCAGTTCTTTTTGAATCAGTTCAGTTGGATCCCTTTCTAGAAGACTGAATAGCAAGGGATCAAGCTCGCAATAGTCGATCGATGTCACAGTCGGGTGCTTCAATGCTTCGTTGATTACTCCTCCCGCTCCGCCGCTTAGTATTAGGATTTTCCTTGGATTAGGGTGGGCCAAAAAAGAAAGATGCACAAATTCTTCAACATAAATGATATCTGGAATCGGAGATAGAATATGAGGGATTCCATCCAAAAAATAGGTGTACTGCCCTTCTTTTTCAATCACACTGATATTGCTGTATTGAGAGTTTTGATAATGTACCAGGTTCTGTGGTGTCCACTGGGTATTGATAGAATTTATATGAAGCCGATCAGAAGCTCCAATCAGAAGAAAAGAGGTGGCGCCAATAACAAGCAAGAGGAGAAAAGCCCGTATAATTTGTCGAGAGTGGTTTTTTTCCTTCGGTAACCGAATCAATAAAAACAAAGCGATCCATCCATTCAAAACCGAAAGAATGAGTCCCGTAGAAAAGGAATGGAGATAAGGAACAAAAAGGTAGGTCCAAGCAAGTCCACCAGCGATGGTGCCGAATATCTCATATGTATAGGCTCTTCCAATCGTTTTCGGGTCATGCCCGACATATTGAGAATAGATTTTGCATCCGAAAGTGAACAGCGCTCCGTGAAAAATGCTCACGGGCAAGAGGATGATAAAGGAAGCAAAAAGCATTGACGCCACACCTATTCCTTGTCCGATCGATGCCCCAAGAATCAATCGAAGGATACGGGTTCCATAAATCATGATTGGTAAAGATATAGCAAATCCAAGAGCGATTAAAGCATAAGTGATCACAGCATTTTTGGCTCTTTCAGCCTGTTTTCCGACAAAATAACTCCCGAAGGCTTCCAAGATTAGCCAATTGGCTAGAACAACACCAACGGAAAGCTCATTTCCCGAAAAGACGATCAATAACTCCCTCAATAAAACCATTTGCCCCACGATACCACAAAACCCCGTGACTACAATCGCAATCCGTATGCGTTGTTTCATGGGCACAACTTCTTCCAGCGGGTTTTGTCGAGTCTCCATGATTCTACCTCTTCCGGATTCTATTAGGTTTTGTGATTTTCATCCCCTTTCCGAACTTTGAGGAAGGCCTGCACAATCCGAGGATCAAATTGGCTGCCTTGGTTTTCGGTGAGCTCACGGATGGATTCGATATCTGTTCGTGCATTTCGATACGGTTTTTCTCTCCTCATTGCATCCCATGCATCTGCCACAGCAATAATCCGAGAAACAACCGGTATTTCTTCACCCATAAGTTCTTCCGGATACCCTGTGCCATTAAAACGTTCGTGATGATGATACACGCCTTTGCGTGTAAACTGGAGTTCGGGACTCTCGCTCAAGACTTGATACGCCCAGATGGGGTGCTGTTTGATCACTTCATACTCGAGCCTCGTGAGTGGGCTGATCTTATGCAAAATTGCTTGAGGGATGAGAATCTTTCCAATATCATGTACCAAAGCAGCCCAAAAGACCTGTTTCACCTGATCGGGAGGCATTTCCAACTGTTCTGCAATCTTTTGAGACCAGTACGCAACAGATTCCGAATGACCTCGGGAAGAAATATCATGAATTTCTAAAATATTCACAACTGAATGAATAATTTGAGTGTGAAAACTTTCTTGCATCCATGCCATTCGTTGAAATACAAAAAAAGCCGAGGCTATGTTCCGAATCGACTGAAGGACTTCCTGTACTTGGGTGGAAAACGAATTTGGAGAACCACGGTTGATCCCGATACCGAGGACTCCAGGATTTGACCCCTGTTCGTCAAGAACTGTGATATAGATCTCTTGAAAGGAAGGCAAATGAATCGACACCGTTCCTTTGTGGGATTGCTTTCCTTTATTCAAGGGGTGCTTGGTTTCCCATCGGTGATGGATCAACCCATCACCAATATCAAAGGCATACTCGGATCGAATGGAAACGTCGATTTCTGGGAATGGATCTGCCCACTCTTCCGCCCAGTCATTAAGATCCCAGTATCGGGCGAAAGCATAATCAGATTCAGGGATCAGCTCGCGCGTCATTTGAAGAACATCATGAACAAATACCTTTGGGTCTTCGGATCCAAATGATCCCATTCTACCTGATAGATCGATAACTCTTTGAAGCTTAGATAAGGTTTGATCTTGGGTTTGATAGGCATTTTCCAACTCTTCGTGTGACTGATTCAATTCTCCATAGGCAACTCGCAGCTCCGCACGCGCTTTTTTCTCCAAAGACATGATCTTTCGGTAATCGTGAACCAGTAAGAACCCAAGCGAGAAGATGAGCGCAGCAATTCCGTGATCTCTGAGAAACGGCGGAGACACCAAAAATCGGAAGAAAACTGGGTAAAGGATCAACGAATAGATAATGCACCCGAACATAAAAAATACAGCGATCGTCAATCCTTTATGGATCTGAAAAGATATAACCCCCATGAATAGAACTAAAAAGGCAAAGAGGACATTCATGGGGAGAAGCAGAGTGGGTATAGAAATCACAGGGCTCGCGAAGATAACGATTGGAAATGCTGGGATGATCCAAATAATCCGACTGGAAAATCGAACCGGATGAAAAAAGAGAATGCCCAATGACTTCAGGATCAACACCAGACTGAATGAGAATCCAAGGTACCGGAAATAATAAATCAGGGTTGGCGACTCGCCATGAGCGGAAAAAAGATGGATCGATTCCAGAATACCGGGGATTATGGAAGCTGCGCTCGCAAGAATTCCCGCGCTCATGAACAGATACGCTTTTCTTTTTCCCTGCTCTACACTTTTACCCAATACAAAGAGGATAAAACCTAATAGAATCATTGATCCGGTAGCGTACATAGAAAAATGGACATTGATCAAGGAGACGATCCGATCATGGCGAAGATACTGGGACTGTGTCATAAGAATTGGACTGGGAAAGCGCTCCGAAAAATCCTCATCGCCAGAAAACCGGATTGATAAGGTATTGGAGGATTCCAGCATTTCTTCCATCAAAGGTATTTTTACCGAATAAAACCCTTGCAAAGAGGAAAGAGGAGCGTAAGGATACCCTCGATAATGAATTGTCTGCCCGTTTATCGTCACAGAGGGCTCGCTGTTGATAGGATAGAATAAGAAAAGGATTTCTGCAGTTTCAGGGTAGAATTGGGCATGAAATGATTGGCCGTTGGGAACGGGTTCAAAAGAAAGGCTCAAAACTACACCCTCGGGCCTTGTGACCCAAAAAGTCAGGAAAGCATAGATCCCGACAATACCAAAACCAAGCATAGCAATGATCAATTTGATTTTCACTTTTCTATCCTCATATTCCGTTTTAGGGTCCTTGATTGATTATACCATACAACAAATCCATCTTTTTTTTGAACAATTATCAAACCATTGGATGCGGATTGATTCCTTTCCATAAATCCTGTATAATAAAGCATCATTCTTTCTGACATGAGGAGGAAAAGCGTTGATCAAATTAGAAAATCCAATTATAACGGGCGTATCTGCTAGGCACCTGCATTTAAGTCATGAAGACCTTGATAGTCTTTTTGGCTCGGGTCATTCCCTAACACCAATGAAAGAATTAAGACAACCTGGCCAATTTGCTTGTGAAGAGAAAGTGACGGTTCTAGGCTCAAAAGGACGATTTGAGGGAGTACGCGTTCTTGGCCCTACCCGTAAACAAACTCAGGTCGAAGTCAGCGTGACTGACGCAATGCGATTGGGGGTTGCGCCACCCGTCCGCGATTCAGGTCAATTGGCGGGAAGCCCCGGTGTCATTCTGATCGGTCCTGCAGGTACTGTTGAATTAGATGAAGGGTTAATCGTTGCAAAACGACATATACATATGATTCCTGAAAACGCTGCTATGTATGGGCTTCGCGACAAAGACCTCGTAAGCGTTGTATGTGAAAAAGAAGGGAGACAGTTGCTTTTTCGCGATGTTCTGGTTCGCGTGAATGAGACATATGCCCTTGAATTCCACGTTGATACCGATGAGGCCAATGCCGCATTGTTACAAACCGGCGATTGGGTCTTTATTGTCGAGGAGTAAGGGCTTGAATCCTCCATACTCTTCTACGAACAAATGGAGCATAGATCAGAAGGAGCAACTCAAAGCCTTTTTGGATCCCTTTCTCGATTGCTTGGAAGAAGAAAATTCCCGTCAAAACCTGATTCGGGTTCAAAACAGGGACGAGATATGGGAAAAGCATATTGCCGATGTATGGATTCCCATCGTCCGAGAAAACCTGACTCTAAATGGGAAGGTAGCTGACATCGGTAGCGGAAATGGGATTCCTGGAATGGTATGGAGTCTTTTGTTCCCAAAAGCAGATTATTTCTTAATTGAATCCCAGACAAAAAAAGCCCGATACCTAAAATCCGTTGTATCCCGTTTGGGGTTAGATAATGTTCAAGTGCTTCAACAACGTGTGGAGTCTATGGGACGCCCACAATCGATGGATGTTGTAGCTGTTCGAGCAGTTGACCAGCTTCGGATTGTGTTGGAATATGCCGCTCCGATTGTAAAAGTGGGTGGATTGGTTTTCGCTTTCAAAGGTCCAAACTATCCGCAAGAGGTAGCTGAAGCGAGGAGATGTATTCACCATTTTCAATATCAATTGGTTCAGGAGATTCACTACACACTTAAATGGAACCAAATTTTCGAACGCGTACTGCTGGTTTACAAGAAGACGAAAGAAACTTCTCCTCAGTATCCAAGATCCATCGGAAAAGCTCGACAAAAACCAATCTGAAGGAGGTCTTTTTTGCTTATCCGAAACATCTGCTTGCTCCAGAAAGGGATGGAAATCCCTCATGTATCAGTTACTTATAATCAGCGAATCCAAACAATCGAAAAGTACAAGGGGACATTAAAAGAAGGCCCCGATTGGGATGGATACTACCTTGTTCCCGGATTCGTCGATGTGCATATCCATGGGGCTGCTGGTTATGATACCTGCGATAACACCAAGGATTCTTTACGCGAGATCGAAAACTATTTATACTCCAAGGGGGTTACCCGGTTTCTTCCAACAACCTTGTCCATTCCTCATGATCAGATCGTCTCGATCCTTGAGACGGTACGGGCTTATATGCAGGCGTATGAAAACACTTCGATTGTTGGCGTGCACTTGGAAGGGCCCTATTTAAACCCCGAAAAGAAAGGAGCGCATCAGGAGTCACTGATCCGTCCTTTTTGCCAAGATGAATGGAATAGCTTGCTTCAATACTTGGATCTGATTCGGATTATTACCCTCGCGCCAGAAATTCCTGAGAATTCAATGATGATCCCGTTACTCCGAAAAGAAGGAGTTCATGTATCGATTGGTCATACCAACGCTACCTATGGTCAATGTCTGCAGGCAATTGATCAAGGAGCCGACCGGTTTACCCACCTTTTCAACGCAATGGGCGGGCTTCATCATCGTGAACCATCCGCTTCTGGAGCAGGATTGCTCACTAAGGCGTTTGTGGAATTGGTCTGTGATCGTCTTCATGTCTGTGAAGGGATGATTCGTTTGGTTTTCCAGGCGAAAGATCCAGATCAAATTGTCTTAATTACTGATTCCATGAGAGCTACAGGTCTACCTCACGGGACCTATACCTTGGGAGAGCTCGAAGTTCAAGTAGGCCCAGACGGTTGTCGGTTAGCCGATGGAACATTGGCCGGATCCACCTTAACAATGGATCAAGCGTTGAAGAATGTACGAGAAATAACCGGCCTCTCTTTATCGAAGATTATTGGATCAGCAACCGCAACCCCTGCCAACAGCGCGGGATTGGAAGAAGGATGGATCGATCTAGGTCAGCCCGCTGATATGGCCATTCTCTCGCCGGATCTCACTGTAGTTGCTACGATCAAAGGAGGAAAAACTGTGTTTGGAGCGCTTCATCCATGAGCATAGTTATTCAAAATATTGGTCAATTGGTGACTCCAATAGGAAGCAAAGCAGCCCATGGGCCGGAGATGTCTGTAGTCAAAGAATGGAACGATGTAGATGTCTGGATTCGAGATGGGTTAATCCAAAAAATTCTTCCCACCAAAAGCCAAACGCCTCCCTGGAAGGACTATCAACTTATCGATGCGCGAAGTGCAGTCGCAACGCCTGGGATTATTGACCCCCACACTCATATCCCGTTTTTTGGGTTTCGTCATAAGGAATTCTACCAAAGAGCCCAGGGAAAGAGCTATATGGAGATTATGAAATCAGGAGGAGGCATTTTGAACTCTACCCAGCAAGTGCGAAATGCTTCAATCGATGAGATAGTTAGATTTAACCTACCTTTCGCTCGTTCCATGCTTCATCATGGGGTAACTGTATTTGAAGGAAAGTCGGGTTATGGATTGAGTACCGACGCTGAGATCAAACAATTGTATGCCCTTCAAAGAATCGATCATATGATCCCTCAGAAGGTATGCATGACCTTCCTTGGAGCCCATGCAATCCCCAAAGAGTATTTAAATGCTGATGAATACTTAGATGCAGTCATCCTTGAGATGCTCCCTGAAGTATTGGCTCGTTTCCCGCAAAGAATGTGCGTTGATATTTTTTGTGAAGAAGGGGTATTTAATCTAACACAAAGCCGACGGTTTTTGGAACGAGCCAAAGAACTAGGCTTCGACCTAAAGATCCATGCAGAAGAGATTGTTTTTCTTGGAGGAAGCATCCTCGGATGCGAGTTGGGGGCATTATCAGTCGAACACCTAATTCAGGTTTCAGAAGCAGGGATCCAAACGCTCTCAAAATCCCAAACTGTCGCTGTCTTGCTTCCTGGAACCAGTTTCTTTCTTAAAAAACCCTTTGCTCCTGCGAGAAAACTAATCGACAAAGGAGCGGCCGTCGCTTTGGCTACTGATTTCAACCCTGGCTCCTGCCCAATTCTTGCCCCTTCTCTGATCGCCAACTTGGCTGCCAATCACTTTCAAATGACCTCCGCAGAGATTCTCACTGCGATGACGCTCAATGCTTCTGCAGCACTCGGAATTTCGCAATCATACGGAACGGTAGAAGAAGGGAAAAAAGCCCATTTGATTCTATGGGACCTTCCGGATTATGCAGCATTTCCCTATCTTCCTGGTCACGACCGGATTATCATGGTATTCATTGAAGATCAATTATTTCCCGTTAATGGACGGATAGAAGCAGAGAACGAAAGAAAAAACAACCCATAGAAAGGGAGGGGAAGGTATGCAAGTATTCATCATTATCCTTCAAATCCTGTTTTGGATTGTCCAAGTGGCTCTTCTCATCGCATATTGGGCGATTGAATGTAGTGTAAGCATTCGTCATAAAGGCAAAAATGTTTCGACGATTATTCGCTTTGTTTTTATCCCAATCATCGGTATTCTATTCCTCGCTTTGCTCGGTTGGGGGACGGGGTCTTTTTGGTTTGTGATTTATCTCGGTATTTTATTCCTGTACAAGTATGTGCTCAACTATGAAAATGATCCCGACCTTGAAATCTATAATCTTTTGGAGCAAGTTGAGAAGACCGAAGATTTGGAAGGATTGGCGGAAAAAATGAAGTATCTTCTGTCGAAAAGGTCTCATACTTGGATTCGATCGCTTCGGTTTGATCTTGACGAAAAGGCTTCGGGTACTGAAATAACTGTGCGAATTCCTCTTTTCTTAATATTCCTAGGGAAATGGTTTTCTTGGGGTAAAGATTTTTCTGTGAAGATCAACAAGCAACATTATAAGCTTTCTTTTTCAGTAATTAAGGAGATAATCACCCATCATGACTTGGACAAAGTTCGGGTATATGTTTCCTCAAGAGATGGTGAAAAGGTGAACGCCCGTTTTGTCTAAGGGGTTCTGGATTGAAACATATGGATGCCAAATGAATGTCCATGACTCGGAAGTCATGGGAGGCATCCTAATGAATATGGGATACCACCCAGTCGACAAGCTTGTCCAAGCTGATCTGATCATCATCAACACTTGCGCGATCAGGGAAAAAGCGGTGAATAAGGCATATGGCATGATTGGGAGAGCTTATCATGAAAAGAAGCTTCGTTCTCAAACAATCGTTGGCGTAACAGGTTGTGTTGTAGAGATTGAAAAGGAACGGATCCTTCAACGAAAAGGAGTTGACTTCGCTCTTGGTACCCGTTCTTTGGATCAACTTCCCGGGATGATCTCGAAAGCATCCATGGGG
>Ga0334886_1004435_pt1 | contig 11420 bp, 6 predicted proteins | sample GraSluR1_MG_9_FD_207232 | JGI IMG/M metagenome (GOLD analysis project Ga0334886, IMG submission 207232) | Sludge microbial communities from methane-producing bioreactor in Wageningen University, Netherlands - Granular Sludge_27_06-R1 | ecosystem: Engineered > Bioreactor > Anaerobic > Unclassified...
TTGTAAAGCAGCTGCTGAACGCCTTGGGGTCAATGGCCGCAAAAACCCTTTCCAGGGTGTCCGTGGAAGGGATGCCATTCGCAAAGGTGCCAAATCTCCTGAGCCAAGCCAATTGGCTATTGCCAAATGTCCTAACCATCTCCCAGTCTGCTGCCCCACTAATCATTGCTGAAATAGTTAGAAGCAGAATATCAGAAAGAAGATGTCTTAGGTTGCCCTTGCTTGTGCGTCTAGGGTCTTTCAATTCCGAAAAGAATAATTCAAAATGGGTCTGATTAGCCCCTGGGCCCGTGTGTGTTAGCATTTTTTTTTAACGCCTTCATTGACGCTAATATCAGGGCAAATATAAACAGATTAAGGAGCCGGTCCAAATTTTAGGTTACTTTTTTTAAATGCGGTTGCCCTGCCGGAGATGTAACCACCACCCGATATGGCGAGAATTTTTACCAACGGATGCTTAAGCTTACTTTCCATGATAACCTCAATGCCATCCTTCTCGGGCATTAACACATCGGTTAGTATCAACTCAATTGTTTTGTTGCCCATATGCGCCATCCCTTCTTTTCCGTTTGATGCAATAATGATATTGTAGCCTTCGGCCTGAAGAATATCGCGTATAGTTTCACGCATAATGGGATCGTCATCTATTACCAGTATTGTATTCACAAGAATAAAAGTTGGTATATGTTTGATTAGTAGTAATGGTTGCTGCCATGGTAAGGATGTCGTTCTTTCGCCTGTGGAAACCTCATATTAAATTGGCATCGCCGAACTCTCAGCCTTAGGCTGCTCGGTTCATCACCTTTTAGCTACGCTGAACTCGCAAAATATGCTCGGTTGGGCTAGCTGCCTGGCATGAGGGTTTTTTCTGCCTTTGTTTTTCAAAGGTATAGATGCCCGCCTGCATACGCAGTAACGCAGGGAACATCCACGCAATAGTCATACTTGTGCGATTTAAAAACCTTAACCATAGTTTCATTCCTTAAATCTTTGCTAGCATCTAAAACCTCTCGTAACCTTCGTCACTATTGGATTTCGATAAATTTATAACAACGCCATTAGCTATTGATTTGCCTCCGTTTACAGTCGACTTTCCATTCCCTGTTGGATTGGCCACGAACTTACTCCCGCTCTCTGCAACTTTCGACAACTTGGTTGCTTCAGAGGTATTACCATTTCTCATACTATTCTTAGCAAATACTTTTTCGTGTTTGCGAACAGGCTTAATGTTGTTACCATTCTTTTCTACTCTAAAAAAGTTAACAATCTCGCGGAGTTGATCGGCCTGAGCCGATAGTTCCTCGGCGCTTGTGGCAACCTCCTCGCTTGCGGCGGCATTCTGCTGCGTGGCCTGATTTAGCTGCTGAATAGCGGTGTTGATTTGATCTGCACCATTGGTCTGCTCGGCACTGGCTGCTGAAATTTCTTGTACCAGCTTGGCAGTGCGGTTAATTTCAGGGATTATGTTCTGCACTAATTTGCTTGCCTCCTCGGTTGTGGAAACAGTTTTTGTTGACAAGGCATTTATCTCGTCGGCGGCAATCTTACTGCGTTCGGCAAGTTTACGTACCTCGGCGGCAACCACTGCAAACCCACGGCCATGCTCTCCTGCCCTGGCAGCCTCAACGGCAGCATTAAGGGCTAACAGGTTGGTTTGAAAAGCGATATCGGTAATTATGGTAATCTTATCTGCGATTTCTCTAACCGAGGCCAAGCTATCATTTGCAGTTTGCTCAACTTTTTGCATCCCTTTTTCAGCAAGCAACGCAATTTTTTCGGTTTGTTGGGCATTATCAGAGTTCTGCTCTATGTTTGCAGCCATCTGCTCCATTGACGAGGAGACCTCTTCGACCGATGCGGCCTGCTCATTTGACCACTGCGACATCTCTTGCGACGTGCCGCTTAGCTGGTCAGATGCTGATGACATATTGTCGGATCCCTGGCTCACACGCTGAACAACCTCTTTAATCTTATTCATAGTGCGTTCAAAATGCTTTAGCAATTCACCAATCTCATCCTTTGAGTGTGTTCCTATCTCAGCCAGTAGATTGCCCTCTGCCACTTCCTGAGCATATGATATTCCTGCTTTTACATCTCTTAGGATACTCCTTGTTAGCGATATGGAGATTAGCAGAGCAAGAAAGAAAACACTAAGAGCCAATACCGAGGTTGATGCTCGAGATCGGTTGCCAACGGTAAATACCTCTTTGTGGGCTTTGTCAGATTTTTGGTCGGCCAAAGCAATGGCTTCGGCAAACATTACGCCTAACTCATCTAAATACATTAAGGTATACTGGTGATAGTAACGCTGAGCGTTGCCTAACGCTTCAAGGTATTCTTCATCGGAAGCTCCTTCTATCATATTTTTAATATGTTCTGCGCTTTGGTGTAGCTGCTTGTGGGGCTCCTCCATTTGGGCTAACACAGGGGCCAAGTTGGGAATTAGAGCTTCGGCCTCGCGCCGCGAATCGCCGTAGTACCATTTTCCAAAAGCACAAAGCGTATGGCTTAGCTCAACCGTTATCCGATTGTCCTTATCGGCATAAATATTGTGGCTAAGCTCTTTAGACCAAACAATGTGTGCATTGTAGTTTTGCAGCAGCTCAGCACGAAAGTCGTCGCTATTAATCGATTCTGTGGAAGAGTTTAAAACCGACTTGAACCCCAACAGGGAGATAGCGGTAATTATGGCAAGTAGTATTATTATGGATCCAAAACCCAATGTAAATTTCTTGCCTAGGGATAAATTATTAAGCCTCATGATTGATGATGTTTCTAGTTATGGAATTTGTACCGCAAAGATGCCGTACCAAAAGTCTAAAAACATCAGCAAAAAAGACCATTTGCTGCAATTAGTATAAGTACGTGTTTTTACTGGGGAGGTGTTATGCCAAGCATTACCACAGCGGCTCGCAAGCCATCAAGCACCTAGTTTTCAGGCGAGAACAGGTTGTGCTTAATGGCGTAAACAACCATACCCGCCGTGTTGGAAACACCTGTTTTACTTAAGATATTGCCTCGGTGAGTATCTACGGTGCGAACGCTTAGAAATAGCTTGTCGGCAATTTCTTGATTTGTATATCCTTGGCAGATGTGCTGTAGAACCTCAATTTCTCGTTGGGTGAGATTGTGGGGATTTATGGGTACGCTAGTATGGTGGCTGTTTAGCATTTCTGCAGCGTATGCTTCGGTTTTTTCCTGCAGATAAGTACTTGCCGAATCAATATGCTGTGACTCCGCTTTACGCCTATACTCATCAATGTTGATGAGGTTTGCAATTAGGGCTTTATTCCCATTTATTAGCGAGAGACCTCCCCAACAGTCGATATTTACAACCTCGCCACTACTGGTGTTGGCCTTAAACCTAATGTTGAAGCTACGTTGTATGCCCCTCAAACATCGGCGAAATTTGTTCTCAAGTTCTTCTTGGTAGTCCTTCTGCACTAAATCGAAAAAATTGATCTTTAAAATTTCATCCCGTGAGTATCCAAATATCTTCAGCAGCTTGCTATTGATAAAGCTAACCTTATCGTCCTGATAGATCATTATTCCAGTTAGGGTGCTATCGAGCATAGCCTTGAACCCGCTTTCGGTAGCATTAATAAGTTTTTCGCGCTTTGCTATGCGAAGCTCTATTGCCTTGAGCAGCTCATCGTAATCGAAGGGTTTGGTTAAGTAATCGTCGGCCCCCATCTGCATACCCACCCGAATATCTTCCCTCTCGGTTTTGGCCGAAAGATAAATGAAGGGTATAAAACCTGTGGCAGAGTTTTGCGAAATGATGGAATACACCTCATAGCCATTCATTCGCGGCATCGAGATGTCGCACAGGATTAGGTCTGGAATGTGCTCCATTGCCTTTTCCACACCCTCGAGGCCATTTTTAGCCAATAACATCTCGTAACCCTCTTCCTTAAGGAACATTGAGGTTGATTCTCTAAGAACCTGATCGTCTTCGATTAAAAGAACCAGCTTTTTACCCATAACACCGTGTTTAAAATACCTTTTTGTTTAGCTACATAGGCCTAAAGGGTATCAAAATTTTAACTTCAGTCCCTTCCCCCTCTGTACTTTTAATATCAATTGTACCTCCGTGGGTGTCGACGCTCTGCTTCACAATTGTCATACCCAAGCCTGTACCCGAGAAATCTTCGCTATTGGTAGCCCTAAAGAATGGATCAAAAACTTTATCAAGATCTTTCTGAGGAATTCCCACACCAAAGTCATGTACGTAAAACTCGATGAAACGTTTCGATTTGCTAATCTTAAACTCAACAGGCTTAGAGTTGGGTGAATACTTTATGGCGTTCGATAAAATGTTGATAAGGATATGGCGCATGAGGACCTGATCGAGTAGCACTTTGGAGAAATTACCTTCGATAGTAAGGATTACCCTATCAGCTGCATTGAGGGTAAGGTGCGACTCCTCAACCATCTGGGCAGCAAAGTCGTGCAAGTTAATCGTTTCGGGTCGGAAAGTGAACCGCCCAGTTTGCTCCTTACCAATAAGCGATACATTTTCGAGCATGCCCGTCATCATATTAACCGACTCGTAAATACGATTAAAGCTCAGGTTCTTCTTCTGCTCTTCCCACTTGCTATGGTAACGCTGGAGCAGCTGTGCATTTGAATATATGCTAGCCAGTGGCGTGCGGAACTCATGCGATACGGTGGACACAAAGCGCGACTTAAGCTCGCTCAACTCCTTTTCCTTTTGAAGCGACCGAACCATAGACTCTTCCGCCTGCTTTCGCTGGGTGATATCGATGGAGTTGAAGAATATACCATTAACCCGCCTATCCTCATCAAGAACAGGAGAAAAGTGGTGCTCGAACCAAAAGCTATTTCCAAACGAATCGATAACTGGCACCTCCGACTTGGTAGCTTCGCCATTCAAAACTTTATCTGCAATTTCTTGCATCGACCGGGTTAGCTGGCTGGGGTATAGCTCGTAAATCGTTTTACCCACTTCAAAATCAGTGTCAAACAAATGCTTTGCCCTTTCCCATGCCACATGATTATATGCTTGTACAATCAGGCTAGGGCTGAAGATTACGAACGACTGGGTTGAATTGTCGAAGATTGCCTGCAACCTTTCCTCACGTTCTTTCACTGCCAATTCGGCCAGCTTCTGAGGAGTAATATCTCGAACAAAGCATGCCAGCATATTACCCGTTTCAGCGGGGATAGTAAATACTGTAAGCTGTAAATAGCGAATAGTACTGTTGAATGCTACCCTAACTTCATGAATTCGGTTTACTGCAAATTGGTTTGATTTGCCTTTGCGGAGCAAATCCGTTGATACTTTTTGTAAAGAATCTAAAGATAATTTTCGGTTATCGACAAGGGGCAGCAGGTTGTGCATATCCCAAACCGTAATTCCCATAGCTTGAGTGGCTGGTATTTGGCTAATGATTTCAATAGCACCATTCCATGCAACGATCCTCCCATTTTCATCGGTAAGCATAATGCCATCGGGCGATTTATCAATCATTCTACGAAGCTTCACCTCACTCTCACGCAAGGCCTCTTCGGCCTTCTTAATTTCTGTTATGTCCTCTTTAACCGCAATAAAGTTTATAGTTTTACCCGCAGCATTTTTTACAGGCGAAATGGAGGCAGACTCCCAGTAAAGCTCGCCATTCTTTTTCTGGTTAACCAGCTGACCTTTCCATTCGTTACCCGATAAAATGGTATCCCACATATCTTTAAAAAACTCCTTATTGTGGTATCCAGAATTTAGAATCCGCGGGTTCTCACCAATGGCCTCCTGGTAGGAGTAGCCTGTTATTTTAGTAAACTTAGGATTTACGTACTCAATAATCCCTTTCGTGTCGGTTATAACTATGGAAGCAGAGCTTTGCTCAACGGCTACCGAGAGCCTAGAAATCTTGTCGGAATCGGACCTGCGCTGCACCATTCCCCAAACCGACGTCATGAGGAGTTTGAGCTGGTTCAGATCGGTCTCGTTATAGTCATCATCCTTATTCGCCACTCCAACAATGGCCACAATTCTATCATGTACGGTAATTGGTATGGAAATAAACCGTTGTAAGTAAGCATGGCTACTTAGCAAATTGGCATTGTGATAATCCTTAATACTGTTTACTACTAGCTCCATCTGCTCACTTATCAGGGGCTCCCAAATCCCCGCTTCGCCAATTTTAAACGACTTGGGTAAATTTGACATAGATGCCTCCTGCTCGTTGGTCTGCGACCATGAGCAAAGCGTAAACTCATCTTGTTCCTGATTGTGAGCGTAAATTAATCCTAAACTACTGTTGGTAAGCGTAAGGGCTTCGTTAAGGGCAAAATCAAGTAATTCGCTCGTGCTTTCGACCTTATGTTCGAATAGTCGGACTATGGCCCTAAGCCGTTCAGCATTTTTAATGATCTCCTCCTCAGCTCTTTTCCTGTCGGTAATGTCGGTAATCACCCCAATAATCCCCATGGCATTTCCACTACCATCAAAAAGCGGAGCCTTATCAAATATTACCGAGTACTGCACCCCATCGAGCCGAGTATAAATACTTTCATAGCTTTGAGTAACTTTAGATTCCAGCAGCTGCTTATCATAACTTTGATAGATTTTGGCTAGCTGGTTAGGGCTAATATCAAAAACGGTTCTACCAATTATCTCGTCCTTAGGGAGTCCGACAAACTCTTCGAAAGCTTTATTACACCCTATATATCTTCCACTATTGCTTTTGTAAAACACAGGGTTTGGAATGGTTTGCATTAGGGTTTCCAAAAAATCCTTCTGTTCCTTTACCTGCTGCTCGTAGTACTTTCTATCGGTAATATCATGTACAAATGAGTACAAATAGGTGTGATCTTGAAATGATATTGGGCCGCTAAAAACCTCAACATCCCTAACCTCCCCGTTCTTGAGCCTGTGTTTAAAAACGAAATGCTTGCGCTGCTCCGACTCGGCAAGCAACATCTCTTGCTCAACCTCCCTCGGTGTAAGGGTATTGATATCAGCAATATTCATCTTCTTAATTTGAGGCCGACTCCAACCATAAAACGCTTCAGCAGCTGGATTCGCATCGATAATTGCTCCCGATTTGGGATCAACAATCAGCATCACGGCATGGCTATTCTCAAACAAGCTACGGTATCGCTCCTCGCTCTCCTTAATGGCCTTTTGGCTTTTCAGCAGGTCGGAAACATCACGTGCAGCCTCAATTACATGGGTAACCTGTCCGTTCTCATCGAACAGGGGCGAAAGAATAATATCAACATACGCCAAATCGCCATTCGGAAGGGCGTGCTCATGTATGTAGCTGCATGATTTGCCTGTTGAGAAAACTTTTTTGAGTTCACATACATCTCCCAGCGAATCGCAAGGTTGATTAACACCGTGAGAAACAGAAAAACATTTGCTGCCAAGCACTTCATGCCGATCATAACCTGTTTTGCGTAAGTAGCTATCATTAACATCGGCAACCACATAATCCTTGTCAATCACCATTATTCCCTCATGCAAACTATGCAGAATAGTGCGGTAATACTGCTCGCGCGCGCTGAGGGTGTTGTATGCATTCTGCTTAGTGAGGAATAGCGAAATCTGCCCAGCAATAGCAACAAGCATATCTAGCTCCTCCTGTAAAAACTTGCCCGTACAGTCTTGTGCCTCGATGCACGAAACGGCAATGTAACCCACAATTCTTTCATCCTGACGGATGGGCTCGTTGATTTTAGAAACCTGGTCGTTAAACCCTTCTGTTGTAACTATCTTATCGTCGATGCAAATCTGTATTCCAATGCTATCGGGGAATTGAAATGATGATTTGGCAATAAGCGTAGCCCTATCTAGAAATTCATCGATAGAAATATCCTTTGAGCTTGTTAGATTGGAAAGTTGAAACAAGCAATCCAACTCTTTAATGCGCTCGTTTAAACTATACTGCAACTCCTTCTCGTTGGTTATGTCCATTACGGCTGAACGAATAAGGAACTCGCCTCCTTTGGACAGCCGATTGCTCTCCACAATCACCGTTCTATCTTTTTGCTTCGACATCAGGATGAGCTGAATGCTGCTTGGTTGCCCGTTTCTAAAAAGCTGTTGGCTATGGATAAAAAAATTATTCTGAGACTCGGGTGTAATATATCGAGTTATTTTTGTACCCCTTAGCTCAGATGGGGTGTGCCCCACCAGGTGAGCAAAAGCTGTGTTGGCTGACACGATTATGGAATCTTCATTGAATAGGACATAGCCTACTGGTGCATTCTCGAATAGATCGACATAGTGCTGCCTCGAATCGGAAAGTTCCTCCTGTATTCTTCTTAACTCCTGATTTTGATAAGTAAGTTCCTGGTGGTACACGCTAATATCCTCGAGTAACTCCTCTAACGAAGAACCTTTTAACATATCCTTATCCACTTGCTGCTCACTAATCAAATCTTGAATTCGTTTTCTGAATTCGTTCTTTCTCGATTCCTCTTGATTCATCGCATTGTTTTTTTAATCACATCAGACTGGCTTGTTGCTTATGCTAGGCTTAAAAGACAAATAGTTAATCACTATTCCCTATCTTTGCCCGCTGGTATTTAGCATCTCCTAATAAAATTTAAGAGTTGTAAACAAATTCACAGTTTAACCCATGAAAATAGGAACATCGAATTATATCCCAATAGTTTTTTTTACGTATTTACTCAATGCACAAACATACCTACATAGAACTACTTTGCCCAGCCAGGGATATTGAAACGGGTATAGCGGCAATAAAACACGGTGCCGATGCAGTATACATTGGGTTCACTAGTTTTGGAGCTCGCGAGGCCGCTGGCAACTCGCTGGGTGACATTGAAAAGCTTATTGTATTTGCCCATCTGTATCACGCTAAAGTATACATCACGCTTAACACCATTCTTTACGATAATGAGTTGAAAAAGGTACAACGCCTTATTGAACAACTCTACCAAATGGGCACCGATGCCATAATTATTCAAGATATGGGAATTTTAGAGATGGACCTGCCTCCCATCCCAATACATGCTAGCACCCAAACCCACAATGCTAGCGTCGAAAAGGTTAGGTTTTTACAGCACGTGGGCATTCAAAGGGTTATCCTTGCCCGCGAACTTTCGATAGAGCTAATTAAGGAAATTAGAGAGGCGACCACCGTGGAGCTTGAAGCATTTATTCATGGAGCGCTCTGCGTTAGCTACAGCGGGCAGTGCTATATGAGCGCTGCAACCACTGGTCGAAGCGCCAATAGGGGTGAATGCGCGCAGCTTTGCCGACACAAGTATAACCTTGTAGATGAGGATGGTAATATCTTAGCTAAGGGTAAGCACCTTTTGTCGCTTAAGGATTTTAACCAAACTCAGAACATCGGCAGCCTAGTAGATGCTGGGGTGACATCGCTTAAGGTTGAAGGGCGATTAAAGGACATAGGCTACGTAAAGAATATAACTGCCCACTACCGTAGGGTTATTGATGATGTGCTAGAGCAGAGGCCAAATCTTAAAAAATCATCATCGGGGAGATGTACATACCAATTTACCCCCGACCCCAACAAAACCTTTAACCGGGGGTACACCACCTACTTTTCTCACGGACGAGCTGAAGCGATGGCGTCGTTCAACACCCCAAAATCAATGGGGAAAAAGATTGGTGAGGTAAAGGCCGTTTCCAGGGAATACATAGCTATTGAGTCGGATGAGCCAATTCACAACAACGATGGCTTATGCTTCATCAACAAGAATAACGCTCTCGTTGGATTTAAGGTAAACGGTGTTGACGGCGAGAAGGTAATCCCCAATCAGGCCATTGGTGTTCATAGTGGTGCCGTCATTTACCGCAACTACGACCACCAATTTGCACAACAGCTAATGCAAATCAACTCCGCCGATCGTAGGATCGACTGCGAACTGATGGTTGGAGTAGACGAAGAAAGGGTGACCCTGCAGCTAACCGACGAGGATGGCATCATGACCATTCAACACTTTAGCATTGGTGTTGAACCAGCAAAAAATGGCGAGAAGATGCTCGACACATTACAACGGCAGCTGCTAAAAACAGGAAACTATCCGTATCGGATCAACAGCATAGCATTTAGCAAAACACCGTCGTTCATCCCTTACATACCGGTGGGTGCTATCAATGGTTTCCGAAGGGATTTGCTCGACCTACATGGCAAGAATAGGATTGCTGGGCATAAAATTAGCAGCAACCAAATTGTTCCCAATAGCATACCCTACTTTAAGAAAAAGTTGGATTATAAAGCAAACGTTACAAATTCGCTATCAGAAAAATTTTATAAACGGCATTGTGTAAGCAGCATAGACAAAGGGTTTGAGCTGATCAAATCGCCCAGAGGAAATACCTTAATGAGCACCAAGTATTGTCTGCTATACGAAATGAACCTATGCGATGGAAAAGGGCTAAAGGACAGGCGCAAATTGTATCTACAGGATAACATCCGAAGCTACCCATTGCATTTCGACTGCCAAAGATGTGAGATGTACATAAGACTCCCCGAACATTATCCAGGCAGTTGATTATGAGGGTGCTTTTAACTTCAATTCATTTTTACAAACAAAATTGCCATTTTAAATCACAATTGATATAATTTTGTATCTTTATATTGATTAACTTAAGAATAACGCGCTATGGATGTTTTATCGATAAAAGGAACTAGCCAGTACCCTGAAATACAGCTTGATGGTAAAACTGGGCAATTAGCCTTCTCGGGCAATTCATTACCCGAGGATGCCAAAGGTTTTTTTGAACCCATAATCGACTGGATAACCAGCTACATCGAAAACCCTTGCGAGGAGACAACCCTTACATTCAGGATGATATACTACAACACCCCTAGCTCAAAAATAATCTTCCAAATCCTCAAGCGGTTCGAGGTTATACACAACAAGCTAAGCAGGGTTAAGGTTATTTGGTACTACCCTGACGACGACATCGATATGAAGTATGCAGGAAGCGACTTCTCCGAAAACATTAAAATCCCATTCGAGTTTGTTGAATACAAAGAGTAAGGCTTTTTACCGCCCCCTACTACGCAAAAGACCAGCTGGTAAGCTGGTCTTTTTTACTTGTTGTGACCCCGACAGGATTCAAACCTGTGACCTTCAGAACCGGAATCTGACGTTCTATTCAGCTGAACTACGGGGCCAATTTATTTTTTAAAGAACTTATCTACAAGCCTGATTAATAAAAGTTGTTAATGTTAAAAGCGTTGCTGTAACGCTCTTGCCTAACACATTGAGCCCATTACCCCATTCGCTCTCACACCCTTCTCAGAACCGGAATCTGACGTTCCCTGCCTGACTGCCTGCAGCACCAGGCAGGCAGGTATTCAGCTGAACTACGGGGCCAATTTATTTTTTAAAGAACTTATCTACAAGCCTGATTAATAAAAGTTGTTAATGTTAAAAGCGTTGCTGTAACGCTCTTG
>Ga0334886_1004439_pt1 | contig 11412 bp, 8 predicted proteins | sample GraSluR1_MG_9_FD_207232 | JGI IMG/M metagenome (GOLD analysis project Ga0334886, IMG submission 207232) | Sludge microbial communities from methane-producing bioreactor in Wageningen University, Netherlands - Granular Sludge_27_06-R1 | ecosystem: Engineered > Bioreactor > Anaerobic > Unclassified...
CGTCAGGGATTCGAAAGCCGGAGCGATGTGTGAAACTGCCTGAGCTCTAGGCGAAGGCAGTGAGCACCGCGAGGCCAGGCCAGAGCGCTTAGTGAGCGACGAGCGTTAGCGAGGAAGCGAGACTTAGCGACGTGTGGCCGAATCCTAGTCCCCGAGCAAAACATTAAATAGGCTTATATTAGCCTATTTTTGTATTTATATTGACATTTTTTAATATTTATAATTAATATACAAATAAAGACTTTGTTTTAATGGATAAAGATGTTTAGTTTATGATAAATAAAATATTAAATCTTAATTTAAAAAAATGACTAATATAAAATCAGCTAAATTTATAAAAGGAATTGTTGGCCCGAATCCAATATTAAATAACGACAAAAATCAAATTTCTTTTATCGGCCGATCTAATGTCGGCAAGTCAAGTATTATTAATTCCTTGACTAATCAAAAAAATCTAGCTAAAACTAGTTCTTTTCCGGGAAGAACTAGGGAGATTAATTTATTTTTAATTAATGATTTTTTTTATTTAATTGATTTACCTGGATATGGATATGCCAAAATTTCAAAAGAAATGAGATTGAGGGTAGAGAATTTAATTAATTGGTATTTATTTTTATCAAAAATAGATCAAAAAATGATTTTTTTAATTATTGATGCTAAGGTTGGGCCCACTAAAGATGATTTAGAAATTTTTCAAGCTCTTCAGGAACATAATAAAAAAATTATAATAGTGGCTAATAAAATTGATAAGTTAAAAAATTCAGAAAAAGAAAAACAGACAAAAGAAATAAAAGAAAAATTTAATGGATATAAAATTATTTTCTGCTCGACTAAAAACAATAAAGGTATTAAGGATCTGATATCAGAAGTGCTGTCAGTTGTTTAATTATTTTTATGTGCTATACTTATAAAGTGCTTTTATATATAAAAATTTAATTAAACAAAATTATTACAATTTTATGAGAAATTTTAATAGAGACAGGGGTTCTAGAGACAAAAGACGCGGGGGATTTGGTGATAGCAGAGGGTCGGGCAGGAGAGGCGATTTTTCTGGAAGACCAGAAATGCATAAAGCTGTTTGTGCTGAATGTGGGATAACTTGCGAGGTTCCTTTTAGACCAACGGGGGATAAGCCAGTTTATTGCAGTAATTGTTTTGCTGGCAAGGAAGGGGGAAGTCCAAGAAGATCTAACGATAGAAATACTTCAAGACCATCTTTTGGTGACAGAGACAGAGAAAGAGAAAGAAAAATGTTTAAAGTTGTTTGTGATGAATGTGGAAAAAATTGTGAAGTTCCTTTTAGTCCATCTCCAGATAAGCCTGTTTATTGCGATGAATGTTTTGGAAAGGGAAATAGCTCCAAAAAAGATTCTAGCAGCGATGATTCCTTGAACAAACAATTTGAGCTTTTAAATGATAAATTAGATAAACTTATATCTATTTTAACTCCAAAAAATAATACAATAAAATTATCTTCTGAAAAGAAAGAAGAAAACAAAAAAACAGAAGTTAAAAAAGTAGATAAAAAAAGTTTGGCAAAAAAAGAAATCAAAAAAGTTGCTCCAAAGGACACAAAAAAAGATACTAAAAAACCAAAAATTTCAAAAGCTAAGCCAAACAAAAAAGCATCGAAAAAATAAAAAAACCTTATATACAAAAAGACCACTCAACAAAGGGTGGTCTTTTTTATTTCAATAATAAAGTTTACTTCTAAAATATTTTTGAAAGATAATAAAATCCCAAAAATAAGAAAATTAAAGCAGCCAGTAGATTAAATGCATTTATAAATTTGGGTGATACAATTTTAATTTTAAGGGTGAAAAAAGCTATTAAAAAAATAATAATTTCATCCAGCATGTAAAATAAAAGAAATAATCCCATGTAAGAAATACTGGTTCCCAAGCTAAATTGACTTTCTGCAAGTAAGCTGGCAAAAAGCATAGGTAAAAAAGCAGAACAAGGAAATTCTATTATGGTTATAGCCAAGGCAAATAAAACAACGACGCCAAACAATATTGAAATATTTTTTTTACTACTAAAAATTTTCTCAACTTTAGGTGTTAGTCTGGCTATAATTCCACCAGAAGAACAGCTCGGTCCCTCCTTTATAGACTTTATAAATTCTTTTAAAAGATAAATACCCCCTATAATTGAAAGAATCGCTATCAATATCTCCATGCTTTTGATGTAAGGTGATATAAAGGTGAAAAACTGATGCCATAGAAATATCAACAAACCATAAGTTAGGGCAGTTACAAAAACAAATGTACCTCCTAGTATTAATATTCTCTTTCTAGACCTTAAAACCATCACAAGTCCTAAAATTATAACCAAAGCCCCCAGTGAACAAACATTAAAACCATCTATAACACCCAATACTATTGCTAGAGCTGGCATTGAATATTTAAAAACATCAACCTCTCCAATGAAAGGAATTCTTATTTTAGGAGATGACCCCTGAACCTCTAGCCCTTGTATTTGTTTTTCTATCTCTTTGCCAATATCATCATTAAACCCCAGAAAGAAATTACCATTTATAAAGGTGGCGGGAACAAGACCTCTTTGGCCCTTAACGACACCATGTTCTTCATAAAGATTTTCTATTAATTCAATGTTTTTTGAAAAATCATACTCTTTTATAACAACATTTAAATATTTTTTCTCAATTTTTTTAAGAAAATCTTTTTCAGCTAAACAATGGGGGCAGGTTGGACTGCCAAAAAACAATATCTCTACTTTATTTTCATTTTTTTCTTCAAATAACTCTTGCTGATTGGAACTGGCAACTGCTAAATTATTTCCTAAAACAAAAAAGAACAACAAAAACAAACAAAAGGCAAGCACTTTTCTCATAATATTCGATAAGTTAATTATTTATTAATACATTTACCATTATAACCTTGAAAAAAAAATATTTCAAGAAAAACTATTCTTTACTGATAATTTTAAAATTGTTATAATGAAGTTATGATTAAATATTAATTTAATATCTTTAATTAACTTATTTAATTTAAGATATAAAAAAAATTATGAATATCAAAAAAGTGATTTTAACAAGTTTATCAATTTTTCTTATTTCTGGCTTATTTTTTATTGATAAAACCAAGGCTGTTTATGTTAATGAAGATCAAAACAGCAGTTCAGTAGAAACAATTACCTTAAAAAACGACGGATCAAAAATATATTGGACTGCCAAGGGTTATTCAAGCCAAGGCTTCAAAGTAGTTTGGTCAAAAAATGAAGGCCCTACTTATCCACTAAGAGATGGTGACAAATATCACTATTTTACAGATTCTAATAAAAACTCTGATACTTTAGAAGCCTTTGATGGAACGGGAACTTATTATGTAAGAGTTTGTGAATATTTAGGTGGAAAATGTGGAGTTTATAGTAATCAAATAAGGATTAGTTTAAGTGAAAAGGTTGCCGATACAGTAGCTTGTACCTTAGAATATGCTCCGGTTTGTGGTAAGAATGGTAAAACCTATAGCAATAAATGCTTTTTAAGTGCAGCCAAGCAAGAATTAGCTTATAAAGGGGAGTGTGAGGAAATAAAACCAGTAGCTTGCACTAAAGAATATCTACCAGTCTGTGCTAAAAACGGAAAAACCTATTCCAATCGCTGTATAGCTGAAAAACAGTATGGGCAGGTAGTTGCTTACGAGGGCGAGTGCAAATCTAATTCGGGTGATCAAATGATAGAAAAAATAGAAGAAAAGGCTAATTTATTAATAAGCAACAATCTAGAACAGATTTTAAATGAATTAAAAGAACTTAGAAATATTATTAAGGAACAGCAATCTCAAATTACTCATTTAAAATCATTAATATCTGAAATGAGTAGAATTAGCGAAGAGGCTAGAAATGCTATCAATAATTTTGTTGCTTATGGAGTTGATGAAAATACTAAAAAATTAGGAGAAGGGGAAAGAGCGGCTGTTATTCATTCATTCCAAAATGCTTTTGGTAAATTACCAGAAACCGGAAAGGAGTTAGCCGATGCTATTAAAATAGCTAATGGACGTTGGCCCGAAAACTATAATCAAGAAGCTGAATCAAGAGCTAGAGAAATTTTTAGAATTATCTACAAAAGAGATGCTGATGAAAATAATAGTAAAGACATGTCAGCTATAAAAATAATGGCTTACGGATTAAGACAGAGAGCTGAAAACAGAAATTTAAATAGTGAGGTGAGAGGTATTGCTATTTTTAAAGATATTTTTAATAAATTACCAGAAACAACTGAAGACTGGAATATTATGCAGGCAATAACTTATTCTGGAGCTACTAGATAAAAAATTATGGCCGTTTTATACCAAAAATATAGACCTCAAAAATTTTCCGAAATTTTGGGACAAAATAATATAAAAATAACTTTACAGAACGAAATTTTACACAATAAAATTGCGCATGCTTATTTGTTTTGTGGTCCTAGAGCGGTTGGAAAAACAACCTTGGCTAGAGTTTTATCCAAGGCTATTAATTGTAAAAAAAGAAAAAAAGATGAATACGAACCATGCAACGAATGTGATTCTTGTGTTAGTATTAATAATTTTAGCAATCTAGATGTCATAGAGATTGATGCAGCTAGTAATACCGGGGTTGATAATGTTAGGGAAAATATAATTTCTTTAAGTAAAATTATATCAACTAACAATGAATACAAGGTTTTTATAATTGATGAGGTTCATATGCTTTCCTTGTCTGCCTTTAATGCACTTCTTAAAACATTGGAAGAACCTCCAAGTAATGTTATTTTTATACTTTGCACGACTGAAGCTTATAAAGTTCCATTAACTATAATTTCTCGATGTGAAAGATTTGACTTTAAGAAAATCAGCGCTTCGGATATGATTTTAAAATTAGAAAGCATTATTAAGAAAGAAAAAATAAAAGCCGACAGAGATGTTTTAGAGCTTATAGCCAGCAAATCAGACGGACACTTAAGAGACGCAGAAAGCCTTTTAAGTCAAATAATATCAATTTCTGGCAGTGAAATAAAAATGGACAGTGCCAATCTGGTTATTCCTTATAACAACTTGGAAGAAAACATAAACTTTTTAAACTTACTGGCTAAAAAAGATGCTATTTCGGCTATTGAATTAATCAATGGAATATTCTTAAATGGGGTTAATTTAAAAAATTTTTTAACTGACTTAATAGAACTTATCAGAAAAATGATACTGTCTAAAATGAACAATTCCTTATCAACCACTTTAGGTCTAGACTTAAGTGAAAAAATGGAAATAAAAATAAGCGAACTATCTTCTAAATTTGAAGTTAATGAACTAATTTATTTAAGTGAAAAGTTTTTAAGCAACTTAAAAGATATTGCTAATCATTTTATTCCTCAAATGCCAATTGAATTAAGTGTTATTGATTTTTGTAAATCTCAAAGAATTAATAATATTGAAAAAAAAATTGAACTTAAAAAGGAGGTAAATGATTTACCAGAAAATACAAAAAATAAAGAGGAATATTCAGTAAAAGAAGATACCACTATTGCATTAAATAAATCAGAAAATAGTTTAACTAATAAAAGTATAAATTTAGAAAAAATATTAAGTTTGTGGCCAGAATTTTTAATAAAATTAAAACCACATAATCATTCCTTGTCCTTTGTAATGCAATCCTGTCAAATAAGCTCAGTTGAAAATAAAAAAGTTTGTTTATCTTTTAAATATAAACTTCACAAAGATAGACTAGAAAATCCAGAAATAAAAAATATTGTTAATAAAATTTTAAAAGATGTTTACAAAACAGACTTAAGCATAGAGGCTATTGTTGATGAGGGTGTAAAAGTAGAAAATTCAACTAACTCTACCTCCCCCAATGAAACCATAGATAATATTTTGAAAACTTTCGGGGGGCAGGTACTAAATTAATTTTTATTTTAAATAAGTATAATTTAAAAATATGATAGATATAAAAAAAATAAGAGAGGAAACTAAAGAGATTGAAGTCTCTTTAAAAAAAAGACTAGGAGATGTTGATCTTGGTTTGGATAAAATAATTAAATTAGATGATAGTAGAAAAGAACTGATTGCTAAGCTGGAAAATTTAAAAGCTGAAAAAAATAAATTATCAAAAACCAAGCCAGATGAAGAAACTATAAAAAATATCAAAGAAAACAATATTAACATTAAGAATCTTGAAGATAGGTTAAAAGAAGTTGAAGAAGATTTAAGGGAAAAAATGCTAAGCCTGCCTAATATAGTAGCTCCAGAAGTACTTGCTGGCGGAAAAGAAAACAATAAAGTTTCTTACACCTTTAAAGAAAAACCTCAATTTAGTTTTAAAACCAAAGATCATGTTGAGCTAGCCGAAAGTTTAGATATTATAGACTATAAAAGAGCGGCTAAAATGTCCGGATCTGGTTTTTGGATATACAAAAAAGAGGGAGCTTTGCTAGAATGGGCATTATTAAATTATTTTGTAAATTTTCACACTAAAAACAATTACAATTTTATATTACCGCCATATTTACTAAATGAAGCTTCAGCTTATGCTTCTGGGCATATGCCTAAATTTAGAGATGATCTTTTCTGGGTTGAAGATGGCTTATGTTTAAATGCAACCTCTGAGATGATGCTTGGAAACTATCATCGAGATGAAATCATTAAAGAAGAAGAATTACCGCTAAAATATTTTGCTTATTCAGCTTGTTTTAGAAGAGAAGCCGGTAGTTATCGCCAGGAAGAAAGAGGGATGATTAGAGGACATCAATTCAACAAGATTGAAATGTTTCAATACACAAAGGCAGAAAACTCTTGGGGCGCCTTTGAAGAAATGAAAAATAACGCCACCAAGCTATTGGAAGACCTTGGTTTGCATTTTCAGACAAGTGATTTAGCGGCTGGAGATTGTAGCTCTGCTATGGCCAAAACCGTTGATTTGGAGGTTTGGATACCTAGCATGAATATATACAAAGAGGTTAGTTCTATTTCTAATTCTTTAGACTACCAAGCTCGAAGAGGTGGGATGCGTTATAAAAATAAAGAAGGTAAAATTGAATTTTTACACACCTTAAACGCTTCAGGGCTAGCAACTTCTAGATTGTTACCAGCTATATTAGAGCAAAATCAACAAGAAGATGGAAGTGTTTTGATTCCGGAAGTATTAAAAAATTTTTTACCAATTAAGTTAGATAAAATTTCTCCAAAATAAATGATTAAAATTATTTTAAGCTTAATATATTACGGCTCATATTTTATTTTTCCTTTAATTTTTTTATTGATTTGGCAGGTTAAAAAAAGGAAAAAATTTTCAACTGAAATAGTATTTTTATTAATTATAAGTTTTATTTTTATTTGGATGAGATTTTTAGAACCAAACCTATTAATAATTAAAAACTATAATTTTAACGATCAGAATTCAGAAAATAAATTAAAAGTAGTTGTTGTATCAGATATTCACTTAGGTGTTTATAATAAAAAAATATTATTAGAACGTTCTGTGGAAAAAATTAAAAAAATAAAACCAGACTTGGTTCTTATACCTGGTGATTTTGTGTATTTTGCTGATATTGATAAATTAGAACAAGATTTTTCAATCCTAAAAGAGATAAAAGTTCCGAAATTAGCTGTTTTAGGAAATCATGACTATGATAAAAATAGCAACATAACATCGCGAGCAATAAAAAGCTCTTTAGAAAAAAATGGAGTTTTAATTATTGATAATAAAACAAAAATATTAGAAATAAATGAGCAAAAAATAGAATTTATTGGACTTGAAGATATTTGGGTTGCTAATCCTAATTATTCCGTTTTAGATAAAAATGAAGATGAAAATCAGAATATTTCTTTTAGATTTTTATTAAGTCATAATCCTGACTCAATCTATGAATTAGAAAAAAATCAAAATAAAAAAGAAATTAACTTAATGATTTCTGGACACACCCATGCTGGACAAATAAGATTACCAATTGTTTATAAAAAAATTATACCAACCGAATATGACTTTGATAAAGGTTTTTATAGCATAAATGGGATTAATTTGTTTGTAACCCCCGGAATAGGCAATGTTGCTTTACCTTTTAGACTATTTAACCCACCGGAAATAAGCGTTATTAATATTAACTATTAAACTCGGGCTACCAACATAAAATCAGTTTTAAAAAGCTGATTTTTTAAAAATATACATATTGACTTTATTTAAAAAATATGTTATAATTTAAGGATGTGTTTTAAATATAAAAAGCTAAATGTCTATATTTTTTAAAAAAATAAATATTTTTATAATAATTATTATTTTATCCTTTTCTATTAATGTAGAAAGGGCTGGGGCTGTATATGAAAAAAATATTTATCCCAAATTGGCTAATTATTTTTTAAAGTGGACAATCGCAGATTACGAGGTTAATGAACTGGCCAAATGGGATCTTTTAGTGTTGGATATGGAGGTTCAGGTTAATAGTAAAAATAATTTAAAAAAAATAAGAGAAATAAATCCTAATATAATTATACTAGCTTATATAACATCACAAGAAGCTAATGCTAATATTTATTCCAGTCAGTGGAGCTACAATGCAACGCTTAGAAAAAAATTAGCTGATAACATTATTGATTCTTGGTGGTTAAAAAATAAAGATGGACATCGAACAACTTTTTGGGAAGGAACATATCTCTTAAATATTACAGATGGTTCTGGTCTCAACTCTCGCGGACAAAGATGGAATGACTATTTGCCAGAATTTGTTAATAGGGAGATAATTTCAACTGGATTATGGGACGGTGTTTTTTATGACAATATTTGGGGTGACATAGCCTGGGTTCGTGGAGATTTTGATGCAAATAATGATGGAAAGGGGGATACTGTTAGTGAAGTTAATCGAGCCTGGTCAGATGGTGTAAAAAAAATGTTAAAAAAGACCAGAGATTTAATAGGGCCAAAATATTTAATCCTTGGCAATGGTAAAGTTTATGATGGTTATCAAAGCCTTTTAAATGGTGTAATGTTTGAGGGTTTTCCTGCCTCCTGGGAAAGTAATGGTAACTGGGATGGGATATTAAAAACATATTCTAAAATTACTGATAACAATAACTCGCCCAAAATAACAATTATAAATTCTTACGACAGCAGACAAAGTTATCAAAAAATGAGGTTTGGGCTAGCCAGCGTTATGATGGAAAATCATGGATATTTCAGTTTTGATCATGATGTTTCTAGTCATGGACAAGTTTGGTGGTATGACGAATATGATGTTAATTTAGGAAAAGCTCAATCTGGAGCTTATGATTTATTAAATAAAGGAAATACTACTTATAAAAAAAGTTTGTGGAGACGTGATTTTGAAAATGGAATAGTTATTTTAAACTCAAGCGATAAAGAACAGCTTTATGTTTTTAGACAAGAAGAGTTTCAAAAAATAAACGGAAGTCAAGATAGAACCGTAAACAACGGATCTGTTATTAATTTTGTTAAAATAAAACCAAACGATGCAGTTATTTTACTCAAAAGAATATCTTCGGTAGCTACAATTAAAAATAACAGTTTTAACAACGGTGATTTTGTTAGAGTTTTCGACAACAAAGGCCAGCAAAGCAGATCTGGTTTTTTTGCTTACGTAGACAGTCAGCCTGCTAATTCCCAAATACTTATTAGTGATATTGACAATGACGGTCAAGAAGAAATGTTGGTTAATAGAAACGGTGTTATTTCTATATATAAAAATGGTCAAAAAATTAGAGAATTTAAACCTTATGACGGAAAATTCACGGGAGATATATCTTTTGCCGTAGCTGATTTAGACGGAGATGGAACCAAGGAAATTATAACCGGTGCCGGTCAAGGTGGTGGCCCTCATGTTAGAGTTTTTAATAAAGATGGCAAACCACTTATTGGAGGTTTTTTCGCTTATGATAAAAACTTTAGAGGTGGTGTTAGAGTTGCTGTTATGGATTTAGATGGAGATAAAACTCAAGAAATAATAACAGCCGCTGGAGTGGGCGGTGGTCCACACATTAGGGTTTTTAATAAAGATGGTAAACCACTTATTGGAGGTTTTTTCGCTTATGAACAAAATTTTAGAGGTGGAGTTTCTTTGGCTATTGGAGATATTGATGGTGATGGCAAAAAAGAAATACTAACCGCTCCGGGACCAGGAAGGTCACCTGAGATAAAAATTTTTAATAAAGATGGTAAAATTATAAACTCTTTTATGGCCTATGAAAATGACTTTACTTCCGGACTTAGAATTATGTCTGATGACCTAGATGGCGATAAAAATTTTGAGATATTAGTTGGCACTACCAGTTTTTAATTAAATTGCTTTTAAGTCAAAAATAAACTATAATTAAAACATAAACATATGATAAAAGATAATCCAAAAAAATTAAATAAAAACGAGATTGAGGCCGAAATAGTAGAAATTAAAGAGATTAAAAATGATTTAGTTGAAACAAAAGGAGAGCAGTCAGTCAAGCTAGGGTCTGATGGCATTGAAGTTAGAAGAGGCGGTAATTTTGTTATTGGAAGCTTAAATTTAATAGGAGACTCTATTAAAAAAAGAAACGAAAGACATTATCAAAATAATTTTTGGCACTTGGTAGCTGATATTATTTTGGTTTTAATAATAATTGGTTTAATTATTTTTTCTTTTTTCTCTTTTGGTTCTGGGAAGAATGATAAGGTTTTCTTAAAAATCAATGTTGACGATCAAAATATAACCGCTGGACAATTGAAAACATTTGAGCTTGAATATCGAGTCAATGATGATTTAAAGAACAATTCGATTAAGGTTGAATTTCCTAGGAATTTTATAGTAGAAAGTATTAGTCCTAATAATTATTACAATCAAGAAAAAAACACATTTTACTTGGACGATTTATCTGATGGTACTAGCGGCAAAATAAAGATAGATGGATATGTAATTGGAGAGAAGGGCGATCATCAAATGATTTCCTTCAAATTTAATTGCAATAAATGTGGCAAAGATGGAGTATTAAGCTCTCATTTTTATAACATCAGTAGATATCTACTTGATTCAAGAATTGAATTACCTGAAAAAATATACTCCAACACTGAAGTTGAAGCTAAAATTTTAATAAAAAATAATGCTAGTCGCGATTTAAATAATATTCAAATAAATCTAGGGGATAATTTAAAGATAAAAAAATCTGACTTACAAATTGGAGCCGATGGTCTTTTTTTAGAAAAAATAGAAGCGAAGCAAGAAAGAGAATATTTAGTTTATTTAAATCTTGGAAATGAAGAAAATATTAATATAAAACCAAAAATGTCTTTTAATTTTCTAAACAACAGATTACATTCAGGCTTGGTGGAAATAAACAAAACAATCAGTCAGCCAGAAATAAAGTTTAATATTTCATCAAATCAATCTTTGTTTAAAAATGGAGAAAAAATAACTTACAAGATAAAATACGAAAATCAAAATAATCAAACTATAAAAAA
>Ga0334886_1004440_pt1 | contig 11411 bp, 10 predicted proteins | sample GraSluR1_MG_9_FD_207232 | JGI IMG/M metagenome (GOLD analysis project Ga0334886, IMG submission 207232) | Sludge microbial communities from methane-producing bioreactor in Wageningen University, Netherlands - Granular Sludge_27_06-R1 | ecosystem: Engineered > Bioreactor > Anaerobic >...
CAAATAATGGCAATATACAGACATTATTGCCGTTATTTGTGATTATACCATAGACTTCTGAAATACAATCCTTCAACCTATAGGAAGTTCTCTACGGTTATCGGTTGCGCTAACCAACATAACACAAGAGTATTGTGTTAATTTCGCCGATTCTCTTCTTTCCCTTACCCATAAAGGCTTTCACTTCTATTCTCTCCGGCGGTGATCCCGAAGCTCGATTTTGTATTTAACTCAAAGTTCTGTATAATGTATTTATGTTAGTTTTATGAATCTATACCGGAGGTCTTCCATTGCCATCGATCTATTTGGAGAAAGTAGTACCCGAGAAGAATGTGAAGAGGTTCTATTTCATTAGCGACGAACACCAGACCACGTTTGTCGGATATCCGGTCACCATCATTTTCGGAAGGATCTCCGAGCGCGCGACGTTCGTTACTAAAGTCTTCCCAACAGAGGACAGAGCACGAAGGTACTTCAACAGGCAGATGCGTATAAGGCAGAGGCACAGGTATGCGGTAGTTAAGCCACCATACCTTAGAGAGACAAAGGCTAATTCCGTGCAACTGGGCTTTCCGCTGTATTAAACGCGTTATATTGAAAGTTTTGCCGTGGGACGTAGATGAGGGTTCAGTAGAAGAAAGTGCGTTAGAGAGCATTTTAAGGGGTGTAGTTATGAAAGAAGTGCAGCCGATACGCGATACTAAGAAGATCGATGCGATGAAGTCCATTATGAAGGGTGAATCTAACTACCGGGACCTTCTTCTCTTCACTCTGGGCATAAACACCGGCCTGAGGATATCTGACATTCTCGCCCTGAAGTGGGGTAGTTTCCTCAACGGAGGCAAACTCCTGAAGACTAAAGATCAGTTGAACGTAGTGGAGATAAAGACGAAAAAGGTGAAGACGTTCGTGATAAACAAGTCGGTCGCGGAAGCGTTGAAGCTCTACTACGATTCCTTAGACAGTGTGTCTCCCGATGCTCCTGTCTTCTCCTCCCGCAAGAGCGATAACGGGTCTCCGAAGGCTCTGTCCCGTGTCGGGGCGTGGATGTTACTGAACAGATACGCCCATATGGTAGGTTTGGACGACGGGATCGGCACACATACTCTCCGTAAGACCTTCGGCTACCACCTGTACAAGAAAGGCGTGGCTCTGGAGTACATTCAGAAGATGCTGAACCATTCTTCGCCGGCCATCACTTTACGGTATATTGGTATCACTCAAGATCAGCTGAATGGCATCTATTATGAGCTGAATCTGTGATAAATGGGGGTGACGTATGGAGTTTCGCGACCTGGTGATGGTTCTATCTGATTTCGGTCTATGGGAGAAGGTTGCCGGCTGCTACGAAGGAGAAAATTACCTCGGCGACGAGTTTCTCGAGGAGCACATTCGAAAATACCCCACAAGCGATAAACTAATCATCCGGGCAATCGTAGGAATCTATCACGGACACCGTCCAGTCTCTTTCTACGAGTTATACCGCTTCCTGGACGAGGAGAATACTGAAAAGCTTATTAAGTGTTGGAGGAAGGACTTCACGATTGATAAGTAATTTTCCAATAACTCCCCGGGCTTTCGGCGTCCCTACTGACCCGGAGAGTGCCTTGCGCTTTTTGGCGTCTTTCACGCGCAGGATAGCCGCCTGGACGGTCTCGTCACAGACCCGGAATCCTTAGACGCCGGGTATCCCGACATTATGCCGTGCTGTAATACGGAAGCCGAGGTTGTTGTTCGTGTTAGTGGGCGAGTTGTTGTTGCGATTAGCCACACGTGTGTTCGTCGCATTGTTGTTCCAGCTGCCGCCACGTTTCACCCGGTTGGAACCATAGAGCGACTACCCATAACTTTCCGGCGCAGTGTAAGCGTATTGAACTGTGCCATATGCGCGACTATGCTGCCAACACTCCGCACTAGCCTCTCTTCATCTATCTGGCCCTTCGAATACTCGCGTTCCCTTAATCTTATCTTTCTCAGGCATCTGGTCAGGTTCTTTCTGTGGATCCTTATAGTCGATGGGAAGATCCGCACACCGAGAAAGCCCAGCCCGTGCATAGGTGTGTTAATCACTACTCCGTTTTCCTTCACTTTCAGTCCCAACTCATCGTTCAGGTACGCCTTCATCTGAGCGAGTAGACCGGGAATGCTTTCCCTGTCGTCGGGGAAGACTACAAAATCGTCCATATAGCGTATATAGTGTCTCTGTTTCAGTGTTTCCTTCACAAAGTGGTCGAAAGGGTCCATATATACGTTGGCGAAGAACTGGCTCGTCATATTGCCTATCGGGAGGCCCCTGTCCTCGTCCGGCGGGTTCCAGACTATCCTGGCTATTAACTCCAGCAACCGGGTGTCTTTCAGTTTCCTCTCCAGTATCTCCAGCAGTGTATTCCTGTCTATGCTGGCGAAGTATTTCGAGATGTCCAGTTTTATATAGTAACGGCTCTCCCGCAGGAACGACTGGGTCCTCATTATCGCCGCCAGTGTTCCCTTTCCCTTCCTGGTGGCGTAGGAGTCGTAAATAAAACGCCTCTCGTATATGGGTTCGAGAACATTGACGATCGCGTGGTGGACTACCCTGTCCCTGAACGGTGCTATCGCTATCTCCCTCTCTTTAGGGTCGTGTATCATAAAATAGCGGTAAGCTCCGGGGATGTACTTCCCATAGACCAGTTCGCGGCCAAGAGACACCAGTTCCCATTCGAGATTGTAGTAGAAGTGCGCCTGCTCTTCGTTCCTCCTGGCTCCCACAAGCGCCTTCCTGTAAGCCCTGTACAGGTTAGAGTAAGAGACGACACCATCGAAGAGATCGCCTAGCCTTCGCAAGTCTTCAGCCAGCCCCCTATCATCTTTCCGAACTCGTCGAGTTGAGTGGATATGTATTCATACTGATTCATAGCTATGTACTTCCTGTCATAGCTCAATCTGAAGAATATCCTCAGCTTTTCCACCGACAGGTTTATGCTCTTGAGGTTCTCCGTCTTCTCTCTGGTGTATATTGCCTCTATGAGTCGCTCGAGTATCTCGACGGCTATGGTCAGGATTCTGTTAGTGAATGAAAACCTCACGTCTTTTGGATACTTCTCGGTCCTCTCCATTATCCAGTTCAGTGTCTCGTACCACTTTCTGAAGGCACTGTAATCGTCAGTCATTGTTCTCCTCAAAGGATCTGAGGATGTCCATCACTTCTTTGCCGAAGTTCTTCACCTTCTTGTCCCCTATGCCGTTGATAGACTTCATAGCCTCGTACGTCTGCGGGAGCCTTTTGGCCAGTTCGACAAGCTGACCGTTGGAGAAGATTATGTACACGGGCATTCCCAGTTCCTTCCCTTTACTTTTTCTCCAGTCTTTGAGCCTTTCAAATACCAGCTTCTGCCTTTCGTCCAGTGCTTGTGTCAGCTTCTCGACACTTCTGTCCTCTATCTCTTCGTATTCTATAAAGACACTCCAGTACGGCCTCCCGGCGTGGATAAAGAACTCAACGCGGTAACTCCTTACCTTCTTGTCCAGCAGGAATGTGTTGAGCTCGTTGTCCGGAAACACTCCCCTATCATTATCGAAGGGGACCGTCACTATCCTGAAGGCCATAGAACCTCCAATTTCTACTGCGTCTCCTCGCGCCCCTGGGGCACAAGCCCACGCCCCGGCGCTCGAAGCCGCAGCAGAGTGTAAAAATGTAAAAACGCTAAAGTGTAAATCAGGGCACCGTCCTGCAAATACGGAAGCCGAGGTTGTTGCCCGCGAAAGTGGGCGAGCGGCCGTGGCGATAAGCCACACGCGTGTACGTCGCAACGTTGAGCCAGCTGCCGCCACGCGCCACCCGGTCGGAACCAGCTGTACTGTTGTATGGATTCGTCTGTGCAGAACTCGAGTAGCTTCCATACCAGTCCGAGCACCACTCCCAAACGTTCCCGGACATATCGTACAACCCCAGCTCGTTAGGCGCCTTCTTTCCTACTTCCTGTGTCTTGCTCCCTGAGTTCGAACTGTACCAGGCTACATCATTTACGTTGTCGCTTCCTGCATACTTGTATCCCTTGCTCTTGTTCCCACCTCTGGCGGCATATTCCCATTCGGCTTCAGTAGGCAGCCTGTATCCGACTACCTTTGACGGATCAGTCGTTACTCTCCCGTCTTTGTCTAACAGATTCCCGTTACTGTCATATGCCTTTGGAAGCTTCTCTTTTTCGCTCAGCCAGTTGCAGTAAGCGATGGCGTCCCACCAGCTGACATATATTACAGGTCTGGTTCCTCTTCCCCAACTGTTATCGTTGGGTTTACTCTTGCCCGTAGCATTGCAGAATGCGTCGTATTCGTCGAAAGTTACTTCGTACTTGCCAATATAGAAGTCGTACGTGAACGTCACTTTGTGGGTGGGTCTGCTACTATCCCACAAGTCACCAAACTCGTCGCCCATTGTGAAGCTACCCTTCTCGACTAGGACCATTCCTTCTGGTACATCTATAACGGGTCTGGTCTCCCTTCCCCAGCCATAATAGTCTCTTGGTTTACTCCTGCCCGTAGCTTCACAGAAGGCGTCGTATTCATCGAAAGTTACTTCGTACTTGCCCATATAGAAATCATATGTAAAGGTCACTTTGTACGTCGGTTTCTCATCACTGTCTCCTCCGCTCCAAGTGTCGCCCATCGTGAAGCTACCTTTTTCTACAAGGACCATCTGTGGAACTATGCTCGAGGGAGTGTAAGATGGACTCGTAGGAGCACTCTGTGTAGTGAACTTCCACTCAGGTCCCTCTGTCGTCGCTCCCTCACTGTCTTTCGCTACTACTTTCCAGTAGTAGGTCGTTTCGTATGATAGAGTTCTAAGATCGTCTATATTTAGTGTACTTCCGCTCTGGTTAATGGATACTTTTGTCATCGAGTTACTGCTCGTTCCAAAGTAAACATCATAAGTAACTGCATCTCCGTCCGGGTCGCTACATTCCCAGCTTAAGGTTATCGTTGTTGGCTGGTTCGTCGCGTGGTTGCATGGGGAGGGTACTGATGGCGCATTCGGTGCCCTGTTACTCTGCGTAGTGAACTTCCACTCAGGTCCCTCTGTCGTCGCTCCCTCACTGTCTTTCGCTACTACCTTCCAGTAGTAGGTCGTTTCGTATGATAGAGTTCTAAGATCGCCTATATTTAGTGTACTTCCGCTCTGGTTAATGGATACTTTTGTCATCGAACTGGCGTCAATTCCAAAGTAAACATCATAAGTAACTGCATCTCCGTCCGGGTCGCTGCATTCCCAGCTTAAGGTTATCGTTGTTGGCTGGTTCGTAGCGTAGTTGTGCGGGGAGGGTACTGATGGCGCATTCGGTGCCCTGTTACTCTGCGTTGTGAATGAGTACGTTTCACTCGTAGTTTCCTTGCCAAACTCATTTACTGCAACTACTTTCCAGCTGTAGGTCTTTCCTCTTTCACTTGCACTTACGGTGTAGCTCTTGTTCTTTGCAGTGTATGTCTTGCCATCGAACTCTACTCTGTATGTGAGGTCGCTCTCTTTGCTCTCCCATTTGAGCGTTACGTTTCCTGTCGGTATGTCTCTGCTGTTACTTGCAGGATACGTCAGTTGTGGTTTATCCGGCGCGTCTGCTTCAGGTATGTCTATCTCGAGGATTATTATCTCCCCTTTTGTCACAAGAGCAAGTTTCCGTTCGCTCTTCCCGTAGTTCTCCTTTACGACTCTTATGTGATACTCTTTCCCAACTTCCAGAACTTCCTGCCAGGGGCTCGTGGATGACAGTTCTCTTTCGTCTATCCATATCCTCGCACCGGTCGGTTCAGTCTTGATCCTTAAAGCTCTTGTTGCCGGGGTTCCCAGGACGGTCATCTCTTTGCTTTCGAGTCTTTCTGAGAAGACCACTTCACTTTCCTGTTTATTCAGCCTTTCACCGTCTACGGTGATGATGTGTCTTCCCAATTCCAGATCGGTGATCACGAGCGACCCGCTTTCGAGCGTACCTACCTTTTCTCCGTCCACAAGTATGAAGGCTTCTTTTGCCAGCTCGTTTCCCACGACTATTGTAAGAGTGCATTCCACTTCTCCTATTGCCTGAATCGTTTCTGTAGATCCCTTATCCAGGTTCTCTATCTTCGCTATAATGTTCTTGTAGACCTGTATTGTCGGCCCAAATGACAGTTCGATATCTATTTCATCGGGTTTGACTATTCCGCGCACAACTCCGTCCAGTAACTCAATGGCTGAGATTCCGACGATATTATAGAAGTCTATTCTTTTGATCATTGCGAGGTCTATTGGAACCTGGCCATATGTTGTACAAATCCGGAGGTCCTCGTTTTTCACTTTTCCTTTGAAGTAATCTCCGTTTTGAATGTATATCGTCTGCCAGCTTCCAGGGGGTGTTTCGTTGACAGTCCTGAACTCTATCTTCCTTATATCTTCGATTCTCAGGCTCAATTCTTTATCTTGCCCGAGCCTTAGAAGCAACTCTCCTTTCATAAAAAAACCGGATAAGTGCCCGTTTTCTCTCATATCCACAAGAGCCTTTTCTTTTCCAAGGTCAATCGCTGCTATGTATTCTCTGGGAATATCTATTACTGCGTAAGATGTTGTTAGCGTTAGTCTGTCGTTCAATACTCTCGCGCTAAAGCTGTCACCGTTTTTGAGTAGAATGTAATCGGAAAGCTCTTCTTTATAAATCGCCGCGCTCTGATCGGGAGAGTCTATCTCACCGGTGTTTGCCGCTAGCGCCAAGCAGAGAAGCAGAAAACTCAGAACCACCAGAATCCTTTTCTTCATTGTTTCACCCCCATTGGTTCGATATGTTTGTCTTGCTTTGCATCCTGGATTTTCGACCCGGTTTTCATTTCACTTCTGCGTCTCCTCGCGCCCCTGGGGCACAAGCCCACGCCCCGGCGCTCGAAGCCGCAGCAAAGTGTAAAAAGGTAAAAAGGCTAAAGTGTAATCAGGGCACCGTCCTTGCAATACGGAAGCCGAGGTAGTTGCCCGTGTACGTGGGCGAGTTGCTGTTGCGATCAGCCACACGTGCGCGCGCCGCATCGTTGCCCCAGCTGCCGCCACGTCCCACCCGGCTGGAACCAGCTGTACTGTTGTACGGGTTTGTCTGAGCAGAGCTTGAGTAGCTTCCATACCAGTCGTTGCACCACTCCCATACGTTCCCGGACATATCGTACAACCCCAGCTCGTTAGGCGCCTTCTTCCCGACTTCCTGAGTCTTCAATCCAGAGTTGCCCCCGTACCAGGCAACATCACTTACTGTATCGCTTCCCGCATACTTATATCCCTTACTCTTGTTCCCGCCACGGGCGGCATACTCCCATTCAGCTTCAGTAGGCAGTCTGTACCCGAGTACCTTTGTTATGTCTGTCGTTACTCTCCCGTCTTTGTCTAACAGATTCCCGTTGTTGTCATATGCTTTGGGGAGTTTTTCCTTCTCGCTCAGCCAGTTGCAGTAAGCGAAGGCGTCCCACCAGCTCACGTTTATTACTGGTCTGGTTCCTCTTCCCCAGCCTTCGTCTTCCGCTTTACTCCTGCCCGTGGCATTACAGAAGGCATCGTATTCGTCGAAAGTTACTTCGTACTTGCCAATATAGAAGTCGTACGTGAACGTCACTTTGTGCGTCGGTTTCTCATCACTAAATCCTTCGCCCCACGTGTCGCCCATCGTGAAACTGCCCTTCTCGACTAGGACCATTGGCGGAACTATACTTGAGGGCGTGTAAGATGAAGCGGTAGGTGCACTCTGCGTTGTGAACCTCCACTCAGGTCCCTCTGTCGTCGCTCCCTTACTGTCTTTCGCTACTACTTTCCAGTAGTAGGTTGTCCCGTATGAGAGGTTACTTCTGTTAAGTGTTCTTCCACTCTGGCTGGTAGATACTTTCGTCGGATTGGCTTTTGTGTCGAAGTAAACATCATAAGTGACCGCATCTCCATCCGGGTCGCTGCAGGTCCAGCTTAAGGTTATTGTAAGTGGTTGATTCGTCGCATTGTTTGAAGGTGATGGGTTGGACGGTGTGTTCGGTGCCCTGTTACTCTGTGTAGCGAATGAGTACGTTTCACTCGTCGTTTCCTTGCCAAATTCATTTACAGCAACTACTTTCCAGCTGTAGGTCTTTCCCCTCTCGTTCGCACTTACTGTGTAGCTCTTGTTCTTTGTAGTGTATGTCTTGCCATCGAACTCTATTCTGTATGTGAGGTCGCTCTCTTTGCTTTCCCACTTCAGTGTTATGCTTCCTGTCGCTATGTCTCTGGCGTTGTTTGAAGGATATGTCAGTTGCGGTTTATCCGGCGCGCTCGCCTCAGGTATCGTTATGGTGAACGGTATCAGTTCTCCCTTTGTTGGCACATTTGCGATCCTCTTGTCCCTTCCATACCCTTCAACATACACTTCTATCTCGTATGCTTTTCCTACCTCGAGTGATTCCTGCCACGGACTCCTCGAGGATAGCTCCCTACCGTCTATCCATATCTTCGCGTTTGGTGGTATCGTTACTATTCTCAACACTCTTGTCGCAGGTTTCCCCTCTATCCTTATTTCCTTTGTCTCGTAGTTGTTTTCGAAGTCTACTACTGTCTCCTGCCTGTCTATCTTTTCTCCGTCTATCACAAGTGTGTATTTACCAATACCCAGATCGAACACTGTAAGTTGTCCCGCCTCCAGCGTCCCTACTTCTTTGCCGTTAAGATACACACTCCCGCTCTTTGCCAGTTCATTCCCTGCTATTACTTTCAACAAACAGTTACCTTTTGGTTGTGTCGTCACCTGAATCTGCGTTTGCTGGCTTGTTTGTGGTAGAGTACCCTGCTGCATCATCGCGACTGTTGTCTGCGCTATAAGAGATGTGAGGTTCCTGTCTTTCAGGTAGTTCAGAAGATAGCTTCTCACTTTCTTCTCAAGTTCGTTGTCGTCATTCTCTTTCTGAATTAGTATCTTCAGATATAACCCGGTGTATTCAGTGTCTATTCTTCCCTCTCTTGCCATCCTGGCTATCTCCAGTGTTAGGGAATCGTACATACCTCTCAAATCCTTCGCTATCACTATCTCTCTTTCTCCTACCATAACAGGTGTCTGGTTGTTGCTTGTCGCCTTCCTCACTTCTTCTCTCAGGTAGTCATATACTTCTTTCACCGTTATTTTGTCGTCGTTGTCTCTGTTCGCTTCCCCTTCTATCCCCTTGAGAAGATAGTGTGTGAAGTGCCCTCTTCCATCATCCATCTGTCCGGATGTCTCGTTGCTTTTGGAGGACAGTAGAAAGACGTAACCCTTTTCTTTTATTAGACTGTCTATGCTGTACTCGCTTATCCTTACGTCCTGTAGAGGCCTCGCCCCTTTTATAAGGCTCCCCGAGTAACACGCGTCTATGATGATCAGTACTTCTTTCGCTCTTATATTCTCAGATAGCTCTTTCAATCCCTTCGCCAGGTTGTATGCAACTTCATCGGGATTATCCCGGATGTGTCTCGGGTTTGCATCGCTAGGTATTAGATACGCTTCGTCTTTCAATGTGTAGCCGTGTCCCGCAAAGTACAGTATTATTGTGTCTTCCGCTCCTCCTTCTCTCGACCAGTCCCTCAGCTCTCCCCTCAATTCGGACAGTGTGAGGTTTTTTCTTATCTCCACTTCTATGTCTTCGTTTCTACTCAGTGCTTCCGCGAACGCTCTTGCGTCTTCTATAGCTCCCGGTAGCTGTTCTATAGTAGTGTCCCTGTAGTCGCCTATCCCTATCACCAGCGCTTTTGTGCTGGCTATAAGAGTGATGCTTACTATCAGAAGCAGTACGATCAGTATCCTTTTTTTGCCCATAACTTCAACCCCCCGGATTGCTTTTTTTCACATACGAAGGTGCCGCTCGTTTTCTTCATCTTTCCCTTCAGGTATCTTCCACATATTCCTTACCTCTCGTAACGGATGTTTGCCTTTCCGTCTTTCATACAAGAACCTATGGCATAGACCGTCGAGTCTGTCTGCACGCCCGGCAGGTAGAATAGCGTCACGAGTTCGTCGACGTCCTGCCCCTGCTTCTCCCACAGAAGCCTGGTTATCTCCGTAAGTCTCTCCAGCGAGACTTCTCTGCGGTCAAGCAATATCCTGAGAGTCCTGTGTTTAATTGCTACTCCGAAGTCTCTGCTTTCTTTAATCCAATATGAAACGGCGTCATTCTTTAGCACAATGACGGCCCCCTAATTCTCCTGAACAACTCTCTCGTTATATGAAATGAAGTGTAAATCAAAGGTATGACTGAGTGGTTTGGTGATATTCTAGCATTGAGGGATTTAATATCCGTAATCATTTTCGATTGTCCCTTCCTGGCAGGTTCAGGCGATAAGGCAATTTGTGAAGTCATCTGCTCGTTATGGTTCTTCCGTAAGGCTTACTGTATTTAGGCTACAGGAAAGCGGGAGCTGTAGTTCCGTTAAGCAGAGATAAGTCAGTTGACTGAAAGATTTACATTTGACTCAGTCTTCGAGTCTGGCACACATAAAGGCGTCTTCCGGCTCGGCGATGGGTAGTCCAAAGAAACCGTTACTATCCTGAAGGCCATAAAACCTCCAACATCTGCTGTGTCTTCTTGCGCCCCTGGGGCTGTATTCGATATCGGTCCTGCTTATCCTGTCCGAATAGGGATAAACCAATCTCTTCCTGATCTCTAAACCATGGCTATCTTCAAAGAGATTCATCTTCTCCTTAAAACTTAGCTTCTGCCTTTTACACCATTCGATATACTCCAGTATCTTCTCGTCAGTCACTAACTCTTCTCCCATACTTCTTAATGTGCAGAACAGACAAATTAGTTTGCGATAGGCCAGAGACTCCAAAGAATTCTTCCGGTTTTCTATTAACTACACTCTAAACTGTTTACAGACTTCCAAAAAACTCATCCTTACTGAACTACTTATGCTTTATTCTGCAATCGTCCACTCTGGAGTATTGCGAGACCCTGATTCATAATCTGCCTATTTCGTCTCATCTTCGTGATCAAATTGCTTATCTTGTGTGCCCTTTGCTCCTCGTTAAGAGAATCACTCAGCTTGTTCCATAGTGCTGTTGCATATTCCGCAAGGCTTAGCGGATTTGACTGAGAAAAAGCGACTGGTAAGCTGAGGGGCTCACATAGTACATGATTCCTCTTCTGCCTAATCCTTCTAGCGAGTCTTCCTGCCTTACTTGCTTAAAGCGCGGTTGCTTTGCCCATGATCTTCAGTATATATCATGTGTTTGCTTTTCAAAGAATGTGATTAGGGAAAAATGGAGTCTGTCCCGGTTTTTCCCGCTTCTTCCGTAAGCGAATTGAGCAGTCTTCATGTGGTTCTTCCGAAACGCTGCTATCCGAGCACCGGGTTATTTAGAGCGATGAGCACTCAGGAGCGAAGGCAAGTACGGGCTGTCTTTACGTTCGACAGTATTTCAACGCAAATCATATGCCTGAGC